>SXGS01293672.1_pt1 | contig 22440 bp, 19 predicted proteins | sample 3174681 | NCBI WGS metagenome assembly SXGS01 (sample SAMN11356861, study PRJNA531348) | freshwater metagenome | isolation source: freshwater sample F1-80 | place: China: Fuxian Lake, Yuxi | collected 2017-12-25
AGCGGAACCTTGTACGGCGTCGGGCTGGGCCCCGGCGATCCGGAACTGGTGACCGTCAAGGCCGCCCGCATTATCGGCGCCGTCGACGTGGTGGCCTATCACAGTGCGCGCCACGGTAAGAGCATCGCGCGCGGCATCGCCGAGCCGTATCTGCGGCCGGGCCAGATAGAGGAACACCTCGTCTACCCGGTGACCACCGGGGACACCGATCACCCCGGCGGATACGACGGCGCGATGGAGGACTTCTACGCCGAAGCTTCCGATCGCATCGCCGCGCACCTCGAAGCGGGCCGGAATGTTGCGCTGCTCGCTGAGGGCGATCCGTTGTTCTACAGCTCCTACATGCATATGCATACCCGACTGGCCGAGAGCTTCACCGCGGTGATCGTTCCCGGCGTGACGTCGGTCAGCGCGGCCTCCGCGGCGATCGGCACTCCCCTGGCGACCGGCGACGAGGTGCTATCGGTGTTGCCCGGCACGCTGCCGGTCAGCGAACTCGCGCGCCGCCTCGCCGAGACCGACGCCGCCGTGATCATGAAGCTCGGCCGCACGTACTCCCAAGTGCGCGAGGCACTCTCGATGGCAGGTCGGCTCGACGAGGCGATCTATGTGGAACGGGCCAGCAGCGAAGGTCAGCGGGTCATGCCCGCCGCCGACGTCGATGCCGCCCAGGTGCCGTACTTCTCGATAGCCATGGTGCCGGGTGACGGCCGCAGCACCCGAGTGACCCCGCGTACCGGAACAGTCGCGGTTGTCGGACTGGGCCCGGGCGATGTCGACTGGATGACGCCGCAGTGCCTGAGCGAGTTGGCCGCCGCGACCGACTTGATCGGCTACGGCCCCTATCTGGACCGGGTGCCGATCCGTCCGGGCCAGCGCCGCCACCCGTCCGATAACAGTGACGAACCCCTGCGCGCCCGGCTTGCCTGCGAATTGGCCGAGCAGGGCCGCGCGGTGGCGGTCGTATCGTCCGGTGACCCAGGGGTTTTCGCCATGGCCACCGCCGTGCTGGAGGAAGCCAAGCAGTGGCCGAACGTCGCCGTGCGGGTGATCCCGGCGATGACCGCCGCCCAGGCGGTGGCCAGCAGGGTCGGGGCGCCACTCGGACATGACTACGCGGTGCTGTCGCTGTCCGATCGACTCAAGCCGTGGGAGGTCATCGCCGCGCGACTGGCTGCGGCGGCTGCGGCAGATCTGGTGCTGGCGATCTACAATCCGGGGTCGAAGAGCCGTACCTGGCAGGTCGCCGCGATGCGGGATTTGTTGCTGGAGCACCGCGACGCCGGGACCCCGGTGGTGATCGGCCGCGACGTGTCCGGGCCCGACGAATCGGTGAAGGTGGTCCGGTTGGCCGACCTCGATCCCGCCGATGTCGACATGCGATGCCTGCTGATCGTGGGCTCGTCGCAGACCCAGTGGTACACCGCTGCGGCCGGTGACACCGTATTCACGCCTCGGCGCTACCCCGGTTGAACGCCCACACCACAGCATCCTGCACCGAACTGACGACCGCCACACCGTCGGGAAGCGCCGGTCGCTGAATCATCAGCACGTCCGCACCGAGGGAACTCGCCGCGTCGAGTTTGGCCCGGGTCATCGCACCCCCGCTGTTCTTGGTCACCAGCGCCTCGATACCCCTACTGCGCAGCAGTTCGCGCTCGTCGTCGTAGCCATATGGCCCGCGGGATAGCAGAAGCTCGTGGTTGCGGGGAAGTGCGCCGACATCGGGCGCCGTTACCAACCGGATCAGGAACCAGGCGTCGCTACCGGAGAACGCGGCGACGCCGGATCGGCCGGTGGTCAGGAACACCCGCGAATAACCCTTGTTGGCAATAACTTCCGCTGCCTCGGTATCACTGGCGACGACCGTCGCACCGGCCGGATCCCACGGCGGCCGGCTGAGCACCAAGTGCGGCAGATCAAGTCCGGCGCAGGCTGCCGCGGCGTTGACGGTGATGGTCGCCGCGAATGGGTGGGTGGCATCAATAACAGCGGTGATGTCGTTATCGACGAGCCAGTCACGCAATCCGTCAGCGCCACCGAAGCCACCGATGCGCACCGGGCCGACCGGCAGCGCTGGATCGGGTACCCGGCCTGCCAGTGAGCTGATGATGTCGACCCTCGGATGCAGCCGCTCCGCCAGTGCCCGCGCCTCGGCCGTACCACCGAGCAGCAGCACTCTCATCAGTGCCGGTCTCCCCTGGTGCGCCCGGACGAGTACAAGTAACTGTCGGTGAACCCCTCGGCCGCAAGCACATCGCCGACGATGATCACCGCGGTGCGGGTGATCGCGGCATCATGCATCTGGCCGGCGATGTCGGCCAGTGTGCCGCGCAGGACCACCTCTTGCGGCCAACTCGCGAACGCGACGACCGCGGCCGGGGTATCGGGTCGGTATCCACCCGCCAGCAGTTGCGGCACGATGTCGTCGATACGGTGGCTGGCGAGGTGGATCACCAGCGTGGCCCCGTGCGCCGCGAGCGTCGTCAGGTCCTCACCGTCGGGCATCGCGCTGGACAGCGTGGCGACCCGGGTCAGGATTACTGTCTGCGCCACACCCGGCACGGTGAGTTCCCTACCCAGTGCGGCAGCGGCGGCAGCGTAAGCCGGCACACCGGGGACGATCTCGTAGCTGATTCCCCGTGCGTCGAGCAGGCGGCACTGCTCGGCGATAGCGCTGTAGAGCCCAGGATCGCCCGAGTGCAACCGTGCGACGTCGTGGCCCGCAGCGTCGGCGGCGGCGATCTCTTCGATGATCTGATCCAGTGTCAGCGGTCCGGTGTTGACGATGCGTGCATCGGCCGGGCATTCCGCGAGCAGGTCGGTGGGCATAATCGAGCCCGCGTACAGGCAGACCTCGCAGCGCTGGAGCAATCGCTGGCCGCGGACGGTGATCAGGTCCACCGCACCCGGGCCGGCACCGATGAAGTACACCGTCACTGCGGTGTCACGGCCTTTACCGTCAGCAGCCACTGGGTGATCGGCATCTGTGGACGCCAGCCGGTAAAGCCCCCCAATGCCTCGCCCTGATAGTGCTGGAACCGTCGGAGTTCGCCGCCGAGTCGGGCATACCAGCTCATCAGCAGCGCTTCGGATTCCACAGTGACGGCATTGACGACGATCCTTCCGCCAGCCGGCAACCGCGCGAGGCATTCCTCGACCAGTCCATCGCGGGTCAGGCCGCCGCCGATGAAGATCACGTCCGGGCAAACCCCCTCGAAGCTCTCCGGTGCCTCGCCGAGCACCCGGATGTCGACACCGAAGGTGCGCGCGTTGGCGGCGATGCGATCGCGGCGCAGCGCATCAGACTCAAAGGCCACGGCCCGGCAGCTCGGGGCGGCCCGACACCATTCGACGGCGATGCTGCCCGATCCTGACCCGACATCCCAGAGCAGCTCACCCGGCCGAGGCGCGAGCGCGGCGAGGGTCACCGCGCGCACCGTCTGCTTGGTGATCTGACCATCGTGGAGCAGAACGTCATCGGGCAACATGCCCCCGGTTCGTTCGTCCGGCCGGTACTCGACGGCGATGACATTGAGGTCGTCGATATCCGGCGGTGGCCCGGCCGACCAAGCCTCAGCCGGGCCCGAGCGGATCCGCTCCCCTGGGCCACCGAGTTGTTCCAGCACAGTGAAGTCCGATGCGCCACGGCCAGTTTCGGCGAGAAGTGCAGCCAACTCGGCGGGCGTGGAGGCGCCGCGGCACAGCACCACCGCGCGACCACCCCGGCGAATCGCCGTGTGCACCGGCGCTGTCACCAGGCTGATGATCTCGGTGTCGGACACCGCCCAACCCATTCGCGCGCAGGCAAGGTTGACCGAGGACACGTGCGGCAGGACCACAACCCGCTCTGCGCCGTAGAGGCGGATCAATGTCCCACCGATGCCGTGCAGCAGCGGATCGCCACTGGCTACGACGTGAATATCCGCATCGACGGGTAACTGTTCCAGCGCGGTCAGCATCGGCGTGGGCCAGGGATGCCTCGGTGCGGAAACCGTGTCGTCGAGCAGATCCAGCTGGCGCGGGGATCCGTAAATGGCCGTGGCGCTGCGTAGCTCGCACCGCGAGTTCTCCGACAGCCCGGCCATCCCGTCAGCGCCGATCCCCACCACAACAATCATCGGGATCCTCTTCGGTTCTTCACTTCGTTCATCACCGGGGCATCCTCCGCCAGACCGCTTGCGGCAGCAGTCGCATGCCGAATAACAACGGCCGCAAGGCCCACGGCACCCAGACCGTGCGGCGACCCCGCGTCAGCGCTCGCGCCGTAGCCGCGGCCACCTGTGCCGGGGTGCTCGACAGCGGCGCGGGATCCATTCCCTCGGTCATCCGGCCGATCACGAAGCCCGGCCGCACGATCAGCAGTCGCACTCCGGTGCCGTGGAGCGCATCCGACAGCCCGCTGGCGAAACCGTCCAGACCTGCCTTGGCCGAGCCGTAGACGTAGTTGGCCCGGCGAACGCGAACCCCGGCCACCGAGGAGAAGACCACCATCGACCCGCGGCCGGCATCGCGCATCGCGGTGGCCAGCAGGGTCAACAGACTGATCTGCGCGACGTAGTCGGTGTGCACGATCGCCACTGCGTGAGCGGGGTCGGCTTCTGCACGGACCTGATCACCCAGGACGCCAAACGCCAGCACCGCGGTGCCGATGGCTCCGTATTCCCCAACCAACTTGTCCACCAGGGGGCCGTGCGATGCCAGATCGTCGGCGTCGAACTCGACCGTGTGCACGGCCCGGGCCCCGGCCGCGCGCACCGCCGAGACCTGGTCGTCGAGTTGGTCAGCACCGCGGGCTGCCAGCACGACCGTCGACCCCGGGGCGAGTCGGGTGGCTAGTTCAACGCCGATCTCGCTGCGGCCGCCGAAAATCACCACCACCCCGCCGGCCGTGTCGGCCGTGTCTTTCATGGCTGCGATTATTCACTGCGCTAGCGTGATCCCCGATGGCGAATCAAACTACCCGGCTGACCAGCGAGGCTCTGGACTTCCTCTCCGAGCGTCACCTGGCGATGTTGACCACCCTGCGTGCCGATGGCTCCCCGCACGTGGTGGCGGTCGGGTTCACCTTCGACCCGGTGACCCACATCGCCAGGGTGATCACCAGTGATGGTTCGCAGAAGGCGATCAACGCCGAACGCAGCAGCGTCGGCGTGCTCTCTCAAGTGGACGGCGCGCGCTGGCTGTCCCTGGAGGGCATCGCCGGGGTGAACCGAGATCCCGAAGCGGTCCGCGATGCTGAGTTGCGCTACGCCCAGCGTTACCGGACGCCTAAGCCCAACCCGAAGCGAGTGGTGATCGAGGTCCTCATTAAGCGAGTGCTCGGATCGTCGACCCTGCTCGACCGCTCTGGGCACTGATTACCGGGCACTGATTACCGGGCACTGACTCACCGCGGCAGTGGAACCACCGTCAGATCATGCGGTCGGTTGTTGACCGACAGCGCTCCCTCGGCCGTGACGATGACGATGTCCTCGATTCGGGCGCCCCAGCTCCCGGGTAAATAGATCCCCGGTTCGACGCTAAACGCCATACCCTCGGCTAGCGGCAAGTCGTTGCCCGCGACGATGTAGGGCTCTTCGTGGACCGACAGCCCGATTCCGTGGCCGGTGCGGTGAACGAAGTACTCCGCGAGTCCGGCCTCGGCCAGCACATCGCGGGCTGCGGCGTCGACCTGTTCGGCCGTCACTCCGGGACGCACCGACGCGACCGCAGCAGCCTGGGCGCGTTGCAGGACCGCGTACTGCGCGGCTATCTCAGCTGACGGTTCGCCGAGGCTGTAGGTGCGGGTGGAATCGGAGTTGTAACCGGGTTCGACCGGTCCTCCGATGTCGACGACAACGATGTCACCGGGCTGTAGCACCCGGTCGGAGCACTCGTGGTGCGGGTCGGCGCCGTGCGGGCCGGATCCGACGATCACGAATGCCGCTTCCGAATGTCCCTCGGCCACAATGGCTTCGGTGATATCGGCGGCTACGTCGGCCTCGGTGCGGCCCGGCGCGAGGAACTGTGGTACACGGGCGTGAACGCGGTCGATAGCAGCACCGGCGGTGCGCAGCACGTCGATCTCAGCGGGGTCCTTGACCATCCGCAAGCCCGCCAGCACCCCGGTGGCGAGCACTGGAACGACACCCAACACATCGGACAGTGGCAGCAGGTGCAGCGCCGGCATCGAATCGGTGACCGCGGTCGCGACCGGGCCGCCCCCGAGCAGATCTGCAACACATCGGTACGGGTCCTCGCCATCGACCCAGTCGCGCACCACCAGGCCTAGATCGGCCGCAGCTGACTCCCGCAGCGCCGCCAGTTCCATTCGCGGCAACACCACTACCGGTTTACCGATCGTTTTTCCCGGGTTGCTTCGCTCCTGCCCTTCGGTCGATTTTCCCGGGTCGCTTCGCTCCTGCCCTCCGGTCGATTTTCCCGGGTCGCTTCGCTCCTGCCCTTCGGTCGCCGGAATCACCAGGGCGGTGAGTCGTTCGAAAGTCTGCGCCCGCGATCCGATCAGGTACCGGAGGTCATAGCCCGGCGTGATGATCAAACCCGCCAGCCCGGCCGCGGTTGCCCCGGCCGCGGCGGCGGAGATTCTTCGGGCGTAGACGTCGCTGCTGAACCGTCCGTTCATACCGGTCAGGCTAGCGTGGCAGCAATGACCGGACCGGTGTTGCTGCTCGACGGCGCCAGCATGTGGTTTCGCTCGTACTTCGGGGTGCCGTCGTCGATCACCGCGCCCGACGGTCGGCCGGTCAACGCGGTACGCGGATTCCTCGACAGTGTCGCCACGCTGATCACCCAGTTTCAGCCCGACCGTCTGGTGGTGTGTCTCGATCTGGACTGGCGCCCGCAGTTCCGGGTCGACTTGATCCCGTCCTATAAAGCGCACCGGGTAGCCGAGGAAGGCAGTTCGGTCGGTGAGGTAGGCGAGTCAGACGTCGAGGAGGTCCCCGACGATCTCAGTCCGCAGGTGGACGTGATCATGGAGGTACTTGAGGCGTACGGGATCGCCACTGCCGGCGCCGAGGGGTTCGAAGCTGATGACGTCCTCGGCACGCTGGCAAGCGTCGAACGTCGGGATCAGGTCGTGGTGGTCAGCGGTGACCGCGATCTTCTTCAACTCGTCGGCGATGATCCCGTTGAGATCCGCGTGCTGTACATCGGCCAGGGATTGAAGAAGGCGACGCTGTTCGGGCCCGCCGAAGTCGCTGAACGCTATGGGGTTCCCGCCGACCGCGCCGGTGATGCGTATGCCGAGTTAGCACTCCTGCGCGGAGACCCGTCCGATGGTCTGCCCGGTGTACCCGGCATCGGCGAGAAGACAGCATCGAAGATGCTGACCCAGTACGGGTCGCTGGAAAACATTCTGTCGGCCGCCCATGACCCGACTTCCCCGCTGCCCAAGGCATTCCGGGCCAAGATTCTGGCAGCGACGGACTACATCGCCGCAGCGAAGCCGGTAGTTCGGGTGGCCCGCGATGCTGAAGTGCAGCTATTCACCAGTGACGACTTGCTGCCATTGCACGCGGCCGACCCCGCCCGAGTGGCCGAGTTGGCCGAGCGTAACGGCCTGGGCTCATCCATCGGACGCCTACAGAAGGCCCTGGACTCGCTGTCAGCCTGAGCAGAGAATGCTCGCGAGCGTGCACACAATGCCCGCCCGCGGCGGCGTGTCGGCGGGCCGACACGCACGCTCGCGCCACAAAAGGCGCTACTTAGGCCGGCCGACCTCGTAGGTGCCCTTGTCATCCTGGAAGGTGACCGTCACCTGGCGCTTGGTGCCATCGATGCTGACCTCGCAGTTGAACGTGTCACCTTTGCGAACCGTCGGGTTTTGGCCGTTGTTGCACTTGACGTCGTTGACGTTCTTGGCGCCGTAGCCACTGGCCTCATCGGTGAGAATCTGCTGAACGCCCTGCTGGGCCTTATTGACGTCCAATTTCGTCGTCACGAAGAACCCGGGCTTCCAGAATCCGAGGAGCAGCACCGCTGCCAGCAGCAGCGCACCCAACGACCCGAGGATCGCCGCGGTCGTCCGGGTCGACTTCTTCGCCAGTTCCTCGGCACCCGGCTGTCCGTACGGCGGGTACTGACCCGGCTGTCCCGGTGGCGGATAGCCCACCGGCTGTTGAGGGTATTGGCCCTGGGGGTACTGGCCCTGGGGGTACTGGCCGTACTGCGGCGGTGCACCGTAGGGGTTGGGCTGGCCGTACTGACCGGGCTGGCCATAGGCGGCCGGGTTGTATTCGGTCGGCGCTCCGTAGGGCTGCTGGTAGCCCTGCCCCGGCTGTCCGAACTGCGGGGGGTACTGCTGCGGGTTGTAGGCGGGCGTCTGCCCCCACACCGGCGCTTCGGTCCCCGGTGGCGCCCACGCCGGCGTCTCGGCAGCCGGCGAATCGGCCTGCGGCCATGACGGGGCCGCCGCATAGGGCTGCTCCGCGTAGGGCTGCTCCGCGCCGGCGGCAGGCTGATCGGCGCCCGATCCCTGCCAGGGGTTGGCGTCAGGTCCCTGCGGTCCGCTCATCATCTCTCCTCGATCCGGGGGCTTTCGCCCCAGCACGGTAGTCCCTCACCGTAGCGGTCGCCCTACCCTACCCGCTGTCAACAGCAACGACGCCGCGTCGGATGTCGTCGATGGCGCGTTTCGCCGCCGTGCGCACGGACGACTCGGGCGCAGCGTTGCGAACCTGATCCAGCAGGTCGAGCACCTGCCGGCACCACCGCACGAAGTCCCCCGCCGGTAACGAGACACCGCTACCGGAGACGTCCGAGGCGTCCAGCGCGGCGGCGAGATCACCGGTGGTGGCCCAGCGGTAAATGGCAGGGACGAAACCCTCGTCGGGCTCGCGCGTCTGGTTAAGCCGGAGCCGATGTTCGTCGGCGCGGAGGTCTCCAGACATCCGCCGGGTCTGGGCCAGCGCCCGGCGCACCGCCGGGGTGGGCATGGCGATCGCATGGGCCGGAGTGGGTCCGTCGCTGCCTCGGGTCTCGAACACCAGGGCCGAGAGCACCGCGGCTAACTCTGCAGGCGCTAGCCCCTTCCAGGTCCCGCTCCGAAGGCATTCGGCGACCAGAAGGTCGCTCTCGTTGTAGATCCGCGCCAGCAGCCGGCCGTCGGGCGTCGCCTCCAACTGATCGGTATCCCCCTGTCTCGAGACGTAGCCCCGTTCGGTCAGCAGTTCCACGATCCGATCGAAGGTTCGGGCCAGCGAGTTGGTTGCCGCGCTGACCTTGGCACGGATCTGCTCGTTGTCGCGCTCGATCCGCAGATAACGCTCACCGACCCGCACCATGGCTTCACGGTCGGCCATCCGGTGCGCCGGGTGCCGGCGCATCGCTTCCCGCAACGTCAGAAGCTCGGGATCGGCGCCATCTGCGTCCTCGTCGCCGCGTCGACCGCGCTCCGCCGCGGTAACCAAACCTTCGGCTGCGGAACGCAACGCTGACGCCAGATCCCGCCGCACTCTCGGCTGGCGATGTTCGACGCGCTTGGGCAGGTTCATAGAGCCCATCGGCGCGGCGACACCGGAGTAGTCCGCCGTTGATATCTTTCCCGCCCAACGATTTTCGGTCAGTACGAGCGGTCGAGGATCTTCAGTATCACCGGCCGATTCCAGCACCACGGCCAGTCCCCCACGTCGACCGGTGACGTTGATGATGTCGCCCCGTCGCAAAGCGGCCAGTGCATCGGTGGAGGCCCGTCGACGCGCGAGCCTTGACATCCGGGACTGCGTGCGTTCACGTTCGCCGATCTTCGCCCGCAGTCGCGCGTAGTCGAGCGCCGCCGGCTCGACTGCTTTGGTACCGCGACTCCAACCCATCTCACCGGCGATCTCGTCGAGCATTTTCTCGCCGCGCTCGATCCCGCGCACCAGGCCGACCACCGACCGGTCGGCCTGGTACTGGGCGAATGATCGTTCCAACAGCCGGTGCGCCTGTTCCGAGGTCATTTGGCTGACCAGGTTGATCGTCATGTTGTAGGACGGCGCGAAGGAGCTGCGCAACGGGAAGGTGCGGGTAGACGCCAGACCCGCGATCTCGGTCGGCTCGACAGTGGGATCCTGGGGGTTCCAAATAACCACCGCATGACCCTCGACATCGATTCCACGCCGCCCGGCCCGGCCGGTCAATTGGGTGTACTCCCCCGGCGTCAGCGGCATGTGCTGTTCGCCGTTGAATTTGACCAGTTTCTCCAGTACCACGGTGCGAGCCGGCATGTTGATGCCTAAGGCCAGCGTCTCGGTGGCGAACACGGCTTTGATCAGACCGGCGGTAAAGAGTTCCTCGACGGTGTGGCGGAACACCGGCAGCATCCCGGCGTGATGCGCCGCCAGGCCGCGCAACAGGGCTTCCCGCCACTCGTAATAGTCCAGCACCGCCAGATCGGCATCGGCCAGATCGCCGCAGCGGCGGTCGATCACCTCTTCGATACGGTCCCGGTCCTGCTGCGTCGTCAGCCGCAACGAACTCCGCAGACACTGCTTCACAGCACCCTCGCAGCCGGCCCGGGAGAAGATGAAGGTGATCGCCGGTAGCAAGCCCTCCCGGTCCAGGGTGGCGATGACGTCCGGCCGCGAGGGTGGCCGATTCACCCCGGAACCCCCGCCGCGGTACGCCCCCCGGCCACCCCCGCGATCTCCCCCGCGACCACCGCCGCGATCGCCCCCGCGGCCGCCGCCACGATGCCGGGGCTGCCAGTCTCCGAGACGCTCAGCCTCGCGGCGGTTCGCGATGTGGCGGGTGAGTTCCGGATCGACGAGATGCGCACGGCCGGCGGTTCCGGTCTCGGCCGAGTAGTCGAAGAGGTCGAAGAGTCGCTCGCCCACCAGTACGTGTTGCCACAGCGGTACCGGCCGGTGCTCATCGACCACCACGGTGGTGTCGCCGCGCACGGTCTTGATCCAGCCGCCGAACTCTTCGGCGTTGCTTACCGTCGCCGAGAGGCTGGCCAATCGCACGTGTTCGGGCAGATGCAGGATGACCTCCTCCCACACCGCCCCGCGCATCCGGTCGGCGAGAAAGTGCACCTCGTCCATCACCACGTAGGACAGGCCCTGGAGTGCATCGGAACCGGCGTACAACATGTTTCGCAGCACCTCGGTGGTCATCACCACAACCGGCGCGTCACCGTTGAGGGACTGATCGCCGGTCAGCAGTCCGATCCGTTCGGCACCGTAGCGCGCGATCAGATCGTTGTGCTTCTGATTGCTCAGCGCCTTGATCGGCGTGGTGTAAAAGCACTTCTGCCCGGCCGCCAATGCAAGGTGGACCGCGAACTCGCCGACGACCGTCTTACCCGCACCGGTCGGAGCGCAGACCAGGACGCCGTGACCGCGCTCCAGTGCTTCGCAGGCCTCGATCTGAAAAGGATCCAGCCGGAACTCCAAGTCCGCGACGAAAGCGGCTAGTTGAGGGCTCGAATCAGGTGATGTCGTCATGCTCGGGACCCGTTCGCGCCGGAGCGGCCACCGGGGTGGGGGGCTCGATGGGTGCGGCCTGCTCGATGGGTGCGGCCTGATCGTCCGGGATCGCGATGTCGGCCACCCGCTTGGCCTTTCGCCTGTCGTGCAGACGCGCGATCTGGATCGCGAACTCCAGCAGCAGCGTCAACGCGAATCCCAGCGCGAGCATGGAGAAGGGATCCGAACCCGGTGTCGCGACCGCGGCGAAGGCGAAGACCCCGAAGATCAGTCCGCGCCGCCACTCCTTGAGCCTTTCGTACGGGAGCATTCCGACAATGTTGAGCATGATGATCAGCAGTGGAAATTCGAAACTGACCCCGAACACCAGCAGCAGGTTGATCAGGAACCCGAAGTAGCGATCGCCGGAAAGCGCGGTGACCTGGACGTCGCTGCCGACGGTCAGCAGGAAGTACAGGGCCTTGGCCAGCACCACGTAGGCCAGTACCGCACCGGCCACGAACAGCGTCGCGGCCGACACCACGAACACGACGGCGAACCGACGCTCGTTGCGGTAGAGACCCGGGGTGATGAAGGCCCAGAGTTGGTGAAGCCAGATCGGACAGGCCAGCACGATACCGGCGGTCAGGCCGACCTTGAGGCGCAGCATGAACTGATCGAACGGCGCGGTGGCCAACAGCCGACACCCGCCGTCGGCGCTGATGTCCGCACGCGCCGAGTTCGGCAGCGCGCAGTAGGGACGGCGCAGCAACTCGCCCAGGCTTTCCATGCCGAAGATCCCGTGGCTGTACCAAAGAAAGCCCACGATTGTGGTCAGCGCGACCGCCGCCACCGAAATCAAAAGGCGGGTTCGCAGTTCCCTGACATGCTCGACGAGGGACATGGTCCCGTCCGGATTGGTGCGGGCGCGTCGCTGCCTCGGGTCCAACCGGGACAGAAATGAGGGCGTGCGCACGGCGTTCACCTAGCGGCGCTCCGGCGCCGGCTGTACTCGCGCGTTCAGGCCGGCCGGACGTCGGTCGGGTTGTGCCCGGGCGGAGTGACCGGAGCCTCGACCCGCTCGCTGGGCACCTGCATCCCGGGCTGCGCGGGCGTGACCGTGTCGGTCTTGCCGTCAGCCTGCAATTCCTTGACCTCGGACTTGAAGATCCGCATCGATTTGCCCAGTGACCTTGCCGCGTCGGGCAACCGCTTCGAGCCGAAGAGCAGCACGCCGACGACGATCACGATGATCCAGTGCCAGGGTTGTAGAGCACCCATTAGTTACCTCCAGACGTCATCGCGATCCTACCCCGTGAGCTCGGCGTACGCGGCTAGGGCCTTGGTCGCGGCCTGCCGCACGCTGCGAACCAGGGTTTCCGGTTCAAGCACCACCACGTCGGCCCCGAACCCGAGGATCAGCCTGGTCATCCATTCCTCGGCGGCAAAAGTCATGGTGGCCTCGCAGTGGCCGTCGGGCAGTTCCGCCAGCACCCGAATCGGGAAGTACTCCAGCATCCATGCGGCGCGGGGGCCGATCCGGAGCCGGGCCGCCGGGAGCGACGGGTCGGCATCGAACAGTGCCGTGTTCGGCGGGGCATCGAGGGCGGGTCGGGGTGGCGCCGACGCCTCGTCGAGCACCCTGGCGTCGACGATGCGGTCGAACCGGAACAACCGAACGCCCTCCGCTTCCCGGCACCACGCCTCGAGGTAGCTGTGGTCACCCACCAGAACCACCCGGATCGGGTCGACGATCCGCTCCGACAGGGCGTCCCGCGATGCGGAGTAGTAGTCGATCCGCACCGCGCGGGATTCTCGGACGGCGGCACGCACCGCAGCGGCGGCTTCGTGCTCCACCGGGGCAGGCTCGTCGAGCGCGGACGGATGATCATCGTCGATCACCGTGCCGGCGGCGGCCTCGATTTTGGCGATGGCGCTCAACGCCGCCGCCGGGTCCACCACACCGGGTATGTCGGCCAGCGCGCGCAGGGCCACCAGCAGAACGCTGGCCTCCGAGGAATTCAGTCGCAACGGCTGGTCCATCCCCGCCGAGAAGGTGACCTTGACGGTTCCGCCCGACAGTTCGAAGTCGATGAGGTCGCCGGGACCATAGCCGGGCAGTCCACACATCCAGAGCTGGTTGATGTCCTGCTGCAGCTGTTTGGCGTTGACACCGAGGTCGGCGGCCGCCTTGGCGAAGCTGACCCTGGGATTGGCCTGAAAGTACGGGACCATGTTGAGCAGCCGCACCAGACGGGTGGATACCGGCGTCATGAGCCCGCCCCGGCCTGCGCGGTCAGCCTCGCCAGCACATCCTGACGCAGCGACTCCGGTTCGAGCACCAGCGCGTCTGCTCCGTAGCCGGTCACTTCACGGGCCAGTGCATCCAGGATCCCCACATCGATCTCGACGACGTCGCCATCGCGTCCACCGATCGTCCGGCGACCCGTCACGGTTCCGGCCCGGCGCAGCGCGGTCGCGTGCCCGTCGGCCACCCAGACCTTGGCGTGACCACCGGCGGCGGCCTCACCGATGGATTGCTCGACGGTAGCGCGAAGGTCAATGCCGTCGGGGCGAGTCGCGACGGCGCCGGGCGACCCGAACGGCGTCACGTCGGTGATGCGGGAGAGCCGGAAGATCCGGGTGGCGCCACGATCGCGGTCGTGACCGATCACGTACCAGCGCCCGCGGGCGGTGACCACGCCCCACGGCTCGACGGTGCGAGCGGTGAAGGGGTCGACGGGGCTGGGTCGGTGCTGGAACCGGACCGCCTGCTGTGCGTCGATGGCGGAGAAGAGAATTCCCAATACCTCCTCCGAGCCCCGCAAGCCGGCCGCCCCGGCACCTGTGGTGATGGCGACTCCGACGGCGGGGTCCACGTCTACGCCGGCGGCCCGGAGTTTGAGCAGCGCGCTCTGGGTGGCCGTGATGCGCTCCGGGGACTCCCACAGCGTGGTCGCTACCGCCACCGCCGCCGCTTCGTCGGCGGTGAGGTCGATATCCGGCAGCGCATAGGCGTCCGGTGTAATGCGATAGCCCTCAGCCGGGTCGAATGCCGAGATACGGCCGGTCTCCACCGGAATCCCGAGATCGCGCAACTCGCTCTTGTCGCGTTCGAACATCCGCGAGAACGCCTCGTCGGTGGGGCAGTCTCCGTAGCCGGCGACGTTGGCCCGGATTCGCTCGGCGGTCAGATAGCCGCGCGTCGACAGCAACGCGATGACCAGGTTCATCAGCCGTTCGACTTTGGAGACCGCCACGGGCCCAACCTTAGCGGCATTCCGGGCGGCAACCGGTGCGCTTACATACTGGCGATGAGTCGTTTCACGCGTTCATCGCTGGACCGGAACGGGTCCTTGCACAACACCGTGCGCTGCGCCTGGTCGTTGAGCTTCAGGTGCACCCAATCGACGGTGAAATCCCGGCCGGCTTCCTGGGCGGCGGCAATGAACTCACCGCGAAGCTTGGCCCTGGTGGTCTGTGGCGGGGTATCGACGGCGGCCTCGATTTCCTCATCGGTGGTGACCCGCGCCGCCAGGCCCCGGCGCGCGAGGAGATCAAAGACTCCCCGGCCGCGCTTGATGTCGTGGTAAGCGAGATCGAGTTGACTGATTTTCGGATCGGACAAATCCATGTTGTAGCGGTCCTGGTAACGCTCGAACAGCTTGCGCTTGATCACCCAGTCGATCTCGGTGTCGACCTTGGCGAAGTCCTGGCTCTCGACCGCATCCAGCTGGCGTCCCCACAGGTCGACCACCTGATTGATCTGGGTATTCGGTTCGCGGGACTGCAGATACTCGACGGCACGGGAGTGGTACTCGCGCTGAATATCCAACGCGCTGGCCTGCCGACCGCCAGCCAGTCGGACCGGCCGCCGACCGGTCAGATCGTGGCTGACCTCGCGGATGGCCCGGATCGGGTTGTCTAGCGCGAAGTCGCGGAACGGCACCCCAGCCTCGATCATCTCCAGCACGAGCGCCGCGGACCCGACCTTGAGCATCGTGGTCGTCTCGCTCATGTTGGAGTCCCCCACGATCACGTGCAGGCGCCGGTACTTCTCGGCGTCGGCGTGGGGTTCGTCGCGGGTGTTGATGATCGGACGCGACCTTGTGGTGGCGCTGGAGACGCCCTCCCAGATGTGCTCGGCACGCTGGGACAGGCAGAACGCCGCGGCCTTCGGGGTCTGCAGCACCTTCCCCGCGCCACAGATGAGTTGCCGGGTGACCAGGAACGGCAGCAGCACGTCAGAAATCCGGGAGAACTCACCGGCCCGCACAATCAGGTAATTCTCGTGACAGCCGTAGGAGTTGCCGGCCGAATCGGTGTTGTTCTTGAACAGATAGATGTCCCCGCCGATGCCCTCATCGGCAAGCCGCTGCTCCGCGTCGATCAGCAAGTCCTCCAGCACTCGCTCACCCGCGCGGTCGTGGGTGACCAGCTGGATCAGGTTGTCGCACTCCGCGGTGGCGTACTCGGGGTGGCTGCCCACGTCGAGGTATAGCCGTGCGCCGTTGCGCAGGAACACGTTGGAACTGCGGCCCCAGGACACGACGCGGCGAAACAGGTAGCGCGCAACCTCATCGGGGCTGAGCCGACGGTGACCGTGGAATGTGCAGGTGACTCCGAACTCGGTCTCAATGCCCATGATTCTGCGCTGCACAACGCTGAGCGTACTGGGTGTCCCGCTGCAGCGTCGTGTCCTGCCGCGGCGTCAGCCACGAGCACCCCGGCCGGCGGGTGCCCACCGGCCGATCATCAGTAGCGAGCAACATCAGCGGGCGTCGCTGAAATCACCGGGGCAAAGACAAATTATTCGGCGTGGGATCGGCGTCGCGGCCCGGCAATCACTACGCTGGCCGCTATGCATTCCGTGGGCATCCGACGGTGGGTGAGGATTGTTGTGCTCTCGTCGTTGGCAGTGGCCGTCGTGGCGCTGAGTTGGCTGGCACCGGAGCCCGAGTCACCGCCACCGGCGTCGACCCGACCGGTGGAAAACATCTCCCACCAGCAGTGCGCACCGGAATTCTGGGCGGCACCTAACTATGGCACCCGCGCTCTGACCTACGACTGCGGGCGCTGATCAGTCGTCCGGCGCGCTCACGGGATCGGATCCGTCGACAGATTCGAGCGCGGTCGACGATGCGGACCCGGAATCCGGCAGCATCGTTGCCAGTGTCGGCCGGGCGATGCGCCGGAACGCCCGGCGCGGACGATTGGCGTCGAGGATCGCCACCTCCAGCGTCGCCGGTCCGAGCGCCCGCGGTTCGGCCGCCGGGGTGGCATTGCCGGCGGTGCTCGCGATACCCGCCTGCAGGGCACCCACGGCGATGCGAATGGCTTCCTCCAATTCGGCATTCGCCGAGTAGGTCTCCTTGAGTGCGTTCGCGATCGGCTCGGTGGTCCCGCCCATCACCACGAAATCCGGCTCGTCGGCGATCGACCCGTCATAGGTGATCCGGTAGATCTCCGGCGCTTTGACCTCCCCGTAGTGCGCGACCTCGGCCACACACAGTTCAACCTCGTAAGGCTTAGCCTGTTCGGTGAAAATCGTGCCGAGCGTCTGGGCGTAGACATTGGCGAGCTGCCGGCCGCTGACGTCGCGCCGATCGTAGGCGTAGCCGCGGGTGTCAGCGTACTGAATCCCACCGCGCCGGAGGCTATCGAACTCGTTGAATCGACCCACCGCGGCGAACCCCACCCGGTCGTAGATCTCACTGACTTTTTGCAGTGACCGCGATGGGTTCTCGGCGACGAACAGCACGCCGCCCGCGTAGGCCATCACCACGACACTGCGGCCCCGGGCAATGCCCTTCCGCGCCAGTTCCGAACGCTCCCGCATCGCCTGCTCGGGAGAGATGAAATAAGGGAAACTCATGAATCCGCCCGGGGCGCAACGTTGCTCGGACCGGAACCCGGACCGAACTCGTCAATGCGCGTGCGCGCCGCGATCACATCCCGGGCCAGCCGCTCGACAAGCTCCCCCGACACCTCCTGTGCTCCATCAGAGCCGATGGTCACCGCCGTTGGGAAGATACCTCGGACCAGATCCGGCCCACCCGTCGCCGAGTCGTCATCGGCCGCGTCATAGAGCGACTCGATGGCCACCTTCAATGCCGAGTCCGCGTCGCTCACAGCGGGATACAACTTCTTCATCGATGCCTTGGCGAACAGGGAGCCCGAGCCCACCGCCTGATACCCCTCGTCCTCGATGTGCCAACCGCCGGCGGCGTCAAAGGACACGATGCGGCCGGCAGCATTGGTGTCAGGGTCGGCGAGGTCGTAACCAACCAGAAGCGGGAGTGCGACAAAACCCTGCAACGCGGCGCCGAGGTTGCCCCGCACCATGATCGCCAACCGGTTGACTTTCCCGGCGAACGTCATCGGCACGCCCTCGAGCTTTTCGTAATGCTCCAGTTCGACGGCGTACAGGCGGGCGAACTCGACCGCCAGGGCCGCGGTGCCGGCGATACCGGTCGCGGTGTAATCGTCGGTGATGTAAACCTTCTGCACATCGCGGCCGGCGATCATGTTGCCCTGGGTGGAACGCCGGTCCCCGGCGATCAGCACCCCGCCCGGGTATCGCAGCGCGACGATGGTGGTGCCGTGCGGCAGCGAATCGCCGGCGCGGGCGCCGTCGGAGGTACCGCCGACCGGAAGCAACTCCGGGGCCTGCCGACGCAGGAACTCCGAGAACGACGAGGTTCCGGAGAAGGATGACGTCTCGTTGGCGGCCAGTCGATCAGAAAACGACCAGCTCACTGGCCGCCCTTTTGGACATAGGCGCGCACGAAGTCTTCGGCGTTCTCCTCGAGCACATCGTCGATCTCGTCGAGCAGGTCGTCGGTCTCAGCGGCCAGTTTCTCGCGGCGTTCCTGCCCGCCGGCCCCGCTGCCGGAGACGTCGTCGTCCTCGCCGCCACCGCCGCCACGCTTGGTCTGTTCCTGCGCCACCGCTGCCTCCTGCTCCCGTCACGCGGACCGGCATCAACCCCGGACCACCGCTGACCACCCTACCGTTCGGTGCGGGCTGGACCGTCCCGCGGTCAGCTGGTCAACTGCGCGACGAGTTCCGCCGCGCTGCCCACCGAGTCCAGCAGTGCGCCGACGTGAGCTTTGCTGCCACGCAGCGGCTCCAGTGTCGGTATCCGCACCAGCGAATCGCCGCCGAGGTCGAAAATGACCGAGTCCCAGCTGGCGGCGGCGATATCGGCACCAAATCGGCGCAGGCATTCCCCGCGGAAGTAGGCCCGGGTGTCCGTCGGCGGGTTGTCCACGGCATCGAGTACTTGCTGTTCGGTGACCAGCCGCTTCATGGAGCCGCGCGCCACCAGCCGGTTGTACAGCCCCTTGTCCAACCGCACATCGGAGTACTGCAAGTCGACCAGCTGCAGCCGCGGAGCCGACCAGGTCAGGTTCTCCCGTTGCCGGAAACCCTCGAGCAGCCGTAACTTGGCGGGCCAGTCCAGCAACTCCGCACATTCCATTGGATCTCGTTCCAGCAAATCCAGAACCTCTGCCCAGGTCTCGACGACGTGGGCCGCGCGCGGGTCCGGATCACGGCCGGCCAGCATCGCGGCCACCCGCTCCAGATAGATGCGCTGCAACGCCAAAGCGGTGAGTTCGCGGCCGTCGGCGAGGGCCACCGTTGCACGCAACGACGGGTCGCGACTGACCACGTGGACGGCGTGCACCGGCCGCGCCAGGGTCAGGTCACTGAGATCGACACCGGCCTCGATCAGATCCAGCACCAGCGAGGTAGTGCCCACCTTGAGATAGGTGGAGGTTTCCGCGAGGTTGGCATCACCGATGATCACGTGCAACCGGCGATACTTGTCGGCATCAGCATGCGGTTCGTCGCGGGTGTTGATGATTCCCCGCTTGAGCGTGGTCTCCAGACCCACCTCGACCTCGATGTAGTCGGCCCGTTGGGAAAGCTGAAACCCGGGCTCGTCGCCGGCCGGACCGATCCCGACGCGGCCCGACCCGGTGACGACCTGCCGGCACACCATGAACGTCGTCAGCCCGGCGATGATGGCCGAGAAGGGGGTCTGACGGCTCATCAGGTAGTTCTCGTGGGTGCCGTAGGAGGCGCCCTTGCCGTCGACGTTGTTCTTGTACAACTGCAGTTTGGCCGCGCCGGGCACGCTAGCGACATGCCGGGCGGCGGCCTCCATCACCCGCTCACCGGCTTTGTCCCAAATCACCGCATCCATCGGATCGGTGACCTCGGGGGCGGAGTACTCCGGGTGGGCGTGATCGACGTAGAGCCTCGCGCCATTGGTCAGGATCATGTTGGCTGCGCCGACTTCGTCGGCGTCGACCACCGGCACCGGACCGGATACCCGGCTCAGATCAAATCCGCGTGCGTCGCGCAGCGGCGACTCCACCTCGTAATCCCACCGGGTGCGCTTGGCCCGCGGGATCCCGGCCGCCGCGGCGTAGGCGAGCACCGCCTGGGTTGAGGTCAGGATCGGGTTGGCACCCGGGTCAGACGGCGAGGATATGCCGTATTCCACCTCGGTACCGATGATCCGCTGCATGCCCGTCAGCCTAGCCCCGGGACGAATCGCGCCGGCGTCAAGCTCCCAGCGTGACTGGACAATTAGCGTGACTGGACAATCCGGAGACGTGTTCGGATCCGATACGGCGAAGTGCTACTGGTCCGTCTAGAGGTATTGGCCGAGATTCGACTCGGTGTCGATGGCCCGGCTGGTACTGGAGGTCTTGCCGCTGACCAGGGTGCGGATGTAGACGATCCGTTCGCCCTTCTTGCCCGAGATGCGCGCCCAGTCATCGGGGTTCGTGGTGTTGGGCAAATCCTCGTTCTCCGAGAACTCATCGACGATCGAGTCCAGTAGGTGCTGGATTCGCAGGCCGTGCTGACCGGAATCGAGCACCGACTTGATCGCATACTTCTTGGCCCGGTCGACGACGTTCTGGATCATCGCACCGGAGTTGAAGTCCTTGAAATACATCACCTCTTTGTCGCCATTGGCGTAGGTGACTTCAAGAAATCGATTGTCATCGATCTCGGCATACATCCGATCGACGACCTTCTCGATCATCGCCTTGATGCACAGCGCCCGGTCACCGTCGAACTCCGCCAGGTCGTCGGCATTCACCGGCAGATTCACCGTCAGGTACTTGCTGAAGATGTCTTGGGCGGACTCGGCGTCCGGACGTTCGATCTTGATCTTCACGTCAAGACGGCCCGGCCGCAGGATCGCCGGGTCGATCATGTCCTCGCGGTTAGAGGCGCCGATGACGATGACGTTCTCCAAACCCTCGACGCCGTCGATCTCGCTCAGTAACTGCGGCACGACCGTGGTCTCGACGTCGGAGCTGACGCCGGTGCCGCGGGTGCGGAAGATCGAGTCCATCTCATCGAAGAAGACGATCACCGGAGTGCCCTCGGAGGCTTTTTCCCGGGCCCGCTGGAAGATCAGCCGGATATGACGCTCGGTCTCGCCCACGAACTTGTTCAGCAGTTCCGGGCCCTTGATATTCAGGAAGTAGGACTTGGCTTCGCGGGCGTCCTCCCCGCGTACCTCCGCCATCTTCTTGGCCAGTGAGTTGGCGACCGCCTTGGCGATCAACGTCTTGCCGCAGCCGGGCGGACCGTACAGCAGCACGCCTTTGGGTGGGCGGAGCGAGTACTCCCGGTAAAGGTCCTTGTGCAGGAACGGCAATTCGACGGCATCGCGGATCTGCTCAATCTGCCGGGTCAGTCCACCGATATCGCCGTAGTCCACATCGGGCACCTCCTCGAGCACCAGGTCCTCGACCTCGGCCTTGGGAATGCGTTCGAAGGCGTAGCCCGCCTTGGTGTCGACCAGCAGCGAGTCGCCGGGCCGCAGCTTGCGCGGCTTATGGTCATCGTCGAGGGCGTCGGCCACCTCGGGCGCCATGTCCTCGGCCGCCACCAGTGGCTCGGCCAGCCAAACGATCCGCTCTTCGTCGGCGTGGCCGATGACCAGCGCACGATGCCCGTCGGCCAGAACCTCGCGCAACGTACTGATCTCCCCGACCGCCTCGAAGGTGCCCGCCTCGACCACCGTCAGCGCCTCGTTGAGCCGAACCGTCTGGCCCTTCTTCATCTCGCTGACGGCAAGATTGGGCGAGCAGGTCAACCGCATCTTGCGGCCGGAGGTGAACACATCGACGGTGTCGTCGTCCTGGACTTCCAACAGCACGCCATAGCCACTCGGGGGCTGACCCAGCCGGTCGACCTCCTCGCGCAGCGCCAGTAGTTGCTGGCGGGCTTCCTTGAGGGTGTCCATCAATTTGGCGTTACGGATGTTCAGCGAATCCAGTCGGGCTTCGAGTTGCTGCACCTCGCGGGAGGTGCCGGAACTGCGCAGCTGCTCCCGCAACAGCGCGGCCTCCCGGCGCAGGTGTTCGATCTCGGCAGCGTCGTCGTCGCCGTGTTCGAAGGCATCAGGACGATGTGACTCGCTCATCAGACTGCTCCTTCCCCGCACCGGAGGCGGTGAGGCGGATTACCCAACGCTACCGGCGATTAGACCATCATGGGCGCTACAGGCATTTCGACACCCTGACGTCACTGTTAACCTGAACACTGAGTCGGTCCGATCGGAAGGACAGTCGTGACCCAGAAAACCCTGGCCACATGCGTGGCAGCCGCCTCGATCATCGCGGGCGCTGCCGGGGGCCTGACCGCGCTGGCACCTGCCGCACCGGCCGTGCAGCCGGTCGTTTTCGGAGTCCCGCTGCCGCAGGATCCGGCCGCTGCGCTGCCGACGGCCGAACAGCTTTACGGCGTGCTCTACGGGCTGGCCGACCCCAACGTGCCGTTCGCCGCGAAGAGCTACCTGGTCGAAGGTGGAATCGGCAGGGTCGAGGCCCGCGCCGCCGACGGCATGATGAAGAACGCGGTCGCCAAGGGTCAGCTGCCGCTGAACTTCTCGGTGGTGAACATTGCCGCAGTAGCCGCTGGCGCAGCGAGCGCGACCGTCACCGCCACCGGCCCCGCCACGCCGGCGATCACGCAGAACATCACCTTCGTCAATCAGGGCAGCTGGAAACTC
>SXGS01221602.1_pt1 | contig 22420 bp, 5 predicted proteins | sample 3174681 | NCBI WGS metagenome assembly SXGS01 (sample SAMN11356861, study PRJNA531348) | freshwater metagenome | isolation source: freshwater sample F1-80 | place: China: Fuxian Lake, Yuxi | collected 2017-12-25
GGGATAGCGCAGACCGCGGCGCTTCGCCGCGCGGCGATGTTCGGGCTTCCACATCGAGCACCCTCCTTCGTTTCGGGTGCTCGACAATGAATCACATCCGATTCCCCCGACTCAACAACTTTCCGGAACGGCTCTAAGAGACGCATCGTATGGTTTCCCCGATCGCCTTCTTCTCTGCGGCCCAGATCGCTGGACTCTCGCTTACGAGCGTCCAGCAGCTGTCGGTCACCGAGATCAAGGACCTGAAGGCGACCCAGGTCGGTGCGTTCACCGTCACCCAGCTCGACGTCTTCAGCACGACGCAGCTGGGGACCCTGTCGGGCACCCAGGTCAAGGGACTCACGGCGACCCAGATCGGGGCCCTGCGCAGCGACCAGTTCATCTTCAATGCGGCTCAGCTGACTGTTCTCAACGGCACCCAGCTGGCGGCGCTCACGACCACTGAGATCCTGGCCCTTACCGTCACCCAGGTCGGGGCTCTCTCGGCGGCCCAGATCAATGCGCTCGAGAGCACTGACCTCCAGGCGCTGACCACGACCAGCGTCGGGGCCTTGAACACGACACAGCTCAAGGGCCTGTCGGCGACGCAGATCAAGGCCCTGACCACGACGCAGATCGGCAGCCTGCGATCCACACAGCTTGGCGCCCTGAGCCAGACCCAGCTTGGAGCCATCGAGACCACCGATATCGCCGCGCTGAGCGCTACCCAGCTGGGCGGCTTGGCGGCGGCCCAGATCAAGGGGCTCACCTCGAGCCAGATGGAGGCGCTGACCGCCGCCCAGATCGAGGCGCTCACCACGTCCCAGATCACCGGCCTGTCGGCCGGCCAGATCGGAGCCCTGACCACGACCCAGGCCGCGGCGCTGAGCGGCACGCAGCTTGGCGCCTTGAGCGCCACACAAGTCAGGGGGTTTGAGACCACTGACATTGCCGCCCTGACCACCACCCAGACCAGCGGCCTGTCGTCCACCCTGCTGCGCGCCCTGACCGGCACGCAGATCAAGGCGCTGACCGCCACCCAGCTCGGCAGCCTGTCCGCCGCGCAGGTCGGCTCCCTGGAAGTGGCGGATCTGGCGGTGCTATCGACGACCAGCATCGCCGGGCTGACGGAAACGCAGCTGGGCGGTCTGTCCAATACGCAGATCAAGGGCCTCACGGCCACACAGGTCGTCGCGCTGGTGACGACCCAGGTCGCGGCGCTCTCCACGTCGCAGGTCGGCAGCCTGACGGCAACGCAGATCAAGGCACTGGCGGGCTCCCAGGTCGAGGCGTTGAGTGCGACGCAGATCGGCGCCTTGAGCACGACGCAGTTCAAGTCGCTCGAGGCCAGCGACATTACCGGCCTGACGAACACGCAGCTCGGCGCTCTCAACGCGACGCAGATCAAGGGGCTGACGACGAGCCAGCTTCGCGCACTGACCACCACCAGCATCGGCGATCTGACGACAACCCAGATCGGCAACCTGTCGGCCGGTCAGATCGGCAACCTCCTCACGACCCAGATTCAGGCGTTGACCGAGACCCAGCTCGGGACGTTGAGCACCACACAGGTCAGAGGGTTTGAAGCCAGCGACATCAAGGCCCTGACAAGCACGCAGATCACGAGCCTGTCCGCCACGCAGCTGGGCGCCCTGAGCCAGACGCAGATCGGCCAGATCGAAGCCACCGACATCGCCGCGCTGACCACGACCCAGCTCGCGAGTTTCAGCACCACCCTGATCCGCGGGCTGAACACCACCCAGATCAAGGCGCTGACTGCCGCCCAGCTCGGCAGTCTGGCGCAGAGCCAGGTTGCCGCGCTGGAGAACGCGGACGTGGCGGCGCTGACGACAACGAATGTCGCGGGGCTGAGCACGACGCAGATCGGCGGCTTGAGTGCGACCCAGGTCAAGGCGCTGACCACGACCCAGGTCGGAGCCCTGACCACCGCCCAGATCACGTCGCTGTCGGCGACGCAGGTCAAGAGCCTGGAAGCCGGTGATATCGGCAGCTTGTCGACGACCCAGATCGGGGCGCTGACCACGACGCAGTTCGGGTCGCTCGCCGCGACGCAGGTCGGGGCATTCACCGTAACGCAGATTGCCGAGGTCTCGGTCGCCCAGCTCGGAGGCTTTGGCTCGACCCAGATCAAGGCTCTCAGCGCGACCCAGGTGAAAGCGCTGACGATCACCCAGGTTGGCGGCCTCTCCGATACCCAGCTCGATGCGCTGGACATGGTCGATCTGGCCGCTTTGACGACCACGAGCGTTGCGGCGCTCTCCACGACCCAGCTGGCCGGCCTGTCCACCACCCAGGTAAAGGGACTGACCGCGACCCAGGTCGCTGCTTTCGCGACCACCCAGGTTGCTGCGCTGACCACCGCACAGGTCTCGAGCCTGACGGCGACCCAGATCAAGACCTTCGACGAAACCCAGACGGGCGCCCTCACCGCAACGCAGGTCGGGGCGTTGAGCGCGACCCAGGTCAAGGCGATCGATGCCACCGACATCTCCGTGCTCGGCGCCGCCCAGGTCGGGGCGCTGAACGAGACCCAGCTTGCCGCCTTCAGCGTCACCCAGCTGAGGGCCCTGACCACCACGAATATCGCGAGCTTGACCGCCACGCAGTTCGGTGCCCTGACCCCCGGTCAGGTTGCAGGGCTGACGACCACCCAGGTCCAGGCCCTCACCACCACCCAGGTCGGTGCGCTCAGCCTTACCCAGATCAAGAGCTTTGAGAACACGGACGTCGCGGCGCTGACCACGACGCAGGTCAGCGGCCTGACGACCACGCAGCTTGCCGCGTTCAACAACACCCAGATCGGCGCATTCGAGGTCACCGACGTCCTGGCACTGAGCTCGACGCAGCTCGGCAGCTTCTCGACGACCCAGGTCAAGGGTTTCACGACCACCCAGATAGCGGTGTTGACCACGGCCCAGATCGAAGGCTTCACCGCGTCGCAGATCACGGCGCTTGAGAACGCCGATCTGGCGGCGCTGACCACGACAAGCATTGCTGCGCTCTCGGTGACCCAGCTGGGCGGGTTGAACGCGACGCAGATCACGGTGCTGGGCACGACCCAGATCGGCGCGTTCACCACCACCCAGGTCGCCGCGCTCAGCGCTACACAGCTCAAGAGCTTCGCAGCGACCGATATCGCCATTCTGAGCGCTACGCAGCTGGGTGGTCTGACCTCGACGCAGTTCGGCACCCTGTCGGCGTCGCAGATCCAGGCCTTGACCTCGACCCAGGTCGGCCTGCTCACCGAGACCCAGCTCGACGGGTTCGGTGCGACCCAGATCAAGGCGCTGAGCGTCACCCAGACCAAGCTGCTGACGATCACCCAGGTCAGCAGCCTGTCCGACACCCAGATCGACGCCCTGGAGACCGCGGACCTGGCGGCGCTGTCGTCCACCAATATCGCGGGGCTGACCACAACGCAGATCTCCGGCCTCTCGATCACGAAGGTCCGGAGCCTGACAGCCACGCAAATCGGCGCGCTGACCGCGGCCCAGGTCGGGGTCCTGAGCTCGACACAGGTGAATGCGCTCGAGACGACGGACGTCGCAGCCCTGACGACGACCAATGTCGCCGGGCTTTCCGTCACCCAGCTCGGCGGGCTGAACCAGACGCAGATCACGGCGCTGACCGCGTCGCAGCTCGGCGCTCTGACCGCCACGCAGGTCGGCGCACTGACCGCAACCCAGCTCAAGGGTCTGGCGACCTCCGATATCGCGTCCCTGACAACCACCCAGGTTGGTGCGCTCACGGCGACCCAGTTTACGGCGCTGTCCTCGAATCAGATCGCCGCGCTGACCACGACGCAGATCGCTATCGTCTCGACGGCACAGCTTGTTGGCTTCGGCTCGACGCAGATCAAGGCGCTGTCGACGACCCAGGCCGGGGCCCTGACCAGCACGCAGGTCAGCAGCCTGTCGGATACCCAGATCGACGCCTTTGAGACGGCCGATCTTGCCGCCTTGTCGACGACAAACATCACCGCCCTGACGCCGTCGCAGATCTCCGGTCTGTCGACGACCCAGCTCAGGGCGCTGACCGCGACGCAGACCACGGCCCTGACGACGACCCAGGTCGGCGGCCTGAGCGTGACCCAGGTGGCGTCTTTCGAGAGCACCGATCTTGCGGCACTGACCACAACGAATCTCGCGGAACTTTCCGTGACTCAGATCGGCGGCCTGAGCGCCGCGCAGATCACGGCCCTGACCCAGACCCAGACCGGGGCCCTGACCGCGACCCAGGTTGGGGCGCTGTCCACGACGCAGATCAAGGGCTTTGATGCGACGGATTTCGCCGCGCTGACCACGACCCAGCTCGGCGCCCTGACGTCGACGCAGTTTGGCGTGCTCAGCTCCAGCCAGATCCAGGCCCTGACCACGACGCAGGTCATCGGCCTCGTGACCACTCAGCTTGAGGGCTTCGGCTCGACGCAGATCAAGGCGCTCACCATCACCCAGGCCGGCGTGTTGACGACCACCCAGGTAGGCGGCCTGACGGCGACACAGGTCGGGGCGCTGGAGACTGCGGACCTGGCGTCCCTGTCGACGACGAACGTCGCCGGCCTGACGACCACGCAGCTCGGCACCCTGAGCGCGACCCAGATCAAGGCTCTGACGGCGACGCAGGTTTCTGTTCTGACGGCCACGCAGGCCGGCGGCCTGAGCGTGACCCAGGTCGCCGCTTTCGAAACGACGGATATCGCCCTCCTCACCACCACCAGTCTCGCGGAACTCTCGGCGACCCAGCTCGGCGGCCTGAGCGCGGCGCAACTCACGGCCTTGACCGATACCCAGATTGGCGCGCTGACGGCCACCCAGATCGGCGCCCTGAGCACGACCCAGGTCACGGGTTTCGATGCGACCGACATTACCGCCCTGAACGCGACCCAGTTCGGCGCCCTCACCTCAACCCAGTTTGGCGCGCTCAGTGCGGCCCAGACCGTGGCGCTGACCACCACCCAGATTGGTCAGCTGTCAGAGACCCAGATCGACGGGCTCGGGTCGACGCAGGTGAAAAGCCTGACGGAGACGCAGCTTGCCGTGCTGACCACGACGCAGCTCGGCGGGTTGTCGTTGACCCAGTTCAGTAACCTGACAGCCACCCAGGTCGGTGCGCTGAACGCCACGCAGGTCGCCTCGATCAGCGAGACCCAGATCGCGGCGCTGAGCGCGACGCAGGTGAAGGGCTTCGAGACCACCGACCTCCAGGCGCTGACCACCACGCAGGTAGGCAGCCTGACGGTGACGCAGATCGGGGCGCTCAGCGCGACCCAGATCGGCGCGTTCGACGCCACCGACATCGCGGCGCTCACGACAACCCAGTTCGATGGCTTCGGTTCCACCCACATTCAGGGCCTGACCGCCACGCAGATCGCGGTGCTGACGGCGACCCAGGTCGGCGGCCTGACGGCGACGCAGGTTGCGGCCTTTGAAGTGACCGACCTGGCTGCGCTGAGCACGACCAATACATCTCTGCTGACCGAGACCCAGATCGTCGGATTGTCGGCGGCGCAGGTCGGGGCGCTGACCGAGAGCCAGATTGGGGCCCTCACCGCCACACAGATCGGCGCCCTGAGCACGACGCAGATCGGCGGCCTGGAAACGACCAATATCGCCGGCCTGACGGTGACGCAGTTCGGTGGTCTGACGTCCACGCAGATCGCGGCTCTGGAACCCACGGATCTTGGCGCCCTCACCGCGACGCATATTACGGCGCTGACCACAACGCAGCTCAGCGGGCTGTCGGCGACGCAGATCAGCGGGTTGACCCCCACCCAGATTGAAGGTGCGTCTGCGACAATCGTCGAGGCGTTGACCACCACCCAGGTCGGCGGGTTGACCACCACGCTCGTCGAGGCCCTGTCGGTGACGCAGGTCGGCGCGCTGACCACGACGCAGATCGATGCTTTCAGCACGACGCAGATCGCCGGCATCGACGAGACCGATATCACGGCGTTGAGTACCACTCAGGCCGGGAGCTTGTCGGCCACCCAGGTGGCTGCGTTGACGGCGACGCAGATCACGGCCCTTAGCGCGACGAATGTCGGGGTTCTGGACGAAACGCAGCTGGCCGCCCTCTCCGCTTCCCAGGTCAGCGCCCTGTCGACTGACAGCATCGAGATACTGAGCGTCACCGACCTCGGTGTTCTCACGGCGTCGCAGCTCAACGGCCTGAAGTCGACGCATCTGGCCGTGCTGTCGGAGACCCAGCTCGAGAGTCTGAGCTCGACGCAGATCGCCGGCCTGGCGGCCGTGCAGATCAACGGTCTGAGCGCGACGAATTTTGCCATCCTCTCGACCACGCAGCTCTCAGGGCTGACCTTCGGTCAGGTTAAAGGCTTGACCACCACGCAGGTGGCGGCTTTGGCCGCGACACAGGTCGACGGCCTGTCGACGACCCAGATCACGGCGTTTACCGCGACTCAGGTCTCCAGTCTCTCGACGACGAGCATCGATTCGCTCGACGAAACACAGCTCGGCGCTCTGGCGAAGACACAGATCGGGGCGCTGACCCTGACCCAGTTCGGCGTTCTGAGCGAAACCGATATCAGTGCGTTGTCCCGGACCCAGATCGCCGGTCTGACGACAACCCATGCCGCGGCGCTCACTGCGACGCAGCTCAGTGGATTCACGGCCACCCTGATCAGTGGGCTGGAGAATGCCGATCTGGCGGCTCTGACGACCACCAACATCGATAACCTGACGGCGACCCAGATCAGCGGGCTCACCGCGACCCAGATACCGGGACTCACCATCACCCAGATCGACGTCATCACGCCGACCGACATCCTCGGCCTGACCTCGACCCAGGCAAACGCCTTCACCGGCTCGCAGGTCCTCAGCATGACAGGCGAGCAGAGCGACGCCCTCTACCAGGTGCTCTGAGCGGCGGCGCGTGAGCCGCCGGTATGCAGGGGCCGAGCCTGTGGCCCTGCCCCAGCCAATTTGCTAGGTAAATCAAACGCGGACAGGTGGCCGAGCGGTTTAAGGCACCGGTCTTGAAAACCGGCAGGGGTGTAAGCTCCTCGTGGGTTCGAATCCCACCCTGTCCGCCAGCCTGTCGTCGGCCCAGTCGACCTCGCCGACCGCGTCGGGATCAGCGCGCTTTTCTAGAGAATCCGCGGTTGTCCTGCATAATTCCCGCATAATTTCTTAATATTTAGGTAGTTGCTTAAGCATCGTCGCTGACTATACTTACGGTAGAAAACCATACTCCAGAATGGAGCAGCGGTTGTAATGCGGTGCGTCGGGGGACGAGTGGCTGGGGCAGGCGCTGCTACCAGCAATCAGCAGGTTTTGTCAGGCGGACATCCGAGCTTCGCGCGGAGCGCGGAGGCTCGCCTCCGCCCTGCTCTGTCCGCCCAGGGGCGTTGAGGGGACAGCATGGTTTCTTCCATCGGGTCTTACACCACGGCGCAGATTGCGGCCCTGTCGACAGCTGATATCGAGGGGCTGACGGCAAGCGACATCAAGCAGCTGAAGGCGGCGCAGGTCGGGGCGTTCACCACGACTGCAATAGGAGCTTTCAGCGCGGAGCAGCTCTCGGCCCTCTCGGGCGCGCAGGTCAAGGGCCTGACGGTCACCCAGATCGGGGCGTTGCGCGCCGACCAGTTCGTTTTCAACGCGACGCAGCTCTCGGTGCTCAATAGCGCACAGATCGTCGCGCTCGGCGCAGACGATATCGCCGTCCTTACAGAAGAACAGCTGGCGGGATTGTCGGCCGCGCAGATCGGCGCCCTGGAAACGACCGACCTCCAGGCGTTGAGTGCCGGGAATGTCAGCGCCCTCTCTCTCACCCAGGTCAAGGGCCTGAAGGCCGCGCAGATCACGGCGTTGACCTCCGAGCAGGTGAGCAGCCTGACCGCCAATCAGCTGGGGACCTTTTCCTCGGCACAGATCGGCGCTCTCGAAGCCGGCGATATCGCCGGGCTGACGGATGAGCAGCTGGGTGGCCTCAGTGCCACGCAGATCAGGGCTCTGAGCGCCAGCCAGGTCTCGGCGCTGAGCACGGGCCAGATCGCCCTGCTGTCGCAAACCCAGGTCGGGGCTCTGACTCTCACGCACATCAAGGCGCTGAGTGCAGCCCAGATCGGAGCTCTGACGGCAGAGCAGATCGGCGCGCTGAGCACGACGCAGTTCAAGGGCTTCGATGCCACCGATGTCGCCGGCCTGACGAGCGAGCAGGTCGGTGCGCTGACGGCCTCGCAGATCAAGGGCCTGACGACAGGACAATTGCAGGCGCTGAGCCTGGTGAACGTCGCCGGGCTTTCAGACGCCCAGATCGACAGTCTCAGTGCAGCCCAGATTGGTGCGTTCACCGGGGCGCAGGTGCAGGCGCTTACCAGCGTCCAGCTGACGGGACTGAGCACGACCCAGGTCAAGGGGTTGGAAGCGGTCGATATAGCCGGGTTGACGGCCGAGCACGTCGCCGCCTTCACGGCCGAGCAGATCGGCGTGCTCAACAAGACACAGATCGCCGCCTTCAGCACTGACGCCGTGGCGGCCCTGAGCACCGAACAGCTCGCGGCTTTCAGCGCCACCTCGATCAAGAACCTGACCACAACCCAGGTGAAGGCCCTGACCGCCGTGCAGGTCGGCGGCCTGACAGCCTCCCAGATCGGCGCGTTTGAGAACGCCGACCTGGCGGTCCTGAGCACCGAGCAGATCGCCGCGTTGGGCACGGATCAGATCGCCGGCCTGAGCCAGACCCAGATCAAGGCTCTCTCCCTCACCCAGATCGGGACGCTGAGCGAGGTACAGATCGCCACGCTGAGCGCGACCCAGATCAAGGGCCTGGAAACCAGCGATATCGCCAGCCTGTCGAGCGGCCAGCTCGGCGCCGTGACCGCGAGTCAGTTCGGTGCCTTCAATGCGGCACAGACAGCCGCTCTGACCGAGGCACAGATCAGCGGGCTGACCACGGATCAGCTCGCCGGGTTTGGCGCGACCCAGATCAAGGCCCTGACCACGACCCAGGTGAAGTCGTTGACCGGCGTCCAGGTCAGCAGCCTGTCGAATGCACAGATCGCAGCCCTGGAGAAGACCGACCTTGCGGCCCTGAGCGCCGAGAGCATTGCCGCCCTGACCGCCGAGCAGCTGGCGGGCCTGTCGGTGACCCAGATCAAGGGGCTCGCGACGACCCAGGTCGCGGCGCTGGGCGTGGACCAGATCGCCAATCTGACGGCCACCCAGATCGGAGCCCTGGAGAACTCGGACGTCGCGGCCCTGACGGTCGACCAGATTGCCGCGCTCAGCACCGACCAGATCGGTAGCCTGAGCTCGACCCAGGTCAAGGCCCTCACCCTCACCCAGGTCGGGGCCCTGACCACGGAACAGATCGCGGTCCTCAACGCGACACAGATCAAGGGCCTCGAGACGACGGATATCGCCAACCTGTCGGGCGCCCAGCTTGGCGCCATCACCTCCGACCAGATCGGCACGTTCTCGGCGGCCCAGATCGCCGCCTTGACTGTGGAACAGATCGGCGTCCTCACCACGGACCAGCTCTCCGGTTTCGGTTCCAGCCAGATCAAGGCGCTGACCACGACGCAGATGAAGGCGCTCGGCAACGAGCAGCTTCTCAGCCTGTCGCAGACCCAGATCGCCGCGCTCGAAGTGACGGACTTCGCCGCCCTCTCGGCGGACACCCTCCAGGGGCTTGGCACCACACAGCTGGCGGGCCTCTCCGCCACCCAGATCAAGGCGCTGTCGAGCACCCAGCTGGCTGCCCTCGACAGCAGCAATCTCACGACCACGCAGATCGCGGGCCTGACCTCCCTGGCCGGCTTCAACGTCGGAGCCCTCTCCTCCAGTCAGGTCGGGGCTCTCTCGGCGACCCAGATCAAGGCACTCAATGCCACCCAGGTCGGCTTCCTCACGGACGAGAACCGGGCCTCGGGATTGAGCGTGACGCAGATCAGGGCGATCGACGCCAGCGACATTGGCGCCCTCGCCGACCCGATCGGCTACTTCGATGAGACCCAGATCGGCGCCCTGACCGTCAATCAGGTCAAGGCGCTGACACAGGAAGCTCTTGGCTCCCTGTCACTCGAGCAGACCCACGCCTTCAGCGTCACGCAGATCCTGGCGCTGAGCAGCACCCAGCTGCGGAGCTTCGAGAATTCGCCGATCGGCGATTGGACAGAGGCCGAGATCGACACGCTGACCGCGAGCCAGATCAAGTTCCTCGACGCGGTCGACGGGTTCAGCTTCACGGAAACGCAGGTTGCCGCGTTCAGCGCCACGCAGATGGCGGCCCTGCCAGTCGCATCGCTGGAAGAGCATGTCTGGTCGCTGACGCCGACCCAGATCGGCAACCTGTCACTCGCGCAGATTGCCGGGTTCGGGACACGCATAAACAACCTGAGCGAGGCCCAGGTCACGGGGCTGACCACCTCGCAGCTCGCGGCGCTGAGCTACACCCAGGTCGGTACGTTCTACGACGCCCAGCTCCTCGCTCTGACTCCGACGCAGATCACCGCGCTGGGCACGGATATCGCCGCGCTAAATCTGTTCAACATCGCGAATTCTCTAGCGCCGACCCAGATCGAGGCGCTCTCAGCAGCGCAGATCACCGCCTTCAACGCGACGCAGCTTGAAAGTCTGACGAGCAACCAGGTCGCGGTGTTGAGCGTCACGCAGATCCGCGCCATCGGCCTGGACGACATCAAGGCCCTGCCCGTATCCAGCGAGAACGATGGCCTGATCGGCTATTTCTCCTCCACCCAGATCGGCGCGCTGAGCACCAGCCAGGCCGCGGCCCTGACGGCGGCTACCGTCGCGAACCTCACGACGATGCAGATCGAGGGCTTGACGACGGCCCAGTTCAAGGGCTTCACGACGGCGCAGCTGACAGCGCTGAACGCGCAGCAGTTCGGCGCGCTGACGGCAACCCAGCTCGGCGTGCTGAGCACGGCCCAGATTCGCACCTTCACCTCGGCGCAGCTCGAGGGACTGACGGAAAGCCAGATCAGCGGCTTCAGCGCCACACAATTCGCGGCGTTCTCGACCACCCAGCTTGGCCAGTTCGACATCTCCCTGGTGAGGCCAGACCAGATCGCCGGATTCTCCGCCGCCCAGATCAAGGGGCTGACGACGACCCAGGTTGGTGCCCTCAGCACGGACCAGATGGGCGCCCTGAGCGTCACGCAGATCAAGGCCCTGGAGACGACGGATATCGCGGCGCTCTCGCAGGGCAGCATCGCGCAGCTTTCGGCGGAACAGCTTGATGGCCTGAGCGCCGCCCAGATCAAGGCGCTGACAACCGAGCAACTCCCCTCTTTCAGCGTCGATCAGCTCGGCAGCTTCAACTCAACCCAGGTCAAGGCGCTGTCGACGACCCAGCTCCAAAGCCTGAGCAGCGCGCAGCTTGAGGCGCTTGGCATCAATACCGGCGGTACAGGTGGTAGCGGCGGCAGTGGCGGGACCGGTGGTACAGGCGGCGGCGGCGGAACCGGTGGTACTGGTGGTTCCGGCGGGCTGTCAGGCGACGTCTCCACGTGGACCACGACCCAGATCGCCGCCCTGACAGGGATGGAAGTCTGGGCGCTCACCGCCGCTCAGGTGAATGCGTTCACCACCACCCAGGTCAGGGCGATCGAAACCGCCGATTTGTCGTATCTGTGGAACGGGGGTGACATCCCCGCGCTCTCGACATCCTTCTTCACCGCCCTGACCACCAGCCAGACCAACGCCCTCTCCCAGACCCAGCTCATGCTCATGAGCCTGGACCAGGTCGCTGCTTTCTCCACGACCCAGATCGCCAACCTGGCGCCGACCAGCGTGGCCGGCGGCCTGACGTACGATCAGCTGAGAAGCGCCCTGAGCACGACCCAGGTCAGCGCGCTGACGACGACCCAGATCAGCTCGCTCTACACGATGCAGGTCTACGGTCTGTCGACGACCTTCCTCGACGCCCTGAGCACGACGCAGGCCGGCGCCTTTACCTCGGCACAGCTGGGGGCGATGAGCACCACCCAGCTGGAGGCGCTCAACGGTACCGGCGGTAGCGGCGGCACAGGTGGCAGCGGCGGCAGTGGCGGAACCGGGGGTACGGGCGTTCCGTCGGGTGCGGTCTCGTCCTGGACCACGACACAGATCGCAGCCCTGACCGGTACGGACGTCTATGGGCTCACCTGGGAACAGTTGAGTGCGTTCTCCAACACTCAGATCCGGGCCATCGAAACGGCCGATGTGCCGTACCTGACGTACGATCAGCTGCAGGGCATCCTGAGCACGACCCAGGTCGGCGCGCTGACGACGTCCCAGGTCGCGGCGCTCAACTTGACGCAGGTCACGGGCCTGTCGACGACCTTCCTCGGCGCCCTGAGCACGACGCAGGCCAGCGCCTTTTCGTCGGGCCAGATGGCGGTGTTGAGCAGCACGCAGCTCGCCGCGCTCAACGGCACCGGCGGCAGCGGCGGTTCCGGCGGTAGTGGCGGAACCGGGGGCACTGGCGGGCCGTCGGGTGCGGTCTCCTCCTGGACCACGACCCAGATCGCCGCCCTGACAGGCATGGAGGTCTATGCGCTCACCTCCGCCCAGGTGAATGCGTTCACGGCCACCCAGATCCAGGCCATCGAAACCACCGATGTGCCGTACCTCTCAGTGGGCGACACCATCCCGGCGCTGTCGACAACCCTCCTCACCGCCCTGACCACCAGCCAGACCAAGGCCCTGTCCCAGACCCAGCTCATGGTCATGAGCCTGGGCCAGGTCGCCGCCTTCACCACGACCCAGATCGCCAATCTGGCGCCGAGCAGCGTGGCGGGCGGCCTGTCGAGCGATCACCTGAGGAGCAGCCTGAGCACGACCCAGGTCGGCGCGCTGACAACGTCCCAGATCAGCGCGCTCTACACGATGCAGGTCAGGGGTCTGTCGACGACGTTCCTCGACGCCCTGAGCACGACGCAGGCCGGCGCCTTTACGTCGGCACAGCTGGCGGTGATGGACAGCACCCAGCTCGCCGCGCTCAATGGTACGGGCGGCAGCGGCAGTTCCGGCGTTCCGTCGGGCGCTGTTTCCTCTTGGACCACCACCCAGATCGCGGCCCTGAGCGTCACCGACTTTACGGCGCTGACCACGACACAGGTCGGCGGCTTGAACCTGGAGCAGGTCGGCGCCTTCACCACGACGCAGATTCTTGCGTTGCGCAGCACCCAGATCGCTGCCCTCAGCACTGCGCAGGCCGCGTATTTTTCCGCGACCCAGGTGGGCGGGATAAGCGCGTCGCAGATCGCGGCCCTGAGCGGCATGCAGGTCAATCTGCTCACTGCCACGCAGGTGAATTCCTTCACCTCCACCCAGATCCGGGCCATTGAACTGAGCGACGTCTGGGCGCTGTACAATGTCTTCCCCGGGCTGTCGACCAGTGTCGTTGCTGCCCTGACCCCCAGCCAGGTCAATGCCCTGACCGCGACCGAGCTCGCGGCCATGAGCACGACGCAGGTCAACGCCTTTACCTCGGCACAGCTGGCAGCGCTGAGCAGCACCCAGATCGCTGTGCTGGGCACCAACTATTCCGGCGGTAGCAGCGGCGGCTCAGGAAGCGGCGTTCCGTCGGGTGCGGTCTCCTCCTGGACCACGACCCAGATCGCAGCCCTGACCGGTACGGATGTCTATGGGCTTACCTGGGAACAGTTGAGTGCGTTCTCCAACACTCAGATTCAGGCCATCGAAACCGCCGATGTGCCGTACCTGACTTATGATCAGCTGCTGGGCATCCTGAGCACGACCCAGGTCGGCGCGCTGACGACGTCCCAGGTCGCCGCGCTCAACCTGACGCAGGTCACGGGTCTGTCGACGACCTTCCTTGGCGCCCTGACCCCGACGCAGGCCAGCGCCTTTTCCTCGGCCCAGATGGCGGTGCTGAGCAGTACCCAGCTCGCCGCGCTCAATGATACCGGTGGCAGCGACGGCGGTGGCGGAACCGGCGGTGGTGAAACCGAGGGCCTGAACCCCACCAATCTGGGCGGGCTCAATCAGGCGCAGATCTCGGCGCTCAGCTCGAACCAGATCCAGGCCCTGACGACGACGCAGATCGCCTCGCTTAATGGGCAACACTTCACGTGGATGAGCCAGGCCCAGACCGCCGCGTTGAGCACCACGCAGGTCCAGGCCATCGAAATCGCCGACATTCAGGCGATGGTGGGGGGCACAGGAGGAGTCACGCGCTTCTCCCGCACCCAGCTCGCCGCCCTGACGACGAGCCAGACCCAGGCGCTGACCGTCACGCATATCCACGTCCTGGAGGGGACGCAGATCAGCGCCCTGACTGCGACCCAGATCCAGGCCCTGTCGACCACGCAGATAGGGGGCTTGCGGGGCTTTCAGCTCTACTCCCTGACCACGACTCAGTCCGGCGCCCTGACGACGACCCAGATCGGTGCCCTGAACAGTGAAGCAGCCCCACTCCTGGCCATCGGCCAGCTGGCCGCGGTGGAGAACGCCGCGTTGGGTTCGGAACCGACCTACTCGGCCGTCCCCGACATTGGCGACCTGAGTGAGACGGAGATTCCCAGCCTGTCCGCCACCCATCTCCGGGCCCTGACCGTCGAGCAGCTGGGCAGGCTGACCAAGACGCAGATCCAGGCGTTCAGCCCGACGCAGATTACGGCGCTGGGCATGGACCTCGCCTACGCGGTGCGTTTCATAACCGACGTGACCACCACACAGGTCGCCGGGTTGTCGACGACACAGATCGCGGCGCTCAACTATGAACAGACGGGTGCGCTGAGCTCCACCCAGATATCCGCCTTCAGCGCAACGCAGGTCCGGGCCATCCAGATCAATGACATCATGGCCACGGGGTATGCCAGCCCGATCAGGTACTTTTCCGCCTCTCAGTTCGCCGCCCTGACGACGCCCCAGCTGCAGGCGACACATGCAGGCGTGATCGGCGGTCTGTCCACGACGGCGCTCAACAACTTCAGCGCGACCCAGATCAGCGCCCTGTCGACGACCCAGATCGGCGGCCTCGGCACCGCGCAGGTTCACAATCTCCCGACTTCCTGGATTTCCGCCCTGAGCGATGCACAGTTCAATGCCTTGCTTGATAAGCAGCGGAGTGACGGGTTCAACTTCACGGGTGAACAGATCGAGGCCTTGAGCAACGCGCAGATGGCGAGTGCGTTCGCCAAGTCGGTCGTCCACATCAACTGGCTGAGCACGACGAGGGTGAGCGGGCTTGATGCCACAGCCATCGCGGCCCTGAGCTTCACTGTCGTCGGGGATATGGCCTCGTATCAGATTCCCGCGCTCAGCTCGGCCCAGGTCAACGCGCTGGGTACGGACGTCGCGGCCCTCGCGTTCATATGGCAGATACGGGCTCTGTCAACGACCCAGCTCACCGGCCTCAGCACAACGACCGTCAACGCCTTCACGTCACAGCAGCTGGGACTGATGACCGAGGCCCAGATCTCGGCGCTCGGTGCAACCGCGGGATCGGGCTCTGGCTCTGGCAGCGGTTCCTCGGGAAGCGGATCCTCGTTGACCACGACGCAGATCGCCGCCCTGACAGGTACGGAGGTCTCTGCGCTCACCTGGGAACAGTTGAGTGCGTTCAGCACCACTCAGGTCCGGGCCATCGAAACTGCCGATGTGCCGTACCTGACTTATGATCAGCTGCTGGGCATCCTGAGCACGACCCAGGTCGGCGCGCTGACGACGTCCCAGGTAGCGGCGCTCAGCCTGACGCAGGTCACGGGTCTGTCGACGACCTTCCTTGGCGCCCTGACCCCGACGCAGGCCAGCGCCTTTTCCTCGGCCCAGATGGCGGTGCTGAGCAGCACGCAGATCGCCGCGCTCAACGAGACTGACGGCAGCGGCAGTTCCGGCGGTAGCGGCAGTAGTGCACCGTCGGGCGACGTCTCCTCATGGACCACGACACAGCTCGCCGCCATGACCTTTACCCAGGTCGGCGGGATGAGCACGGAACAGATCCGCGCGCTCAGCGCGGCTCAGGTCAACGCGCTGGGTACGGATATCGCGGCCCTTACCTCCCCAATACAGATCCATGCTCTGTCAACGACCCAACTCGCTGGCCTCAGTAGGACGACAGCCGATGCGTTCACCTACGGCCAGGTCAACTGGATGCTGAATGACCAGATCGTGGCGTTGTGGACGATCCCGGGGTGGGACGTTCCCCCCAGCGCCGCCTCGTTCAACACGACGCAGATTGCGGGTATGACGACCACGCGGGTCTCTGCGCTCACGTGGGGTGAGTTGAGTGCGTTCACTATCACTCAGGTTCAGGCCATCGAAACTGCCGACGTGCCGTACCTGACGTCCGATCACCTGGGGAGCACCCTGAGCACGACCCAGGTCGCCGGGCTGACGACGTCCCAGATCAAGGCGCTGACCACGACGCAGGCCGCGGGCCTGTCGACGACGTTCCTTGACGCCCTGAGCACGACGCAGGCCAGCGCCTTTTCCTCGGCCCAGATGGCGGTGCTGAGCAGCACGCAGCTGGCCGCGCTCAATGATACTGGTGGTAGCGGCGGCAGTGGAGGCACAGGCGGCACAGGTGGCAGCGGCGGCTCAGGCAGCGGCGTTCCGTCGGGTGCGGTCTCCTCCTGGACCACGACGCAGATCGCAGCCCTGACGGGTACGGACGTCTATGGGCTCACCTGGGAACAGTTGAGTGCGTTCAGCAACACTCAGGTCCAGGCCATTGAAACTGCCGATGTGCCATATCTGACATACGATCAGCTGCGGGGCATCCTGAGCACAACCCAGGTCGGCGCGCTGACGACGTCCCAGGTCGCCGCGCTCAACCTGACGCAGGTTACGGGCCTGTCGACGACGTTCCTCGGTGCCCTGACCCCGACGCAGGCCAGCGCCTTTTCGTCGGCCCAGATGGCGGTGCTGGACAGCACCCAGCTCGCCGCCCTCAATGATACCGGTGGCAGCGGCGGCAGTGGAGGGACAGGCGGCACAGGTGGCAGCGGCAGCGGCGGCTCAGGAAGCGGCGTTCCGTCGGGTGCGGTCTCCTCCTGGACCACGACACAGATCGCAGCCCTGACAGGTACGGACGTCTATGGGCTCACCTGGGAGCAGTTGAGTGCGTTCAGCACCACTCAGGTCCAGGCCATCGAAACTGCCGATGTACCGTACCTGACATACGATCAGCTGCGGGGGATCCTGAGCACGACCCAGGTCGGCGCGCTGACGAACTCCCAGGTCGCCGCGCTCAACCTGACGCAGGTTACGGGCCTGTCGACGACCTTCCTCGGCGCCCTGACCCCGACGCAGGCCAGCGCCTTCTCGTCGGGCCAGCTGGCGGTGCTGAGCAGCACCCAGCTCGCCGCCCTCAACGATACGGGCGGCAGCGGCGGTTCCGGCGGCACAGGAGGTTCGTCAACCGACGTTTCCTCGCTGACCCCGGCGCAGTTTGCGGCTCTGACAACGACCGAGGTCCAGGCGATATCCGCAACCACGCTCGGCAGTCTGTCCACGACGTTGATCAAGAGCATGACGACGGCCCAGATCGCGGCCCTGACGACCACGCAGATGAAAGGCCTGGAGGCCTTTCAGCTCTATTCGCTGACCACGACGCAGTCCAACACCCTGACGGTGACCCAGATCGGCGCCATGACCAGCGAACGGGTCAAATTCCTGACCATCGGCCAGGTGGCGGCGGCGGAGAACTTCGCCTTGGGTTCGGAGCCGGTATACCCGGCTGCAGCCAACATCAATGGCCTGAGCGCGACAGAGATTTCCGAGCTGTCCATCACTCATATCCAGGGCCTCACCGGCAATCAGCTGATCCCGCTCAGCAAGACGCAGATCCAGGCGTTTACTCCGACGCAGATCACGGCGCTGGGGACTGACATCGCCGGGTCGCAATATATCGTGCTCAACCTGACGACGACTCAGGTCGGAGCGCTGTCGACAACCCAGATCGCGGCGCTCGACTACCGCCAGACTGCATACCTGAACTCCACCCAGGTCTCCGCCTTGAGCACGACCCAGGTCCGGGCCATCCAGATGAACGACATCATGGCCATGCTCTACGGCGGCCCGGTCAACTACTTCTCCACGACCCAGATCGGAGCCCTGACGACGAGCCAGGTTTCGGCCATGTCTCTGCCGACGCTCGACGCGATGAGCACGACGCAGGCCAATGCCTTCACGTCGACCCAGCTGTCCGCGCTGACCAGCGCCCAGCTCGCGGCGCTCAATCCTGCTGGCGGCAGCGGCAGTTCCGGTAGCAGTGGCGGGACCGGTGGTACCGGCAGCGGCGGCAGCGGGTCGTCGGGTGACGTCTCCTCCTGGACCACGACGCAGATCGCCGCCCTGACGATGCAGCAGGTCTACGGGCTTACTTCCGCTCAGGTGAATGCTTTCACGACCACGCAGATCAGGGCTATTGAAGCCGCCGACGTGCCGTACCTGTCGGTCGGAGATGCCATCCCCGGCCTGTCGACAACCCTCCTCAGTGCTCTGACCACGAGCCAGGTCAAGTCCCTGTCTACAACCCAGCTTACGGCGTTGAGCACGACGCAGGCCGAGGCCTTCACCGGTACGCAGCTTGAGAGCATGAGCCAGGCGCAGATCACCGCCTTGTTTGCGGCCTTTTGAGCCTGGGCCGGGATAACGACAGGCCGGCTACGCCAGCGCCGCCTTCACCCGGTCCGGGGTGAAGGGGGCCCGCCGGATGCGCACCCCCGTCGCCTCGTAGATGGCGTTGGCCACCGCCCCGGCCATCGGCCGGGTCGAGGGCTCGCCCGCGCCGCGCGGGTTCATGCCCGGCCGGTTGATCAGCACGCATTCCACGGATTCCGGGGCCTCGGTCATGTCGAGGATCGGGTAGCTCAGCCAGTCGTTGCTGGTGACGCCCTTGCCGTCGAACTGCACCTCTTCCCAGAGCGCCCGGCTCACCGCCTGCACGACATTGCCCTCGATGCACAGGCGCAGCCCCTCGGGGTTGACGATGATGCCGCAATCATGGCCGACGACGAAGCGCCGCGCCCAGACGGCCCCCGTGCGCCGGTTGACCTCGACGTCGCAGACCACGGCCACCACGGTGCCGTTGCGCGTCGAATAGGCGAAACCTCGCCCGGTCAGCGTCTCGGCCGTGGTCGCACGCCGCGTTCCGGCCGGGCCGGGCTTCCAGCCCGCCTTTTCGGCCGTCGCCTTGATCAGCTCGATGTCGCGGGCATCCCGCACGTGGCGCAGACGGAATTCGATCGGATCGACGCCGATCGCCGCGGCGATCTCGTCGATGAAGGATTCGCTGGCGAAATGAATCTGCGGACCGACGGGGTCACGCAAATGCCCGGTGCGCAGCGGCGAGGCCTTGGTCAGCAGTGGCGCGATGGTTTCCCAGCCCATGCGCTTGTTCGTAAAGGCATAGGATTCCGCCGGTATGCCGAAACCGTGCTGGGTGGCGTTGGGGAAACCGACGAGCATACCGGCCAGCGTGTCGCTGGGGTTGCTCTCGTTGGTCGCCATGTCGATGCGGCTGAAGCCCTTGCTGATGAACTCGTAGGCCACGACGTTGCCCTGCGCGTCGATGGCGGCGCGGCAGCGGTGGATCGAGGCCGGCCCCTTCGGGTCCCAGCCATGGCCTTCGTGGCGCATCCCCTGGACGCGCACCGGCTTGCCGAGCGCCTGCGACATCACCGCGGCGTCGAGGGCCGCATCGCCGGCGTCGTTCCGGCCGTAGGAGCCGGGCCCCATGATCCAGATCGCCCGGACCTTGTCGGGAGGCAGATCGAGGTACTTGGCCACACCCTGGCCGACGAAATGCGGCTTCTGGGATCCCGTCCACACCGTGGCTTCGCCCGGGCGGGCGTCGACGATGGCGCAGGCCGGGCCCATCGAGGCATGCGACTGGAACGGCCACTGGTACTCGGCCTCGACAACCCGGGCCGCACCGGCGAAGGCCGCCTCGACGTCGCCGGTGTTCACCTCGACATTGCGGCGGGCCGCCGGCGCGTTGCGGATATGGTCGTAGAGCCCCGCCTGGCCGGGGAATGGCGGTGCGGCGCTGGACCAGGTGACCTTGAGCTTCTCGGCCGCCTGGATCGCATCCCATTCCTTCTCCGCCACCACGCCGATGAAGTCGCCTTTGCGCACGACCCGCGCACCCTTGATCTCACGAATGCTGGCCTCGTCCACGGAGACGGGTACGGCACCGGCGATCTCCGGGCGGATCACCCGCCCATGCAGCATGCCCGGCACGTTGATGTCGGTGACGAACTCGTCGGTGCCGAAGACCTTGCCCGGCACGTCGTTGCGCGGAATCGATTGGCCGACGACCTTGTACTGGTCCGGCGATTTCGGTTTCGCCTTGCCGGTGACGTTGAGCGGGTTGCCCCACTGGTTGTTCCATTCCAGCTTGTGCTGGAAATAGCGGCCGCCGATCAGCTCGGCATAGGAGACACGTTTGTCGCCGGCGCTGACCACGCCGTCGCTCACCTGGCACTGTTCGGGCGCCACCCCGAAGCGCTGCGCCGCCTGTTCGACCAGCAGGCGCCTGGCCTCGGCCGCGGCGTTGCGCAGCGGATGGCCGCCGGTCTGGATGCCCGTGCTGCCGCTGGCCCCGCCCTGGTTGCAGGTGAGGCCGCTATCGCCCATCACCACGGTGATCCGGCTGTAAGGCACATCGAGTTCGTCGGCGACGATCTGACCGATCGCCACGTCTACCCCCTGCCCCATGTCCATCTTGCCGAAGAAGGCCGTCACGCTGCCGTCGGGGCCGACAGCCACCCAGGAATCAAGCTCGGTCGGATGGAGCCGCGGTTTGCCGGCCGGAATGGCGGACCCCGCCAGTTGCGCCAGGGCCTCCGCAGGAGCCGTGGCACAGACAACAAGGGCGCCGGCGCTCTGCAGCAGGGCGCGGCGGGAGAGCGACAGGTCGATGGCGTTCATGGTGGCCTCCCTCAACCCATCGCCGCGGCGCGTTTGACCGCGCGCAGGATGGCCAGGTGGGTGCCGCAGCGGCATTTGAGGCCGGAGAGCGCCTCGCGGATCTGGCCGTCGCTTGGTTTGGGCGTCTTCTTGAGGAACGCGGCGGCCGTCATGATCCAGCCATTGACGCAGTAGCCGCATTGCGGGACCTGCTCGTCGACATAGGCCTTCTGGACCGGATGCGGCTTGTCGGGCGTGCCGAGCCCGGCCAGCGTCGTGACTTCAACGCCTTCAGCGGCCGACACCGGCGTCACGCAGGAGCGCACCGGCTCGCCGGCGCTAGGCACGGTGCAGGCGCCGCACTGGGCCAGGCCGCAGCCGAAATGAGGGTTGCTGAGACCCAGATCGCCCCGCAGGGCGTAGAGGAGCGGCATGTCGGGATCGGCTTCGATCGCCTGGACGCGGCCGTTCACACGCAGCGAAATGCGCTGAGTCATCGGCATTTTCCTCCCAGATTCGGGCCTTTTCGGCGCTTCGGTGCCCGAAATTATGCGCCCCCACCCCGAACGGGTCAAACCGGACGCGGTACCGCACGGCGCCAGGGGAACTTACCGGCCGAACTGAAGTTGAAACCCCATCATGGGAGTCGTACGAGATGCCTTATCGGACGTACGCGCCTGCATTGAGGCGTACCAGCGTTGCCATAGCATCTGCCTGACCACGCTGACGCATTGTCTCGACAAGGGCGGCAAGCATGCAGCCTCCGATCACATCCGCTTGCTCGTCGACTGCGTCGAGATCTGCAGCGCGTCGGCGAACTTCATGCTTCGGGACTCCCCGCTCCATTACTGGGTCTGCGGGGCCTGTGCCGCGGTCTGCGAGGCTTGCGCACGGGACTGCGAACGCTTCGGCGACGAGGTCATGGGGCGTTGCGCCCAGATCTGCCACGACTGCGCCGAAAAATGCCGAATGATGGCCGGGTGACCACCATGATCAAAAACTGTGTACGAGCCCTGATCCTGTCGCTGCTGTTCGCGGGGAGCGCATCTGCCCAGTCGCTAGGCGCCAGCCGCGCCGCAGCCGGCACAGCTCCAGACCCGCGGCAATCCGAACGCGCAGCAGCAGCTTCTCGACTGGCAGCGCGAACGGGCGGACGAGTACTACCGGCGCCTGCGCGAATACGTGCAGTCCCTGGGCAACAGGGCCTGAGCGGCGGCTATTCGCCCTTCCATTGCGGGGAGCGCTTGTTGAGGAAGGCTTCCATGCCTTCCTTGAAATCCTTGCTCATGTAGCACATGAGGATGAGGTCCTCGCCTTCCTCGCGGGTGAGGCGCTTCTGCAGCCGGCGCACGGCTTCCTTGGTGGCCCGCAGGGTCAGCGGCGCGTTGCCGGCGACGGTCTTGGCCAGCTCTTCCGCCCGCGCCACCAGCGCCGCATGGTCCTCGACAATCTCGGTCAGCAGACCTGCCGTCAGCGCCTCGGGTGCGTCGACCAGCCGCGCGGTGAAGATGATCTCCTTGGTACGCGCCGGCCCGATCAGCGCCGTCAGGCGCGAGATGTTCGACATCGAC
>SXGS01335387.1_pt1 | contig 22420 bp, 20 predicted proteins | sample 3174681 | NCBI WGS metagenome assembly SXGS01 (sample SAMN11356861, study PRJNA531348) | freshwater metagenome | isolation source: freshwater sample F1-80 | place: China: Fuxian Lake, Yuxi | collected 2017-12-25
ATTGCCCTGCACCGGCAGGTCCTTTGGCAGATAGGTGTCGGCCCAGACCGGATCGACCGTCTCGTCCAGCCCGACCGCGTCCACGCCGGTTTCGCGCGCATAAGCGGGCAGCTTGCCCCCGGCCCCCTTGGGGAAGCCGATCACCGGCACGCCCGGGCAACGCTGGCGGAAACCGTCGACGATCGCGGCATTGGGCGCGATCACCCAGCGCTCGAACTGTGCCGGCGACAGCGAACCCGCCCAGCTGTCGAACAGCTGCACCGCCTCGACGCCGTTCTCCACCTGCCCGGCCAGATAGTCGATGGTCATGGCGACGATCGCATCGATGATCGCCCCGAAGCCGGCGGGGTCCGCATAGGCGAAGCGCCGCGTCTCGCCTTGGTCCTTGGACCCCTGCCCCGCCACCATATAGGTCGCGACCGTCCAGGGAGAGCCGGCAAAGCCCAGAAAGCTGGTCTGGGGCGGCAACTGCGCCTTCACCCCCGTCACGGTGGCATAGACGGGCTCGAGCCGCTCAGGAACGCGCTGAAGGGCATCCAGCGCATGATCGACCAGCGCCGGTGCCAGACGTGGTCCCTCGCCCGCGCCGAAGCTCAGATCCTGCCCCAGTGCCCAAGGGACCATCAATATGTCGGAGAACAGGATCGCGCCGTCAAAGCCGAACCGGCGGATCGGCTGCACCGTCACCTCGGCCGCCGCTTGGGGGTCGGTGGCGAGCGCCAGGAAGCCACCCTTCTCCGCCCGCAACGCGCGATACTCGGGCAGATAGCGTCCGGCCTGTCGCATGAGCCACATCGGTGGCGTCGCCTGCCGCTCACCCGACAGCACGGCGAGCAGGGGCTTTTGGATCGAGACGTCGGTCAGGAGACCCCCCTTCTTCTATCTAAGAAGATTCTAAGAATGGATTGTTGAAGTGGTTGGCACGTTGGTTGTCGGGATTATGCGGCTCTCCCCGATATGCCAACACGTTGACTCAAGGGGAATCGCCGATTCAACGGGATTCGGATTCATGACCCCCGTAACTCACAGGCTGTGGAAAAGAATCGCACCTGTGAGATTCATTGTGGACGAATCGGTCGTTATCCACCGGCCGCCAGCCGCTTGGCCGGTCGGCGAAGTTACGCTACCGATTCTTCCCATGTTATCCACAGAGTCATTCGGGCGGTCATGACGACGCGGCTCCACCTGCACCTTTTGTCCGATTCCACCGGCGAGACGCTGGAGAACATCGCCAAGGCGGCGCTGGCGCAATATGACGATGTGGAAACCGTCCGGCACTTCTGGCCGATGGTCCGCACCGAAAGCCATCTGGAGCGCATCCTGCAGGAGATCGCGCAAAATCCGGGGCTGGTGATCTACACGCTGGTCAACCCGACGACGCGGCGCGTGCTGGAGAGCCGCTGCCACGCGCTGGGCCTGCCGACGGTGGCGCCGCTCGATCCGGTCAATGCCGCGTTGTCGGGGCTGCTGGGCGTCCAGGCCAAGATGCGCCCCGGTCGCCAGCACGTCCTAGACGCCGCCTATTTCGCGCGGGTCGACGCGATCCAGTTCACCATCGCGCATGACGACGGCATCGCGTGGGAGGAATGGGAAGAGGCCGATATCGTGCTGGCCGGGGTCAGCCGTTCGTCCACGACGCCGACCTCCATCTATCTCGCCAATCGCGGCTACAAGACCGCCAACATTCCGATCGTGGTCGAAAGCCCCCCGCCGCCGTCCCTCTTCACGCTGAAAAGGCCGCTGGTCGTGGGACTGACCACCAGCGCCGACCGGCTGATCGCGATCCGGCGCAACCGGCTGCTCTCGCTCAACCAGGCGCCCGACACCGATTATGTCGAGCAGGAGGCGGTCAATCGCGAACTCACCTTTGCCCGGCGGATGTTCGCCGACAATGACTGGCCGGTGATCGACGTCACCCGCCGCTCGAGCGAGGAGACGGCCGCCGCGATCATCTCCCTCGTCAATCAACGAAAGTCCGACGCATGATCATCCTCGCCTCGCAAAGCGCCTCGCGCCGGGCGATGCTCGACGCCGCCGGGGTCGCCTATGAAGCGCTGCCCGCCCGCGTCGACGAGGCCAGCGTCAAGGCGGCGATGGCGGGGTCGTCCCCGCGCGACCTGTCCGATGCGCTGGCCGAGATGAAGGCGGTGAAGGTGTCGGCCAATGCCGGGCCGGTGCCGGTGCTGGGTTCGGATTCGATCGTCGCGCTGAGTGACGGCACCTTGCTCGACAAGCCCGAGAGCCGCGAGGAAGCGGCCGAGCATCTGGCGCGGATGAGCGGCGGGAGCCACGAATTGTGGAGCGCCGCCGTCATCGCCGAACATGGTCGCCCCGTCTGGCGCCATGTCGAACGCGCGAAACTCCATGTCCGCCCGCTCTCGGGCGCCTTCATCGACCGCTATCTGGACCAGGAGTGGCCCGACATCGCCGGCTGCGTCGGCTGTTTCCGGATCGAGGGGCCGGGCGTCCAGCTCTTCTCGCGGATCGAGGGCAGCCATTTCACCATTCTCGGTATGCCGCTGCTGCCCGTGCTGGGCTATTTGCGCGAGCGCGGCTGGATGCCCGCCTGACAGGAAATTCCATGACCAAGCCCTATGCAGAGGTGATCGGCGACCCGATCAGCCATTCCAAATCGCCGCTCATCCACAATTTCTGGGCCGAGGCGCTGGGCCTCGACGTCGAATATCGCGCGGTCCACGTCACGCCTGAGGGGCTGGCCGCCTATTTCGCCAAGCGCAAGGCCGATCCCGACTGGCGCGGCTGCAACATCACTGTGCCGCACAAGGTCGAGGCGCTGGCACATGTCGAGGATCGTGGCGACGTCCGCACCACGATCGGCGCGATCAACACCGTGATCCGCGCCGAGGACGGCGCGCTGGTCGGCACCAACACCGATGCGGCGGGATTCTACGCGCCGCTCAGCGAGCTCGATCTCGCGGGGCAGCCGGTGACGGTGATCGGGGCAGGGGGCGCGGCGCGCGCCATCCTGTTCGCACTGTCGCGGATGGGCGTCGGGCCGGTGACCTTGTTCAACCGCAACGTGCTGAAAGGCGCGGCGTTGCTGTCGTCCTTCGGTCTGAAGGGACAGGCGCTGCCGATCGGCGCGGCGGTGCCGCCCTCGGCTTTGGTCGTCAACGCCACCAGCCTGGGGATGACCGGCCAGCCGCCGCTCGACCTCGACCTGTCGGCCTTGCCCGAGGACGCGGTGGTCTATGACATCGTCTATGCCCCGCTCGAAACCGGGTTGCTCGCGGCGGCGCGGGCGCGCGATCTGGATACGATCGACGGGCTGGAGATGCTGATCGGCCAGGCGGCGGTGGCGTTCGAGCTGTTCTTCGGTGCCGAACCCCCGCGCGACCGCGACGAGGACTTGCGGGCGCTGCTGCTCGGATGATCGTACTGGGGCTGACCGGCTCGATCGGCATGGGCAAGTCCACCGTGGCGCAGATGTTTCGCGACGAAGGCGTGCCGGTGTTCGATGCCGATGCCTGTGTCCATGCGCTGCAAGGCCCCGGCGGCGCGCTGGTCGCGGCGATCGAATCGGCCTTTCCCGGCACCACCGATTCGGGCGGGGTGAATCGCGGCGCGCTGGGCCGGGCGGTGCTGGGCGATGATTCGGCGATGCGGCGGCTGGAGGGAATCGTCCACCCGGCGGTCCAGGCCGCGCGCGCGGCCTTCCTGCGCGATCATGCCGAGTCGCCGCTGGTCGTCGTCGACGTGCCGCTGTTGTTCGAAACGGGTGGCGACGAATCTGTGGATAAGGTGTTGGTCGTATCGGCAGACGCCGCCGTGCAGGAGGCGCGGGTGTTGGCAAGGCCAGGCATGACGCCCGAGAAATTCGCTGCGATTCTCGCGCGTCAGCTGCCCGATGCGGAAAAGCGCGTGCGCGCCGATCATGTCATCGCGACCGACATTCCGCTGGCCGAGACAAAGCGCGCGGTGCGGCGGCTGATCACTTGCATGCGGGACTCCGAAGGCCGATAGTCGGTGGATGAGAGAGATCGTTTTCGACACCGAAACGACAGGGTTCAAATTTTCGGAAGGCGACCGGCTGGTTGAGATCGGCTGTGTCGAACTGGTCAACCGGGTCGAGACCGGGCGCACCTATCACGCCTATTTCAATCCCGAACGGTCGATGCCCGCCGAGGCGCAGGCCGTCCACGGGCTGTCCGACGCGTTCCTGAAGGACAAGCCGGTCTTCGCGGCGGGCGTGGCCGAGTTTCTGGACTTTATCGGCGACGCGCCGCTGATCGCGCATAACGCGACTTTCGACTTCGGCTTCATCAATGGCGAGCTGGGCGCGCTGGGCTTTCCGCCTGTCTGCGAAAAGACGCGGATGGTCGATACGCTGGCCATCGCGCGGCAGAAGCATCCCGGCGCCAAGCATACGCTCGACGCGCTGTGCTCGCGCTATGGCATCGACCGGTCGCATCGCGTGCGGCACGGCGCGCTGCTCGCCGCGCAGCTGCTCGCGCAGGTCTATGTCGAGCTGATGGGCGGGCGGCAGATCGGCCTGGGTCTGCTCGCCGACGATGCGGGGCAGGGGACCGCGACGGTCACCGTCACCCGCACCCCCGCCATCGTGCGCCCGCCCCGTGTTTTCCGCCCCAGCGACGCGGAACTTGCCGCGCATGCCGCGTTCTTAAAGGGGATCGCCGATCCGATTTGGGGGGCCGAGGCGTCCGGTTGACGCCACGGGACAGGCCAAAAGGACCGTCCCAGTCGAGTAGTTGAGGAGAAAGTGATGGATATCCGGATTTCTGGTCATCAGGTCGAAACGGGCGACGCGCTGCGGACCCATGTGACGGACCGGCTTCAGGGTATCGCCGAGAAATATTTCGCCCGCGCCATCTCGTCCGAGGTGACGTTCGGGACGGGTCCGCACGATGTCGGCTTCAAATGCGACATCGTGATGCATGTGACCCGCGGCCTTGTCCTGAAGGGGCGTCACGACGCGCAGGATGCGCATCTGTCCTTCGACGGTGCGGCCACCAAGATCGAAAAGCAGCTGCGCCGCTATTCCCGCCGCCTGAAGGACCGCAATGCCGGTCAGGCGATCGAACTGGCCGAGGCGGGGGCCTATGATGCGGGCTATACGCTGTTCGCCGAACAGGTCGACGAAGACGAGGCGGGCGATGCACCCCTGATCATCGCCGAGACCCGTGTGGATATTCCCGATGCCAGCGTGTCCGACGCGGTGATGATGCTCGATCTGCGCAATACCGCGGCCCTTTTGTTCAAGAATTCGGGCACCGGTTCGTACAACATGGTCTATCGCCGGGGCGACGGAACCATCGGTTGGGTTGAACCACAACGGGGCGGCTCCGAAGGATAAGCCCCTATCGTTCTCCCGCGCGGGCCGCTATTGGCGCGGCCTGCGCGGGGGCGCATCGGAAAACGAGCATGAATGATTTCAGCGACCTGTTGCGCCACGATACGGTGCTGGCCGGCGTTTCGGCGGCCAACAAGAAACTGCTGTTCCAGACCCTGGCGGCGGCGGCCGCCGGCCCGTCGGGGCAGGACGCCAAGGTCCTGACCGATGTGCTGGTCGAGCGTGAGAAGCTGGGCTCGACCGGTTTCGGCGGCGGTGTCGCCATCCCGCATGGCAAGGTCGACGGGCTGACGCAGATCGTCGGCGTCTTCGTGCGCCTGGCGCAGCCGATCGATTTCCAGGCGGTGGACGACATGCCGGTCGACCTGGTCTTCGCGATGTTCTCACCCGCCGATGCCGGCTCGGCGCATCTCAAGGCGCTGGCGCGGGTGTCGCGGCGGCTGCGCGACAAGGGTTTCGTCACCAAGCTGCGCGGGGCGGGATCGCCCGACGCGATCTGGGCGCTGCTGACCCAGGACGAGGCGCGTGACGCAGCCTGAGGGCGAGGCGGCGCATTTCCGGGCTCTCGAGACGCTCTACGCCCAGGCGCCGATCAATCGTCTGTTCGACTCGACGCTGGACATTCCCGAACCCGGCATCGCGCGTATCCGCTTTCGGGTGGATGAGCGCCATTATCACGCGGCGGGGGCGGCGCATGGCACGAGCTATTTCAAGATGCTCGACGATGCCGCCTTCTACGCCTGCAACAGCCTGGTTACCGATCGCTTCCTGCTGACTACCCAGTTCAACCTGTTGCTGACCCGCCCGATGAAGGCCGGCGCGGTGGTGGCCGAGGGCCGCTGGGTCAGCGGACGGCGGCGGGTGTTCGTCGCCGATGCGCGGCTGATCGATGCCAGCGGCGAGGAGGTCGCACGCGGCACCGGCACCTTCATGCGCTCGCAGATCGCGCTGGCGGGTCTGCCCGGCTATCGGACCGTCTGAGCCGATGGACGGCCGCCTGCCGAGCCATATGCTGGTGACCGCCCTGCTCCGCCGGATGAACGACGGCGGTGGCATGGGCATGGTGCTGGCCAAGGGCGATGCGCAGGCCGGCGGCATCCTGATGGTCATCATCGGTGCCGACCGGCGCGAGCGGGTGATGGAGCGCGGCATCGGACCCGATGGCCGGACGGCGCTGATCGATTCGACGCCTGCAAACGATGTCATCGGCTATTGGCAACGCCGACGCGCGCGCGATCCCGATCTGTGGGTGATCGAACTGGACGGCGCTGCGGCGGAACGCTTCGCCGCTGAAACGATCCTGCAACATTGACGAACGCGGCCGGATCGGCCACGAGCCCCCCATCTTAAGTTCGCGTTGTGCCGCGCTGGGTGCGATCCGGTCGGTTACGCAGTCGGGGGGAAGCCCGGACGAGCGCCTTTGGGCAATGCTCGGGTCCGTGATCCAACCGCATGTCTGTTCGAGTGAATGACCGTTTTCAAGCGAGTCGCGGCGTCTGCGGCCATGGCTCTTTCCCTGGCGGGTCTTCTCGCCACCAGCACGCCCAGCCTTGCGACCAACATCGCCGGCGCTGCTGCCACCACGCCAGTCAGCGCGATGACTGTTTCCGGGATCAACGCCGCCGAATTGGCGATGGTTCCCCAGAGCGCCCGGGCCACCATGTCCGCGCTTCCCGATTTTTCCCAGGTTTCTGAAAGCGATGAGGACAGCGAATATGCGTCGCTGGCTGAAGCCGTCGCCGACCAGGACGACATCGCGTCGAGCGAAGAGCTCCGCTGTCTCGCTGGCGCGATCTATTTCGAATCCCAGGGTGAGCCGCTCACCGGCCAGCTTGCCGTCGCGCAGGTGATCCTGAACCGCACCAAGTCGGGCCGCTTCCCGACCGGCGTGTGCGACGTCATCAAGCAGCGCGGCCAGTTTAGCTTCGTGCGCCGCGGTGAAATCCCCTCGATCAGCCCGTCGCGCAGCGCCTATCGTACCGCCGTCGCGGTCGCCAAGGTCGCGCTGGCCCAGGCCTGGGACGGTCCGGCCGGCAAGGCGCTGTTCTTCAACACGCCCGGCAACCGCCCCGGCGTGCGCGTCCAGAAGGTCGCGGCGATCGGCAACCACATCTTCTATCGCTGAGACGAACGGTCCCGCTTGTCGCGGGGCTTTGCCTTTGTTCGTCAAATGTTCTAAGCGGGTGGCATGTTGGACATGCCGCCCGCTTCGTGTGTCGAGGACCCCAGCTCACCGCTCTGTGCCGCCGATGTCGCGCGCGGGGTCACCCGGATGCTGCTCCGCCACGATCTGATCACCATTCCCGAGGTCCCGTTGGAGGGCGGCCGCCGCGCCGACCTGATGGCGCTGGACGCACGCGGCAATGTCGTGGTGGTCGAGATCAAGGTGTCGCGCGCCGACATACTGGGCGACGGCAAATGGCCCGATTATCTGGCGCATTGCGACCGCTTCTATTGGGCGGTGCCGGCGGGGTTCGACTGGACGCCGCTCGAAAGCGCGGCCTTCCTGCCGGAACGGACCGGGATCATCGTCGCCGACCGCTATGACGCCGCGATCGTGCGCGAGGCGCATAGCGTGCCGCTGCCGGCACATGTGCGCAAGAAGGCGACGCTGAACTTCGCGCGCAGGGCGGGGCGGCGGATGATCGGGTTGACCGATCCGGATGCTGGGATGTGATCGATTGAGGCCAGGGATTCCCTTGGCCTTCGACTTCGCTCAGGCGGAACGGAGGTTGGGGAAGGGGGCTTGATACCAAAAGCTGTTCAGCCTGAGCGTAGTCGAAGGCCACGCCCCACCCTCACCGCGTCAGAACCAACGTCACGATCGATTGCGGCGGCGCCACATCCCCCGCCATTTCCACCGCCTGACGCCCCGCATCGGTGACGATCATCCGCTGCTGCCATTTCCCCGACACCGCGACGCTGAGCGGACGCGGCGACAGCCCCGGATTGACATGGACCAACACCAGCCGCCGGCCATCGGCGGACAGCGCGCCGACGCTATCCATGTCATCCACCGGCACCAGCCGGTCGCCCGGGCGGATATAGCGGCTGAACTGCGCCATCGCCCAATATTTGCCCGTGACGTGGATCGCATGCGGCTTGTCCGCCGCACCCTGCAGATCGGCCTTCACGATGCCCCAGTTGGACCCGGCCTGTCCGTTGCGGGCGCTCAGATCCTCGATCGCCTGCCAGAAGACCCAGGCGGCCGGCTCCAGCCGCTTCAGATCGCCGACGACATGCTCGGCAAAGGCGAGTGGCGTCGCCATGCCGGTGAAATCCTCCGGGTCCTTGGACAGCGGCGTGTCGTTCTCGCTCATCCACAACCGGATGCCCGAGGCGCGGGCGATGTCGCGCACCGCCGTCTGGTGGACGGTGCCATAGCTGTGGACGTTGAGCTGCCCGATCACTTTGCGGGTCGAGGCGGGATAGGCGGCCCAGTCCTCGACGAACAGATGCGAGGCGGTTTCGTCCGGCGCACCGACGACGGTGGCGAGGCCCCTGGCCTTCAGCGCGGCGGCGGTCGCGTCGATCATCTGCGCCTGGCGCGCGGGTGACCAGTGCGCGCCCTCCTGCGTATTGGCGGCGAACCAATAATCGGTGTTCGGCTCGTTGACCGGCGACAGGGTGCGGAAGGTGATGCGGTGCCGGCGCTGCAACTCGTCGGTCACGCGGACGAGATAGTCGGCGAAGGCGCGCTCCTGACCGGGACGCAGATTGTCGTCGGTGCCCTTTTCCGCCCCCGACACGCGGCCGCTGACCGTCATGAACCAGGGCGGCGAGTTGGAAAACGCCTCGAAGATCGGCTGCTTCACCCGCGCGGTGATCGCGTCCAGCCACCAGCGCTGATTGGCATCCTGCGCCCAGTCCCAATGCTGCGAATTGTCGGCGCGCCACCAGTCCTTGCCGGTCATCCCGGCCGGCTGTCGCCAGAAACCCGGCACCGCACGCCCGACCTTCATATAGGGCGGGGTGTCGGCCGCGTTGCCGCCGCCGATATTGTAGCGCGCGATCGTCCAGCCCAGGCCATCGGCGCCGTAGAACAGATCGGCCAGCCGCGTCCGCTCCGCCTCGGGCCAGCCGCCGGTGACATGCGCGAACCAGGCGAGCGCGGTGCCCCAGCCCTCGAACACCGTCGATGGCCGGTCGATCGCCGGCCGCAGCGTGACCGGCACCGGCCGGTCGGCGGGCAGGGGGGTGGCGGCTCTGGGGGGTGAAGTCTGCGCCACCGCCGCTCCGCCGAGCATGAGCGCCAGGATCGTGGCCAGCGTGCGTGCCGGCCGGCCCATGCCGCCGGAAATCCGATTGCGCCCCATCGATCCTGCTCCCTGCCGAGGTCGCCGCGATGCGACCAAACGTCAGACTATAATCGCAGCTCGGCTCGCGCCGTCAATCCGCCGAAGACCATAGCACGACCGCGCACGCCTTGGCGGCTTTCGGCCTCGGCCATCCCGATTAGAGCTTGTGACAGAAAATTCATGCTTGTATAAATCAGACAAAAGGGCGGTGATCCCATGGAGGATCGCGAGCGGGACAAGGGGATGGCGATGACGTGGCAATGGGCGGCCGGTGCGGCCGTGATCGCGCTGAGCACGGCGGCGGCGGCGCAGGATTCAGGGCCGCAGGTGGCCGCCGTCCAGGTTGATCCCAGCCGCCCCGACTGGGAAAATCCCGCCGTCAACGCGCGGAACACCCGCCCCGCGACCGCGACCGCCTTTCCCTATGAAAGCCGCGCACTCGCGCTGACCGGCGACCGGTCACGCTCCAGCCGCTATATGAGCCTCGACGGACCCTGGTCCTTCGCCTTCTCCCCCTCGGTCGACGGCGCGCCCAAGGGGTTCGAGCGGCCCGATTATGACGTGTCGAAGTGGAAGACGATCCCCGTCCCCGCGATGTGGCAGGCCGAGGGGTATGGCCAGCCCAAATACAACAACATCACCTATCCCTTCCCCGCCAACCGGCCGCTGGTGCCGCACGACGATAACGAAACCGGCTCCTATCGGCGCGACTTCACTCTGCCGGAGGGGTGGCGCGGGCAGGATGTGATCCTGCACATCGGCGCGGCGGGATCGGCGTACCGGGTCTGGGTCAATGGGCGGGAGGTCGGCTATTCCGAGGACTCCAAGCTCCCGTCCGAATTCGATCTCAGCCGCTTCGTGAAGCCCGGCCGCAATGTCGTGGCGATCCGCGTCCATCGCTGGTCCGATGGCAGCTATCTGGAGGATCAGGATTTCTGGCGTGTCTCAGGGATCGAGCGCTCGGTTTACTTACGCGCCGTACCCAAGGCGCGGATCGACGATCTGTTCGTCCATGCGGGGCTCGACAAGAATTATCGCGACGGCACGCTGTCGACCGAGCTGACGCTGCCCGCCTTGCCCCAGGCGATGACCGCGCGGATGACGTTGCTCGACGGCGAGCGGACGGTGGTGACGCGCGACGTGGCGCTGGCGCAGGGCGCGACCTCGGCCATGCTGGAGGCGGCGGTGCCGGGTGTGCGCAGCTGGTCGGCGGAGACGCCCAACCTCTACACGTTGCTGGTCGAACTGGTCGATGCGAACGGCCAGGTGGTGCAGGCCACGCCGCAGCGGATCGGCTTCCGCACCGTCGAGATCAAGGACGGGCAGGTCATGGTCAATGGCCGCCGCATCATGATCCGCGGCGTCAACCGGCACGAGCATGACCCGGTGACCTTCCACGTCATCTCCGAAGAGTCGATGCGCCGCGATCTGGAGCTGATGAAGCGCAACAACTTCAACGCCATCCGCACCTCGCACTATCCCAACGACCCGCGCTTCCTGGCGCTGGCCGACGAGTACGGCTTCTACCTGATGGACGAAGCCAATATCGAGAGCCACGCCTATATGGAGCAGGGCAACCGCCACGGCGGCGAGCGCGACAAATACCAGATCGGCTTCGACCCCGCCTGGGAGGGCGCGCACGTCTCCCGCGTGATGAACATGGTCGAGCGGGACAAGAACCACCCCTCGATCATCTTCTGGTCGCTGGGCAACGAGGCGGGGATTGGCCCCAATTTCGAGAAGGCGGCGACGGCGATCCGACAGCGCGACCGCTCGCGGCTGATCTCCTATCTCGGTTGGGGTACGCTCGACTGGAGCCACCAGCCGAACAACTATGTCGACATCTATGCGCCCATGTATGACGACATCGAAAAGATGGTCGACTGGGCCGAGGACCCGACGCGCACCCAGCCGATGATCCAGTGCGAATATGCCCATATGCAGGGCAATTCGGGCGGCAATTTCAAGGATTATTGGGACACCATCTACGCCCACCGCAAGCTGCAGGGCGGCTTCATCTGGGACTGGGTCGACCAGTCCATGTACCGCTATACCAAGGACGGGCGGCGCTATTGGGGTGACGGCGGTGAATATGGCCCCAATCCGGGCGGCGATATCGAGTTCGGCGACGGCCTGAACCAGCCCGACCGGACGCCCAATCCGCAGCTGTACGAGGTACAGAAGGTCCAGTCGCCGATCCGCTTCGATGGCTATGATGCGAAGACCGGGCGGCTGATTGTACACAATCGTCATGACTTTATCGATCTGTCGGGTTTCACCTTCGACTGGGTGGTCGAGAAGAATGGCGTCGCGGTAGCGATCGGGCAGTTGCCCGCGCTGACCACGGCGGCCGGACAGCTGCAGACGGTGGCGCTCGCCCCCAAATTCGCGCGGGAGCCGGGGGCGGAATATCTGCTGACCGTCCGCGCCCATGCCAAGGACGGCACGATCCGCGCGGTTCCGGCGAACTACGTCGTCGGCTGGGAGCAGTTCGCGCTCAGTGACGGACCCGCGATGCCGGTGGCGGCCAGGGGGCAGGTCACGGTGGCCGATAGCGCCGACAGCGTCACCCTGTCGGCGAACGGCGCGGAGCTGGTCATCGATCGCAAGACCGGGCTGGTCACACGCTATGCGGCGGGCGGCCGCCTGCTCGCGAAGGGCGGTCAGCCCAACTTCGTCCGCGCCGAAACCGACAACGACACCGCCAATGGCACGGTCGCGCAGCAGGGGCCATGGCTGACGATGAACGGCCGCTATCAGGTGCGCAGTGTCAGCGTCGGCCCCGACCGGAGCGTCACCGTCGATCATGAAATGGGCGCGGGCGCGGCGCGCTTCGTGACGAAATACACCATGGCCGGCAATGGCGCGGTCGATGTCGATGGGCAGTTCGTGCCGCTGAAATCCGACCTGCCGCCGCCGGTCCGTATCGGCCTGTGGTACACCATGCCCACCGCGATGAAGACGGTGGAATGGTATGGCCGGGGTCCGCACGAAAGCTATGTCGACCGCCAGAGCTCGGCCGCGATCGGACTGTGGCGCGGGGCCATCGCCAAGCAAAATCACGATTACATGCGACCGCAGGATACCGGCAACAAGACGGACGTCCGCTGGATGGAGCTGTCGGGCGAGGGGGCGGGGCTGCGCGTCCGTGCAGCTAAACCGCTGATGATGCAGGCGCTCGCCTTCCCCTATAGCGATCTCTACCGCCGTGCGCCGGGGACATGGAAGTCGACCGACATCGTCCCCCATGGCGAGACGACGCTGATCATCGATGCTGCACAATGGGGCGTCGGCGGCGACACGACCTGGAGCCATGTCGGCCAGCCGCACATGCAATACCGCACCCGGCTGGAGCCGACACGCGTCGCCTTCCGCCTCGAACCCTTCACCGACGAGGGCACGACACCCGATCGGGCCCGACCGGCGCGCGCGACGGAACCGCAATAGGGCTATTCTTTACTCGGACAATAAGCCATCATGCCGCAACAGGCAGAGGAGAATCCATGAAAAGGGCTACGAAGTTTCTGATCGCGGCGGCGGCCACCCTGGTCGCGACCACGGTATCGGCGCAGACGGCGCCGGCGACCTCGGGGGAGACGGTCGCGGTGCATGGCGACCGCCCGGGCGCGGTCTATGACCGCCATATCTTCGGCCAGTTCGCCGAGCATCTGGGTACCGGCATCTATCCGGGCATCTGGGTGGGCAAGGGCAGCAAGATTCCCAACATCAACGGCTATCGCCGCGACGTCATCGACGCGCTGAAGGCGATCCGGGTGCCGGTGATCCGCTGGCCGGGCGGCTGCTATGCCGATGAATATCACTGGCGCGAGGGCATCGGCCCGCAGGCCAAGCGCCTGACCAAGGTCAACACCAACTGGGGCGGCGTGACCGAGGACAACAGCTTCGGCACCAACGAGTTCATGAACTATACCGAGCTGGTCGGTGCCGAGGCCTATGTCTCGGGCAATGTCGGCTCGGCCGCGCCGTCCGAAATGGCCGAGTGGGTCGAATATATGACCTTCCCGTCCAAATCGACCTATGCCGAGGAGCGCCGCAAGAACGGCCGCGACAAGCCGTGGAAGCTGGCCATGTTCGGCATCGGCAACGAGCTATGGGGTTGCGGCGGCAATATGCGCCCCGAATATGCGGCCGACATCACCCGCCGCTATTCGACCTTCCTGAAGGTCCCCGCCGGCGAGCGCCTGATGAAGATCGCCAGTGGCGCCAACAGCGACGACTATAACTGGACCGAAGTGATGATGCGCGACGCCGGCGGCGCGTTCGACGGCATCGGCGTCCATTATTACACCATCCCCGGCGACTGGTCGAACAAGGGGCCGGCGACCGGCTTCGACGAGGAATCCTGGGCGCGCACCCTGTCCAAGACGCTGAAGATGGAAGAGCTGATCAGCCGTCACGCCGCGATCATGGACAAGTACGACCCGCGCAAGCGCGTCGCGCTGCTCGTGGACGAATGGGGCACCTGGTATGATGTCGAACCCGGCACCAATCCGGGCTTCCTGTTCCAGCAGAACTCGCTTCGCGACGCGATGGTCGCCAGCCTGAACCTCGACATCTTCGCCCGCCATGCCGACCGCGTGCGCGGCGCCAACATCGCGCAGATGGTCAATGTGCTGCAGGCGATGCTGCTGACCGATGGCGCGCGCATGGTGAAGACGCCGACCTATTGGGTGTTCGACATGTACAAGGACTATCAGGACGCCACCGTCCTGCCGGTCGATGTCCAGTCGCGCTGGTACAACAAGAACCAGTGGGTGATGAAGGCGGTCAGCGCCTCGGCCGTGCGTGACAAGGCGGGCATGGTCCATGTCGGCCTGACCAATGTCGATCCCAACCAGCCCGCGACCGTGAGCGTGAAGCTGGACGGCGTGACGGCGGGCCAGGTGTCGGGCCGTATCCTGACCGGCACGACGATGGACGCGCACAACACCTTCGACGCGCCCAACCAGGTCGCGCCGCAGCCGTTCAACGGCGCGACGCTGTCGGGTGGCATGCTGACGGTGCAGATCCCGGCCAAGTCGGTCGTGATGCTGGACCTGCGCTGATGAAGGCCCGCGCCGGGGCGCTGCTCGCCGCCGCTGTCCTGCTCGCCCCTATGGCGATCCTGGAGACAGCGGGGACCGCCGCGCCCCGGCGCGATGTGCCATGGAATAGTCCGGGGGCGGGCAATCCGCTCCTCCCCGGCTATTTCGCCGACCCCTCCATCGTGCGCGATGGGGGGCGTTGGTACATCTTCGCCACGATCGATCCGTGGGGGGATGACCGTCTGGGGCTGTGGACCTCGGACAATGGCCGAGACTGGCGCTTCTCGCAGCCGAACTGGCCGACCAAGCAGGCGGCGACCAGCCCGACCTCGGGCGATGCCAAGGTCTGGGCGCCCTCGGTCGTGAAGGCGGCGAATGGCCGCTGGTATATGTATGTCTCGGTCGGCAGCGAGGTGTGGGTCGGCTCGGCCCCCTCGCCGGCGGGGCCATGGGCGGACGCCAATGGCGGCAAGCCGCTGATCGCGCGCGACTTCGCCCCCCAATATCACATGATCGATGCCGAGGCATTCGTCGACGATGACGGCCAGGCCTATCTCTATTGGGGGTCGGGGCTGAACTGGACCAACGGGCATTGCTTCGTCGTGAAGCTGAAGCCCGACATGGTGCATTTCGACGGCGCGCCCCGCGACGTGACCCCGGCCAACTATTTCGAGGGCCCCTTCATGGTGAAGGAGAAGGGGCGATACCTGCTGACCTATAGCGACGGCAACACGACCAAGGACACCTACAAGGTCCGCTACGCGGTTGGTTCGTCGCCCATGGGGCCGTTTACCGAGGCGGCGAACAGCCCGGTCCTGCAAACCGATGCGGCCCGGCAGATCATCAGCCCCGGCCATCATGCGATCTTCGCCGACAAGGGCCGGTCCTATATCCTCTATCACCGCCAGGCCCTGCCCTTCGTGATGGGGAGCGAGCGGGTGCTGCGACAGGTGGCGATCGATCCCCTGACCGTGCGCGCCGATGGCATGCTGGAGACGGTGCGGCCGAGCCACGACCCGGCGATCCCGGCCTTCGCCGCGAAGCGTGACCGGGGGCTGCGCTGGACGGGCAAGGGGGCCGACGCGCTGGCGGCGGACGACAATTACGCGACCGCGTGGCGGCCCGATGCAGGGCAGCCGCCGGTCCTGACTGCCGATCTGGGCGGGGTACGCGAGGTGCGGGAGAGCCGGGTTCGGCCGGCCTTCGTGATCGAGCCGCAGGATTTGCGGGTCGAGGCCTCGCTGGACGGCAAGAGCTGGCGTGAGGTCGCGGCGGAGAATGGGGTCAGCGGCTCGCCGATCACCCTGCGCCATCCGGGCAAGGCGCGGTTCCTGCGCATGACGGTGCAGGCGAAGGAGCCAGCGATTTTGGAATGGTCGATCTTCTAAGCCTTAAGCCCCTCCTCCGGGACGGGAGTTTCAGGTCGGTCATGCCCCCGGCATGACCTAAGCGATGCAGGGCATCGTTTACCTGAAACTGGGTTTGGGGAGGGGGGTGGCCACGGGCGATGGTCTCGGTGAGACTCCGGCCCTCCCCCATCCCCTCCCGTTTACGGGAGGGGAGCGGCTAGAAGATGGGGAAGGATTTCCAACTGCCGTTCAGCCTGAGCCCTTCGACTGGCTGGCAAGCCAGCCGCTCGGGATAAACTTCGGCGCTATGCGCCGAAGTCGAAGGCCAAGGGATTCACGCCCCCTTCGGCAATGCGAACGCCATCGTATAATCCCCATAGCGGGTCCCCAGTGCGCCATGCCCCCCGGCGGTGATCACGACATATTGCCGCCCGTCCCGCCCGCGATAGGTCATCGGCGTCGCCTGCGCCCCCGCGGGCAGCCGTGCGCGCCACAGCACCTTGCCGCTCTTCAGGTCATAGGCGCGCAAATACTGGTCGGTCGTGGCCCCGATGAACACCAGCCCCGAGGCGGTGATGATCGAGCCCCCCAGATTGGGCACGCCCGTATTGATCGGCACGCCCAGATGGCTGCCGAACAGGCCGGTGTCACGCGCCGTGCCCAGGATTTTCTTCCACACCACCTTCTTGGTGTTGAGATCGACGGCGGTCAGATGGCCCCAGGGCGGCGCGTTGCAGGGCGCGCCGAACGGCCCGATCCAGGCGGCGACCACCGCGACATAGGGGGTGTTGTACTGGGTCTGAAGGCTGGGCTCGCGCGCATTCTCGCCGCCCTTCTTCTTCTCCATATATTCCTTCACGCGCGGATCGTCGCGGCGCATGAGCCAGATCTTGAACGGCATCTCCATCGTGTTGACGGTGAAGATCTGCCGCACCGGATCGACCGCCGCACCGCCCCAGTCGGTGACGCCGTCGAACGCCGGATGGCCGATGATCGGCTTCAACCCCGTCGGCTGGTAGATTCCCGTCCCCTGCGCGCGGCGGATGTCGATCCGGCAGAAGAGCTGATCGATCGGCGTCGCGCCCCAGGTCGATGTCTCGGTCGGGGCCGGCGGCGTGAACGAGGGCAGGCCCACTGACCAAGGTTGGGTCGGCGAAACCCGGACGCCCGGCGTCGCGCCGTCCTGGCGCGCGGGCTTCTCGACGATGGGGGTGATCGGCGCACCGGTCAGGCGGTTCAGGAAATAGACCTGGCCCATCTTGGTCGTCTGGATCAGCGCCGGGATCGTCTGTCCGTTCGGCGCGCGATAGTCGAACAGCGACGGGCCGATCGGAATATCCATGTCCCACATGTCGCGGTGGACCAGCTGGCGGACCCAGCGCAGCTTGCCCGTGGCGATCTCCAACGCGACGATCGACGAGCCGAACCGGTCGTCGAACGGCCGGCGCCAGCCGATCCAGTAATCGGGCGAGGCATTGCCGGTGCCCAGATAGACCAGGCCATTGGCCGGATCGGCGGTCATCGCACCCCAGACATTGGGCGTCCCGCGGGTATAGGTCTCGCCCGCCGGTAGCGGTGGGATCGCATCGGGCGAGCGACCCACGTCCCAGGCCCAGACGCCCGCGCCCGTGACGGGATCATAGGCGCGCACCACGCCGCTGGGGATGTTGCGGTTGACGTTGTCGACGATCCGCTCGCCGACGATCAGCCGGCCATTGGCGACGACCGGGGGCGAGGTGCTGATTTGGTCCGCCGGACCCGACACGCCCATATTCTGGCGCAGGTCGATCGCGCCATTGGTGCCGAAGCCGGGGCAGGGCTTGCCCGTATCGGCGTCCAGCGCCATCATCCGCGCGTCGAAGGTCGGCGCGAAGATGCGGCGTGGGCAGGGCGTCCCCGCCGGCGCCTGATAAAAGGCGACGCCGCGACAGACGAGATAGCTGTTGCCCTGACGGCTGACCCGATCCTTCCAGCTCCATTTGGTCCGCCCCGTCGTCGCGTCGATCGCCTGCACGATCGAATGCGGGGTGCAGGTATAGAGCGTGTCGCCGATTTGGATCGGCGTCGCTTCGGAATGATATTCGCGCTTGTGCTCGACCGCTTCGGCGCGGTCGGGCAGGTCGCCGGTTCGCTGGGTCCAGGCGAGTTCGAGTTTCTTCACATTATCGGGCGTGATCTGCGACAGCGCGGAATAGCGCTGGCCCGACAGGGTGCCGCCATAATCGGTCCAGTCCCCCACCGGCGCCTGCGCCGCGATCGGCAGCGACGGGTCCTGCGCCTCGGCGGGGCGCGTGCGGATCATCGGCATGGCGAAGAGCAGCGCGATGATCCCCAACGCGGCGGACACCGCGCGCGACCGCGTCTTCGGCGCATGGAACGCGTGGCCGATCCAGGGCAGCGCGACGAGAATCAGCAGGACGGTCGGCGCGACGACGCGCGGGACGAGTTGCAGCGGGTCGAACCCGACCTCCCACACCGCCCAGACCAGCGTCGCGAGCCAGATCGCGACGTAAAGCCAGCGCCCGCGCCCATCGCCGCGTCCGATCAGCGCGCCCGACAGGATCATCGCCAGCCCGGTCAGGACATAATAAGGCGATCCCCCCAGCAGCGCGAGATAGCCGCCCGCCACCGCGAAGAAGCCGCCGAGCAGCGCCAAGATCCAGCCCAATATCTTCGCAAAGGCGCGCGCGACCATCGCCGTCCCCGATTTGTGACAAAAGATTGCTGCCGGGTGAACGCATCCCATGCGGCTTTTGGTCCCATGGCTTGATGCGCCCTGATGAATTTGAAAGGGATGCGCCTTCGATTGCTCGATGCGGAAGGATTCGCATGGCCGATTCGCTGTCCTGGCCCGCCGATCTGCCGCTGGCCCCCTGGCTATCCGCCTGGGTCGCGCCCGATGGCTGGTCGCATCGCCGCTATGATCGCCCGCGCGTGGTGGGGACCGTGCGGCGCGGGCGGCTGCTGTTCCAGACCGGGCGCGCCGACATGGTCGAGAAATATGGCGATGCGATCGACCATTTCCGGGGTCGGGGCTGGGATGTCAGCGCGTTCGATTGGCGCGGGCAGGGTGGTTCGGGGCGGCTGGCGCAGGGCGATACCGGCCATATCGACCGGTTCGACCGGCTGGTCGACGATCTCACCGCCTTCCACGCCGATTGGACCGCCGAGGAGGAAGGCCCGCATGCCGTGCTCGGCCACTCGATGGGCGGGTTCGTGACGCTGGCCGCGCTGGCGGCCGGCGGAATCGCACCGGATGCCGCGATCCTGGTCGCGCCGATGCTCGCGCTGCGCTCGCCGATCGGACAATGGGCGGGCAGCCGGTTCGCGCGGTGGCAGATGCGGCGCGGCGATCCACTACGCCCCGCCTGGCAAAGGCTGGAAACTCCCGAGGCCGCGAGCGCGCGGCAGAAGCGGCTGACCCATGATCTGGCGCGCTTCGCCGATCAGCAGGCGTTTCGGCGGCAATGGCCCGATCTGTGTCTGGGCTCGCCCAGCTGGCACTGGGTGGCGGAGGCGTTTCGCGCGACGGCGGCGCTGCGCGACGATCCGGGACTGGCGCGGATCGCGACGCCGGTGCTGATGCTGGTGGCGCAGGCCGATCGCCTGGTCGATGCGCGCGCCGCCGGCCGGGTCGCGGCGCGGATGCCGCATGCCGAGATGGTCGCCTTCGGCCAAGGTTGCGCGCATGAAATCCTGCGTGAGGCCGATCCGGTCCGCGCCAACGCCTTCGCCGCGATCGACGTGTTCCTGACGCGGCATGTGTCGCCGGTCTAGCGGGTGCCGCAGCGGATCTGCCCGCTCCCTTGGCGGAGGATGCGGCATTTGGGTGACCCTTCGACCGTGATCCGGCCCAGCCCGCTATGGGTGATGGTCGCCATATAGCGCGCCCGCACGCTGGCATCGCCGGGACCGTCGAGCATGACCGTGACCTCGCCCGCGTCCAGCCCCGAGGCCGTCGTCACACCCTGACCGCTGGCGGCGAATCGCGCCTTGCCGACCCGCCCGCCGGCGATGCCCAGTTTGCCCGGGCCGAGCAGCGTCGTGACCAGCTGCTCGCCATCGGCCCGGTCGACCTGGACCTCGCCCGGCCCGGTGATCGTTACGTTGATCATGTCCCCCCGCAGTGCCTGTGCGGTCACCAGCGCGCCGCCGATCACGGTGATGCCGGAGAGTGGCGGGGCGGCGATGGTCAGTTCCACCGGTCCGTTGCCGGCGCGGCGCGGCGTAGCGTCGCGCAACGTGCGGATGACCAGCGTGCGCCCGACGATCGCCGCCTCGGTCTGGCGCAGCGCCGCCGGGTCACCGTGCATCATCCCGCGCGGCGAGGCGGCGGTGATCAGATGCACGACGAACGCCCCTTCGACCCGGACCGAGTCGAAACTGCTCAGATCGATCCGCCGCTCGGCCGCATCGGCGCCGCCGCTCGGGGCGATACAGAGGCAGGCGGCAAGGAGGATGCGCGCGTTCACACCTTCACTCAGTCGGTGCGTTCGGACCGGCCGCAGCGAACATGACCCGACCCCATCTTCTGGATGGTGCAGATCGACTCGGGGCCGAGATCGGCACTCCCCGATCCCACGAGCTTGACCTGCGCCGGCCCCTGCACCTGCGCCGTGACGCCGCCCGATCCGGCGATGTCGACCTGCGCGCGGCCGGCGCGCAAGCCCCGGCCGGCGATGCTGCCCGATCCCGCCATCCGCAGGATCGCCGTATCGGCCGATCCGACCGGCCGGATGGTGCCCGACCCGGCGATGTCGATCTTGGCCTCGTCGACGCGCATCGCGCCGATGGCCAACTGACCCGATCCCGTCATGCCGGCCTGGAAGCGCGGCCCCTCCACCCGGTCGACTGTCACGTCGCCCGATCCGGCAAGGTTGACCTGGGTCAGCCGGGGGAGCGTCACGACGATGCGGACCCCGCGATCCCTCTTCCACGACGCGCGCGTCTGCCGATCACCGCGCCAGGTGATGCGCAACGTCTCGCCCCGGCGATCGATGAGGAGATCGTCGAGTTGCGTCGTGGCGCCTTGCGCACGCACCGAAAAATCACCGTCGACGCGGATATCGACGGAATCGCTGGTCTCGACCGTGACGGCGGTGAAATCACGCAACGGATAGTCGCGCTCGCCCTGTGCCTGCTGCGGTACCTCGCCAGCGTCGGCAAGGGCGGTGACGGGCAGGGTGAGCATTGCGGCGGCGAGCAGCCAGGACATCGATACGGATTTGCGCATCGTTCATTCCCCCAAGACGAAATAAAGCGGCGGCCCCATCCCGGCCGTCGTCACCCCTTATCGGCTATAGCGGCCGCAGCGCGCGCTGCCCGATCCGGTCTTGCCAACCGTGCAGACCGCATTGGGACCCAGATCGGCGTTGCCCGATCCGGTCAGCCCGACCTTCGCGGGGCCGTCGACCTGCAGCGTCACATTGCCCGATCCGGTGATCCCGACCTGCGCCTGTCGCGCACGAAGGCCGGCGCCCTGGACATTGCCCGAGCCGGCAACGCCGACCTTCAAGCTATTCACCGATCCGCTCGCCGTGACCGATCCCGAACCCGCCACCCCGACATCGGCGGTGTTGACCTGCATCGCGGCGATCGCCAGATCGCCCGATCCGGCGACACCGGCGCGGAATAGCGGGCCGTCCACCCGGTCGACCGTCATCCGCCCCGATCCGCTGACCCCCGCGCCCGTCAGACGGGGCAGCGTCACCAGGATGCGGACATTCCGGCGGCCACCCCAATGCACACCTTTCTTCACGCCGATCAGCAGCTTGTCGCCGTCGCGCGCGATGCGCAGCTGGTCGAGCGCCCCGGCATCGCCTTCCGCACGCACCGAAAAGTCACGGCCGGTGCGGATGCCGACCGGGTCGCTGCCGCTGGCGTCCACCGCCGTGAAACCGCGCACGGCATAGCTGCGCTGGCCGCCCGAGCCTTGCGCGGCGATCTCCTGGCCGCGCGCCTCGCTTTCGAAGGAACAGGCGGCGGTGGGGATCGCGAGCGCCGTGATGGCGAGCAGCGAGGGAAGAATGACCGACGTCTTCATGCAACAGCCTCCCGTGTATTGTATGGATAATACGCACGGGAAAGCGGCGAGCGCAAATGAAAAGGGGCGGCCCCACCGGCGCCGCCCCTTGTTCATGTCGGAGAAGATCGACCGCGTGTCAGGCGGCGGGCTTTTCCTTGTTGTAGATGGCGGCGGCGGCACGCAGGATTTCCAGGATCTTCTCCTGGGCGCGCGGCTCGTCCACCTCTTCCATCGCGGCGAGTTCGCGGGCGAGGCGGCTGGTCGCGGCCTCGAAGATCTGCCGCTCGGAATAGCTCTGCTCGGGCTGGTCGTCGGCGCGGAACAGGTCGCGGACCACTTCGGCGATCGACACCAGGTCGCCCGAATTGATC
>SXGS01302409.1_pt1 | contig 22415 bp, 21 predicted proteins | sample 3174681 | NCBI WGS metagenome assembly SXGS01 (sample SAMN11356861, study PRJNA531348) | freshwater metagenome | isolation source: freshwater sample F1-80 | place: China: Fuxian Lake, Yuxi | collected 2017-12-25
CTGGTATTGTTGGACTTGGTAAGGCAAGCGAGATCTGCGGACAAGAACTGGAACACGAAACCGCCAAGCTTATGGCTCTTCGGGCGCGTTTGCATGAGGGGATTACCAAAGCCCTGGAAGACGTGTATCTCAATGGGCACCCGACGCAGCGACTCCCCGGCAATCTGAATCTGAGCTTCTCCTATGTGGAAGGTGAGTCGTTCCTCATGGGGCTGAATAAAGATATCGCGCTCTCTTCTGGGTCGGCTTGTACGTCGGCGACCCTCGAACCTTCCTACGTCTTAAAGGCTCTGGGCGTGGGCGAGGAATTAGCGCATACCTCGATTCGCTTCGGGTTAGGGCGGTTCAATACAGAGGAAGAGGTCGATTACGTAGTCAGCCGAGTGGTCGAAGTGACCCAGCGCCTGCGCGACCTATCCCCGTTGTACGAAATGGCGAAGGAAGGGATTGATCTCAAGTCCGTCCAATGGAAGCATGCCTGACGAAGAAAGCAAAAGTCAAAAATACGACAGAAGAGAACGATGATAGGTCTGGTTTGTAAGAGGAAGATGCATGGCCCAGCAGACAATCGAGATTAGTGAAAACGCTGTGAAAAAGATCCACGATCTGATTACCCAGCAGCAGAAAGACGGGCAGGGACTCCGCGTCAAAGTAGTCGGCGGGGGTTGCTCTGGGCTCTCCTACAAAATGGACCTGGACCTGCCGCGTGATGGCGACCGTGTTTTCGAACGCGACGCAGCCAAGGTGATCGTGGATCGCAAAAGCTTCCTCTATCTGCGTGGCACTGAACTTGATTACTCGGATTCGCTCATGGATTCGGGGTTCAAATTGCAAAATCCAAACGTGAAACGCTCCTGCGGTTGCGGTAGTTCGTTCTCGGTCTAGTTCCTCCAGTTATTGCATTTTTTCATGAGTACCGTGCAAGAAGTGCGGTGCTGGCGCTGTGCGCACCAGCACCAGGCGATGCTTTTTTGCCCTGCCTGTCAGGCAATTCAGCTCGTGCCGCCGCAAGCCGATTATTTCAGCGTGCTGGGATTGCCACGTCATCCGGCTCTCGACGAGAAGCTGTTGGCGCGGCGGTACTACGAGCTGAGTCGGCAATTGCATCCCGACCTGTACCAGACCGGCACTCCTCAAGAACAAGAGGCGAGCCTCAACAATACGGCGCTTTTGAATCGTGCGTATCGCACGTTGCGTGACGCCGTGCCGCGCGGGCAGTATTGGCTGGAGTTGCATGGCGAGCAATTAGGGAAAGAAAATAATCGCGTCCCCCCTAAACTGGCAGCGTTGGTCTTTGCTGTTCATGAGCAGTTGGAAGAGGCGAGTGCTACTCGTGCTGCTGGAAAAGCGGATGAGGCTCAGGCTGAACTCGGGCACATTCGGGAAGACCTCCATGCGCAGCTCAGCCAGTTGCGTGCCGAACTCGCAAGCAATTTTTCCCAATGGAGCGAGAACGAGACCCAGCCGGGGCTGTTACAAGCGCTGAAAACTACCCTTTCTGCGCTTGCCTATCTGCACACCCTCTTGCGAGACGTTGAAAAAGAAAGCGAAGCCTCGTGGAACGTATAGTTGGTATTGATCTCGGCACGACGAACAGCCTGATCGCCTTTATTGATGGCGATGCTCCGCGTGTGATTGCCGATCCGCTCACTGGGGAGAAGCTCCTTCCTTCTATCGTGTCGTTCCTTGAGGATGGCAGTAATGTCGTTGGGCAAGAGGCAAAAGCCCGCGCCACGGAACATCCGCTGACCACGATCCACTCCGTGAAACGGTTCATGGGCTTAGGGATGAGCCACGTTTCTGAGGAGGATCGGCTCCGTTATCGTTTCGTCGAGACACAAGGGAGTGGCGACGGGATTGTGCGCTTCACCTTGTTGGGCAAGTTTTTGACGCCACCGGAAGTGTCCGCGTTGATTCTCCGCGAACTCAAAGCCCGCGCCGAAGCCTCTCTTCAAGAGCCGATAAAAAAAGTCGTGATTACCGTGCCTGCCTACTTCAACGACTCGCAGCGTCCAGCCACCAAAGATGCCGGTCGGCTGGCTGGCCTCGACGTCGTTCGCTTGGTGAATGAACCGACGGCGGCATCGTTGGCCTATGGACTCGATCAGAAAGAAGAAGGCTTGATCGCAGTCTACGACTTGGGTGGCGGCACGTTCGATATTTCTCTTCTGCGTCTCCACACCGGCATTTTTGAGGTGCTGGCGACCAACGGCGACACGCGACTCGGTGGCGATGACATGGATTTGCGCATCGCTGAGCGGTTTGTGTTCCCGCTTCTTCCTACGGAGTTGCGCCAAGACGCGCAGATTTTGCGTGCAGCGCTCCAGGCCGCCGAACAAGCGAAGAAAGCTTTGTCGGAGGCTGAGGAAACGCAGGTGGTTCTCGACGTACCGGCACGCAACGTGCGTGCAACCTGCACCCTGTCGCGTCGCGAATTGGAAGCGGCAGTCGAGGATATTGTGATGCGCACGCTGGGACCGTGCCGCCAAGCCTTGAAAGATGCTGGCCTTGAGCCACGGGATATCGAGGCTGTCGTGCTCGTCGGCGGATCAACCCGCATGCCGCTTGTGCGTCAGCGCATCGGAGCATTTTTTGGCCAGACACCGCTGACCGACCTCAACCCGGATGAAGTGGTCGCGCTTGGTGCCGCTGTGCAAGCCGATACGCTGTCGGGCCGTCGTCGCGACATGCTGTTGTTAGATGTGGTGCCTTTGGCCTTGGGCATCGAAACCATGGGCGGCGTCATGAGCCGACTGATCGAGCGCAACACGACGATTCCGACCAGTGTGAAGGAAATGTACACGACTGCAGTAGACAATCAGACCGCCGTGGATGTGCACGTCCTCCAAGGGGAACGCGAGTTAGTGCAAGATTGCCGTAGCTTGGCGAGGTTCAAGATTCCTATCGAACCGCAACCCGCCGGGGTTCCGCGCGTTGAGATGACATTCATGATCGACGCGAACGGCATCTTAAACGTGACGGCAACTGACATCCGTACTGGGCGCGAACGCTCCGTCGAGGTCAAGCCGTCATACGGTCTGACTGACGAAGAAATTGAGCGCCTCTTAGAGGAATCGATCGACTTTGCCGAAGACGATGTGTCGAAGCGGCTCTTGATTGAAGCCCGCACCGAGGCGGATACGGTCTTAAACGCGACCGATAAAGCGCTCCAGCAAAATGCGACTTTCCTGCTTGCAGGGGAAGATATTTTTATCCGTTCTGCTATGCAGGACTTGAAAAGAGCCTACGAAGGAGATGATTATAACCTCATTCGCGACGTGACCGAGAAGTTGAGTGAGGCGACCACTCCGTTCGCCCAGCGCATTATGGATGCATCGATTCAAGATGCCCTTGGCCACAAACGTTTGTCCGAAATTTAACACAACCAACCGAATGATGATGACCCTAACCAACGGAGACGGGCATGAAATTGTATTGGGAGAATGTCGAGGACATTGCTGAACAATTGCTTGAGGCCCATTCCGCTGTCGATCCTTTGAGCGTGCGATTCACTGACCTTCATCGCTGGATTACTGAGCTGCCGGATTTCGCCGATGACCCAAAAGCATCGAGTGAAGGCAAGCTCGAAGCTGTCCAGATGACATGGCTAGAACTCTATGCAGAGCAGAACGAATGACACCCTCCGGGTATTGGTGGTGCGCGGCGCGTGACGCGCAGGAATGTGGGGTCGTGTGGTCGAGGGCGCGTCCTCGACCCAGAAAGGGTGAGGCTTTTCGATGAAAGAACGATCTGTTGTCGATGCTGGGGCGGCACTGTTCCAGCCAGATACTTTATTGCCAGCGCAATTCTTTGCGACGCTGCGACAGCGCTCGCAAGCGTGTGGGGAGCGACGGCTGATGGCGGCCATCCTCGAAGATGCTGTCGATTGTTTCCAGAAATATCTCTGGGCCAAGGACAACCGCAGCCGCAACCTGCGCCAAGAGGCCGAGAACTGGTTCGTGTCCGATGACGACAGTTGGCCGTTTTCCTTTGTCAACGTGTGCCATGCCTTGGACCTTGAGCCGGATTTCATTCGCCGTGGCCTCATGACGTGGAAAGAACAGCAATTGGTGCGGCGTGCCGCGCAGCTCAGTCAAGAGGCCACCTCGCCGGTGCTTGCTTCATCCGCCGTCGTTGAGCACCAGGCTGCGATGGTCGCCTTGCCGGCGAACGAGATCCGGTAACCCCTTTTTTCTGTGTTACACCACCTCTTTCGTTCTGGCGTTCGCTCCTGGCTCTGGGGCAAAGAGCGTCTGGCCTGCCTGACTGGCCGCCGCCCGCCTTACGACGTATTGCGTCTAGAGATCAGTGGCTCGCTTCCTGAAGAATCAGCCCCTTCGCTCGCCGCGTTTTTACGTGCGCCCGAGCCGGACTTCTTCTCGATTTTATCGCTGCTGCGTTGGGCGCGAGAAGATGCCCGTTTGCAGGCGGTGTGCCTGACGCTGGCCGATATTGACAGCGGGTGGGCGCGGCTTCAGGAGTTGCGTCGTTCTCTCTTGGCGTTGCGGCAGGCCGGGAAGCATGTCTGCGTGTATCTCGCCGAGGCCAGCACGCGCGAATACTACGTGGCCAGTGCCGCCGACACGGTCGTGCTTGCGCCAGCCGGACACTTGGCCATCACCGGCTTGGCGGCGGAAGCGACATTTTTCAAAGGGGCGCTTGATAAGCTCGGCATTCAGGCTCAAGTCACACAAGCCGGACAGTACAAAGCTGCCGGTGAACCGTTCACGCGCGAGTCGATGTCCACCCCGCATCGTGAGATGTTGGATGGACTGCTTGACGACTTGTACGATCAAGTCATCGATGGCATCGCGACCGAGCGGAAAAAAAGTAAGGACGAGGCCCGACATCTGATTGACCAAGGTTTATTCTTGCCGCGTGAAGCGCTGGCCGCCGGGCTGATCGATCACGTCGCATATGAAGATGAACTATCGGGGATGCTGGAAAAGCGCTTCGGAGAGGTACACGTCATCGAAGCCGGACCGTATCGGCAGCGCCGTGCTCTTGAGCTGCGCCGACACGCCTTACGCACCCAACCTCGCACCGTCGCACTCCTCACCGTGAATGGTCCGATTAAGCGCGGAGAAACGGTGGATGGGCCGGACGGTCCACGCGCGGTCGGCTCTTCGTCTTTTATCCGTGATCTGCGCCAGGCGCGGGAAGATACTGCTGTTGCAGCTATTGTCGTGCGTGTGGCGAGTCCTGGTGGCTCAGGGCTGGCCTCTGACCTCATGTGGCGCGAGTTGCAACAGACGCGTGAACACAAGACGGTGATTATCTCGATGGGTGATGTCGCTGCGTCAGGCGGGTATTACTTGGCGCTCGCTGGCGACATGGTGTTTGCTGAAGAAGGTACGGTCACCGGTTCGATTGGCGTGATTGCGGGAAAAGCCGTGTTGCGCGATTTGTATGCGACCTTCGGCGTGAGTAAGGAAATTCTCACACGTGGCAAACGCGCAGCACTGTTCTCCGATTATGTGGCCTTCGCACCAGCAGAGCAGGAGCGCGTCGATTTCGAGATTCAGTCCTTCTATCGAGATTTTGTTGAAAAGGTAGCCACTGGTCGCTCCTTAACGTTCGATGCCGCCGAAGCCAGTGCGCAGGGTCGGGTTTGGAGCGGGCGGCAAGCGTGGTCTCGTGGTTTGGTTGATGCCTTGGGCGGTGTCGAGTCGGCACTGGCTGAAGCGAAACGCCGCGCTGGCGTGCCTGCGGATGCACCGGTGGCGATCCTCCGCTTTCCGCAAGCGTCATCGTGGTGGCGGCTTCCGTCACGTTTACGTCTCACCCCGCGTGGACAGGCGGAAGCATTGTGGTGGACCCGTGAACGATTCTGGTCAATCTTGCCGATTTCTTTGCGCTTTTTTTAGGAAAGCCGCAGCGACTGAGGCAAAAAGGTAAGGAAAACCGCTTGTCTTTATGGGGAACCTAGCGTATGGTCCCATGTCGGCAGCTTCACATTTCTTTTGCTCACTAATGTATGTGTTAGGAGGGAGTTGAATGGCTACAAGCCCGGTGGGAGTCCTCCCACCAAAACCTGTTGTCGAGCGGGATAATGTCGTTATCCGCTTTGCTGGCGATTCCGGCGATGGCATGCAAGTCACCGGAATGCAATTTACCAATGAGTCAGTGTTCGCTGGGAATGAGATCGGTACGTTGCCGGACTTTCCCGCTGAAATTCGTGCCCCTACTGGCACCCTGTATGGGGTCAGTGCCTTCCAGGTGAATTTTAGCAGCCAAAGTGTGTACACCCCTGGTGATGACCTCGACGCGTTGGTGGTCATGAACCCGGCAGCCCTTAAGACCAACTTGGCTGACTTAAAACAAAACGGCCTCCTCATCCTCGATAAAGCCGAGTTCAACGAACCGAACCTGAAGAAGGCGCAGTACGCTAAGAGCCCGCTCGACGATGGCTCGCTCGACAAATATCAGCTCTATCCAGTCGAGATCACTAAAATGACCACCTTGGCCTTAAAGGACATGAACCTGCCGAATCGGTCGGTCATGCGTTGCCGCAACTTCTTCGCTCTCGGCGTGGTCTCGTGGCTGTACAACCGCCCGATTGAGCCCACGGTCAAATGGATCACGGAGCGGTTCAAGAAAAACACTGAAGTTCTGGAAGCTAATACTCTCGCGCTCAAGGCTGGGTACAACCTCGGCGAGAACACGGAACTCTTTGCTTCCTCGTATGACATCAAGCCCGCAAAGATTGCTCCCGGCCTTTATCGCAATATCACCGGGAACACCGCCACCGCGATTGGCTTTGTGGCGGCTGCGAAGAAAGCTGGCTTGCCGCTTTTTCTTGGCAGCTATCCCATCACTCCGGCCAGCGATGTGTTGCACGATCTTTCGACCTTGAAGAATTTTAACGTGTACACATTTCAGGCCGAAGACGAGATCGCCGGGATCGGGTCGGCCTTGGGGGCTGCCTTTGGTGGTTCTATCGCCATTACGACTACCTCTGGCCCGGGCATGAACCTCAAAGCTGAAACCATTGGTTTGGCGGCGGTGGTGGAATTGCCCCTCATCATTACCAATATCCAGCGTTCGGGACCGAGCACCGGCATGCCGACGAAACCCGAACAATCTGACTTGCTGCAAGCGCTCTACGGTCGGCATGGTGAAGCGCCGCTGCCGGTGATTGCTGCTTCGTCGCCTGCTGACTGTTTCTTCGCTGCTTACGAAGCCGTGCGCATCGCGGTGAAGTATATGACGCCGGTCATTTTGCTGACCGACGGCTACTTGGCCAATGCTTCTGAGCCGTGGCTCCTGCCTTCGTCTGCTGATTTGCCGGAAGTGAACGTCGAATTCCGCACTGATCCGCAAGGCTTCTTCCCCTACCTGCGGGACGAAGACACGCTCGCGCGACCGTGGGTGCGCCCTGGCACTCCCGGGCTTGAGCATCGGGTTGGTGGTCTCGAAAAAGATTACCTCACTGGCAATATCAGCTACGCGCCCTCGAACCACGAGCAAATGGTACGTGTCCGCTATCGCAAGATGGCGAAGATTACCCAGGATATTCCTCCGACCAAGATCAATGGCCCCGAGAGTGGGAAGCTGCTGATCATCGGATGGGGAAGCACTTACGGTTCGATCACGGCTGCTGTCAAAGGCTTTCAAGAGCAAGGGAAGTCGGTGTCGCACATCCACTTGCGCCATTTGAACCCGCTACCGGCAGACCTTGGTGACATCCTCTCTCGGTTTGAGAAAATCTTAGTGCCGGAGATGAACATGGGGCAACTCTTGCGCGTGCTGCGTGCCGAGTACCTCGTGGATGCTGTCGGGTTGAACAAGATCCAGGGCCGTCCGTTCAAAGTCTCGGAAATAACCGCGCGGATTTCGCGCATGCTTGAGGAATAATGGTATGGCTACGAACGCTGCACAGAAACTGACCCGGAAAGATTTCGTCTCCGACCAGGATGTCCGCTGGTGTCCAGGATGCGGAGACTACTCCATCCTTGCCCAAGTGCAAAAGATCATGCCCGAGATCGGCGTGTCGCGTGAAAACACGGTGTTCATCTCCGGCATCGGCTGCTCCAGCCGCTTCCCCTATTACATGAATACATATGGTTTCCACACCATTCATGGGCGTGCGCCGGCGAGTGCCACCGGGCTCAAAGTCTCGCGTCCGGACCTGTCGGTGTGGGTGGTCACTGGCGATGGTGATGGCCTCAGCATCGGCGGCAACCATCTCCTGCACGCTCTGCGACGGAATGTGGATCTCAAGATCCTGCTGTTCAACAACCGGATCTATGGTTTGACCAAAGGACAGTATTCGCCCACGTCAGAACTCGGAAAGGTGACGAAGTCCACACCAGCCGGCTCCGCCGATCATCCGGTGAATCCACTCCTGTTCGCGCTCGGCGTTGATGCTTCGTTTATCGCTCGCACGATCGACGTCGAAGCCAAACATCAGCAAGATATTCTGACCCGTGCAGCCAACCATCGCGGAGCGGCCTTTGTGGAAATCTTGCAAAATTGCAACGTGTTTAACGATGGAGCCTTTGCTTCCCTGACCGACCGGGAACTGAAATCCGACACCCAGCTCTTGTTGGAAAATGGCAAACCGATGATCTTCGGCAAGAACAAAGATCGCGGGATTCGCCTGAGAGGGATGAGTCCGGAAGTCGTGACGCTCGGAAACGGCATCACTGCCGATGATCTACTGGTGCACGATGAAAACGATCCTGTCCTGGGTTTCATGTTGAGCCGTCTGGCTCAACCGGCATTTCCGATGCCGCTTGGTGTCATCCGCGCCACAAATAAAGTCACGTTCGATGCTGCGATGAACAGCCAGATTCAAGATGCGATGGCGAAGTCTGGCGATGGCGATATCGACAAGCTGCTCAGAAGCGGCGACGTGTGGACCGTCCAATAAAGAAGGTAAGGAACAAACGATGTCGGCTGAACAAAAGACCGCAGTCAAACAACGCATTCGAACTCTCAAAGCCAAACGCGACGACGCCTTGAGTCGCCAAGCCTACGACGAAGTGCAACAGATTCGGCGTGGTATCCGTACCCTCAAGCGTCAATCGCGTGTATTAGCACGTACCATCAAGGCTCAGGCGGCTGCCGCTGCTGCTGCTCCTGCAGCTTCGTAAGAGAAAGTGCTTTTCCCTTCTCACCGGAGGGACGTCCGTTCCTCCGGTTTTTCGCCCACATCCCCCCTAAGATTCTGTTTGTCCATTTGCCGGTTGCTCTGCCAAAACCTGACTGAGTGAGGATTGTGTTCATGGATATTCGCGTACAACAACAATCGCTGACTGCCATCGCTACGGATTTGCTTGTCGTACCGCTGCCGCAAGGCGAACAGATGGGAGCAAACGTACAAGCGCTTGATGCTGCTCTGGGTGGCGTTCTCCAAGCCCAGATTGCGCGGGTGAAATTCACCGGCAAAGAAGGAGAATCGCTTCTGCTCCACACCTACGGACGCTTGCCGAGTGCAATGGTACTGTTGTTCGGCGTAGGCAACCCTGTGCGCGCCGAGAGCGAAACCTGGCGACGCGCTGGCGGAAAAATCCAGAAAGAAGCGCGGCATCAAGGCGCGAGTAGCCTCGCGTGGTTTGTTGACAACGCGAGCGAAGCTGTAGCGTCGCTGCCGATCGTTGCCGAGGGGATACTGCTGTCGAGCTATGGGTTCGACCGCTACAAGTCGGAAAAAAACGGCAAGCTCGCCGTGAAGACCCTGACGTTCGCCGGGCCGGAACTGCGCAAGACTCCAGCGCTGACGGCTGCACTTGATGCCGTTAGCAAGACTGTTCCTGGGGTGCTGCTGGCCCGCGACTTGATTAACGAACCGGCGTCGGTGTCCACGCCTTCCTATCTTGCTGCGCAAGCTGTACAGATTGCTCGCCAAGGAAAGTTGAAGAGCGAGATCCTCAAGCCACAGCAGTTAAAAGCCGCGAAAATGAGCGGTTTGTTGGCCGTGGCCCAAGGCAGCATTGAGGAAGCGCGTTTCATTAAGCTGCTGTATAAACCGAGTGGCAAAGCCAAGAAAAAAGTCGCGTTGGTGGGAAAAGGGTTGACCTTCGATTCCGGCGGTCTCTCGTTGAAGCCTCCCAAGTCGATGGAGACGATGAAACTCGATATGTCCGGCGGTGCGACTGTACTTGGAGTCATGCAAGTGCTCGCGCAGCTCAAGCCCCAGGTGCAAGTGACAGGGTATGTCCCAGCAACTGAAAATATGCCGAGCGGCACAGCGCAGCGGCCAGGCGATATTATACGCTATCGCAATGGCAAAACCGTGGAAGTGCTTAACGCCGATGCCGAAGGTCGCCTCATTCTTGCTGATGCCTTGCTTGCCGCCGTAGATGAAAAGCCTGACGTGATTATCGACTTGGCGACGCTGACTGGTGCCTGCGTCGTGGCCTTGGGCGGACAAATTGCCGGACTCTTCTCGAACAACGACGAGCTAGCCGAAGCCCTGCTGCGCTGTGGCCGTGAAACCGGCGAGCCGCTGTGGCGGCTGCCTCTGGTGAAAGAGTACAAAGACGATATCAAGAGTTCTGTCGCGGATATTAAAAACACTGGCAGTGGCAACGCTGGTGCCATCGCTGCTGCGCTCTTTCTGCAAGAGTTCGTTGGCGGTGTTCCTTGGGCACATTTTGACATCGCTGGTCCTGCTTTTGCGGAAAAGGACGGACCCTACATAAGCAAAGGTGGCGTTGGCTTTGGAGTGCGCACGTTAGTGCGGTATGTGATGAGCTTGTAGTGTGCAGTCTAGGAGCGTAGCCACCGCTGGGAAGGGGAGAGTGCGAGTGTCACCCCGAACGACCTTGACCAGAGGGACCGTGCTATGTATGAGGGCTTTGAGCAAGCGCTCAATCAAATTTTTTGCGAGACACCATCTCTATGAAATTCGGCATTCTCTACAACACGGATTACTACCCTGAAGTGCATGGCACGGCCTCGCAATACTACAACTTGATCTTGGAGCAGGTTCAGCTCGAAGAAGAGCTGGGATTTGATTCCGTCTGGTTTGGTGAGCATCACTACTCCGGCTATTCGTTTGGGTCCCCGCCCGTCATCGCGATGGCTGCGGCTGCTCGCACCAAGCGTATCCGCCTCGGGACGGGAGTCTCGCTCATCCCACTGAATCATCCGATTCGTCTCGCCGAGGAATATGCCATGCTCGATGTGCTGAGCAATGGTCGGCTGGAGTATGGTATTGGCCGGGGCTTTCTCAAATACTCTCATCAAGTCTTTGGCGTGAACGAAGATGAAAATCACGAACGTTACCACGAGGGAACTGACGTCATCGTGAAAGCGTGGACTTCACCAGGTCCATTCTCGCATGAAGGGAAATTCTGGAAGCTGCGCGACTACACCTTTTTCCCCAAACCATTGCAGCAACCGTATCCGCCCATCTATGCTTCCGGCGTGCTCACGGCGGAAAGTTGCACTTGGGCCGGACAGCAGGGATTTCATCTCGGTACCGCCTTCTTCGTGCCGGCTGAGGAGCGGGTGCGGAAGAACATTCAACTCTATCGTCAGGCGCTACAAGAGGCTGGCCATGATCCCACCACGCGCGATGTTGCCGGCGTTTTTCAGATGTACTGCGGCGAAAGCAACGAAGAGGCACACCGCAACGGCGGCAGCTATGTGCTCAACTACTACAAGTTCTTCGGCGGGCTGGATCAACGCAGCCCGCACACCTCTCAGGCCTTTGCCTCCTACCAAGGGGGTGTGGCGAAGGTCTTTGCTGGGGTAACTTACCCGGAACTCGACAAGCGCAATCTGATTCTGATTGGCGATCCAGAAAATCTCGTGGCCCGCATCAAATGGGCGCAAGAATTTTACGACACGAACTATTTAATCCTCGAAGTGGCGCAAGGTGGGATGCCTCACAAGCATGTGATGCCCTCGCTGGAGCGCTTTGCTAAACATGTCATGCCACATTTCCGTTAGGGTGCCAGCCTGGCAGGGGTGTGCTCCTGCCAGCTTCCTCTTTTGAACAGCACATTGACCGAGTAAGGAGGGTTACGTATGGATATGCAAGCGTTCTGGCAGGGAGTTGAACGGATCGCTGATGAGTTCAACATTGGCCGCCATTCATTGGTGCAATTGGTGCAAGAGGGCAAGGCGACCAAGCAGCAGATCAAGCAATTCGCCATCGAACACTACGAGATGACGGTCAGAGATTCTGGCCCGTACATCGCGAGCGGCTACATCAACATGATCAAACTGGACGCCCAGGGTGCGGAACTGATGGCAGACAACTTCGCCGAGGAAGCCATGGGCCTGCACACCCACACCGGCGGCCATGCGGCATTGTTGTATGAGTTTTGGGAAAAGGGGCTAGGCTTGCCGAGGAAAGAGCTGGAAGAATCGAGCGCGTCGTCGTCGGCTCGCGCCATGAACGCGTACTTCTGGCTGCTCGTGACGAACAAAGTGAAATATTCGGGTGCGTTAGGCGTGCTGGAGGGCGGCTTTTCTGTTGCCTGCGAAAAAATGCTAGACGGATTACAAAAACACTATGGCATAAGCTCGGAAGCGTTGCGCTTTTTCTCCGGTCACATTGAAGCAGACCGTGAACACGCGCAGACCGGTCGTAAGTTGGTGGAGACGTTGCTCAGCACGGATCGCGACCGACAAGAATTTCTCAAAGAGGTGCGTTGCACCGCCGAGCTTTATTGGAAAGGGTGGGACGCGATGCTGTAAGCTGGCCTTCTTCTACAGTGTTACTGGACGGAAAAGCGAGACAGAGATCTGCTCTCCCTTCATGTAGCAGTGGGGAGTAGGGCAAGGAGAATCAGCTTCATGAGCGACGCGAGGCGACAGGCATGCATCGTTGGGGTCGGAGAGACCCTCTACACGAAATGGGGGCAGCAGGCCTATCGGGGTGAGTGGAGTTTGGCGTGTGAGGCCGTGTTGAAGGCGGCCAACGATGCCGGTCTCGCTGTCGAACAGATCGATGGCGTAGCCTCGTACTCAAACGATTCCAGCGTGCCGTGGCTGATGCAACAAGCGCTGGGGCTTCCGCAACTCAGTTTTGCCTCGATGGTGTGGGGTGGTGGCGGCTCAGGTGCCTGTGGTGCGATTGCCCATGCGGCGGCGGCGGTGGAATCCGGGCAGGCGCAATACGTGGCAGTGTTTCGTTCCTTGTGTCAGGGCGAGGGGCATCGTTACGGACAAGCCGGTGGGTATAACGAGTTACCGCACCTGAATTTCATGACCCCGTTTGGTATGTTTGCCCCGCCGTTCATGGTCGCGCCGCTGGTGCAGCGTTACATCTACGAGTTCGGGGCCAAGCCAGAACACTTTGGCGAGGTGGCGCTCGCTTGCCGTGAGAACGCCCACCGCAACCCGCGTGCCGTCATGGGCGGGCGTCCGCTGACGATGGAAGATTATTTAACTTCACGCATCATTGCTTCACCGCTGCGGCTCTATGACTGTTGTTTAGAGAACGACGGTGCCTGTGCGGTGATTGTGACCACGCAGGAACGAGCACGTGATCTCAAGAAAAAGCCGATCCGCATTCTTGCAGCTGCCCAAGGTGGCAATCCCGGTTGGGGCGACGGTGCGCTTGGTGGTCACAATATGCCGGTCGATGAATATGGTGCCGGCAATGGGAAGACACTGGCCAAGCGCGTATACGAAAAAGCCGGGGTGACGCCGGCTGATGTTGATACCGTGCAAATCTACGATCATTTCACTGGTCTCGTGCTGATGACGCTAGAGAATTTCGGCTTTTGCGGACGCGGGGAAGCTGGGCCGTTTGTCGCCGCAGGGAATATCCGTTGGCCACACGGCACCTTGCCGATGAATACCTCTGGTGGGCATTTGTCGGAGGCGTATATTCACGGTCTCAATTTGGTGGTTGAAGGCACGCGGCAGTTGCGTGGCGAATCGACTTCGCAAATTGCCAATGCCGAAGTCTGTTTAGTGACGGCAGGGCTTAGTGCGTCGCCGCTAAGTGCCGCGATTCTTGGAGTGTGACGATGGCCTATCTCCCTGAGGAAATTCCCGGGCCGCAGCCCACGACTGAAGACCGACCGTTTTGGGATTACTGCCAGCAACGTGAACTACGTTTTCAACGCTGTGCCGCGTGCCGTCGCTTTCGCCATCCTCCAACGCCGGTGTGTCCGCACTGTCGCTCCTTTGATTCCGAATGGATCGCCGCGCCGGAGACCGGTGAGGTGTTCAGCTTTTCTATTGTTCATCATCCAGCCCATCCGGCAATGAAGGGCAAACTCCCCTACAACCTTGTTGTCGTGGATTTTCCTGCGTGCGATCACGCGCGGCTGGTCAGCAATCTGGTTGATGTTCCACCGGAGGAGATTCGCATCGGCATGCCCGTAACCGTGGTGTGGGAAACCGCTGGGAATGGCATGCTTGTCCCACGATTCAAAAAAAAGGAGACGCTATGAAACGGCAGAAGACACCCGTGGTAAAACAGGAAGCAGAACACGTCTCACGACGAGCATTCTTGCAGGAGTTGGGGCTTGGTGTCGCCGGCGCGGCAGCACTTGGGTTGCCGTTCTCGGCTGACGCAGCTGAGCAGAAAGCGGCCAGCGCCGACCCGGGTTTGTTCGAGACGATCTATTCCTTGCGCTCCATTCGCCGCCTCAAGCCTGACCCGATTCCTGAGGAGACTCTGAGAAAAATTGTCGATGCTGGTATTCATGCGCCAAGCGGCGGCAATCGCCAAGATTGGGGCTTTATCCTCGTGCGCGATGCTGAAATGAAGAAGTTCATTCGCGACCGCTATCTGGAAACGCAAAAGAAAATGCGGGCGGGTGCTCCGCCGCTGAGCGAATTACCACCGGATCGGCAACGTGCTATGAAAGCATCTATGCACCTGAGCGAGCACATGCACGAAGCGCCGGTGTTGTTACTCGCTTGTGCGGTCAAAGAATATCCACCGTGGGGGGCGGCCAATCCCCGTGCTAGTCAGGCTACTGTGCATGGCTCAATTTATCCTGCCGTGCAAAACATCCTGCTGGCGTGCCGAGCGTTTGGCGTCGGCGCGACACTCACGACCACACATTGCTTCTTTGAAGAGGAGTTGAAACAGAAGCTTGGTGTCCCCGAGAATATGGAAATCTCCGCGATGCTGCCGATGGGCTATCCACGCGGCTCGCTAGGGAAGACCAAACGGAAACCGGTTGAAGAAGTGTTGTATTGGGATCGCTGGGGGAAGAAGAGCGCCTAATGGCTTGTCTGCGGAGACGCCTCACCGAGGCGTCTCCGATGTCTTAGCGACCTAGCGCGGCACGCAGTGCGGCGTAAGAGGAGAACCCCAAGTGTACCTCAATCTCCTCATGCCAGATGCGGTCTAATTCCATCACAATATCTTCGGGCAGTTCGCGAGTGTGATCGCCAACATTGCCGGTTCTTACCTTCGACGAGTCTCCACCCGGCGGTAGGCCGCACACTACGTCGCGGGCCTCACGAATCAGGTGATCGTCGAAGTGGTGCTTGTGGGCTTGCATGAAATCGAGCGAAGCCTGTCGCACCACGATCTCGAACAATTCATTGTCTAAGGCGCACTCAATAAACGCAGCGATGCGCCGCACCGTGCCCGGCAAATCCTGCTTCATATTTTCGTAGCAGAGGAACAAGACTTCAGGATCGTGGCGATGCGGCCACCACGAGCGCACATGTGCCCAATAGGTATGGGGCCGCTTTGGAGCGAGGAACTGGGCGCGGGCGAATTCAGCAATCGTAATTGCGCCGGATTCGAAAAACCAACCTTCCAGAAAATGGTACATCGACACCAAGACGTCTTTGGGGTCGCGGACGACGTAGATATAGCGCGCGCCTTTGGGGACAAGGTCCCAACTGAGGTGACTCTTAAACGCACGCGGTTGGGCTTTCTGGGGTTTCGTCAGATCCATGCCCAAGTCATGCGCCATTTCGATCCAGGGGACCACCTCAGTAATTTCAGAAAAGTCCATGTCGCCGCGCGTGCGTAGCCCGTGCACGATTTGCTGCACCCAGGTCGTGCCAGATTTGGCATACGGGGTGATGATGACATCTGTCGGCTGGGGGTGAAAGGTAAGGGCGCGGCGTATGCCTTCTTCGGTCATGATGCGACTTTGTTTTTCTCGCATGGCTGCAATAGTGATGGGACGGGTTGATTGACTGGTCATCAAGTACACTCCTTCAGGAAATCAGCACAGCGATTCTAGACGGCTGCGATTTTTTTGTCTTCATCTCGAGGCCTTGACAGTTTGCGCGAAAGTCAGTACCTAATCCCAGGCTTATATTTCCTAGGAAGATAAAAGAACGCGCACTTCTCGTTCGACCAAGACATTGTGGCAAATAAACAAAAGGTCTACGACTCGGACTTTCCCGTCCGCGACAAAGCCGCGGTACTGGTGGGATGTACGGCCCAGGACATCGCCAATTTTGTTGAGCGTGCACTGAAAGAGTTTGGTATCAGTCGGGAACAGTTGAGCGTCATCCATTTTCTGGATGCCGCAGCAGTAGAGAAAATGACGGTCAACCAATTGCGTGAGGTCTTACTTGACGATAGCCCCAACGTTTCTCGCATCCTCAACAAGATGGTAGACAAAGGCCTCGTCCGTAAAGAACGGCAAGTAGACGATCAACGCATCGTGCATATCTCGCTGACCGAAAAGGGGCGTCACCTCCATGCGCAGGCAGACGCGAAGATCATCGGCCATAATGTGAAGCTTACGCCGGAAGAGTGCGAAACGCTGATTGAATTGTTGATGAAAATATAGAGGACCTTCTTGCACAAACAAAATACTCCCAGGACGTTATTTCCTAGGACAAGATAAGGAGAAGAAAGGAGATCGCTATGGCGACAACTGATTTTGAGGTGAAACAGCTACTCAAGGCCTATCGCAAAGGGTTCATTTCGGATGAGCTTTTTGAGGCGCAGATGACGGAGCTGACGAAGGGCGGGCAGAACGGGCACGCTCAATATACCTACAACGGCAACCCGGTCGGCAGCGAGCGGGAAATGATCATGCAATTGCTGGACGAATTTCGCTGCCGGGAGAACTTTGCTGCGGAATACCTGAATTGCTGGATTGACGTGAGCGATCAAGCCTGCGCACGCGGTGGGCTGCGTGTCGTGCAGCAACGAGAAGCCTACCATGCGCAGATCTTGGAAGCCCGGCTGCGTGAATTAGGCGGTATCCCGCAATGCACGGTCTCGGCAGAGCGTCGCGAGCAAGACCTCGGATTGTACGCCTCGGCTGAGAAGACGGATGCACAGAAGTTGCTCGTGCTCTCATCGCGCATCACCGACCCGACGAAACTTCTCAAATACATTACCGACGTGGTCGACCAGATTCAGGAAGATCAACAAAGCAAGGAACTGCTGCGTTCGTTGGTGCAGGACGAACTGTCCAGCATTACATGGTTTAAGGAAGCCTGCGCTCTGCTGAATCCCGCGCAGTAAACACCAACCCTCTCTCTTGAGATTAACCGTACCGAAAGGATATCAATTATGGCGACTGTGGATTTCGAAACTCGGCAATTGCTCAAAGCGTATCGCAAAGGGCTGATCTCGGACGACTTGTTTGAGGCGCAGATGCGCGAATTGCAGAACGGTGCCAGCAAATATATGGCACTTGGCAAATCGCACGCCAACGAGCGTGAGATGATCGTCGCGCTGTTGGATGAGTATCGTTGCGCGGAGAACTTCGCCTCTGAATATCTCGGGTGCTGGAACGAAGTCAGCAACCAGGAATGTGTTAAAGGTGGCTTGCGAGTCATTCAGCAGCGGGAAGCCTATCATGCCAGACTGCTGGAAAATCGCCTGCGTGAGTTGGGTGGCAACCCGCAATGCACCGTGCCCACGGAGATGCGCACGAAAGAAATGGGCGTTTATGCTGCCCAAGACAAGAGCGACGCTGAGAAGCTGCAATACGTGGCCAATCAGGTTCAGGATTTGCCCAAGGCTCTGAGTTTCATCACTGATGTGATTGACCAGATCCAAGACGACCAACAGACCAAAGAATTGCTCCGTTCGCTGGTGCAAGATGAGGTGTCCAGCGTTCAATGGTTGCTGGAAGCCCATCAGCTTATGGGTGGGACGAAGGCAGCGGCGTAGCAAAGTCGAGCAGACCACTATCAGGTGAGGACGCGGGATGCCGCATCCTCACCTTTTTTATGGAGCGTAAACCAGGGGGAAGGACACAGCCATGCATGTAGGACATACGGCGATTTTTCAGAATCCCAATCAGGCGGTGCCAGATTACCAGATTTATCAGGAAGACATGGCCATCGCTAAAGAATGCGCCGATATTGGCTTTCAGTCGGTGTGGGGCATCGAGCACCACTTCACCGACTACATCATGAACCCCAATATCACCCAGTTCCTCTCGTACATGGCCGGCTATAATTCGAAGATCAAAGTCGGCTCCATGGTCGTGGTCATGCCCTGGTACCCTGCCATCCGTATCGCCGAGAACATGGCCATGCTCGACGCCATGTCTGATGGTCGCGCCTTGTTTGGCTTTGGCCGGGGCCTCTCGCGGATCGAATTCGAAGGCCTCCAGCTCAACATGAGCGAATCGACCGAGCGCATGATTGAAACCGCGCAGGCGGTGATGCAGGGTCTCGAACAAGGGTACGTGGAATACGACGGTAAGGTCATCAAACAGATCAAAGCGCGGATTCGCCCCGAACCGTTCAAGAGTTTCCGCAACCGCATCTACGCTCCGTCGATCTCTCCGAGTTCCGCCCCCATCATGGCGAAGCTTGGTGTCGGCGTGTTGATCATTCCGCAGAAGCCCTGGGAGGTGCATATTCAGGACCTCAAAGTCTATGAGAAGATCTTTCGTGATACTCACGGAACTACGCCCCCCAAGCCCATCATCACCTCGTATACGGTGTGTCATCACGACGCAGGGAAGGCCAAAGATCTCGCGGCGAAGTACATTGGCGGATATTGGCGCGAAGTCGTCAAGCACTACGAGATGAACGGAGCCCATTTCGCCAAGACCACAGGGTACGAATACTACGCCGACGTGGCCGCCAAGCTGCAAGCCGAAGGTGCCGATGGGTTGACGGACTTCTTCATGGACTTGCAGGTGTACGGCACTCCGCAGCAGTGTTACGACAAGATCTCCCGTATCTACGAGCAGTCCCACTGCTGCGCCTCAATCAATGCCTTCAAGTTCGGCGGCATGCCTTATGCCGATGCCCGCGCCAGCATGCAGCTCTTCGCTAAAGAAGTCATGCCCGAGCTACGCAAACTCGGCCCTGAGCCGCTCTTCGATAGCGAGCCTGCGGCCCCGCCGGCCTTTATGGCGGCGTGAGCAGGCATCTTCCTTCCTTTCGAGACCTTCACAAACTCCGATACTTGAGCCGAGACGAAGCCCATATCTCTCTTGCGAATGAGGGAGATGTGGGGGCGAGCGAAAGCTTCCCAGCGCGGAAGTTGCCGAGAGCCGCCTCGGCTGATAGTACAGGGGCCACTTTTGATTGCTCTAGAAAGAGGAGGAACACTATGGCGAACAAGTCCGTACAGTTTACCGACCTACTGAAAGATGCCCCGAAAAACTGGGGGCGTTGGGGTGCCGATGACGAGATCGGTGCATTGAACTTTCTCACCAACGCCGAAGTCCTGCGCGGGGTGAAGGCCGTACAACAAGGCAAAACCTTCATGCTCGGCGTGCCGGTGGCGCGGCCACAGGGCGACCCGCTGCATCCCATCCGCGCACAACCGATTCATACGCTCACCCACGACGAAGGTTTCTACATCAGCGGACGCTCGCAGCCGATGCCCGGTGGGCTCAAGTATTCCGACGATGTGATCGTCATGTATCCGCAAGGCACTACGCAGTATGACGCGCTCGGGCATGCGTGGTACGGCGACAAACTCTACAATGGTCACGATCCCAAGAGCACGATCGGCGGTCTGCAAAAATGTTCCATCGAGCCTATCGCCAATCATGGCGTCATCGGGCGCGGCGTGCTGATCGACGCAGCTCGTTATAAAGGCAAAAAGCATCTTGACCGTGGCGAAGGCGTGACGCTTGACGATTTGTTAGGCGCGGCCAAACACCAGGGCGTCACTATCGAGAAGCATGACATTATCGTCCTGCACACCGGCTGGCTCAACCGTTTTTACGAAGAAGGGCAGCAAGCATTCTTCCCAGACGGGGAGTTCGATGAGCCTGGCCTGCAATACAGCAAGGAACTGGTGGAATGGTTCCATGAAATGGAGATCCCCTCGATCAGCGCCGACAACGTCGGCTGTGAACAAGGCTTCAACCACGAACTCGGCGGGCTTGGCGTGCTCCACTCGGCGTTGTTGTGTAATCTTGGCGTGATCTTCAACGAGATCGTGTGGCTCAAAGATCTGGCTGAAGATTGCGACAAAGATAAGCAGTACACATTCCTCTTCGCCGGTGCGCCGCTCAAGTTGGTCTACGGCTGTGGATCAGCGGTGAACCCGATCGCGATCAAATAGACGACCTTTGACATTTATCTGAAAAGGCAGGGGCGGCATTGTGTCTGCCCGTGTAGGGGCGCTTCGCGAAGCGCCCCTCCGAATTTCCTCTGTCATAGTCATTCCCGGCGAGCTATACGAGACCCGGAATCCAGGGGGCAAAAACCTGGATTCCCGCCTGCGCGGGACTGACGATCTGCCGCACTCGTCATTCCGGGCGAGGTCGTAGGCCGCGACCCGGAATCCAGCCTCCACCCTCGGGTTGTCATTCCAAGCCCTTCGCTCATGTCATTCTGAGCGAAGCGAAGAATCTGTGTTCTAGCTCAGAGCCTGCCCTGAACGCAGTGAAGGGGTAAACTCCGCGACGAGGAATCCTATCGTCTGTTCCATCCGTTCCTCGTCTTTTCTCTTGACAAAATTCTCTCTATCCGGTGCCAAGGACCGCGTTTGTACATGTTTTCTGGTGATGAATCGCGGTCCTCTATGTCGGTCATTGTTCATCTTCCATTTTCCTCGTCTCCTCCGCCTATATCAGGCGCTATGCCCGCCTCGGTGATGGCGCGACAATTGCGCAAGCAAGCAAGCAAGCAAGCAAGTTTCGCTTTTCTAACCTTCCGTTTCCCCGTCTGACCTTTCCCTCGTGTCGGTACTTTGACACTGCGCCGTGCGCTTCGGCAGGTAGTGGTGCAGTTTCGTCTTGTCTTGTAGGGGCACCCCTATGTGGGTGCCCTTTTGCTGGGCGGCCACGCAGGGCCGCCCCTACGAAGACAGAGGACGGTCGCGGCTCGGATCGATCCGGCCAAGCCAACAAAATCCTCAAATAGAAATAAGGAGACCCCCTCATGTCCCCACACCTCAAACCTACTCCACATCCTCGCTCGCTTCGCGGTGCCTGGCACGCGCAGGTGGCAGCCACCGCCAAGCACGCCCCGTGGCTGGTGCGCGAGCTGTTGCGTCGCAAACAGGAACTACTGCCGAAATTTACAGCGCATTATCAACAGCTCCGCGCCTTGCCGCGTCGCACTCGGCAGCTCTTGCAACGACAATTCGCGCCGTCGCTGGCGGGAGCGGCGTTGTTGTTAGCTTTGGGCCAGGGACAAGCTATCGCCGCGACCATCAACGTCGTCGGCGGTTGCTCACTGATTGACGCCATTACCGCCGCGAACACGAATACCGCGACCGGCGGCTGCACGGCGGGCAGCGGGGCGGACACGATCAATTTGCCTACCAACAGCACTCATACGTTGACCAGCGTCAACAATTCAACCTACGGGCCGACCGGGCTGCCCGTGATTTCTACGAATATCACTATTGACGGCAACGGCAGCACCATTACGCGCTCCAGCGTAAGTGCCTTTCGCATTTTCGCTATTGGCAGCGGTGGCAATCTGACCCTGCAAGAGACTACGGTGAGTGGGGGGGTGACTGATGGCTCCGGTGGTGGGGCGTACGACGGCTTTGGTGGTGGGGTGTACAATCGTGGCACCCTGACTCTGACTGACAGCACGATCACGGGGAATCGTGCCAACCGTGGCGGTGGTGGGGTGTCCAATTATCACAGCACGGCCACCCTGAGCCATAGTACGATCACAGGTAATAGCGCCATCTACGGCGGCGGCGGTGGGGTGGACAATGACTTCTACAGCACAGTCACTCTGAGCCACAGCACGATCACGGGTAATCGTGCCAACCGTGGCAGTGGGGTGTTCAATGGCTTCTACCTTGCCTACAGCACGGTCGTCCTGAGCCGAACCCTCATCGCGGGCAACACCGCCGCAGGCAGCGGGGCGGAGGTGTACAGCTACGACACAATCACCGCCGACAACTTCAACCTCTTCGGTCACAATGGACAGACGGACGCTCAAGCCTTCTACAGTTTTACTCCTGGCGCGACCGACCTCACCGCTACCTCGGATGGCAGCGATCCCACTACCTTGACCGATATTTTGGATACGACCTTAGCCGACAATGGCGGCCCAACTCTCACTCATGCCTTGGTCAGTGGCAGCCCCGCTATCGATGCCAGTCCAGTGGATGCGGA
>SXGS01066830.1_pt1 | contig 22413 bp, 22 predicted proteins | sample 3174681 | NCBI WGS metagenome assembly SXGS01 (sample SAMN11356861, study PRJNA531348) | freshwater metagenome | isolation source: freshwater sample F1-80 | place: China: Fuxian Lake, Yuxi | collected 2017-12-25
GAGAGCACCTTGGCGCCCGCCGGCGTCGGCGAGCCCGAGGAAAGGGCCACGGCCGCAAACCCCGTGATGAAGACGATCTTCATGGCCGGGTCGAGTTCGGCGCCGCGGCGGGCGAGCTCGATCCCGTCTAGGCCGGGCATCACGATGTCGGTGAGGAGGAGGTCAAACACCTCGCGCTCCAGCGCCTGCAGCGCGGTTTCCCCGTCTGCGTAATCCTGCACGTCATGTCCTGCCCGGCGCAGCGCCGAGGCCAGGAAGGTGCGCATCGAATCATCGTCTTCAGCGAGCAGGATCTTGGTCACGCAGGGTCCCCTGTGGTGCGACTCACACAATTAACACATTAAGCTTACCGATGGTAAATCGGCGATGAACATGATGGCATGCAAGACCGGCACCACACGCGAGCGCTGAAAGGTCTTGACCTTGCGAACGATTTTCAAACCATTGCGCTGATGCCGGATACGTCGCCGATCCTAACGATTGATGAAGGACTGCAGGTTGAGCCGCCCGGGCTCGCCGCGCCCTTCCTCCTGTCCGTCCCTCAGGGCGACAACGTGCCGGTCGTCTTCGCCAGCCCCCATTCGGGAAATCTCTATCCTTCGTCGATGGTTTCAGCGCTCTGCGTGCCTCTGATGGATGTGCGGCGCACCGAAGACGCCTTTGTCGACGAACTGTTTGCAAGCGCGCCCGCCCGGGGTGCCGCTCTCCTGGCCGCCCGGTACGGGCGATCGGTCGTCGATCTCAACCGCGATCCGCACGAGCTTGACCCGGCTATGTTTCATGACGGCCCGCCGCGGGCCTGCGCCTTGCCAACGCCGCGGGTGGAAGCCGGGCTCGGCTGCCTGCCCCGCGTCGGGGCCAAGGGTGAGGCGATCTATGGGCGCCTTCTGTCAAAGGCCGAAGGCGAAGAACGCCTCGCGGGCATCCATGACGTCTATCACAATACGTTGACCGCCCTGCTCGACGCCCGGCGCGCCATCCATGGCCGCGCGCTGCTGATTGACTGCCACTCCATGCCCTCGGTTCAGCCCGGCCGGCGGAACCTGCCCGATATCGTGCTCGGCGACCGCTTCGGATCGAGCTGCGACCCGCGCCTTGTGAACCGGCTGGAGCGGGCCTTCCGCAATCACGGGCTGACGGTCGCCCGCAATGCGCCCTATGCTGGGGGCTATACCACGCGGCGCTATGGCCGCCCGAAACGCGGTGTTCACGCCATCCAGATCGAAATCAATCGCGGCCTGTACATGGACGAGCAGGCCATCACCCGGTCAGGGCGCTTTGCCAGCCTCCGACCGGTCATGGACTCGGCCATCACGGAGATGATCGAGGCCATCCAGCAGCTGGCAGCCCGCTGACAACACCCTGAATTTAAAGAAAAAAGGCCGCGCCAACAGGCGCGGCCGAAGTCAAAGGGAGGAAACGCCAGAGGCGTCTGCACCGAAGTGCAAGACCAATCTATGTTGCGATGCACAAACGACCAAGAACCTATTCGCCGCACCCCGGCCCACCCCCCTCCAATGCCCAATCTTCGGGCAGTTTCCCGGCCCCGGCACGGCAATTGCGTAGAAACTGCGCGAATATCCTGATTTGGGACTGATTGGCGGTCCCGCACCAGAATGGAGAGGGATCATGGCTGACGAAACAGATCTGCACGTTGGCAAACGCCTGCGCCGCCGCCGCCGCCTGCTTGGCATGACACAGCAGGATCTGGCGTCCCAGGTGGGCGTACGCTTCCAGCAGATTCAGAAATACGAGTGCGGCGCAAACCGCATCACCGCCTCGCGCCTGTATGACCTGGCCCGGGCGATGAACGTCTCCGTCCAGTATTTCTATGACGGCATGGTGGTTCCGGGCACCGTCCCGAACGCCGCCAATGACGCCGAGCAGATGGAAGGCGACATCCTTTCCCAGAAAGAGACGCTGGAACTGGTGCGCGCCTATTACCGCCTCAGCGAGCGTCCCCGCCGCCGCCTGCTGGAGCTCGCAAAAGCGCTCGAGCAGGACACCTCCAGCACCGGCGCCGCTTGACCTGATCCCATGGGCGGGGCATCGCCTCGCCCATGACTTCTACCCGCGACATCGCAGACGACATTGCGCTTGCCCACAGGCTGGCAGACGCCGCCTGGGCCGCCATCCGCCCACATTTCCGCAACCTCGCCGCTGTTGACCACAAGTCCGGCGTCCCCGGTTCGGCTTTCGATCCCGTCACCGAAGCAGACCGCGCGGCGGAGCTCGCGATGCGCGCTATCATTTCCGATGAGCGTCCCGACGACGGCGTAACCGGCGAAGAATTCCCCGAAACAGCTTCCGCCAGCGGCTGGCGCTGGTATTTCGATCCCATCGACGGCACCCGCGCTTTCGTCGGCGGCCTGCCTGTCTGGACGACGCTGATCGCGCTGGTAAACCCCGAAGGCACGCCCATCCTCGGCGTCATCGACCAGCCAGTCGTCGGCGAACGCTATATCGGCTGGCCAGGCGGCGCGGAAATGACCAGCGCGGCCGGGACCGTGCCGATCCGGGTATCTGGAAATCCGGACCTGCGCGCCGCAACCATCGCGACGACAGACCCCTTCATCTTCACCCCGCCCGAACAGGGCGCCTGGAACCATCTGCGCGCCACCGCCCGCATTACCCGCTATGGCCTTGATGCCTATGCCTATGCGCGGGTGGCGGGGGGCACGCTGGACCTTGTCGCCGAGTCCGGTCTCAAGGCCTGGGACGTGGCGGCGCTGATCCCGGTCGTGCGCGGCGCGGGCGGTATTGCCACCAACTGGCGGGGCGAACCTCCGGCGCTCGGCGGGCAGATCGTCTGCGCGGCCAGTGAGGGCATCCTGGAACAGGCGCTCCTTGCGCTGCGCCGCGCTGCAGACTGAGCCGCTACCAGGCGGTTACGGGCCTTCGACGGTAAATCCTTCGTCGCGCAGCATCTTAATGACGCTATCCTCCCCCGCCAGATGGCCCGCGCCAACGGCAACCAGGATGGTGCCAGGCTCTTCCAGCATCGCTGTGATCTTGGGCACCCAGCGGGTGTTGCGGTCCGTCATCATCGCATCATAGATCGGCTCTGATCCCAGCATTTCCGGATTTGCCATCATCAGGCCAAGGCCGGCCACGTCCCCGTCCGCCCATTCATCAACCAGCAGGTCCAGCGTCGCGGTGCCTTCGCCTAGCCCGTCAACCGTGGCCATCAGGAAGTCGACCTGTTCGCATTCGCCAAGGCCAGCCAGTCCGCCCAGCTGCTCTTCCACCGTTTCGAGGAAGGCAAAGTCCGCGCCCCGCTCCATGGCCGACCGCTCGATTACCTTCTCGACGCCGGCTTCGGGATCAAATCCCTCGTCCAGCATCTGCTTGACCGACATGTTCACCGCCGCCATCCAGGGCCGGTAGGGCAGCAGTGCCTCGATCGGCAGGCCGATCGTTTCCAGCGCCTCTGTCAGTTCCTGGGTTTCTGCCTCCGACAACATCGCCGTCAGCTGCGTGCCATCGGTAAAAAAGCCCTGCATGGTGTAGAATTTCATCAGCTCGCGCTGCGCGTCCGGGCTCGTCGTGTCGGCTTCGAACACAATGGTGTCGGCGCTCTCGATCGCCGCCTCGATTTCCGGCGTCATCCATTCCAGCTCCGGCCGCAAAAGATGTACCGTGCCGAGAAGATGGATGGTCGTGTCCTCGTCCCGCATTGTCCAGAGCGCCGGCGCGCCCTCCCCCCGGCTTTCCCGGGCGGCGTCCAGCGCAGCGGTTTCCAGATCGGGGCGCATCGCGCGCAGCTCTGCGCGGCGTGCAGGGTCGCATGTGGCCGCTGCGGCGGCTTCTGGCGCCGCCGTCGCCCCCGGCGCGGCCGGCTGCTCGCAAGCGGCCATCAGGAACAAGCCGCAGCCGGCCATCAGGAAGGAGGCAAAGGACATCTTCATCGTCAGCGGGGCCTTTCTGGGCAGGGCAGGAATTACTTCGCCCACCATAGAGAGCGCCGCCCCGGCCCGTCTATGCCCGGCTTCAGGCAAACGCGGTTGCGCAGCCCGCGCGCATCGCATAAACACCGCCCTGCGCAGCACCCATAGCTCAGATGGCTAGAGCGGTGCCCTCCGAAGGCAAAGGTCAGAGGTTCAAATCCTCTTGGGTGCACCATTAAAATCAAGGACTTAGACGTTATTTTCTGTCCTTCCGGCGCCTTAATTTTCCCCAGGGTTCCACCGGGGTTCCACCGAAAAATCACATAGATTCGCTGTTTCGGCCCGTCTCGGGCCGTTACGATGCGGCCTGCCTGCGCGTTTCGGAGCCCGGTGAGGGCCCTTTGGCCAGCATCCGTGGAAAGCCTTCGGGGGCCTTGCAGGTCTTTTGCGCCGCAGCCAGCGCGCCCTTTCAGAGCGAGCCCTTTTTCCGGCTGGTTCTTCATTGGCCGTATGATACATAATCTCGCACTTTGGGCTCTATCATGTAAGGTTTTGTACCATATGCCCAGGCGCCCAGCCCAGCGCGAGACAGCCCGCGACCTCCTCGCGGCAGGCGGGATTCTGCGCCTGTCAGAACTCCGGGAGGCGGGCGTAACCGCCGCCACCCTGAGCCGCATGGAAAAGGATGGAGACGTTGTCCGCCTTGCCCGGGGCCTCTACCAGCGTCCTGACGCAGAACTCGATGCCCATCACACGCTGGCAGAAGCGGCCAAGCGCTTCCCGAAAGGCGTCATCTGCCTTGTCTCTGCGCTCGCCTTTCACGGCCTGACCGATCAGCTTCCCGCAAAGGTCTGGATGGCCATCGGCCGGAACGACTGGACGCCCAGACCCGGAGATATCCCGGTCCGCACGCTGCGTTTCTCCGAGGACCTGCTTGCTGACAGCGTCGGGACTCATGTTATCGAAGGCGTGCCGGTGAAGGTCTTCGGCGTGGCAAAGACCATCGCAGACTGTTTCCGGCATCGCGGCCGGATCGGTCTTCCCGTCGCGCTCGAAGGTCTGCAGGAGGCTCTGCGTCAACGCAAAGCCACGCCGGCCGAAATTGCCAGGGCTGCAGAGACAGGCGGGGTCGCCACGGTCATCCGCCCCTATCTGGAGGCGCTGACCGCCAATGGCTAAGGAGATCCGGAATATAGGGGCCTCGGTGCGCGCCCGCCTGCTGAACCTGTCCAAAACCAGCGGACAGAGCTTTGACCTCGTCCTCACGCGTTTTGCGCTGGAACGCCTGCTCTTCCGCCTCGGCCGGTCAGCACACGCAGCCCGCACACCTGACGGGAAGATCGCGGTCGCCCTCAGCCGCGCAAAGGCCGCCAGACCCTCCCATTCTCCCCACATATGTCTTTGGCGTTCGAGCTAACCGTAGCGGCAAACGCATCCCAGCAATCAATCTTGACGAAAGACAGCCTCTTCTGGGTTTCGCAGGTCGCATATCAGCAAGACACCAAGCGAAAGTGCCAAAGTCGCTTTCAGCTACTTAGGCGCCCAATAGACAGAACGAAAAATGAAAAAATTTCAAGCACCCACTTAGCGGGTCACTGCTCAGACGAGCAAGAGCACGTGGCTCGTACACCAAAAATTCAAGATTGTCAACTCTGTGTTGACTGGATCAATTCCTGCTATCAACTATCTATCTCATAGAATTCCAAGAAAGGAGGCACGGTTATGGTTATAAAAGTTGGCAGTCGAACTTCTTCGGCGATGCCCAAACCTAAAACTGCGCCTCTTCGAGCTAAGGTGACGATTAAGCCAAAAGCGTCGGCACTTAGCGGCAAGGAAATAAGAGCGATTGCCGCTAAATGCGCGACGACAAATAAAGCAAATCCAGCGCTGAAAGCCTACATCGCTGCCGGAAAATCTCGTCGAAAAACGGGTTAGTTTTCGCTCGTGTCGATGATTGATGTTACGGTATCGCCGCTTAGCGAAACCCATGATCGAAGCAAATTCCAGTGTGGCGTCGAGTTCATAGATCGATGGTGCAGAAAGAAGTGTTTGCAGGAACATACGAAACGTCACTCAAGAGTATTTGTAGCGCTCAATAAAGATTCCTGCGTCGTGGGCATCTACAGTCTCTCAATCAGACCTCTGCATGTTACTAGAGGCATTCGATACCATTTGAATGATATACCGGCAGTATATTTTGATAACTTGGGTGTGACGAAAGATTGCAGAGGCAACAATATTGGTGCGATCTTGATGGCCGATGCATTTGAACGAACTCTCACCATTTCGGAGAATGCCGGATTACATTGCCTTTGGCTCACCGCCATTGATGAACAGACATGCGAATTCTACCGAAATTTGGGCTTCACCAGAACAAAGCTAAAAGACAGAAGCAGCACTGATATGTTCATCCCGCGAAGAGCGATCGAAGACGCTATCAACCCAGGCAATTGATCGCGTATGCTTTTAGGATTGAGCTGATTTCAGCTATCGCCCGGACAGCGGGAAATCAGGGCTCAATGTGCGAGCTTCCTCAATCATAGATTAGCGCAACAGCGGGGAGATCCTACCCTGCCCCACTCTGAGGCAGTTCGATGGGCGACTGTCGATCCGCTCGGCTTTGGTCGCAGCGTTTCTCATTGGCGGGCTCAAGTCAGAGTGGGCCTTCTGGCGGCGCTGGCATCTCAAAAGCATCAAAGCCTCTGCACACGGCGGGAGGGGCCGGACGTCGCTTATGCCGGGGCGCGGCGGCCGCGCACGGGGGGCGGGTTTGTAAGCGTCCGGATTGTTCCTGTTCTCCGACCTGACCCCGTGCGCGCCCACCTCATACGCCCCGCCAGCGCGCCTTTCTCCGCCCCCTCCCGCCTGATGCGGGAAGGCACGCGGGACAGAAAGGAGCACGGATTATGACTGACCCTGTTGAAACTACCCCCGCCACAGAGGCTGACACCCCTGCCCGGCTGCGTATCTATGTGGCCTGCCTGGCCGCCTACAACTCCGGCATCCTGCATGGACGGTGGATTGCCGTTACCACTCCTGATGAAGTGAAAGCAGAAGTGGGCGCCATGCTGGGCGAGAGCCCGGTCCCTCGCGCGGAAGAATGGGCGATCCATGACTATGAAGGGTTCGAGGGCATCTGCCTGTCTGAACACGCCTCCTTCGACACGGTCTGCGACCTGGCCAGCTTTGTTGAAGAGCACGGCAGGCTTGCGGCGAAACTCTACAGCCATTTCGGCAACGGCCTGACCGAAGCCCGCGCTGCGTTCGAGAACTATGCCGGTCAGTACCAGACCGCAGGTGCCTTTGCCGAGGAGATGATCCGGGAAACCGGGACTGAGATCCCGGCTGCGCTGCAATACTATATCGACTGGCAGGCGCTCGCCCGCGATATGGCCCTCAATGGCGAAATCCTCGTCATTCAGACCGGCTTTGATGAAGTGCATGTGTTCTGGTGCCGGTGATGGTATGTGCCCGCACGTCTCGCGCGGGCACGCCAAGGCGGATCGGCCAGGGAAGCGACGCGCACTGCCTGTTTGGGCCGCTCACGGACTATGTTGGAGGCCTTCTGTTTTACTCTGTGTGCCATGCTGCTCAGTCAGTCGGCGCACGCATTTTCGCCTTCGAAAGCAGATGAGCGAAAACAGCGCGCAGGTGTCCGGCGTAATCCCGTATGCCTGCGCGCTGCGTCGTAAAAGTCACACGGCTCCCGCCGCGAGCGTAGGCTTACTTGCCGCGCTTGCCTTTGACTTCATCTTGGCCAAGTACGGACGCTGCGAGGGTCCGCGCCTGCTTCGGTGTTGCCTTACCCGTGGAAAGCACTTTGCCTGCGGTAGAAGACGTTTTGTCCCCGGACCGCTTGCTGCCGCCACCTGAGCTTTTCGTCGCCATATCTAATACCTATGTTGGCCATTAGCGCTTGACGTGAATCACTCGATGCCTCAGTAAATTCGGGTGATCACAAACCAATCGCCTCTGGTGGTTGTTTAGAGGCCCGGGTTACAGCCCGGGCCTTTACCGTTGGTGCTTGAGGCTAGACACCGCGCGCACAATGCCTCGATTCCTGATTCGCGCAAATGATTCCTTTACGGATCGTTACTCACGCTGGCGATCCACGCTTTTTGTAATCCTCCTGCAGCTTTGGGACTGGCACAGCGGCATCAAGCTTCCCCACAATCCACGCCATAGCGTGCTGCTTTCCCAAATTTGCCGCCATTGATGGTGCTTTCCGCGAGTCTGATGCTTGCGGCAAAAATTGTAGTGCATTGAATAGAGCGCCAGCATGCAGAAGTATTGATCATACTTCTTAGAGTGCGCATTCATCCGCCGGGTGGACCTGCGCATACTCATCCGTATAACGAGGTTTTGGTGCTCCACAAGACGTTGACGCTTTGCGCAGACCGGGAGCTGGGTCAGCGCCTTCAAGTGATGGCAAGTTCCACGGATACCGTACCCAGCGGTTCGTCGAGTATTGAGAACCATGGGGCTCAGCTTCGAAGCGAACCGATCAAAGGGCAATGGTTTCGATAGGCCATAGGAGCGGTTTGCCGGACCCATGCTTTTCACTCCCAGGCTCTGCCCGCCCCCTTGTTTCCGTCTCTTGCCGTTTGACCTGGACGACCTGCGCCGCGCCTGAAACCGCCCCTTTCGAGGAAATTTCCCCTGCGCCTCACGGCGCATTCCTCGCAGGTTCAAATTTCCTCTGCGGGCGGTGCTCCGCTTTGCTGCGCCCTTTCAGGTTCAGGCCCGGCGCAGGCCGTCCTTCCGGTCCTGCGTCGACGGGAACAAGGGGTTCCCGGAAGACGAGACCCAGGAAACGCAAAGGAGATCCCCATGGCAAACGCACTCGGATACGTCACTGAAACCAAAACCGGCTTTGAAGGCACGCTCGCCATGATGAGCCTTTCAGCCCCCCTCATCATCCGGAAGAACGCCGAGAAGTCCGCCCCGGCCCAGCCCGACTACCGCATCTTCGCAGGCGAGATCGAAACCGAGATCGGCGGCGGCTGGATCATGAAGGCAAAGTCGAGCGGTAAGGAGTACATCTCCCTGACCCTCGCAGATCCGCAGATCGGCCCGCGCCGGATCTACGCCAACCTCGCCCCGGTCAAAGGCAAGAAAGGCCGCTACGCCCTCCTCTGGAACCCCGGCGAGTGAGAACGGGCCAGCCGCGCCCGCGCGGCTGGCCCTTCCGTGCCTACGGCAGGCTCAACTGAAGGGAGGATTGGCGCTTTGCACGCGGTGCGGCGCTGCCTAATATGACCATGATGCGAACCGACCTCGACCACCTCCCTCATGGCAAGCAGCGCGAACTCGCCCGCGTGACGGAAATCCTGTTTGAGGAATTTGCTGACGCCATGGCGGGCGCGTCTTCCCCGAAGAAGAAGCAGGGCCGCATCCTCAAGGTCATCCTGTTCGGGTCCTATGCGCGCGGGACCTGGGTGGATGAGCCTCACACCGCAAAGGGCTACCTCAGCGATTATGACCTGCTGATCGTCGTCAACCAGCAGAGCGTCGTGGACTTCGCCACCTACTGGTACCGCGCTGAAGACCGGATCATGCGGGACGCCGGGATCAAGACGCCGGTCAACTTCATCGTGCATACGATGGACGAAGTGAATAACGCGCTGTCACAGGGTCAATACTTCTTCACTGACGTCATCAAGGAAGGCATTGCGCTTTACGACCTCAAGGGCAGCACGCCCTTCGTGACGCCGCAGCCGCTGACGGCAGAAGAAGCGCTGGCGACGGCTGAGAAGCATTTTGAGGAAAGGTTTCCCCGGATTGAGCCCATGCTTAAAGGCACCGGGTATTTCGTGGGTGAGCAAGAACTGCGAGATGCCGCGTTCCTTCTTCATCAGGCGGTCGAGCGAGCCTTTACTTGCTTACTCCTTGTAGAGACGAATTACTCACCGTCGAGCCATAACATCAAATTCCTCCGCGCGCTCGCTGAGCAGATCGCCCCGGAGTTTATCGCTGCGTGGCCCCGTGAGAACAAGCATGACAGGCGCCTGTTTGAGCTGCTCAAACGCGCTTATGTCGAAGCTCGGTACTCAGAACACTACGTCATTACGCTCGAAGAACTCGCCTGGCTTGGCGAGCGGGCGGAAGTCTTGCGGGATCTTGTTGAAAAGCGGTCGCGTCGGAAGATCGAGCAATTGAGAGCAGGTGCACTGGCTGGCGAATGATCCTTTCGATAGAGGCAAGTCAAATTATTGCCCAAGAAAAACCAGTACATATAGGGCTCCCTCGTCCGCAATGGACGCTCGCGGAGACATTGAAATCAAACGCTTGGTCTGAGCGTGTGGCACAATGTGAAGCGTGCTCCAAGAAAATGCGGGTAGAATAGTCACCGAATCGGGAAGTTAGAAAATGGCTCCGCCAAAGGTTTTCATCTCCTATAGCTGGAGCTCTGCCCCCCATATCGAATGGGTTGTCGGGTTAGCGACGTTGTTAAGAGAAAATGGAGCGGACGCTCATTTGGACAAATGGGACTTGAAGGAAGGTCACGACGCGTACGCTTACATGGAGCGTATGGTTAGTGACCCCGCCGTCACGAAGGTCGTCATGATTTGCGACGAGGCCTACGCCAATAAAGCAAACAAAAGAGCGGGTGGTGTCGGGACCGAGGCTCAGATAATTTCACCGGAACTCTACAAGAAGACTGAGCAGGACAAGTTTGTTGCGATCGTTCGCGAAAAAGATTCGGAAGGAAATCCATTCGTCCCAACTTTCTATGGCGGCCGAATTCACATTGACATGAGCGATGAGGAACTGTTCGCCGAAAACTTTGAACAACTTCTGCGCTGGATTTACGGGCAGCCCTTGTATCCAAAGCCCACTTTAGGGAGTGCGCCGCGCTTTTTAGAGCTACAATCAGGGGCGGTGGTAGGAAATCCCAACAAACAGCGCCTCGCGATTCGAGCGCTGCAGAATGGCCAGACCAACGCGGCCATTTTTGTCGAAGACTACCTTGATACATTTATCGGCAGCATGGAAAATCTGAGACTAACCCCCGCCGAAGCTACTGACGAAGACGTTTGGCAGAGTATTGAAGACTTTCTACCGGCAAAGAACGAAATTTCGGAGCTCTTTGGAATACTTGCGCGCACCGGTTTTTCCGAAGCCCTAGATGCGATGTTAGTCCGATTCTTTGAGCGCGTCGGACAGCTTCAACATCGACCAGAAAGCGTTACGCGCAGCCGGAACTGGGATTGGGACAATTTTAAGTTCGCTGCGACAGAACTCTTTCTTACTGCCTCCGCGAAATTGATTAGATATGAGCGGTTCGAGACACTCAATGCGCTCTTGTCTGCCCAGTACTACGTTCGCGGCGGGCATGGGGGGCAAGGCGAAATTAGACCGTTCACTAGCCTAAATTACGGTTTGGAAGCCCTAGAATACCGTAACAAGCGCCTAAAGCTAAACCGAATATCTCTGACTGCTGATCTTCTAAGGAAGAGGTGTGAGGGAAGTGGCCTAGAACTGAGCGAACTCATCCAAGCAGATCTAATGCTTTATTTCCGAGAGACAGCAGATAGTTTTTTGAACAATGAGCAATTCACGCGACCTTGGCGAGCACACACGCTGATATTCGCCGGGTATGATGGTGCGACGGAGAAATTCTTGAGGGCAACTTCACGCTCATACTTCAAGAAGATGATGCCGGCCCTGGGGTTGGAGTCGCTCGACCAATTTCAAGAAATCGTCGGCGCCATAAAGACGAGGAAGGTGCAGCTACCGCCCGAAGATTATGGAAGGCCAAACGTCCTAGAATTGCTAAATGCAGACAACGTTGCGACAAAACCGTAAAGAATCTGATCGGAGTCGCAACCCGGCGAACTTTATACTCGAAGTTTCACCTATGAACCGCAATCTCGCGACAGTGCAAATGACCGTTCTCGGCGAATTTCTCTCTTTGAAAATTCTGGATTCTAACGATTGCTTGCAGGATATTGACGACAACAATCGGAATAACTAGCTGTCTTCGCCTACTCGGTAATGCTGAAGTACCCGGAGCGACGCACCTGCTCAACAATGGTCGTCTGCAACGGGTTCAGATCGATGCAACGCTGCATGCCATCGCTGTCGACCTCGCCGCTTTCGTAAAGCGCTCTCTGCCTGTTGAGCTCAAGAGAGTAGAGCGATGCAACCTGTTCGGACCTCATGGCTGAATTTGCTGAATATGCTTTCCAGTCAGCGTCCGAAGCGCCGTCTTCCGGCATATCAATCATCATTGCGCTTACCTCAGCAGCCAGCCTGGCGCCTCTCGCAGCGCCGCGGAACCCCTCAGCCGAAGCAGGCTTGCCAGCCTTCTCACCCAAGTCTGCGGCGTGATCATACAGCGCAGCGCAACGGCTGAAATCCTGCATCACAGCGAACTGGTCGATCTCGGCAAAGGAAGGGGGCCCAACCATCACCATCAGCACGTACATTGATAGAATTCTGCAGACCATGAGAGCTACCCCTTCAGCAATTCGACCAACCGTGCACGGATTTTTTCAGCCGTATCCGCCGTGGATGCTTTGTCCCATTTCTTCAGTATGGCTTTGAGTTGAGGCAGGGTAGCGAACCGCTGGAGCCCGAGCACCAACTCCGCCTTAGCGCTCCCGCCCAGGGCGCGCGCTTGGATGAGCGACAGCTTCGTGGGTTCGAAGGGCTCCCGGCGGCCTTCCATCAGGTCGGTGAGATCTGCCGCGAGTTCGCTATGGGCCACACCGGCAGCGACTGTGCGCTTCGGTTCCCACAGCTTCGAGACCTTCTTCAGGTCTGCCATGGCAAGAGCCTCATTGAGCCCCTCACTGATCGCCTTCCGCACCGCCGAGGGCGCTGCCTGAGCTGCTGGTAATGGCAGACTCACGAGCATCTGCCCCACGGCCTTGTCGAGGGTCTTCTCCAGCCCACGCTGGGCTGTTCCGGTCACCTTGAGCGGCAGTCGGTTAAGGGCCTGGATCAGTTCGATGCGGTCAAGCATGGCGGGCGGTTACCTCCTGAAGCTGTCTTGCGATCTTGCGCAGCTGCTGCGTGTTTTCGGCGCCGTAGAACTGCTCCAGCGTCCGGATGTTGTCGGGATTCTCCCGGAACTTGGCGATCCGATGCACGACGCTCTCGGCCTGTTTCAAGCCGAGTAGTTCAGTTTGCCCGAAGCCAAAGACGCCATGGCGCTCTGTAATGAAATGATCCTGATAGCTGTTTCGGATGGTTTCAATCTGGGCGTCTGCCTCTACTCGATTCCCCACCATCCGAGACATGACGAACCGCCAAGGCGGGACCTCGTGCGTCTGCTCCAATTCCTCGAAATAGGCCTTCATGCGGTCCATGCCCCAAACTGACAGCCGCTCAGGAACAATCGGACAGATCACCACTCCAGATGCAAGGATAGCCTCCTCTGCTGCCATGGTCTTGCCAGGCGGACTGTCCACGATAACCAATCCGAATTCCTGCTGCAGGGTATCGATCAGCCGACGGACCGCAGCGCGATATTGTTCCTCCTGCCCGGTTCGAAGGGCGGCAAACTCGATGTCCCACATCTCTGGGGAATTGGGCGCTATGGCGAGATCAACCTTGCCCCTGCCAGTGAGGCTATGCCTCGCATGGACGATGAACCGGTCTGGGCTGCGCGGGGCAGAAGTCAGGGCTGCGCGAAAGAACCCTGGCAGCACATCATCCCGCAGCATCCTGTCTGCATAGTCGTCTGCTGAGAGCAGGATCTCGCTCGCGCTTGACTGGGGGTCGAGGTCGAGGATGACCGTCGACTGCTTATGCTCGAAAACAAACGTCTCGGCGAGCGCGATGGCGAGCGTGGTCTTCCCTACACCCCCCTTGCGATTAGCGATCGTGATTACCCGGCCCATCATCCCCTCCTGCAATTTGCAGCAACCGTCTTCGGTTGTGCTCCTCGAATCTGTCATCGATGTAGTTGTCGACCTGCTCGGGCTCAGGCGCCTGCCGCCGGGCGTCGACCTCGAACTGGAACCGCGTCAGCGCAGGCATCTCATGGCGGCCGGCACTAAGATCAAAGGTGAGGAGCCCGATGCCATGCTGGGCACAGGCGTCTCGGATCGCGGACTGAACACTGGCGTTCAGAGCAGACCGGGGACAGGCCAGATAGGCATAGTGGGCGAAGCGGGTATGAGCGAGAGCCTCATGGACCGCCACCACCGTGCTGCCCGCGAGGTTCTTGAGCTCGAAGGCGATCAGGTCGAGATGGCGCACCGGGTCGTATTTGCGTCGGCGGATCGTCGCGATGGTGAAGTCTGGCCTCGACCACGTGCCAGTTCCGGCCCGACCGCCGCGCGCAGTCTTCTGCGCCACTGACAGGTCACGGCCTAGGCGGAGGTGGGCAAAGGCCGGGTCTGAAACGAGGTAGCGCTCCACCGGGTCTTCGAGAATCCGTTCAGGGAAGTCGGGCTCTGAACGCCGGGCTTCCTGTCCCTTGATTGTCACGAGACGGCGCGCCTGAAGGGTAGTCAGCACCTCTGCATAGAGTGGTTCATCGATAGGCCTACCCAGGGCGCGCATAACGGCTGTCTCCAGCTCAGTGAGGCGCCACACCGGCTTGACCGCCAGCACCTCCAAAACGATGCGCTCCAGCTCTTCCAATGCCCCTGCCCTCAACCCCTGCATCTCTTGTAAGGGTTGAACGGCCCGCAATGCAACGATGGTTAACGAACGTTGAACGAGAATTTCGCGAGCGGTCAGGCGGTCCGGCCGTCCTTGGAGCGATTTCGCCATAGGCGCTTGGTCGTCCGATCCGGCGGGCGATCCCCTGCCCTCCTGGAACGGCTGCATGACTCGTGGCCACGGCGAGGTGTTCCTGCTCGGCGATCATCCCGGCAGCTTTGACGGGCGGTGTTGGGGTGTCTCTCAGCGGGCCGATCTCACCGGCCCCTGGCGGCCGGTTCCCTGATCGGGCGACGCCGCCTCTTCTCCCCACGGATGAAACCGGAATCGCGAGCCGCAGGAAGATGGTAGTGTTCCTCTCATGGAGCACCGGGAAAGAATTAGAGGGCAAGATAAAGGCGCAGCCTGCAGGCCGCGCAAGACGCCTGACGGCGCAGAGGTTTTTTGCAGGCCACAGGCTGCGGTGCAGGCCGTGCCACGGCCTGCGTTTCGTTCCGTGTACCGCGTGCCTTGTCCTGACAGTATTGAGAGGAGTCGCTGATGAAGACCAGCGGATCTGACCGCCCCTTTAGCTTTTCGAAACTCGCGCAACCGGCGAGTGGGGCAAGAGTCTTTCTGGGGCCGCTCTCGCGCCTTGCCCGGCCGATGGACGCGGACAGATTTGAAGGCCGGTTCGGAAGCGGGCCGGGCGCTGGCGGCGGGTCCTCTGCCCCAACGCCCCTGTCGCGCCGCCTGGCCCAGCGGGCGCCGATTACGCGGCATGCGAAAGTCACCCGCCGCGGTGAGGCGGTCTCCGACCTGCGCCAGCGGGCGACAGTTAAAGTGCATTACTTCGACCATGCCCGGGGCGGGGCCAGCGCCCTGAAGGCACACACCCGCTATCTGGCACGGGATGCGGCGAGCCGGGAGGATCTGACAGAGGGTGCCGAGACCCCTGCCCTGGAGATCGAAACCCCAGAGGCAGGCGCTCGCGCGCATGCGAATTATCTCGCCCGCGGCGGGCCGCCTGAAAGCGTCTTCTATGATCGGGACGCCGAAGGGATCGATGGCGGCACACGGGCAGAGGCCTGGGCAAAATCCGACAAGCGGCACTTCCGGATCATCCTCGCCCCCGAAGAAGGCGAAAGGCTCCGCGACCTGACAGGCTATACGCGGGAAGTCATGGCCCGGGCGGAAGCCGAACTCGGCACGCGCTTCTCCTGGGTCGCGGTCAACCATCATGATACCGGCCACGCCCACACCCACATCATCTTGCGGGGACGCCGGGCCAATGGCCAGGACCTGATCCTGCCGCGCGACTTCATCCGGCATCGGATGCGGGAGATCGCGAGGGATGTAGCGACCGACTGGCTGGGGCCCCGCACGCCGGAACAGGAACGCGACGCGCTGGATCGAGAGGTCACCCGGCATGCGCCGACGCGCCTCGACCGGATGCTCGAGGCCCGGATGTCAGAAGGCCGGATGATCCAATTGGGCCGTCTGCAGGGGCCGGGCAACGATCCGCATCTCACCGCTGCTCTGCGGGCCCGGGCGAAGGAACTGCTCCGGCTGGGGCTCGCCCCTGAAGTCCGGCGGGGCGTGCTGCAGTTCGAACCAAACTGGCAGGATCGCCTCAAGGCGATGGAGCTTCACCTTGATATCCGCAAGCAGTTGATGGCTCAGCGGCACGTTGCGCAGCAGGTGGAGCGTGAGAGGCTGGCACGCGGGTTGTCGAGGAATGGGCTGGAGCGTTAGACTGTGGTAGACACTTCTACGAATGCAACAAATCTATCAATCGATTCATTCCTTGGGCTGCCCACGCTGGATAATGCAGAAGGCATCTTCTTCTAGTCTAAGACCTGAGGACTCCGCAAAGTGCACAATACTGCGTTCCGTCCAAAGTCAGGTTTCAGGGAGTTCGTTTCCTGAAGTCAAAACACCTCCTTCACATCTTACAATTGCCCATCACAGCTGAAACTTTGACCAAATGCGCCAAAGTATGTCAGCTTCGCACACGCTCTCTGGCGCGCACGGTGTTTTGAGCCTGAACTACGGCCATTATTTCGTCATAGATCGGCAGCGCAGTGTCAGCGCCTACTTCGATTGTCATCGCGACTGCGTAGTATATTCCCGTCTTCGCCGAGAGCGCGCCGGGATAGGTCTCTCGGCACGAAATGCGCATGCGGATCATATCGTCTTCGTCATGAGAAATGGCACGCGTGCCGTCAAACTTCTGGCTCCAGATTGTACCGCGGCAAGCAAGTTGCTCCATCGGTTGCGCAGAAAAAGGATCAACTCCCAGCGCATATCCGTTCTCGGAAATATCATCAACAAAGAGCTCTGCCTGGCGATAAAGCCTACGGGTTGGCTGCACCGGGGTAAACCAAGCCACAGTAGTCGTAACTATCCGACGTTCGGCACTCGGCGAAAGCGCGGGTGGCGGGGCAAACTGATAAACGACCCCTTGATCCTTCTTAATGACACCGACATCAAGCAGTGTGACCCGCTGATCAGTAGAAGCTAAGGCGCGCTCAGCGTCGACAAAACCATAACCAAACAAGTCAGATATGGCTCTACGCTCATGGTGCGGATTGCGGGGAACCTGCGCTACAAGCTGTAATGCGAATTGTCCCGCCGGGCCCCAAGCAGCGGCATGGCCGATTAAACACTTGGCTAGAAGTGCAGACTGACGTCTATCCAAACCTTCTGGAAACGCGCCGTCTTCACTTATGAGATTGTCAACTGCTCTCACACTTAAACGCGTTGCAAGGGCGGCGGCATTGCTTGATCCGTGGGAACGACCAATCGAAAAAGATTGAGTGGGAGCTACAGGAGCACTTGCAGTTTGTTGCCCTGAAAAAACTACCGCAGGGGTCCACTTCAACGTTGGCCCTGCCGAAGTTGCGCGCACTGAACCTAAAGTGCGTCCTCCCGGAAAAAGAACTTCGGGCTTCATGGCGTTTGCGATCCCAGGCCCCCCGCGGGTGAGTAATGAAGGCGCGCCACGAAGATTGAACGGATCCTTGAGAGTGGCAGGTAGTGTGGTAGGCGTGATGGCCTCTTCGTGTGCTGCGCCTATAGTGAAAACGTTTATGCCTTCAGCCGGTGATAAAATTGGGCGCGTCGCGCGACTTGCGATCAGTGCACGCATGGCAGCCCTATTCATTGCATCAGGCGGTGCGTCGTCGGCGGAATTGTAGTTCGCAAAGTCTTGAAGCGCGAGCTCAGTAGTATCATTCCCCGTTGAGGCAATAAACAACACGCCAGCAGTCGCAGACCACCAATCTAGAAGCCGCGCCCAACCTGAGACTGGGCCATTGCCCGCAGGGCGATTGCGGTCTCCCAAGGACACATTTACAACAAATACATTGGCGGCGGAGGGGTCGGGCGTCTCGCCAAAAAGTTGATTGAGCGCCTCGTGAACAATTTCGACAGTAAGTCTGTCTCCGTCAAACTGCTCCAGAGCGATACCGCTCTGACCAGATAATGAAACATGAGTTAAAACCGGCCGAACCAAAAGGCGCGAGTCTAGTGGCGGCTCGTTTGCTAGCAGTTCTCCATGAACAATAAGCGATGAGATCGCAGTCCCGTGACGCCTGTTTTCGACACTCACGCGGCTCGCAGCATTGCTAGGGTCAACCACTAGAACCCTGTCACGTAGTAGAGGGTGCTCTGTGATGGGCAAACCATCGAGCATTGCAGCGCGTGGCTCTCGCGTTGGGAGCGGTCGGTCTAGTCCTCCGGGCGTGGCGGCACCACTCAGTCCCAGGATTGGTTCCGCCTGCACTACGGAATGTGGCTCAATCAGAAAGATATCGTCGCTGTCGCTTGGCCCGCCTGCTGCGCGCTGGGCAATCGCGCGGGCGATGTCTGGCAGAACTTCGACTAGGAAGCCGTGATAGCGGATTTCAGGAATATCGGCCTCACGCAGAATAGTCGCATCTTCACCAAGTGCGTCCAGCATGTTTTGACGAGCTGTTGCGCCGCCGCCGGGGTATATTTCGATTTCTAGACGCACATGTGCTGCGGGGTTTTGATCTAAGTGGTGAACGATAGCTGCTGCTGTATCATCGGAAACTCGCTCACGCATGCTCCACGGCCGAATTTCGATGAGCAAGTCAAAAAGATCTCGAAGTGGTGTGAGCCCGCGCTCGAACTCTTGCTGACTAGCATATCGGTCGTACAGGCCTATCAGTGTACGAAATGCTTTCTCATTCGGCATGGTAACATATAGGCGCCCGTCAAGTTGTCGGCCGGCATCCCCGTCATAGAAGAAGATGTTGTCCGGCTCGAAGCGCTCAGCAGCTTCGATGACAAAATTCAAACCAGCCTTCTGAATCGCATTTTGAATGCGGGTTACAGGTGCAGCTGTAACGAAGACGAGCCCCCTATTCGGCGCTAAACCAGTTGGATCGGAGCGAAGGGCGGCGGCACCCGCTTCTGAACCAAGAGCGTCGCGCAAGTGCTGAAACATGGAGTCAAAGCGTTCGCGCTGAGAAGCGACCCCAGGACGGGAAACACGAGGAAGTTTTGGTGGCTTACTCTTCCAGCGACCGCTTTCGACGGGCCTTGGAAGTCGTTGATGAGGTCTTAACGCCATTAGCTGTCAAATTCCGAGAGGGGCTTGATCGTAGTAGCCATTCGTCACGAGCCTCCTTTGCGATAGTTGCGGGGGTTTTCGTTTTGCCCTCAAGAACCACGCGGCGTCGGATGGATAGTGCCAGCTCTTCTGCATCAGAATAGGATGCCTGCCCAAGCCCATTCAATAACAGGTTGATACTAGTCGCAGAAAATCGACCCGCAGGCGCTATAGCTTGTTTGAAGTAAGCATGAATGTCTGCATTGGTAGGCCTTGGCAATTCCAACCGGATTTGGAACCTGCGCCAAACCGCTTCATCTAGCAACTGAGGGTGGTTCGTAGCTGCAATCAAGAGGCAAGTGGCGGGCAATTCGTCAATTTGTGCGAGGAGGGAGGTCAGCACCCGCTTAATCTCACCGGTCTCATTGGCGTCGCCGCGCTCTTTGGCGATAGCGTCCATTTCGTCAAAGAAAAGAACGCAAGGCATGGATTGCGCAATTTCGAAAACTCGTCGAAGGCGTGCAGCAGTTTCGCCAAGATAACTGGCGATTAGGCCATCGTACCGTACTACTAAGAATAGTCGGCCGAGCTCAGCTGCAATCGCTTCTGCCAAGCTCGTTTTGCCATTTCCGGGCGGGCCCACAAGCAAGAGCCGGTGACGAGGCTCCAAACCATGAGATCTGAGTTCATCTGCTCGTGCTTGCTCATCCAACAATGAGGCAACCAGCGGTCGAACATGTTCTGGAAGTCGTACAGTCTCAAGCCGTCGACGGGCGACCCTCTCGGCCAGTGCCGGGAGACTTTGGATAGCCTCGGTACTGCGCGCGGGCGAAGAGAATGGTGATGAACGTGCCGCAGGACGCGACGGCGATTGCGATGGGATCGCTCCTCCTGCCCCCGCATCGGCTGCTAAGGCAGCAACGCCGGCGTCGAGGGCCTTAGAGATCTTTTCAGCTACTCCGCCGCGCTTCTTCGCCCTCTCCTCCGCGATAATGCGCTCTGCCGTTACCCTAAGGCGCGGAGTGTCGCCCGCGGCTCCGGCGCGCACAAGTTCCACTACGAGGTCAGTGCGAGGCATATTTTCCTCTGAGTCACGTGTAGCGATCTGCACACACTAGGTCGATTCTACGAATACTCTCGCAATGAAAGCATTCGAATAGAGAATGATACTGAAGCGCACAATATGAAACATTTCGTCAAGCGATCTAAACGGCTGACCCCGCATGCGTTTCGAGACTGAGCGGCTATCTCCAATTCGGATGTTGCCGCCTCTCGTAACACTATGCAACGAAACGCGGCGAAACCGCCTGTAAATTGGGCCCCCACCTGTTTTTGAGATTTTTTACTGACACCAAAGGCTCGTAAGCTCTTGATTCCGTGGTGCCCCCACAAAAAAGCTTAGAAATCCTGACCCCCAGATTGCCAACTGGAAGCCGAAAGCAGATCAGAAATTTCGCCCGCCATCGCCTCGGCGGCTGCCCGGACATGCCCGTCGGCCAAGTGGGCATAACGGCGCGTGGTCTTGATGTCGGTATGACCGAGCAGTTTGCCGATCACTTCCAGCCCCAGGCCGCCAGCCAGTCCGAATGAAGCTGCCGAGTGGCGCAGGTCGTGGAGCCTGACATCTTCCAGACCCGCCAGCTTGCGCGCCTTGAGCCAGAGCTTCGGTGTTCCCTGGAAATAGGTGTCGGCGCTCAGGCTCGGGAACACGAACCCGACAGTGCCGTACTCGGATTGCTTCTCCAGGATGGCGCGCATGGGCCCGGTGATTGGGATAAGCTTTGCACCCGTCTTGGACTTCACCAGACGTAGGAAGCCCGTGTTCAGGTCGACTTCCTTCCAGGTCAGCTGCTCGATTTCGCCTTTGCGTGCGCCGGAAAGCGCCAGCATGCGGATGATCGCGATTCCGGCTTCCGGCGCACCTGACTTCTCTATCTGGTCGAGCGCCTCACCGAGCCTGCGCATTTCATCCGGGCTCAGAAACCGCTCCATGTGGCGATCAGGCGTCTTTTCAACGCCGAGGGCCGGATTGGCTTGCAGGAACCCTTCGCGCACCCCGAACGACAGGATTGAGGAAAGCAGGCTCAGCGTGCGGCTCGCTGTGCCCTCCCCTCCCCGGACGCGGCGCACGCCGCGGGCTTTGGATTTCGTCTCTTTGGCCGTGTCGCCGCGCGCAACAGCATCGCGGAAGCGGGCAATCGTGCCCGCGTTCAACTCCGCAAGACTGACCTTGCCAATCAGCGGAAGGATATGCGCGTTGATGCGGCCGACATCGACCGCGATGTTGCGAGGATCGCGCAGCTGCCCGGCGAGCCGCCCGCGTTGGCGTGAGCGCAGGGCCGCGCCCTCGATCCAGACCTGGCAGAGCCCGGCCACAGTGGTCGGTCCGGTCGGCTTTGCCGTTTTCGGAGGCGCTTTTCCCGCTGCAGCGTCGGCAATCGCCGCGCGCGCCTTTCGACGTGCATCGTCGGCGGTCATCGCGCCCGGTTTGCCCAGGGTGATCGTGATCTTGCGGGCCGCGCGGCCCTTCCCGATCCGGGTTCTGACAATGAATGTCTTGGAGCCGCCCGGGCGAATCCGGACGCCAAAGCACGACAGATCGTCATCCCAGAGCACATATTCCTTGGACTGAGGTTCGGCGGCTTCGATGCTTCGCAAGGTCAGTTTCACAGGGCCTCCGGTGACCTTTGCCTTTCCGTATATGGGGAAGGCAAGAGCCATTTGGGGTTCCACCGGGGTTCCACCAGTTTTCGAAACGAGGCGAAACGGATTGAAACGCCGGAGAACGGTTTTTCCGAAAACACTATAAGATACTGTGTACTAGCAAGTCCATTTGAAACTTAAAGAAACACAGAAAAACACCCTTTGGTTGCGCTCCGAAGGCAAAGGTCAGAGGTTCAAATCCTCTTGGGTGCGCCAGCTCCCCTTCCATTTGCCGCTCTCCGCCCGCGCGCCCCATTGGCCGCTGGGGTTTTCCCTCCTAGGGTCGTCTCCAGACACTCAAGGGAAGGAAACACCATGGATCTCGGACTTAAAGGCATGAAAGCCATCATCCTCGGCGGCACACGCTGCATCGGCCGGGCGATTGCCGACACATTGGCGAAGGAAGGCACGCATGTCGCCGTCTGCGCCCGCAATGCCGATCAGGTGGCCGCCGCCGTGGCCGATCTCAAGGCGCTTGGCGTCAACGCCACAGGTGCCTCGGTGGACGTTACGGACGGTCCCGCCCTGAAGGCCTGGATCGCTGAGGCGGCCAAGACCCTCGGCGGCCTCGACATCCTCATCTCCAACGCCGGCGCCATGGCGCAGGGCAATGTTGTCGCCGCCTGGGAATCGACTTTCAAGCTC
>SXGS01486751.1_pt1 | contig 22412 bp, 28 predicted proteins | sample 3174681 | NCBI WGS metagenome assembly SXGS01 (sample SAMN11356861, study PRJNA531348) | freshwater metagenome | isolation source: freshwater sample F1-80 | place: China: Fuxian Lake, Yuxi | collected 2017-12-25
ATCGGGATCATCGCGTCGACGGCGGCAATGCCTGTCTGAAGTGGCATCGTCACGGACTTACGTTCGATAACGCCTGCAGCAATTTTCTCCACCGGATACATCTTGGTTCCACTGATCGGTTTTCCGCCATCTTTAGCAATGCCCAGAGGAGAAACGACTCTGCCGAGGAGTTCCTCTCCCACAGGCACCGAAAGAATCTTTCCCGTGGCGCGCACGGTATCTCCCTCTTTGATCTGTAGATCGCTTCCCAGGATGATGGCGCCGATGCTTTCTTGCTCAAGGTTGAGAGCGACTCCCATGGTACCTTTGCCGAAGTCGATCATTTCGCTGCTGCCGACGTTCTGGAGGCCAGAGATGCGAGCGATGCCGTCTCCGATACTTACGACGGTACCCACATGCTCCTCATGCGCTTTGGGGCGGAAGGATTGGAGGTGCTTGTCGAGGAGGGCTGAGAAATCTTGAGAGGGAGTCATGGCGGGGAATTGAGAATAGAGAATTGAGAATGGAAAATTACGAGTTTGTGGAGAGAAGCATCTCAGCATCTTCGAGGGAGCGCTTCACAGAGAGATCGATGCGCTCATCTCCGTAGGACACTACGGCACCACCGATAATCGAGGCATCTTTCACCTCCCTGATTTGTACTTTCTTGCCGGTCTTCTTCTCTATGGCTGCAGTGATTGCTGGGATCAATGCTCCCGCTTCGCCTGTAGGGGAAGCAATGGTCACCGTAAGGGTTCCTGCAGCATCTTCCGCAGCTTGCGTTACAAGCCGGAGAACTTCCTCGGGCGAGGAGCTTTGGCCTTCCTTCTGGAGGGCTTCTGTGAGAGCGGCGATGGCCGCGCGCGCGAGGTCGAGAGAAGGTGAGCTCATTTGATGAGTGCGGGAATGTCTTTCTGAAGGGAGCCGATAAGGCGGGTTTGATCTGCTGCGGTGAATTCGCGCTCAAGGATCTTTCCGGCGAGCGTCACCGTGGCTTTCGCGACAGTCTTTTCAAGGTCAGAAAGCATTTTTCTCTTTTCCTCTTCGAGTTGCTGCTTTCCGCGCTCGAGGAGGGAAGCGACTTCCTGCTCGGCAGCCTTCATGAGTTCGGTGCGACTCATATCAGCCTGCCTTTTGGCTTCAGCGAGGAGGGCGGAGGACTTCTGGTCCAGCTCTTTCATGGAAGCCTTGCGGCTCGTTTCCATTTCTTTCAGCTGGTGCTCGATTTTGCGAGCATCCTCCATGGACTTCGCGATGCGATCTCTGCGCTCATCGAGCAGTTTTAAGATAGGGCGATACAGAAGTACCGTGAGAGCTACGAGCAGAATGCCGTAGTTGACCATCTGGGCGACGAGGACACCCCAGTTGATGCCGAGGGTATTGAGGATTTCCATGGGATAAAAGGGTTAGGGGTCGGTTCCGAAATGGTGCCGATTAGACGAACTTGATGATGAGCGCGACGACGAGTGCGTAGATGGCCACAGCTTCCGCGAAGGCGGCTGTGAGGATCATCGCAGTCTGGATCTTCGCTGCGGCTTCAGGGTTGCGACCAATCGCTTCAACGGATTTCGCACCGATGATGCCGATGCCGATCGCAGGCCCAAAGGCTCCGAGGCCGATGGACATGGCTACTGCGAAGTCTTTTACATCAAATGCTGCTGCTGCTGCAGCTGCTAGGTCGGAAACAGGAGCAGCGGCTTCAGCCGCGAACGCGAGGCTCGGGAGGAGTGCAGCGGCGCATCCGAGGAGAGAGAAGACTGACTTCTTCATAAAGAAAGGGGAAAAAAGAATAGAATTAGGCGTGGGCTGGAGTAGAGTGCGCGGCGTCATGGTCATGGTCGCCGTGCGCTGTGGTGGACATTTTGATGAAGGCAAGTGTCAGCAGGCAGAAGACGAGTGCCTGGATAAATCCCACAAAAATCTCCAGTCCGAGGAAAGGGATGGGGATTGCATAGGGGATGAGGAACGAGACGACCACGAGGAGCACTTCTCCTGCGAAGATATTGCCGAAGAGGCGGAAGCTGAAGGAAACAAGTCTGGTGAATTCTCCAAGAAACTCCAAAAATCCAACAAATGTCCCGATGGGGCTCTTCCATGGAGCAACGAAATATTTTCCAAGATGGGGGAGAATGCCGATTGCCGACACACCGATCAACTGTGTCGCGATCACCGAAATCAGCGAAAACGCGAGCGTGACGTTTACATCAGCGTTCATCGAGCGAAGGATCGGAAGATCCATCATGTGGCCGTTATGCATCCCTTCCACGGTGATGCTTCCCACACCCGGGATAATGCCGAGCCAGTTTGCCACCATAATGAAGAGGAAGAACGTGGTTACCATCGGGAAGACCTTTTTCGTCAATTTTCGGTCTTGGAGGATGGAGTCGAAGAAATCGAAGAGTCCTTCTATGACCGCTTCAAGCAGAGTCTGGAAGCGTCCCGGAATCCGCTTGTATCCGCGTACGCGTCCGACAATAGCAATGCCGATGAGCAGTGCCATCGTGATCCAAGCCATGATCAGCGTATTTCTGATTTCAAGGTGCCCGATGTGAGCGATCGTTTCGGAGGCCAGTGTGGGAGCGTGGATGGCGGACATAATTCGGAATGAAGAATGAAGAATTACGGATTCAGAAGAGGCTTGATGCGGTGCCAAATGGCAAGCATCGATGAGCTTAGAGCGATCGCAAAACCGAGCATGATAAATAGAGGAGAGGTGCCGAGATGCTTATCGAGGTATGCGCCCCCAAAACCAAAGAGTACCGCAGGAATTGCTATCAGATAGCCGATTTCTCCGGCCAATCCCAAAACCCGCAGAGAGCTCATGGAGTCGAGCTTCTTTTGGTCAGGAGCCTGTGAGGGCAGAGTAGCTGCCATCATTATTGTTGGGTGGAGGGCATGGAAGAGCGGCGCAATGTCGAGCGGCGACGCACGCTCTTAAGGCGGGCAAGCTCGCGGTCGAGGATTGCTGTGGCTTCGGCAAAGGCTTCGGCATCCGTGCGTTTCTCCTCCATCAATTTCTCCGCACTTTCTTTTGCTTTGAGGATTGCTTCTTCATCGGCAAGAGCGTCTGCGTCATCCGCTGTTCTCACAAGAACGCGGATGCCTGTTCCATCGATCTCAATTGTTCCACGGGAAACCGCAAACAAATGTTCCCCGCTTTTCTGGCGTGCTATCAGGCTTCCGGGAAGTACCGTGGTCATGAGGGGGATATGCTTGGGGAGCACAGTGATCTCACCGTTGCCCGTAGGTAGCGTGACCGATTCGACTTGGGAGTCGAAGACGATTGCGTCGGGGGTGATGATCTCGAGGTGAAGCACGGAAGAATGAAGAATGATAAATGAAGAATTAGGCTTGGACTTCGTCGATACTTCCTTTCATATAGAAGGCTTGCTCGGGGACTGCATCGAGCTCGCCATCGAGGATGGCTTTGAAGCTCTTCACCGTTTGCTCGCGTGTGACAAATTTTCCGGCGATGCCGGTGAATGTTTCGGCGACGAAGAAGGGTTGCGAGAGGAACTTCTGGATCTTGCGTGCGCGCTGCACGGTCTTTTTATCCTCTTCAGAGAGCTCTTCCATACCGAGGATGGCGATGATGTCTTGGAGCTCGCGGTAGCGCTGGAGCACTTTCTGGACACCGCGTGCTGTGGCGTAGTGCTCTTCGCCCACAATGTCCTCTGCAAGCATGGTTGATGTGGAATCAAGAGGATCCACTGCAGGGTAGATGCCAAGTTCAGCCAGCGAGCGGGTAAGAACGATGGTCGAGTCGAGGTGACCGAAGGTTGTTGCTGGAGCGGGGTCTGTAAAGTCGTCCGCGGGAACGTACACGGCCTGCACGGAGGTGATGGAGCCTTTGTTGGTCGACGTGATGCGTTCCTGCACAGCTCCCATTTCCTGTGCCAGTGTCGGCTGGTACCCCACAGCTGATGGGATGCGGCCGAGAAGAGCGGAGAGCTCGGCTCCTGCCTGCGTGAAGCGGAAGATGTTGTCGATGAAAAGGAGCACATCGCGGTGCTCTTCGTCGCGGAAAAACTCGGCCATGGAAAGGCCCGAAAGTGCTACGCGCAAGCGTGGTCCCGGTGGCTCGTTCATTTGTCCGAAGACGAGTGCCGTCTTTTCAAGTACGCCGGATTCCTTCATCTCGTAGTAGAGGTCGTTTCCTTCGCGGCTGCGTTCTCCGACTCCCGCAAACACGGAGAATCCTCCGTGCTCGGCGGCGATATTGCGGATGAGCTCTTTCACGATCACCGTCTTTCCTACTCCTGCTCCTCCGAAGAGTCCGACCTTTCCTCCTTTGAGGATAGGGCAAATAAGGTCGATGACCTTGATGCCTGTTTCGAGGATCTCCGTCTTTGTGGATTGTTCGGCGAAGCTGGGGGCTGGCCTGTGAATAGGGTACTTTTTCTTAGGCTTTACCTCCGGCATGCCATCGATGGCATTTCCAAGCACATCAAACATGCGGCCGAGTGTTTCGGGGCCGACCGGAACCGAGATGGGTGCGCCGGTATCTACTACAGCTGATCCTCGGCGAAGGCCATCGGTTGCTCCCATCGCGACTGCGCGCAGCATCCCGGGCCTGAGGTGCTGCTGTACTTCAAGCGTGAGGGGCTTTCCGGCGATATCCACCGTGAGGGCAGTGTAGATGGGAGGAAGTGAGCTTCCTTTTGGGAATGCGCAGTCGACGACGGCGCCGATGACTTGGGAAATGGTTCCGGAGGAGGGCATATAGTTAGGAAGCGTATGAAGATTATTGGGCGATTTGTACAGTAGTTCGGTGGGGAAAACAAGGCTCCTATAGGGGTGTTTTGGCAATCTGACCAAGGATATTCACTAGCGTAAAACAATAAAAATGATATCATGTCCATGAAGATGTCCTCGATAGGCTCTTCACGCCTTGGGGTTCGGCACAAGAACCCTACTTGGTCTTTGAAAGGACCGTCATGAGTACGACATTGAAGCCGGGCGAGCGGCAACCTCGAATGATGGTGGAATTCTACCCGATAGATCTACGCGCGGAAATTCTAAAGGATTTCGAGATGGCTTCGCGTGAAGAAGCTATCAAGATTGTGGATGCCACCTTGGGCATCATCAAGCTCGATAGCTATGAGAAGGCCATCGCGAACGTTGTGCGGTACAGGCTTTATGTCAGGGTGGCGACGCATGCTTCGATTCTTGGGGTTTTCCAGGTGGAAGGCACCGATTTACACCAGGAGGAATTGGGCCCCTGGCATTACGTCATGGGGACGCATTACTCCATCAAGGAGTATGCACAGCTCATGCGGGATGAAACTTTTGTCCAGAAACTCCAAGAAATGAATTGCATTGGAGTTGTCGTGGTCGGCAAAAGGACCTACCGGCTGCATCCGGGAGACACATTCGGCAGCCCGTAATCATGACGGCCGCCAAAGACACACACCCCCTGCTCATGGATGAGCAGGGGGGAATTTTGCATACAAAAAATCCAGCCGCATGTGCGGCTGGATTAGTTCTTATTGTTTCTTTTTAGAAAATAATGCGCACACCGCCAAGATCAGCATAGTCAAACTCGTGGTGGTGGTGGATGGAGCCGATGAGGATGCGGTTGTGGCGCACGCCGGTCTCCTCAGAAACTGCATCGATAACTTTGGGACCGAAGTCCTCGTCTTTGTGGAGGTAATCGATCTCAAAGTCTTCAAATGCTCCTGCTTTCTGGAGATACGGAACAGTATCGCGAATGACCTTCTCACTCTCGCGATCCTTACCGCAGTGCACGAGGGTGACTTTTCGTCCGGTCTCGTTGTGGGCGATGTAGTCCAAGATCGGGTGGATACGGTTGACGTGATAGACGAAGGCAATGAAGTGGCCGCTCGTGATGTCTGCAAATTTCTTTTCGAGCAAGCGCTGCAGGGAAGGAACGTACTTCGTCATCTTGGAAAGCGTCTTCAGTACCTTGTCATTGAAGATCACACAGAGAATAACAAGAATGGTCGGGATGAAGTACATCTCGAAGAATCGGAGGTTATTGGCATCGATGCGGATGTTGCCGATGACACCGAGAGTAGTCGCTACAAGCGCAATGGCCACTGCGATGACAGGGGCGCTATAGGTGCGCTTCAGGTCGCTGCGGGAAACCTTCAGAATAAGGTTGCCGAGAGCGAACATGCTCATGACACCGAGGAAGGCGATGGTGTAGACGCCGGCAAGAGAGAGGAGATCGCCGCCTGTGAGGATCAAAATCGAGCTACAGAGAGCAAAGAAGCTCAGGATAATTCTCGGGAAGGATCCTTTCTTGTTTTGCTTGCTGAAGAGACTTGGGAGACAACCGTCAGCACTCATGCGGTTGAGTAGACCAGACACACCTACGTACGACGTAAGCACAGCTCCGGAAAGCACCATGAAGGCGTTGATAACGACGAGAAGCTTGAACCACTGTCCTCCGATGGCCATAGCGGCATCTGCAAGGAGGAAGTCTTTGGCTGCAATGATCGCGTCATACGGCATGCTCTGGAGAACGACGAGGGCAATGAGCGGGTTGAAGAATGCAACACCAATAAGCATGTTGCGAAGCGTCTTACGGAAGACGCCAGTCTTTTGCTCCTCTACGAAGTTTGCGGAGCTTTCAAAGCCGGATACACCAAGGAGACAAGCAGAGAAGGCGAGGTAGAACATGTTCACGATGCCTTCTTTGTCCATGATGATTTGTGATGTCCGTGCCCAGTTTTCCGTGAAGAACGACGTTCCCTTTGTCGCAGCGATTGCTCCGAGGACAAGGAAGAGAGAGAGAGTGAAGATGTGCGTGATAAAGATTCCCAATGCCACCTTAGCCGAATCCTTGATGCCGCCGATGACGAGGAGGGCAAACGCAAGGAGTAGGGCGATGGTTCCGGGGATCACCGGAATAAAGTGGAACGTGGTGTGCAAGTACTCGATACCCACTTTTGCGGAGATCACCGCAGTTGCGATGTACGAGAGGAAGGTCATAGCACCAGCTGTAGCTGCGACGATCTTCGTGGTTCCGTTGAGCAAGCAGTTGTACGCGCCTCCGTTTACGGGAAGAGCCTCCACAACTTCGGTGTAGACGAGCTTGTAGAGGAAGAGGATAAATCCGATGAACGCAAGGACGAGCGGTGCGTACACGCCGGAGAACAGGATGGCGATTCCTGAGACGTACAAACAGGAACTGAGAATATCGTTACCACAGATTGCCGTTGCCGCTGCCTGGCCAAGCTTGTGGTGGGGAACGTGTGTACTGGACATTGGAGTATTGGGAATGAATGTATGGAAACGGAGTAAAAGCCATGTGGTACGCGCCTGCGCACCACCATTGCCGCTCGGTTTATCAGATGCGATTCTCCAATGCAAGGGTATAGGAAGTAAGAATGGCGACTTCCGTGGATCGGGATGATCTCAGGGGAAACTCGATATTTTGGCATCGGATTTGGCCAGATCATGCTATCCCGAGCATCGCGTGCGTCCCCGTACGGAGCAAGGTGATAGTGTCCTTCTCTTTTTTGAGAAGGACGATCCAGTTCTGCCGGATGTGGATGTCCCATATACCCTGTTGATCACCAATCAACATGTGAGCTTCATATTTCACAGGCAGAGGCCAGTGCTGGCAGTCTCGCAGAAACACGGCAAACGGTTCCATCTTCCATCCTCCTTTTTTCAGTCGTACGAGATCCTTGTCGCACTGATGATGGAAAATAATCTTCATAGAGCCATCAGGTGCTCAATGGCTTCTTCACTCGTATCGAACGATACAATATTTTCCTTGTCGTTTGCCAGCCTGGTGAGTTCCGCTTCGAATTCTGGTGTATAACCGTTGATCGTCCGGAATTTCAGAGGAATGGTCCCCTGAGCCGCTATCTGGGTGAAATAGAGACGGATAGCTGTACTCGTATCCAGACCGTTTTGCTCGATGATCTTTTCGGCCTTGCGCTTCAGATCGGCAGGTAGGCGCAGATGCAGATGGGCGGATGCTTTCTTTTTCATAGTGATCACATTGTATACCAATGTGTTGTTGATGTGCAATAGTGTATGTGAGGCCTTTGGAAGCAAGAATGGCAACTTCCGTGGATCGGGATGATCTCAGGGGAAACTCAACATTTTGGCATTGGAGTGCGGCAGGAGAGGTAATATGCCTTTGAGGGCATTATGTTTAGAGCCTTCCCGCCTTGGAGTTCGGCGAAAGAACTCTATTTGGTCTTTTACAAGGGGCCTGTCATGAAAAAAAGGCCGGCAGTCCTACTGCCTTTCCTGGAGATTGAGTTCTCCCAAACCGGGGCCACCGTATTGGTGCCGCGTGCGGACGCACGAAGCGTCCGGATCATCGATGCCCAGAGGGGCGTCATCGTTGTCGATGGAGTGACATACGAACATGTTCTCCGGTACCGCAGATTTGTGCGCGTGGAGATTCCCATTCCGTTTCTCTGTTTTACGTTTGAATGGGAAATCCGACGCGAGCGCGAAGGGCCGTGGTGCTACGTCATGGGGACGCTGTGTTCCCCTGACTATTACCAGGCAACGGGAGGAAACCCACTTTTTGCGGGGTTACTCAAGGCCAGGAGGGGCATGTGTGTGGTCAGGCTCGGTAAGCGTGTCTATACGCTCGCAATCTCCGAGCAATTCGTCGGGAAAGTGTGACGGCCCCACGAAAAGATCACTGCACCCCTCGCCAAGGAAGGTGGGGGGTGTTTCTTATGCAAAAAAACCCAATCGCCGGAGGCGACTGGGTCGAGATGTCCTTTCTTTGCATCTCATCGGCTGTTCACAGGAGCATTTGTAGGCTGCTTGAGAGAAATCGAACGTCCCTCTCTCGCATATTCAGGAACCTGGATCGTAATAGCCGATCCGATGCCCACAGGGATGACCTGTTGACCCACCCGTGGGTCATTGCGAAGTCCGTAGAACTGGTGTGCTGGTTGCGCAAAGTTGAGCAACATCCGATACCCGGTCGAGATCATCCTCCGTAGGAGCGTGCTGCCCCCATTGATGAGGATTTCATCCTGACCGATCTCGATTGCCATATTTTCCGGAGCAACCGGGAGCACCCCTAGGGCGTAGAGCTCTTTGAGCACTGCTGGAATATTCGGGTCATCCATGTACCCGAACTCGGCGACGACGCCGATGATGGAGTTGTGGAGCTTCTCCACTCGTAGCCAGTCTGTACCCTTGCGGGGCACCGATAGGCTTTTGATGTGTAGAAACAAGGTGAAGGCCGGCATAGCGCCAAGCCTTTTCAAGTACACACGCACGAGTGGCGGGAGACTATCGGTAGTCGACATTGTTGGCCGCGAGACCAAAAAGACGACTGCTCGATCAAGTTCCACCATACGACGTGAGCCTGTGTCCAGAATAGCTGCGTATTGCAGCTCTAGATCCAATGCCATCTTGATTTCGTCCAACTTCTCGCGAAGATCGATGAACCAAGATACTTTCTTAGTAGCGAAGCGTTGGTACGCGTCGCTGACTGTAGAGCGTCCCCACCTCCAGAGCATCATGGTGACAAAGAACAGACTGCCGATCGTGAAGGGGATGTAACCCCCATCCACGAATTTTACGGCATTCGCAGCGAGATAGGCTACGTCCACGACGCCAAACAGTCCGAAGACTGCTAGCGCCATGTAGAGAGGCCATCCTCGCTTTTGCGTCTTCAAGACCACCATCGTAATGCAGGTGGTGGTCATGACTCCTGTGACCGCAAGCCCGTAGGCCGCCGCCAGATTTGTTGATGATTTGAAGATCACCACCAACATGCAGCAAGCAACAAGCAGTGCCCAGTTCACGAAGGGGATATAGATCTGCCCCTCCGTTTCATTGGACGTATGCCGGATCTTGAGTTTGGGCATCAGCCCCAGTGCAATCGCCGTCCTTGTGAGACTGAATGCACCGGAGATGAGAGCTTGGCTCGCAATCACTGTTGCCGCTGTCGCCAGAGGAATCATCGGCAGGCGTAAGAACGCCGGAACGCTCGAGTAGAACACATTGTTGTTGAGGACTTCCTGTCCTGTCAGGAGGAAGGCCCCTTGGCCAAAATAGTTGCAGATTAAGCAGGGCCAAACGAAGCCCAGCCAAGTGATCCGGATCGCCTTCTTGCCGAAGTGACCAAGATCTGCAAACAATGCTTCTCCTCCGGTCATACACAGCACGACTGATCCGAGGATCTTCGTCATGCCTGCAGGACCGTGGTGACTCAAAAACTCATACCCGTACCGCGGGTTCACGGCTTGCAGGATTTGCGGTGCCTGCAGGATGTTGTAGATGCCGATGCCGGCGATGGCCGCAAACCACACTGCCGTGATCGCCCCGAACACGGTCCCTACCTTAGCTGTGCCAAGGTACTGGAACGAGAACAGGGCAGTCAGAATGCTCAGGGTCAGTGGTATGACCCATGGTGCAAAGAGATCTTTGTTGATCACCACCAGACCCTCAACCGCGGCAAGAACCGAGATTGGAGGAGTGATGATGCCTTCTCCGTAGAGGAGGCCACCAGCAAAAACCAGGAGCAGTCCCACACCGGCAGTAACGCCGGTGCGTTTGAGATTGCGGATGTTTGCGAGGAGCGCAAACGTTCCGCCTTCTCCCTCGTGATCCTCATTCAATACGAAAATGATGTACTTGAGCGTCACGACGATGAGAATCGTCCAGAAGATGAGTGACGCAACACCCAAAACGTTGATCGCGTTTGCCGCCAATGGATGGTGGCCAAACATGGTTTCGTTGAAGGTGTAGAGTGGGCTTGTCCCGATGTCTCCGTAGACGACACCGAGTGCCCCCAGTGCAAGCATGGAGAGTGACCCCCCATGTCCACCAGCGTGTCCGTGGCTTTCTTTGTTCATGGTTTCTTTCCTTGTACAGAGTTCTATGAGTGATCGCGCTCGTGCGTGACCTATGGAACTGTCGGATTCGGAGCAGCGCTCCTACGCGTGGAAAAAAACTATTCCCAAGCGATGCATCCCAAGCAAAACTACACATGTAGTTTGCCGTTCCACTATAGAATTCTGCGCCTCCCGCTGGCTTCGGTTATTACGGGAATGTGTCATATCGACGAGTGTGAAACAAACCTTCTTTGTTTTCGGTCATGGTAGAGATGAGACACAGGCAAGCCCGGTCTGCCCTTCTACACACGTTTTCACTTCGTCCTAGTCGGTGCTTACAGCGGCGAAAGGGCGGTGTGCCCTCTCAGCGCTGTAAGCAACGCATAGTATTGTGAACAGCCAATGATGTGAATGATCGGAAGGAACTTCTCCTTAGCTAGCGGAATTCGCCAGCCAATCCCTCTAAATACAACATATTTAGAGTATGTCAATACTACCACCAACAAGCAAACTTTGCAAGGGTCTTGAGAGCCCAAATTCCGTCATATTGCTCAGATTTAGCAACTATTGGCTATTTTGCGTTTTTCGATCTCTATACAGCATTATCGTTATGTATAGATCTATGATCATGCCTCACTTTTGCGTAGCAAGAATGTAAGTATTGGCGGTGTGCAGAGCGTAGTGAGAATCACGACGATGACGATCACGGAGAACACTTGATCGGAGATAACGCCGAGCCCACGACCGATCGATGCGAAGATCAATCCCACTTCTCCGCGGGGGACCATACCCCAGCCGACGAGGGACTTGCGCACCGGTCCTGCGGCAATCCCGGAGGCGATCTTGCCGATGAATGCTGCGACCGTGATACCGAGGGCAACGAGCAGCACGGAAGTATCGAACATTGTTTCAAGCTTCACTGCCATGCCCGTCATCACGAAAAAGATAGGAACAAGGAAGTAGCCCAGCGGCTCGATGAGCTCGTCGATGTGCCTCTCCGCATGTTCTTCCATGGCTTCACTGACCTCACATCGGACATTTTCCGGTGCTCCGGCAATGACCGATCGCACATGGCTCACGATTTTGTGATCCTTGAAGTACCGGAAATGTACTGGGTCAAGAACGAGGCCCGCAGCAAACGCTCCGACAATGGGAGCAAGGCCGATGAATTGTGCCGCAGCAGCGAGAGCAAGACCGAAGGAGATGGCGAGGGTGAATTTCATTCCTACTCCCGTATGGATCATCGAAAATGCCCGCCCAAGAAGCGGAGCGGCGATTTGTCCGAAGATGATGGCTCCGAGCAGGAATCCGATCGATTTTCCTGATATCAGTGCTATGTCCATAGGTGATACGGAGCCTGTCGTTGCGATCGCGGAAACGACAGCAAGGATGATGAGTCCTATAACGTCATCAATCACTGCTGCACCAAGAACAATCTGCGCTTCGGGACTCTGTAGTTTGCCGAGGTCACGAAAGACTCTGGCCGTGATGCCGACCGAAGTAGCCGTAAGCGCTGCTCCAAGGAAAAGATACGTGATGAAACTTTCACCCGGAAGAAGCCATGGGCCCACCAGATATGTGCCGAGAACAAAGGGGAGAATGACGCCTATGACTGCCACCAGCAGGGCTCGCACTCCCACCTGCATCATTTTCTTTATATTCGATTCCAGTCCGATTTGGAAAAGCAGGATGACCACGCCGAGTTCGGAGAGAAACAAAATGATGCTGTCATGTTTCGGATATTCAAACCATGGAATGCCCAGCAGAATGACATTCCCGAGTACCACTCCCATGACAAGCTCTCCGAGTACCGAAGGCTGCCCTGCCTTTTCCACAAGACTGGCTACCTTGGCAGCAACAAGCAGGATGGCGATCCAGAGAAAGGTCATGGCGTACGACACGTGCCCTGCGGATGTGCTGCCTTCTTCAGAGGCGAACGCGAGGACGGGAAGCATTGCGGTGATTGCAATGGCAAGACGCGCAGAGCGGTTGGTTAGACTATGGAACATGGGAACGGAAGAATAGTTAGAGAGCAGCCTGCAGATGAAGATTCTAGAAAGCAAGGGTCCTGTATCCAAGATCAGCTGCCTCCAAGCATCGCCCAGATCCGTATCTGATTTTCCTTCAGGATCACGAAGATCGCAAGAAGGGCGAAGAGCAGGAGAAGGCGAGAAAACGTTTTACGCGAGTTCTGCATGGATCTGACTATACACCTTCAGGATACTTCCAGTGCAGCACCGCATAGCCAGTTGATGACCTTGCTACGTTCATCTCTGAGGAGATCTGCGGTCTTTGTATTGACGAGTGTGCGCACCAGTAGCGACGACTCTTCAAAGTCTATATTTTGAGGATCGGATGTTCCGAGATTGCTCTGAAGAATCGACTGCATTTCAGCAAGAAGCGGTCTTCCGGTACTTGCAATTTGTTCCACGATTTCGACAGCACATCTCTGTACTGCATTTTTTCTCACGATAGGTTTTGCGGGTGCGTGGATCATGATGAAGAAGGGGAGGGATTATCTAGAACACATCAGGGAGGTGTCTAGTCAAGTCATCTCGTTTTTCAGCCATTCTTTGCACTTCCATCGGATGCTGATTTGCATCTGTATGTGTAATGCGTTCAGACAGGTTGCGAATTTGCTGCATAGTGCCTGCAATACTTCTGAAATTGTTCTGCGGCTCTTCACCCGGGTAGTGCATCAGTCCTAAATCCAGATTAATAGGGGCTACGTCCTTAGATCTTTTGTGTGAAGAAGCATCTCGCATGGCAATCATGCTTGCATCAGGATCTGACTCATCTGCAGATCCCGGAATAATGTTTATTCCTGTTTCACGCATCATCATGCGTTCATCCGGTCCAAATATTCCGCGATCGTCTTCAATGGAGTTCATGGTCATAAAGGAAAAGTGAAATAGAAAAATAACCCTTGGCTGGGAAGGGAGGCTCGCTACGTTACTCGGTTTCTTTACGCACGCAGCCGCCCTTCCGCCGTAAGGCAGAGAAGGAGAAGGCCGAGGCTCAGTGACCTCTGATGCATGTGCAACTATTCTAAATACTCATAGATCTACGTCAATATTTTTTGTGATTATCGTGATGCCAGCGATGTTGCGCGTGGGGACGGTTTTAGTGTTGCGGATCCCAGTACTTTTCCCCTCCCATCCTTCCATTCCAGACAGATGCTCTTGCCTTTGTCACACATCCTTTTTTCCCTTTGCAATTGTTCTCCCAGCTGGAGCATGACCTCCGCTGCCATGCGGTGTTCCATCGCGTCCATGAAGGGGAGGCGGACCCGCCCCATCACTCCATCTCTGTCTGCATGGAGGGATGTAATCGCACTGCACGATGCTACACACATTGGGGTGAGCTCTAAGGAAATTCCTTCATCTGTACAAATTTTTTGTACAATGTATTTCTCTCCACAGAAGGTTAATATCAGATGTTGATTCTCAATCTGTAGGCAGGCCTCCGGTCCATTCTCTCCAATGCGAAATGGCTGACCGAGCAGGCAGGTATTCTCCGGGATTTCACTGAGAAGCGGAGCGGATGATTGTATATGCTCCGATGTTCCCATTTCCCTATGCGTGCTCTTCTCATCATGGCCAGAGAGAAACATGGCGGCAGCCATCGCCCACGTAAAACGTAGGCGCGATGGAGCAAGTGAGGAGGGCGACGGAGATTGTTGTACGGTGCCCGGCGAACGCTCAAGCATTGGTAAAACAATACACCCTTGGAATGTGCATGCAATGGGATGACTTTACATGCATCCGTAGAGACGGCACTCGGTGCCGTCTTGCTCATATCGGAGACGGCAGAGAATGCCGTCTCTACCGCAAGCGATCATCAAAATTTCATCACGCTTCCATCAAAACCCTTCACCATGATCGCCGGCTCCTCCGTGATTTCCCCGCACACCTTCGCCTCGATACCCGCTTTCTTCAGGATCGCCACCGCTTCCTTCGCATCTTCCGGATTCACCACAATCATCATCCCGTTGCCCATACACCATGTCTTGTAGCATTCCTCCGTCGCTACGTTTCCCATTGCAGCTATCTCTGTCAGCCACGCTGGAGGGGTAAAAAGATTATCCAGAACTGCGCCGGTACCGGACCTTTTGAGCACGCGCCGGAATTTACTGGGGATGCCTCCACCGGTGATATGCGCAATGCCTTTTACATTGATCTTCGGGTTTTCTCGGTAGCGACCGATGAGTCCAAGAATTGCAGCATGATAGACGGCACTCGGTGTGAGAACGAGATCGCCCCAAGTGCTGTTTGCTGCTTTGTTGGTTTGCTGGTTTGCTGGTTCTTTCCACCAGGTTTTCCCAAACTTTTCGCAAAGGATCTTTCTGATGAGAGAGAATCCATTACTCCGTGCCCCATGTTCTTTTAGTGCAATCACTGCATCGCCGGGTGAGATACTTTTCGTTTCGATCACGCGGTCTTTCGCGACGATGCCGACGGCCGTAGCGCTCCATGTTGCACTGTGGACTGCACCGGGGACTTCCGCGATCTCTCCCGCAGGGATGACGATCTTTTGATTGCTGCAGGCTTCACTTAGTCCTTTCATAAGATCCCCGATGATCTTTGGGTCAACTTTTGCGATGTCGATGGTGTTACTCACGGCAATCACTTCAGCCCCTGTGCACACTGCGTCATCCGTTACCATTGCGAGGAGGTCGCTTCCAAGGCTGGTGCATTGTCCGGCTGCAAGTGCGACGTCTATTTTCGTTCCTGTTCCGTCATCGGTCATTACAAGGTAGTGGTCACCCATGTCGAGAAGTCCCGCGAACCCGCCTTCTTCGTAGACAGGACAGCCGACCATGCCTTTGCGTGAAGCAAATGTGGATGCTGCGGCGTCGTATGCCGCCTTCGATGCCTTGTCTCCTGCTGCTATGTCCACGCCGGAGTCTTTGTAGGTGGTCATGATGTGAGTATACGGAGACAAAGGGTGTTTTGGAATGCTAGAAGCCCATCCGTGTAGGTTTGCTGCTTTACGTGTTTGCCAGTTGGGAACCGGCAAACTGGCTAACCGGCAAACCCTTGTTACCCCCCAATCGCTGTCACCTTCACCTTTTTCTTTCCGCCAGAAGGTTCTTCTACATTCTTCACCTCAAGCACATGGCGCTCTTTGCCGTGACCACCCGCATGCTTTGTATCACTGACGATGCGGCCATCTTCGATGTGGATACGCCTCGCGTGCAGGGCTTCCACGAGGTGCGCATCATGCGTGGCAACGATCACCGTTGTCCCTTGCTTATGAATCCTCTGGAAGATTTCCAGAATATTTTTGCTCGCATCATGGTCGAGGTTTCCTGTGGGCTCGTCGGCAAGGAGGATGATGGGCTTACCGATGATGGCTCTGGCGATCGCCGTCCTTGCCTTTTCCCCTCCAGAAAGCCCCGTCGGCAGGCTTCGGGCATGGCGTGAAAGATCAAGATCTTTGAGAAGTGCGGTTACACGGCGGTCTATTTCTGCGTCAGCTACACCGCAGATTTGGAGCGGGAATGCGATGTTTTCCGAAACGGAGAGATTGCCGATCAGCTTGTAATCCTGAAAGACGATGCCGATGCGTCTGCGGTAGAGCTGCATCACGGGTGTGGGGACAGCGCGCAGATCCACGCCATCAACTTCTATACTTCCTTTTGTAACAGCCTCCGCTCCGGTCAGTAGGTGCAGCAGCGTGGATTTTCCGGCGCCGCTTTTTCCTGTGATGCAGACGAGCTCGCCGGGGTCGAGCCTGAGCGTGATGTCCTTGAGTACGGTTGTGCTGCCGTAGGACTTCGTTACTCCCTTGAGGATGATCATGGGGACAAGCGTGAATGGAAAATTGAAAATTGAAAATTGAAAATTCCTCTTTCCATTTTCGTTCGTACTATGGTTTTCGGGTTATGACATAGACCTCCATACTCCTGTCGCGGCTGGTTTTTGCTTTGATGATCTGCACTTCTTTCCATTCTCTCCGAACATCTTTCATGAAGGCATCGAAGTCCGCGCCCTGAAAGACTTTGAGCACACACCTCCCTCCGGGCTTCAGGAGGCGCTTTCCCACCGCGAGAGCGCTTTGATTCAGCTCGATACTCCGCCACTGGTCAACGTCACGGATGCCTGATGTATTTGGAGCGGCATCGGAAAGAAGGAGATCTATTGCAGGGGTTGATGTCAGCGTACGCACCATCTTTTCCACAGCTTCTATATCCAGCATATCCTGCTCTACTGTCTGCACATTCGGCGCGATATGTTCAATCTTCTGGAGATCAATGCCGATAGCAATTCCCTTGTCCCCGATTTTCCCGCTGACGTACTGGAGCCACGAACCGGGAGCAGCACCAAGATCAAGAACGGTCATACCTGGCTTGAGCAGATGCAATTTATCATCGAGCTCCTGCAGCTTGTAAATCGAGCGGGCGCGAAACCCCTCATCTTTCGCTTTTCTTGCCCACTTGTCGTTGGGGTTGTACGGCTTGGGCATGGAAGGGATGAAGAATGAAAAATGCAGAATGAAAATTACAGTGGGCTTTTTTTAGCTGAACCAACAGGACGAGGATACTCCTCCGAAGTTGCTTTTGTTTTTTGATAGACCAGAATCTGCCTCTTTCCCCATGGTTCACCCAGGTCATAGAGCACCGATGATTTTTTCTGAAGAGAGAAGGTATGTTCTGCACTGGTTGCAGAGGAAATTTCTTCGTCGATATCCATGCTTTTCCATAGAAGAATATGTCCCCCGACTTTCACAAATGGGGCGCAGTACTCGAGGAGCAGTCTCGTCTCGGCAACAGCTCTGGCAGTCACTACGTCGTAGGCTTCACGATGCTTGGGATCTTTGCCAAGTTCCTCACTACGTCCTGTGAGCAGTGACACATTGCCAATGCCCAATGTCTTGGCGATCCTTTCTACCGCATCCATTTTCTTTTTTACAGAATCCATGCCGGTGAATCGAAGCTCCGGAAAGGTGATGGCAAGCGGGAGAAGGGGAAAGCCGCCTCCGGTACCGAGGTCCAGTATTGAGTATTGAGTATGCAGTATTGAGTATTCTTTCATGAAATGTACTAGTGCAAGAGAGTCGAGGATATTGCCGGTCCACACGCGATCTTTCGTGCGGTGCGCCGACAGATTGATCTGCTCGTTTTCCAGCATAAATACTTCTGAAAGCTTTTCGAGGTTGCTTTTCGTAGATGCTGGTAGCTCAGCAAGAGTTTGCTGTAGGGATACGGTTTCCATAGTCCTATTGTGTTCTATCAATTCTCCATTCTCAAATCTTCATTCTCCATTACACTATGACCATGCCCCACGGAACACGCATCGCAGAGCTCCTGATCAATATTGGCGCAGTACGCCTCAGTGTTGATCCTCCGTTTACATGGACGAGCGGCATCAAGTCGCCAATCTATTGTGATAACCGGTTGCTCTATAGCCATCCCGACGCACGCAAGTTTGTTGTAGATGCTTTGGTCAGTAGGGTGAGCGCACTGCATATACCACCGGATGTCGTTGCAGGTACGGCAACTGCGGCAATCGGCTGGGCTGCGCTTGTCGCTGATCGCATGAACCTTCCGTTTGTATATGTAAGGAGCAAAGCCAAGGAACACGGCATGGGCAAGCGCATCGAAGGGGATTTGCCCCACGGCATGCACGTTGTGCTCATCGAAGACCTTATTTCCACTGCAGGAAGCGCAGTCTCTTCTGTACAGGCACTGCGCGAAGAGGGTCAGGCAATTGTCACGGATGTCGTCGCCATCTTCAGCTATGAGCTCTATTCCGGTACGGAGGCAGCTCAGGAGAACCGCCTGAAGCTTCACCCTCTTGCAAGTCTGGGAACTCTTCTCGATGTTGCCGTGGAGCAGGGGAGGCTTGGTCCCGACGAAATTGTGAAGGTGGCTTCCTTTGCCAAGGATCCGAAGGCGTGGAGTATCTAGTTTATGCTGTGATTTGGAGATGGGTTTCGATATGACGGATACGCTTTTCGTGTTGCTGTTCGACAATGGAAATTTCGATGACATCGAGGCGCTCATCGATATTGGAGAGCTTGATATCCAGTCCATGAATCTTACGATCCAAGACATTCACTTTAGCATCCAAGATGTTCACCTTTTTATCCAAGGTCTGCACTCCCACTTCCACTCTTTCCACTCTTCGTCCAAGTGTATCAATTTTACCGGACAATGTGCTGATGTGATTCACCACATCATGGAGGGTTATGCCTTTACTGGGGGTCTTTTTCTTCATGCAAGTGGAGAATCAAATATTATACTGCGATCTGCAGTTTTTCTTCGATCATACGTACTCGCTGAGGAAGTCTTGCATCCTCAATATCCTGTACACGAAAATCGAGATCATCAACACCTTTGCAGTGAGCTCGGAAATCAGATTTTAAATGTAAAAAGTCCCCCCTCAGGTCATCTATCCTTTTTTCCATACGATCAAATCGAACACTCACTTCCTGTTTGAAATTGCTGATATGGTTCACCACATCACGGAGAGTTATGCCTTTGCTACGAATCTTTTTCTTCATGAAGAGCGAGGCTAGGACCGGACTGTAAAAAATACAAGGTGTACGCGCGTACAGCTGACAAATATCGAGAATGCTTAGATGCGATGTCTGTCTCTAAAATTGCCTTAAAAAGCGCAAATCTCCCTCATAAAATGAGCGCAGGTCGGGGATGCGGTGCTTGATCATTATCATGCGTTCGATGCCGAAGCCGAAGGCAAATCCCTGCCACTGCTCTGGATCGATCTTGCAGTTGCGAAGGACATTCGGGTGTACGAGTCCGCACCCCACGATCTCCAGCCACTTTCCCTCGCGGCTTTCACTTTCATCGCCCTGCCAGCGCATATCCACTTCGAGGCCCGGTTCCACAAAAGGGAAGTACCCTGTACGGAAGCGGAACTCTGCATTGGGGTCGATGAGCTCGCGAATCGCGGTGACCATTACAGACTTCATATTTGCTAGATTGATATCTTTGCCGATCATGAGTCCCTCAAACTGATGAAACATCGGTGAGTGCGTTGCATCGGCATCTTTGCGGTAGACCTTCCCCGGGAAGATCGCCCGAAACGGCGGCTTGTGGCTTTGCATGTAGCGGATCTGTACGGGCGAGGTATGCGTTCGGAGGACGAGACGATCCTTCCGATCCGCTACCTTCTTTCCATCGATCCAGAACGTATCCTGTGCGTCTCGTGCCGGATGCTCTGCTGGGATATTGAGCAGGTTGAAGTTCATGTCTTCTGTTTCGATCTCCGGTCCGGCCATCGTATCAAACCCCATTCGTCCGAATACCTCTTCCACCTCGCGGATAAACTGCGGGATCAGATGCAGATGTCCTCGTTGCTTCTTTGGTAATTGCATGGAGATATCGATACCGTCAGATTCCTTAAGCGTCCCATCGGAGGGGCTCATCAGTTCTTTTCGCTTCGCCTCTATCGCTTCGGTCAGAGTTTTCTTTGCTTCGTTGAGATCCATCGCGGCAGTGCGACGCGCATCGGGATCCAGTGATCCAAGTTCCTTGAGTGCAAGGGTTAGCACTCCTGCCTTTCTTCCGAGGAGCTCGTGCTCGATTGCAACAAGAGCATCCGCTGTGCCACATTCAGCAATGCGTTTTTTGTAGGAGGGCCAATCGTGGGACGTCGTGGTCATCGTGGATAGAGTACAGAGAGAGACTGCGAAGCGGGAGGGGTTAATGTCTGCAGGCCAGCTCAATCAGCAGAAATACTCCAAAGATCAAAAGCGTGATCCACCAATTCAGGAGTCGGAGGACTAAAAAGAGAAGGACAACGGTAGTAGCAAGGCCAAGGAGTAGCCCCTGCCGTAGTCCGATCGCGGTGATCTTTCCCGTATCCCAGAGATGGATGGGAAGCACTCTCCAGAGCAGAATAAGAAAGAGCGCCCCTCCTGTCGTCACCGCCAAAAACGCAGAGACAAAAAAAGCGGGAAGTGCCTGCGCTGGTGCAGTAAGCGGGCTGACCCTCAGAAGGACGATCAACAGTGACGTAATGGACAGTGCCGCCGAAAGTGCGATACCGAATGGGAGAGAGGACACGGGGGAAAGTGTACCAGTGTATAAGTATATGAGTGTACCAGTGTATAAGTGTATGAGTGTATGAGTGTATGAGTGTACTAGGGTGAGCGTTCCTCAAAGAGGATCACTCGTATACTACTACACTCATATACTTATACACTTTTCAAATATTCTCCCAGCGCCGTAAAATCATCATAGAGCGCTTGCCGGAGTCCTCCATTGTGGAGTGCAGCAGCGGGATGGTAGATCGGAAAAATCGTCACTTCATCACTGACCTTATGCGGTTTTCCGTGGGCCGCACCGATGGTGGTCTTAGCAAGAAAGTGCCCTAGTGCATGGCGGCCAAGCGGCACGATCACCCGGGGTTTGATGAGTGCGATCTCGAGCTTCAGCCATGGCATACACTGTGTCTTCTCTTCGTCTGTGGGGTCTCTGTTCTCCGGCGGTCGGAACTTCACCACATTGGAGATGTAGACCTCCTCGCGCTTGAGTCCAATGGTTCCGAGGAGCTCATCGAGAAACTTTCCCGCTGCTCCCACAAACGGGCGACCGAGTTTATCTTCCTGTTCTCCGGGTGCCTCGCCGATAAACATGACGGAGGCTTTGGCGTTTCCTTCACCGAAAACGGGATTGGATTTTTCGCTGAGTGCGCAGCCCTTCCATTCCTTCATTTGCTCTTTGAGCAGAGGGAGAGTGAGTTCCATAGGTTCAGTATGTGGCCTTGATCTTTGCCAGTCTCTCCTCGATTTTCTTCCGTAATCCCGTATCGCTTTCCGCAAGAATCCGCACCGCAGCCAGAGCGGCATTCTTCGGATGAAGCACCGTAAGAGCGGGGACATCGCTCGGCATCCGGAGGCTCGAGTGGATGTCCGTGTGGTACTCGCTGAGATCTTTATGTGGCGGGCAGTTGATCACAGGGTGGATACACGTTCCAGCGACGACTCCTCCGAGGCCGTTGCTCATTCCTACAACAGTTATCACCACTGTCGGTTCGGTCATCGCATTGATCTCTTCGACAAGCTTTACCACTTTGTCCGGTACTTTGTGAGCAGATGCCATGACGGTTTTGGTGGCTACACCGAATTCTTTCAGGATCTCTTCTGTAGGTTTGACAAAGTCTGCGTCGGACTTGGAAGCGAGGAAGAGGATGACTGGCATGTACCCAGAGTAAACACAAAAGAGGGAAGAGAAAAGAGGGTTATGTATGAGATATGGATTCCATAGAAATCGCACTTCCTGTCATTGTGCCGTTATATTGCGAATGGTAACCTGCTTCGGCTTGATCTTTGCTTTATGCGCCCGTAGTTCCCGCCTTCGCCATGCTGATGCATGGCTTCGGACGGGCAGGCAGCCTTCCAGGCTTCACCTCTTCTGCGGTCGCACGTCACTTGTTCTTTTTCTATCATGCGCCCGTAGTTCAGCCTGGAAGAACGCCAGATTGCGGATCTGGAAGTCGTAGGTTCAAATCCTGCCGGGCGCACCATTTTGAAATTTATTTACTGATACTCACGTGGGGCTCTAGCTCAGCTGGCCGCCGAGCGTAAAGCGAGGCGCCATAAAAAAGCGACAGCGCTCTACCCCACAATCTTGTTTCTTCTTATCATACAACTTACGTGGGGCTCTAGCTC
>SXGS01484493.1_pt1 | contig 22397 bp, 15 predicted proteins | sample 3174681 | NCBI WGS metagenome assembly SXGS01 (sample SAMN11356861, study PRJNA531348) | freshwater metagenome | isolation source: freshwater sample F1-80 | place: China: Fuxian Lake, Yuxi | collected 2017-12-25
CATAACCGCCAACGGACACTTCACCGAAAACCGATCCAGATTTGTCTTCCCTGACATAGCTATCAATCTCCACAAATCCATGAAACTTCCATGTTCCACAAGGATTTAGCAGATTCTCAAACATGTTGAAAGGTCTGGCCTGTTAGCGCCATTTCGATTTGCCGAGCCGAGCGTCGAGCAGATGGAGATTCAGCTCACTCAATTTCTTACCGAATATCGCGAGCAGAAATCTCTGCCCAGCGCTCTGCAATTGTTCGAAGGCTATGACCGACTCGCTGGGTATCATGCCAGTGTGAAGGAGCTGGTGAGCAAAGCGCCACAAGACCTCCAGCGGGCAACAGAGTCCGATGAAAGTGGCTCGCAACGAATGGATCGTGAATGGACCGACTACCGCATCGCGACGATTGCCGAGGCGAAAATGCGTATTGCCGAGATGGAGGTGGAGCTGGACAAACTCAGTCGGGATTCGAAATCAGCGTCGCAAGCGATCGCCAACGAACATCTAAAGTCCGATCACGAAGCGTTCCTGAAGATCATTCGTCGATACTTGGCGATTGTCTCCGAGATGTACGTACTGCAAACTCGGGTTAAAGCCTATCATGTTGAGTTGCAGCGCGTCGAGCTAACGCCCGAAGCCGCGATCAATATCGCGCTGGAGAATCGCTTGGATCTGCTAAATCAGCGTGCGCGAGTAGTCGATGAGTGGCGTCAGATTCAGGTCGCCGCCAATCGACTCAAGGGATTTCTGGATATTACGGTCAATGGCGACATTGCGACGGACCCGGACAGCGACAATCCCTTCGATTTTTCATCGTCCGCGTCCGGTTACCGGGCAGGATTGCGATTTGATGGCCCGCTGAATCGGCAAGCGGAGCGCAACGTGTATCGCGCCCAACTGATCCAATATCAGCAGTCGCGACGTCGATACATGCTGGCGGAGGATCAAATTGTGCGCGAAGTTCGCCGCGATTTGCGCGATCTGGAAACAAATCGCGTAAATTTCGAGATTGCCAGACAAAGCTTAATTACGGCGGCACGACAGGTCGAAGAAGCACGCGATCAATTGCTGCTGCCAGGCCCAGCATCGGACTCCAGCCATACGCAAGACACCCTCAATGCGCTCAGCAGCATGTTGCAGGCCAAGAATGCGCTCATTAGTATATGGGTTGATTACGAAACGACTCGCGTGCAGCTTTTGCTCGATCTGGAAGCCTTGCAGCCCGATCCCAGCAGCGAGCCTGCGGATTTCTTTTTTAATCCAGCGTCCGAATCTCCGCCATGACTCTCGATTCGTCAAAACTCGCAACTTCGCAATGGACAAACGCTCGTCCATCACGTTTCTGGAGCATCACTCAACGACTACTATTAGCAGTTTTCTTGATCGCTGCGAGCGTTGCCGGGTACCGATTCGCCGAGCAACGCAACTGGTTCTTGCCTCAGTCGTCTGCTCAAGCTGAGGTAACGACTGTGGCGAGAAGGGCCACGCTGCCCATCACTGTAATTGCCGGAGGAGAACTGGAGGCCGCTGCAACTGTTGACGTATTCAGCGAGGTCGAAGGACAACAGATCAAGATCGTCACGATGATTCCTGAAGGCACTCTGGTCAAAGCAGGTGCAATCGTCATGTCGCTGGATCCATCAGAAGTCAAGCGGTTATTGTCCGAGCAAGAAATTCGCGTCATGAAGGCCGATACCACCGTAAAGACTGCGAAAGAAGAAGTGAACATTCAGGGAAATCTAGCCGCCACGTCACTAGCCAACGCGCAATTGGCCAAGACTCTCGCGGAACTGGACCGAAAAAAATACTTGGAAGGCGAGCACAAAATCGCGATTAGCGATCTGAAAGGTCAAATCGCTTTGGCTGAATCTGGCTTGCACGAAGCAGAAGTCATGGTCGAAGCCTACGAGAAACTGGTCAAGAAAGGTTTTCGGACTTCGGAACAAATGCGTGCCAAGGAACAAGATCTAGCGCGCGCGAAGCATTCGTTGACGCGGGATCAAGAGAAATTGCGAGTCCTGGAGTCCTTCACGTTCGCTCGACAGAGCGCGGAATTATCTGCCAAAGCTATCGAGACCGCGCGCGTGTTGGAAAGATTGGAAGCCAATGCGAAATCCGCTGCCAGTAAAGCCAAGAGTGATTTAGCCGCCTCAGAAACAACGCATCGTTGGGAAATAGCTCAGTTGGAAAAATTCAAGAGCCAACTGGCAAATTGTCAGGTTAAGGCACCGAGCGATGGGGTGGTCGTGTATGCCAAACAGGAAGGAAAACGCGTTGAATTGGGTGCTACGGTCCATTTCAAGCAACAGCTATTCAGCTTGCCGGACATGAAACAAATGCAGGTAAAGGCGTTTGTGCATGAATCGGCCCTGCGTCGCATCGAGCCTGGACAAAAGGCAGATATCCGCATCGATGCTTTTCCCGACGACGTGTTGACCGGCACGATTGAATCGATCGACTCGTTTTACGATTCGGTTCGTCACTGGACCTCGGGAGGCGTCAAAGAGTATGCCACCAAAATCAAAATCGACACAGTCCCGGCGAAGATGTCGGCTAAACCAGGCATGTCGGCAAACGTGCAAATCAAGGCTGGACAATTGTCTAACGCTCTAGTGTTGCCATTCACAGCAGTCGCAGACCAGGAAGGCAAATATTTTTGCTTCATCGTTCAAGGTGAACTATTCGTGCGGCGCGAAGTAACGCTAGGCGATAATACGGAAAGCCACGTAGAAGTTTCTGAAGGCTTGCAGGAAGGTGAGATCGTGGTGATGAACGCACGTCAACGGCTGCTGTCCGATGTCCAGTCGGGATCTGCCAGTGAAGCTGCCCCGGAAACGGAAAAGTTAGTCGGTCTGGCTGCCGCCGGAAATTAGATAGGTAGCGCCATGCGGCTGATCGCGGCAATTCGTTTGGGAGTCAAGAGCTTGCGACTGCACAAGTTGCGCTCCCTGTTGACTATCCTGGGCGTGGTGTTCGGAGTTTGTTCCGTCATTATCATGCTGGCTATCGGCGAGGGCATTCGCTTCGAAGCTGTGCAGAAAATCAAGGAACTTGGGGCGAGCAACATCATCGTACGCAGCGTTAAACCAACTACGCTGAGCGCCGAAGGAGAGGGTGGAGGTGCGGTACGCTATGGTTTGACCGCAGCGGACCTGCGCCGCATCGTCGACGCCGTACCGAATGTAACTGCCGTGACCGCCGTGCGTGATCATCGTCGCTGGATGTCCAATCATGATCGCAGAATCGACGGACGGGTCGTGGGCGTGACTCCGACGTATCAAGATGTTTCCGGAATTCGTTTGCGAGAAGGGCGATTCATTACGGTGCTGGATCAGCAAAGGTCGACGCCAGTAGCGGTCTTGGGAGCAAGCGTCACACAGTCGCTGTTTCCGCTTGGCAGTCCGATCGGAAAAATTGTGCGACTGGGTGAGGAACAATACTACCAGGTAGTCGGCGTCGTTGAACCTCGAGCTGTTTCCGCCGAGCAAGCCGATGGCGGGCCAGCAAACGATCTGAACCTGGATGTCTACATTCCATTTGAGACCGATCGCGTTCGGTTTGGCGAAACCGTCGCGTTTGATCGAGCCATGGGTTTGCCACCGGAAAAGTTGGAAATACGCCAGATTACGTTGACCGTTGCGGATACCAAGTACGTCAAACGCACTGCCGAAGTAGTCGCCGATTGTCTGCGTGCCAATCATAAAAACGGCGATACGATCATGACAGTACCTCTCGACTTGTTAGAGAAAGCTGAACAAACGCAGCGAATTTTTACGCTTGTCTTGGGTGCCATTGCATGCATCTCACTGTTGGTCGGCGGCATTGGCATCATGAATATCATGTTGGCGACGGTTACCGAACGCACGAAAGAAATCGGGCTGCGACGAGCATTGGGTGCTCGCAGGCACGACATTATTTATCAATTTCTGATTGAAACTCTGGTGCTGACCAGCACAGGTGGTCTGCTCGGAGTAATCTCCGGATTGGCTCTGTCACAACAAGTAACACGCTGGGCAGGAATCGCCACCATGATCCAATATTGGTCACCGATCATGGCGTTTGGTACCTCAGTGGTTGTGGGTTTGATTTTCGGCTTGTATCCTGCCCGCCGAGCTGCGTATATGGACCCGATCGAAGCCTTGCGCCACGAGTAGCTATCCGGTAGCCATCCGACGTTGCGATACTTCTCCAAACGTGGCCCGCGCGAGATCGCTGCAAATTCGCTTTGCCCATTGTCGATGCTGAGAGGAATTGAGTTTGTCTTTAATCGTGGTCAGTGGAGCCATCGCTAACAAACTGCATCAAGGTGGCGAGGCAGGGGTACGCCTAAGCTATGTGCTTGGACTACGTCGCTTGGGATATAGCGTGTTTTTTTTGGAGCAGATTTCTGGTGACGCATGTGTCGATGCTGCCGGTCAGCCTTGTGAATTCCAGCACTCAGAAAACCTAGCTTATTTCAATCGCTTGACAAGCGAAATTGGCTTGGCGGACTGTGCGGCATTGATTCCAGTCCCGCCAAATGAAGAAGTACAACTCAACAGTGAACTGATAGATATTGCCGATGCGGCCGACGCCTTATTGAACATTTCGGGCCACTTGAGCATCGAACCCTTGTTGCTGAGATTTCGCAAGAGAGTCTTAATCGATATCGACCCAGGTTATACGCAGTATTGGCATATCGATGGCCTGTTGGGTCCGCAATTTTCTCGACATGATTGGTTCTTTACCATCGGCGAGAACCTGGGAAACGCAATCTGTCCGATTCCGACCGACGGGATCGATTGGATTCCAACGCGCCCACCGGTGGTGCTGGACATGTGGCCAGTCGTTGCAACAAACAAGGAATTTCGATTTACTACGATCGCGAATTGGCGAGGTGCATTTGGATCGGTACGGTTCGGCGGCAAGACGTTCGGGTTAAAAGCTCACGAGTTTCGCAAAGTCGTTCAATTACCGCACACCGTCTCCAGTACTTTTGAACTGGCTCTGAACATTCACCCAGCGGACCATCACGACAAGACTTCGCTGGAACAAAATGGATGGCGACTATTGGACGCACGTGCCAAATCGGATACATCTGAGAAGTATCGCCAGTACATCCAAGACTCGTCGGCTGAATTTTCGGTCGCACAGGGCATTTACGTGGAAACAAATTCCGGTTGGTTCAGCGACCGGACCACTCGCTACTTGGCATCGGGCAAACCAGCGTTGGTGCAAGATACTGGTTTTTCCCGCTATCTTCCGGCAAGCTGTGGCTTGGTCGCATTTCAAAGTCTGCAAGAAGCCATCGCCGGAGCAGAAAACATCGTCGGCGACTATAGCCGACATTGCCAAGCCGCGCGCGCGATCGCGGAGGAATTTTTTGACTCGGATAAAGTACTCAACCAATTGATGCGCAAGATTGGTGTTGAACCGTAGCACCGCTGCTAACGAGTCTTGGACACCATTCCTGCGTTGCTGATCGCAGAGGGATCGGTCAGTACGAATCCGTGACCGTGGTCGCTGGTTACAATCACCGCCGCCTCTTTCCAGAGTTGATTGGCTTCGATCCATTCAGTGACTGTAGCAAACGCCTCATCGCCGCTGAGAATTGCGCCGATCGTGTTGTCGATGTTCACATCATGGCTTGCCCAATCGACATCGCCGGCCTCAACCATCAGCCAAAAACCGTTTGGATTGCGTGAGAGACACTGTAGAGCCGCGCTGGTGAGATCCGATAACTTGGGATTTTCCTGAATGTCTGCAGTGGAATAAATTTCCTTGGCTGCAACTCCAGTGGTCGGTTGGTAATCGCCATCCGCGGTTCGATAGGGCAAGTGACCCGATTTCACTCCAAAAATTCCCAACAACTTCTGGCTGTTGTGATTTGCTTGACGCACACCCTGGTCGAGCACCATTATTCCGGCTGTACCGGTTTGGCGCTGGACGACGACATATTTTCCCGACTGTTGTGTTTCCAATCGCAATTGATCTATATCCGTCAGATACTTATTGCCTGCGCGGTGGTTCGCCCCTTGGTCGGTATCAGTCGCCGCATCGTCGCTCCAGCCCGCCCCGAGCAACACGTCGACTCCGGCAAGAGGTTCTGTCGCATGGGAAATCGATGGTAGGCCCAGCAAATCTCGCGACAAGTCTTGGTAGTCCAAACGACTGACGTTGTGTGCATAAGCGGCGGCTGGAGTCGCATGGCTGATCGGAACATTGGTGACGACTCCTATCGCAAAACCTCGCTCGCGCTGCAGAATGTGCGCGACAGTTTGCAACTGCTGGCCATCGGGGGCGAGATTCACCGATCCATTGTAAGTCTTGCGACCCGTTAAAATCGCAGTCGCGGCGTTGGCCGAATCGGTGATCGGATGATAGCGTCGCTCGTTCCAGCCGATCAGATATCCCATATCCCTTGGTACTTCCCATGGAGTTGCGCCGGCAAGTTGAAAATCGTATCCTCCTGTTGAATCGACTACTTGCTTGGTTAGAGTCTGAGTATCCACATTGAATTCGGTGGTCTCATTGTGAGGGCTGGTAACACAAAATCCAAAATCGGTTTCCGTGTTGCGATAGTCTTGAAAACTTAGCCCAGTTCCTCGGCCTGCGTCGTAACCGACTTTGCCGGATCGATAGATCGCAGCGGCACGCGTGGTGTGCCAATCGAGTCCGTCGAAAATAATGACGACAATGTACTTTTTGCCGGCTTCGATCGCGGAAAGCTGCAATCGAAACAAATCGGTTTGGTCGAAATACTCGGCGCTTGGATTCAACGTGCCTTCTGGAACGCGACCATACATTTTTTCGAGCGCCGCTTGATCACGGTAGACGCTGCTAAGTTTCTTGACTGTGTCAAGGTTCATTCCAAAGGTATAGACGGGTATCAGGCGATTTGAGTGATTGCACCAATCGTAGTAGCCGCCGGAACTTGTGCCCCAATAGCCCCATTTCGCTTGTCCCGAAACGATGGCTTGGTCCTGCATTTCGCGCAGCGGATCTGTTTGGCAATGCGCCTGGGAATGGATGCAAAGTCCAATCACCAAGCTCGCCATAAGGAATAGCCGAGAGCTAAGTGTCAGGTAACTTTTGTGCGCAGCACCCGAAGGGCGAGTTTCTCGCAAAAGGTACCTGACACTTATTTCTCGAGCGATACTAAGTGAATTTCTCGTTAACATATTTATCGAGTAATACAATTCATGTTCTCGGCAGGGATCTTCGACACAGTTCTGCCTATCTTACTTTTAAACGAATCAGCCGGCGCATTATGCTTCGAATTATAGTCAGCGGCATGATTGCGTCCGACCCTTTTCAGGGTGGCGCGACATGGGCTGTGCTGCAATACTTGCTCGGATTTCGCCAGTTGGGGCATCAAGTCTACTTTATTGAACCTGTGCAACTATCGCGGTTAACGCCAACCGGCTGCCCGCTTGGCCTATCCACAACTGCGGCTTATTTTCGGGAAGTAGCGGTCGATTTTGGCTTGGATCATTCTGCTGCGCTATTGGACGAAGAATCGCAAGAAACTACTGGACTCAGCTACCGGCAATTGGTGGAAATCGCCGCCAGCAGCGACATACTGATCAACATATCGGGCATGCTTCAGGATCAGGAATTGCTCGAACGAATTCCGATTCGCGCTTACTTGGATCTCGATCCGGCATTCATACAACTGTGGCATCATGTTCAAAAGGTCGACATGCGATTCGCCGGTCACACTCACTTTGTAACTATCGGCCAAAATATTGGGACCCCGAAGTGTGATATTCCAACGTGTGGACTGACCTGGATCAAAACATTGCAACCGGTCATACTTGATTTCTGGCCCGTGATGAATGACTCTACACCGCCGGCCTTCACCACGATTGGTAATTGGCGCGGCTATGGTTCCATCGACCATGCTGGCAAATTCTACGGCCAGAAAGCGCATTCGTGGCGAAACCTGTTCCCACTGCCCGGTCGGACCTCTGCAGCGTTCATGCCAGCGCTGGCAATTCATCCCGACGAGACCAAGGATCTCGCTGCATTAGAGGCCAATGGATGGAAGATTCAGCCACCCGAACTTGTTGCGCGAACACCTCAGACCTATCAACAATTTGTTCAGCAGTCATGGGCTGAGTTAGGCATCGCCAAAAGCGGATATGTTGTTTCGCACTGCGGTTGGTTCAGTGATCGAAGCGCTTGTTACTTGGCATCCGGACGACCCGTACTTGCGCAAGAAACGGGCTTTAGTGATTTCCTGCCCAGTACGGAAGGGATCATTGCGTTCTCGGACGTTGACGGAGCGCGGCTCGGTGCTGAGTCCTTGCTCGCAAATTACGCGGTGCATGCGCGTGCGGCGCGTGCAATTGCTGAAGAGTTTTTTGATTCTAACCGAGTATTGCCTCAACTACTGTCCAAGCTCGTCGCGACCTAACCCAACAACTTAGAGAGTTGACCATTTATGAGTGAGCAGTGTCTGCTGATTGTCAATGCGGATGACTTTGGCCTCAGCAGGGGAATTAACGCGGGCATAATACGTACGATAGAAGACGGAATTGTTACCAGTACAAGTTTGATGGTGCGCGGCGAATTCGCGGCTGAAGCGGCTGAATACGCGAACAGCCATCCGCAGTTAAGTGTGGGCCTACATATCGATTTGGGAGAGTGGCAATTTCTTGGTGGTCATTGGCAACCTCGTTATATCGTCGTTCCGCTGGACGACGAGCGGCTGGTTCGCAACGAGATTGTTCGCCAACTGGACGAGTTTCGTCGATTGATCGGCGGCGATCCAACACACATCGATTCGCACCAACACGTTCATCGCGAAGGTTTAGTATTGCGAGTTGCTGACGACCTGGCAAATCAGTTGCAGATTCCCTTGCGGCACTGCAACAGGGCGATTCGCTACTGCGGCGATTTCTATGGTCAACCCTACCCTGGCCAGAGTTCTCCTGATGCAGTTAGTGTCGAGGCTTTCAAGCGAGTGATTGACACCAGACCACTCGGCATCACGGAGTTGGCATGTCACCCCGGACTAGATCAGGATTTCGAGAGCGACTATTCGGTGGAACGTCAATGGGAAGTAAACTCGCTGTGCTCTCCGGACGCCAAAGCCGCGACAGCAACGCAGCGAGTTGTTCTGCGGTCTTTCCGTAGTCCGGATGTGTTGCACATTGTGCGAGGCGCATATGGCTAACAAAGACCCACTGGAGCGAGAGATCATTGAAGCTATTGCGACCGGCCTACGTATCAATCACGCATGCTCGAAAAATATTGTTGGCCTCGACCGCAAGGACTACGATTTTCGATCGAGCTACCACTTGCAGCAGCTAACCGTATCGTTCGACGACGGCTCCCAATTGCCGATGCTCTTGAAGGATCTTAGCGCGAAAAACGTCCCACCGGAAATTGCCCGCGCGCGGCCTGATTTTCTGTATTGTGCCGAGCGTGAAATCGGTGTGTATTCAGAATTTCTCTCAAACGTTATGCTGGATACCGCCCAGCTCTATGCGACCGCCGTGGATTATGACCTCGGCAGATTTTGGCTGTTCATTGAGAAAGTGGCTGGGCGGGAGCTGTACCAGTTCGGTGAACTGGAAATATGGCAAGCGGCAGCGCGCTGGCTGGCTCGTTTCCAGCGAGAATGTGCGAATTTCTCGCTGGACTACAATGCCCTCAAACCATTAGTTTGGGACGGCGTCAATTTCACACGCTTGTTCGAGATAGCCCAGGTTCAATTGGCCGACGGAGAATCCTTTGGCTCAGGAGCACTTGAACGGTTTCGACCCGTTGCCGATACATTCAGAGCCGCCATCGATACGCTGGTGGCGAGCAGTCAGACGCTGGTCCACGGCGAATTTTACGCTTCCAATATTTTGGTCCGAGACCGATCTGGCAACATTTGTCCCATTGACTGGGAAACCGCAGGCTGGGGTTCTCGTCTGATAGATTTGGCGGCGCTGATCAGTGGAAATTGGAATGAAACCCAGCGCGCCGCGATCATCGACGCCTACTGGTCAGCGCTCAGCGATTCACAGAAATTCGATTGGACTTCGCCTGACGCATTTCAAAAGGAGTTAATCGCTAGCAGGTTGCTGCTCGCCATGCAAATGCTATGTCGACCATCGGACTGGTCGCCACCCGATGCCCACCGACAGAACTGGCTAGTGGACGCCGAACACATGGCTCAGTTGTTTCACCAAGTTCGCCCGTAGGTCCCGTAGACCATCGTCCATAGTGCTAGCGAGACGGAACTTCCATTTCTTCCAGCAGTTGTGTGGCGCCAAAGACATTGCCGGTGATCCACAGAACGTATCGAATATCGACACCGATGGAACGACTATAGTTCTGATTCCAGGCGAAATCATTGATGGTCGCTTCGAAGGCGCGGTCGAAATTGACACCTACCAGCTTGCCTTCATTGTTCAAAATGGGACTGCCCGAGTTGCCGCCGGTGGTGTCAGTGTCGTAGAGCAGCGCAACGGGTACTTGGCCGAGCACAGGATGCGCGAACCGACCGAATGCTCGCTGCTGGAATAAATCAAGTACTCTGCGAGGCATAATGAAAGGAGCTTCGCCAGTAGTTTTTTCGACAACACCTTTGAGTGTTGTGATTGGACTCTTGTACACGGCATCCTCGGGCGAAAAACCGCGAACGGTTCCATGCGTTAGCCGTAGCGTCGAATTCGCGTCGGGTACAAAATTATCCGCGAGAAACGCCTGCTTCGCGCTGAGCAGCTCGCCATAGAGTTGACTGAGCGCTCCCTCGCGCCGTTTGTCGATTGCACGCAGTTCCATCAACCGAGGATAGCACTTTGCAACCAACCGGATCGCGGTGTCCGGAGACTGATCAAGTTCTTGCGGTGAGAGCTGGAGGTATTTCTGCAGAGATTCCTTTTCGCCAATGCGAGTACCGGCAACATAGGCTACTACGAAATCGCTCAATGCTTGTTTGTCTTGAAAACCGCGTACGAAATCCAATATAGAGTCCGATTGCGTTTTCGATGGCGGGGCAGGTTGATTGCCATTCAATTTCACTAGGCGCTCAAGCATTCCCTGCAACATGATCCGGTCGGTTGGCAAATCGAGATCCTGATGGGCGAGCAGCAGTTGCTGGACCGTCAATTCGTAATTGCGGTCCATGTATGCGACTTCGCGCTCGATATCTGGCTTGACTCGTTCGCGGGCGGCATCATAAATCGTGAAGGCCAGTGCGAGGCTACGGCAGGTAATGACCAGATTGGCTTGTGTTAATTCAAGCGGCGCCTGGGTACTCAGCTCGTGATATACTCTGCCGATGTCTGGCAGCAGTCGCCCGTGACGCCGCACTCTTTCCGGATCGTTGTTGATGTAATCCTGGAGAGCCGATTCCTGCTGCAATCGAGTTTCGACCAATTGCGCGCGATTAAGTCCTTTCAATTGTCCGCGCGATCGCTTTTCAACGTTCGCCAAACTCTGAATGCGATTGGTGTGCTTGAGGGCCAGCGACCGATTATCGCGCCCAGCGGCTTGCATGACGCCGATCTCCCATTGATACAAATCAACGATAAAAGGCAATCGCTGGTCCCGTTCGTATTGCAGGAAATGCGAGGTTTTGTGGCGCGCGGTGCGACCGGGGTAACCGAGCAGCATCACGAAATCATTTTCGCCGACTCCCGAAGCTTCGACTTGCAAAAATCGCTTGGGTTTGTACGGCACGTTATTAGGCGAGTACTCTGCGGAGGCACCATCGGGTGATACGTAAGCTCGCATAAACGAGAAATCGCCGGTATGGCGCGGCCATTCCCAGTTATCCACATCGCCACCAAAGTTGCCAATCGATGCTGGTGGCGCAAAGACCAGCCGCACGTCCTTCAAATAAGTATAGAGAAACAGCATGTACGACTTGCCTGTAAACATCTCCGCGACTTCGGCGCGCAGTCCAGGATTCTCACTCTCGGCGAATTTCTCTAATTCCTTTTGTCGCTTTTCGATCGCTTGAGTGCGGTCCAGGAACGTCATATTACTTGTCACCGCGCTCAGCACTTCTTGCGATACGTCGCGAAATGACTCGGTGATACGTACGGTGTAACCTCTCGATGGAATCTCGTCGGCGCGACTGCGCGCTTGAAAGCCGTCCGCCAAGTAATCTCGTTCGGCTGTGCTTGCCGTTTGGATGGCTCGGTAGGCGCAATGATGATTGGTGATGATCAGTCCGTCAGCAGACACGAAGGAACCGGTGCACGTATTGACTCGGCAGATGCCGTCTACCAAGCATGTTTTCTCCGTACTGAAGACTTGATCGGCCGACAATTTTAGTCCGGTGGAGCCCAGATCGAGCGACGCAATTTCGTTGATTGGGAACATCCCTTCCACAGCGATTGTCGAATTCGGTTGACTCGATGGGCAGACCAGCACGACGAGCAAGAGTGTCGCGGCGCGAATCGTCAACTTGACTAAGCGACTGTTCGATTTCATGAGTTGCATACTTGTCGATCCAGGGACAAAGGTAGAACCAGCCAAATCGTGCACGGAAGTAGAATAGTGGCATTCGGACGGATGCTATGAATTATGACAACCTTTGCTGGGACTTGGCAGCGGACACCCCAGCATGTTTAATGTCAACTAAATATAAGCAGTGTTCGAACTGATTTCTCGCGGAGTGCCAGGAAATTCGCCCTGTAAATATTACGTATCCGGTGAAGAAAAATAGGATGTATCAACAGGAATCGGAGCACTGCTGGCTCCCTTGAGTGGAAATGTACAGGATAGCGTGAAGTATTGTCTGATTGATAATGCGGACCAACTACCGCAGGTACAGGTTGCGATTCAATCTGCGACGGTAGTTGGATTAGACACCGAATTTGTGGCAGAGGATTGCTTTCGACCCGACCTGTGCCTGGTTCAAGTCTCGACGGAAAACGCGGTATTCATCGTTGATCCACGTGCGAATATTGAATTGACCGAGTTTTGGCGCCTGTTTGTCGATCCACATCGAACAGTGGTGGTTCACTCCGGGCGCGAAGAAATCCTGTTTGTGTTTCGACAAACTGGCCAGACGATTCCGAGATTGTTTGACGTTCAAGTGGCCTTGGGAATACTCGGCGGCGAGTATCCCGCCTCATACGCCAATCTGCTTAATCGGATACTGGGCGTAAACCTAGAAAAAGGTGAGACGCGTACCGATTGGCGGCGTAGACCGTTGTCCGCTGACCAGCTCGATTATGCTGCGCTGGACGTTCTCGATTTGCCAAGGTTGCATACCAGGCTGGTCAACGAACTCGAATCGCTCGGTCGGTTGCAATGGTTGCATGACGACTTGGAGCGCCGGCAACGAGAGTTGATTGACACGCACTTGTCGGAGGGTTGGCAGCGGATTGGTGGCATCCAGTCGATGCGTGGTCGGCAATTGGCAATCGTCAGGGAATTGTGGCGCTGGCGCGAACGTGTTGCGGAACAGCGAGATATGCCAGCGCGCCGAGTTCTGCGCGATGATTTGATCGTCGAGTTGGCCAAGCGAGGTTCCGCGGACCCTAAGAAGATCGCCAATATTCGTGGACTTCATCATACCGGTTTGCAGCGAATGATTCCCGATCTTGCAAGCTGCGTCGCCAATGGCCTAGCGGCAGACGAGCTCCGATTGCCGTGGTTGGGGAATTCCAAACGTAATCGTCCGTTACCGCTGCTACAACAATTTCTCAACGCAGCGATGGCCTATTTGTGCCGTTGCAATAGAATTGCTCCTTCAATTGTCGGCACCTCCGACGACGTGCGCGAGTTGATCACCTACTGGTTGAACGACGTCGACAGTGACCAAGAACCACTACCGAGCTTGTTGGCCGGTTGGCGCGGCGAATTGATTGGGCAGCCACTGTACGAGATTTTCTCCGGCCAGAAAGCTCTACGAGTTAACAACCCGCTCGACGATATGCCCCTGGTTTTATGCGATGCACCGCCGTACCGTCTCGAATAAAGCTCCTTAGAGTTTTTATCCATCAGCTAAGTATCACGCGAGAAATAAGTGTCAGGTACGTGTCAGGTACCTTTTGCGAGGAACTCGCCCTTCGGGTGCTGCGCACAAAAGATACCTGACACTTATTTCTCAGCTATTCCTAACTTGCCAGACATTGCTGAATCGAAGCGGTGCACCTAAATTATCCTCATTATCGCCTGCTCAAATGAGCGCTGGCGCGTCATTGATGCGGTGCGACACGGAATTCGAAGCGACTGACTATTACAGGGAGATTTGCAACATGGCTGTAGGCTTTGGCATTATTGGTTGTGGCATGATCGCCAAGTTTCATTCATTGGCAATTCGCGACACCAAGGGTGCCAAGTTAGTGGCTTGCTTTGATGTTGCGGCGGATCGAGCCGAGGCGATTGCCAAAGAATTTGGCGGTCAAGCCTATTCGAACCTCGACGAGATGCTCAAGCGCGAGGACTTGCACGTAGTCACTATCTGCACTCCCAGTGGTGCGCATATGGAGCCAGCGGTTGCCGCAGCTAGAGCTGGCAAGCACATAATCGTCGAAAAACCGCTCGATGTAACGCTGAAACGTTGTGATGCCATTATTGATGCGTGTGACAAAGCGGGAGTAAAACTGGCCACGATTTTTCCTTCGCGTTTTCACCAATCCAGTCAACTGCTTCGTCAAGCGGTTGATCAAGGTCGGTTTGGTAAGCTGGCGCTGGGAGATGCCTACGTGAAATGGTTTCGCACGCAGCAGTATTATGACAGCGGTGCTTGGCGCGGTACCTGGAAACTCGATGGCGGCGGAGCACTGATGAATCAGGCGGTTCATAGCGTCGACTTGTTGTTATGGTTGATGGGACCAGCGCTGGAAGTATCCGCGTACACTACAACGCTGGCACATGAACGCATCGAAGTCGAGGACGTGGCCACTGCGACAGTCAAATTCGCGAGCGGAGCGCTGGGTGTTATCGAAGCAACCACGGCGGCTTTTCCGGGTTCATTGAAGAAGATCGAACTATCGGGCTCGGAAGGTTCGGCCGTTCTGGAAGAAGAGAGCATCATCAAGTGGGATTTTGCCAAGAGTACCAAAAAGGACGATAAACTGCGCGAAGAGATGTTGGGACGCACGAAAACTGGTGGCGGCGCCTCCGATCCTGCTGCGATCGGCCACCATGCGCATGCCGAATTGTTTAAGGATTTCCTCAAAGCCATCAAGGACAATCGTGCGCCAGCGATCGACGGGAGAGAGGGGCGACGAAGTGTGGAACTGATTCTGGCGATCTACAAGAGTGCCCAAACTGGCAAGCCAGTTGCCCTGCCGCTGAAGTCTGACCCTGTCATGAAATCGGCGACCAAAAAGTAGCCTATCGACAACATTTGGTCCAAGTCTTGAATTCGCGTTGGCAATGGTTCAGAATAATCGCCACTGTTCTTGAAGATTTTGATGGAGAATGTGATGTACCGACTGCTGCCCTGTTTAGCTGTTTTAGTATTTGGCTGGACCACTTGTTTTTCCGCACATTCACAGGAGCTGTCGTACTTTCGGCACGATCATGGAGTCGCGAAAGGCAACCATCCGTTACCTACTGATTTTTCAAAGGACGCCAAACTACTTTGGCGCACTGCGCTACCACCGGGGCATTCGACTCCGTGTGTTTGCGGCGACTCTATTTTCTTGACAACTTATCGTGCCGAGGAAAAGGAATTGGCCACCGTTGCACTAGAACGTGCAACCGGAAAAATACGCTGGAAAAAAGTTGTACCTGCCCCGACGATCGAGCCAGTGCACGCATCCGGCAGCCCGGCCTCGGCGACTCCCGCCTGTAACGGCAAGCAGGTGTTTGCCTTCTTCGGAAGTTATGGAATGCTGTGTTATGATCTGGACGGAAACTTGCTGTGGGAAAAGAAGATGGGGCCCTTCCAGGACGAATTTGGAGCGGCAAGTTCTCCGATTCTGCTGGATGATAAGATTATTTTGAACGAAGACCACGATCTCGACAACTTTATCATGGCCATCGATCAGCGCACTGGAGAGACCGTGTGGAAAGTTCCTCGCCCGGAATTCACGCGCAGTTATTCGACGCCACTGGTGCTCGACCGCAACGGCAAAAAAGAAATTCTCATCGCCGGTTCGTTGCAGTTAGCGGCCTACGATTCCGCGACCGGGGAAAAGCTGTGGTGGTTCAACGGCCTATCGAGAATTATCGACTGCACGCCAGTGGTGCACAATGGTTTGATTTACGTTGCCTCGTGGACACCTGGCGGCGATTCCGGGGAACGAATTTCGATGGAACCGTTTTCCGAAGCACTTACCAACTACGACAAAAATAAAAACAACATGATCGCCAAGGACGAATTGCCTGCCGGCTCGCCTGTCATGGACCGTTTTTTTCGAATTGACCTCAACCAAAATCTAAACCTGGAAGAGGATGAATGGAAGCGCCACGCGATTGTATTCGAGCAAGCTCAAAACGTTGCAGTAGCGTTGGAACCCGGCACGCGCGGCAGCCTAGCGCCTCAGTACGTCAAGTGGACATACACTCGCGGACTACCCACCGTCCCCAGCTCGGTCGTCTACGATGGCTACCTGACCATGGTAAAGGACAGCGGCATTGTCACAATTTTGGATATTGCCAAAGGAGAAATGGTGCATCAAGGACGTGCCGAGGGTCGTGGTAATTACTACGCTTCGCTGGTCGCTGGCGACGGCAAAGTATATATGATCAGCGAGAACGGCGTCGTAACCGTGATGCAGGCTGGTCGCGATGGCAAAATTCTCTCCTCGCATGATTTCGGTCAGCGAATTACGTCGTCGCCAGTAATCGACGATGGGGTCATGTACTTCCGCACGCAAGACGCGTTGTACAGTTTCACCAAGCGATGAATTGAGACCACTCCCGTTCGCTTGCTATAATTTCTAAAGTGCATGCTGTCGTTCAGTCGCGTGCAGCCGTGTGGTGTCGTGCGGAAATTGGACCGAGAAAATCGAGTAATCTCGAAAGTGGAAATGCTGGGAGTATGGCCATGGCCAGCGTATCGTCTGGAATTGAAATTGTTTACCCGGAGAGCGATGGCAAACCCATGGGCGAAACCGATTGGCACATCAACGAAATCATTCGCCTACGCGATATTTTGATGCATCGGTACCAAGGGCAAACAGTCTACGTTGGCAGTGATATGTTAGTCTACTACGAGGAGGGAGTCCCTCGTCGATTTGTGGTGCCCGATGTTTTCGTTGTAATGGATTGTGTGCAGAAAGATCGCCGGACCTTTAAGACCTGGGAAGAACAGCGAGTTCCCGACGTAGTATTCGAGATTACATCGCTATCGACTGCGCGCAAGGATCAGACACTCAAGCCGAAGACTTACGGAGCCATGGGAGTCAAGGAATTATTCCTGTTCGACCCATTGCAGGAATATCTTACTCCAAGTCTGCAAGGCTTTCGCTTCGAGCAGGGAAAACCGATCGCGATGCGAGCCAAGAACCATCAGTTGCAATCGGACGTTCTGGGAATGCACATCGCTGCTCGCAACGAGCATCTGATTTTCACCGATTTGGACTCCGGAGAACTTGTCTTGACCGGTGAAGAAATCCAGACGCGGGAGGCGGAACGCGAACGGCGAGCCAAAGAACAAGAGCGTAGCGCGAAAGAGCAAGAGCGCGCGGCCAAGGAGCAAGAGCGACAAGCGAAAGAAAAGGAACAAGTTGCCCGGGAACAAGAGCGACTGGCCAAAGAACAGGAGCGGCAAGCTAGGCTGGTGGCAGAAGCGCAAGTACGCCAGTTGCAGGCTGAGCTGGACGAGCTGCGCAAGTCATGACGCAAATGGCGATTGCAGTAAATGCGATCAATCTTTACCAACGTGCTTGACTTGTTCCCAGTACTTCTCGAACGCACCGTCGTGGTGAAAATCGGGGCTGTTATCAATGTCGTGGCATTGAATGCACTTGTCGTGCGCTTTAGCCAAAGGTAGGCGCATTTCCGCGATAATCTGCAATTTTTGCTCGTCGGTAACTTCGAGGTCTCCATTTTCAACGGCGACATGTTTCGAGCCCGGTCCATGGCAATTCTCACAACCGCTGCCTGTCATCAGAGGAGTTTTTTCTAAGGACTCATAACCGCTGACATACGGCAAGAACTCTTGTGGATGCCAGCCCGTCGAATGACAACTTACGCATTCGGGATCAAAGTGGCGCGGGATCATCGTTCGCTCGCCAGGATCTACCAAGTGCGACGTGGCTTCGAAATGAGGCGTGCCCTTCCATACTTCGAACGCCTTGGAATGGCATTCACCGCACGATTCGCTGCCTACAAATTGGTTGCCGGACGGATGATTCATCGGATTGGCCCCCAAGTCCTTGAATCCTAAGCCTTTGAGTTGCTCCTGGTATCGGGCGAACAGTTCGAGCATACGAGGTGAATCTTTGAACTGAGAGCTCAAGGCGACTCGCTGATATCGAATTGGCTTATTCGGGTCATCGAAAATTCCTAGTAGTACCGCGTGCATGCCTTTGACACCCGTTTGCACCAGGGCAGTGGCAGTACCCTCAACGACTTCGTGTTCATGCTCGGGTTCGCCCAAGCCACCACACACAACCAATTGAAAGCCCGGTACCTGTTTAGCTATTTCGCGTGTTTCTTCGAGCGACGCGTAGGCGAGCAACACTTTGAAATCGCATCCTTGTTTCTGCAAGTCCGCCAATACTGGTTTCAGCGATGGGATGGGGTCCAGCAACTCGATCTCGGCGTTCTTGATTTCGTCTCGATAGGAGTTTCCTAAAACTCCAGTGACACCAAATTTCTTCCCATTCACGCTGAAAATCTTGCTCTTGGGCAGCATATCTGGCACCAACACACTCACGTTCGCGGAAACATAAGGTGTCTTGATATTGGAATCCGGCACGGTATGAGCCATTAACTCGGTGCTGGAGAGTTTCAAGTCGGCCACTCCGTACGTGACCGCTTGATAGCCCATCAGTTTGAATACTTCGGAAGTCGTTTGCAGTTGGATTTCCGGCTGAGTACCCACTCGACGGACTTGATTACCTACGTCGATGGGAATCACGTCCCAACCTTTGGCGAGCAGATCTTGCAACAGTCGATCTCGCCGCGCGATGCCACCTTTCTGTTTATCCAACCCGGTGCAGCCGCATGGTTCGAGATACCCGTTCTGCTGGCCACTAATAAGAAACACCGCTTTGGGATTACCCCAACCTTCCGCTATTTTCTGGCGTTTTTCATCATCGGTTGTAACGTTTGCTTCAACGGGCAGTCCTTTCGAACGTTGCTTCACCAGGTCGCTGACGGCAACGGGGCCTTGCGAATTACTTGTTACGGGAGCTGCCAGCGCAGGGTCGAGCACTATATTTCCGCTTGAATCGACACTGTCAGCGGCAATTTTTGGCGCCGCATCCTTCGCCTTTTGTTCCGATGGTACTTGCTCGGTGACGGAGGGCACACCAATTTCGATGCTAGCTGCCGAGTTACTAGCGGTGGCGTTGCCGGCAGGTTTGTTGCCTGAGTGAGGACCAGTGTTGACGGCCGGTTGCCCACATCCGACAAAACTACTGATGCTGGCAATCGCCAGTCCCGCTATCCACAAGCTCATCGACCAAGGCGAAAATTTACTTGCATTGCGATCGGTTGCACCAGCTAAGGTCGCTGGTGGTAAGGCGAGCGGCAGATAGTTGCTTACCAATACAAGCCCGAAGCGCAAGCGAGTGTATGCCAGGATTGACGCACTCGCTTGCGCATCGGGCTTGTATTCGCTTAGGCCTTGGTAAATTCCCACCTGCCGCTCACCTAAATGTCGAAGTTCGCTCGCAGGTCGTCCCATAACGCTAGCAGGCAAGCACATTTCGTTGGCTCCCTCCGAATGTTCTCGTGCGCAGAGGTAGTAATGCTGGCTATTCAACAACAACTCGAAGATAAATGGGGATCGACCGCAAATGTTCGTGATTGGTATTGATGACAACTTTTCCGTAGTTGGCCGAATTTGTACCCGGATAGTTCGCTGCCGGAGCATTTGCGGGTACTTCGACAATGATCGGATATAACCGGCGCGTGCCTGTAGTGGTAGGTTCTCCAATTGTAACTTTCAGTGATTCAGCGGGAATGACGCTTTCCACTTTCGGGACAATCGACTCGCGATCCGCCCCGCGGACATCTAAATGTACCTTTACGGTAGTTCCCGTGAGACGGCTCACTTTTCCGATATTCAAAATGTTGGTATCCGTGTTGAACGACGGACCACCGATCAAGTGCAAATCGCCTCCCACCTTTCCCGAAACTGACATTTCCAGATTCGTCAAATTCTCATTGTTTGTCTGAATTTGTAGCTTGCTGTTTATTGGTCCAATTGGCATACCAGGGCGAATCGACACGGTAATTTCGGCGACAGAAGTCGCAGCATTGTGTCTGGGATATTTGGTCGTATCCAATGGTACCATTTTCGCTTGTGGTAACACTCGATCAACAGTCTTGGGATCCGCCCAAACAACACTATCTACCGACAGCGGCGTGCTGGCGTAAGAAAACATCATGATTTTCTTCTCGAGTTTGTCCGTTGCGGAAAATTCGCCCAAGATCAATTCCGAGGGATCGAAGTGAATCGTGCGAGCCACAATTCCTCTGACCGTTAACAGCACGCTGGTATGCTCGGGGTCGTTGGTTTTGATCGTTGCGTTTTGAGAAAATTCATCGAGAACGCCGGTGGCAGTCCACTTCAGATTGATCGCCGTTTCCTCGCCCGGCATCAGCGAAGATTTATCCAACGTGCCGATCGTACATTTACAGCTCGAACCGGCCACTTCCAAATTCATCGGTGCATTTCCGATATTACGCACAAAGAACGCATGGTCCTTCGTGGCTCCCTGTGTCATCGATCCAAAATCGAACGTGGTGCCCCCTTTGATTTCTAAGCGCGGAGCACCATCTTTGACGACGGCACTTGCCGGATCACTACCATCCTTGATGATTGCCTCAGCGGACGCGGTGGCAGTGGATGCGACATTCGACGCGGCAGTCGCGGGAACGTAGAACCGCTCCTTTAAATTTGTGTAGGTCAGCGCATGCTGAAACCAACCAATTAACGAACCCAAAATCAGGGCCAGTACCGACGTGATAACGATTTTTGTCATAATTCCAATGCCTTACGAAACTCAATCATTGAATAAACCAATAACATCCCCAACAGCCAGCCCAAGGACGTACTCATTGCTCCGGCGTTTGCGCATTCTTGTAGGTACGCATCCAGTTTACCAACGGTTCGGCCTGCGCCCATGGTGAACGAAAGCTTGGTCGCACAACGGCCGCATCCAAAATTCTCTCCGGTACGTAAGGTAGCCAAATCAGTTGATTGACTAATTTCTGATCATCGTTCATCGCTTGTTGGTCCCACTCGTGGGCGCTGTGGACAAATCTTAGCGTTGAGTCCCAGCGGCCAAGGCAGGCGTCGACCACTGCCATTTCAACGTGCAATTGAACGCTGCCAGGATACCGAGCGATCGCCTCGCTGTAAAACTCCCTCGCCTTTTCCAGCGATTCGATTTCTCCGTCCTGGCCAACCGACAATCTTCGACGCGCCCCTGCAAGACTCAGCATCGCATCGCCTGCCAATTGCCAATTCAACTGGCCAGCCGAGTCACTGTTGAGCATTTCCTTGATCGCAAGGTCGAGAGAATCGGCCAAATTCCCCAATTCTGACGAAAACTGGGCCGCAGAAATCTGTTGGTTCAGCAATTGACAAACACCGATTAAAGGACCAGCATCTAATGTGTCTGCCTTGGCAGCTTGCCGCATCAATTCGAGTTGCTCCTGGTAGCTTCTCGCGCGACCAGACTGTTGGAATAGTGTCCAACTCGCCGAAACGGGTCGCCATGTTTGAACGAGAAATACCAGCAGACACAGTCCGATCACACTCGGTGCAGTCCAACTTGCCCAGCCGGACGTTGTCTGGCGGGTGACTTGGTGCAACTTCTCTCGATCGCATTGGACAGTGGCCAGCAAGCACACCAGAGGGACTGCAATACCACTTGCTTGCCATGATCCACTTGCAAACAAGGCCACGATCATCGCCAGACTCGCGCTGCGCAGTAAATTGAGCGACATACTTCCGTCGTGTATCCAACCCAACATCGCCCACAGAAATACAGCCGCCCCAATCCACATCAAAAACATGGCGTCCAAGTCGAGAGCCTGTCCGGTCAACGTCATCATCGCGCAACACACCAGCGACCCTACCGCAACTCCCCAAATCATCCAACGCAAATCGCGTTTGCGTTCGCGTAATTCAGAATCCACAGCAATTTCATGCGATTTATCTGACTGAATTTCTGGCGCGCTGGCCGCTGCGGCATCGACAATTGTGCGTTTTCGCCCGCGAACTCCGGCCAGCCATGTGTAGTAGGGTAAGATTGAAAACAAGACCCATAAAGCGCACAGCAGTGCCAATGGAACCGAAACCGTTGCCGCTAAATCCAGAATC
>SXGS01390278.1_pt1 | contig 22395 bp, 16 predicted proteins | sample 3174681 | NCBI WGS metagenome assembly SXGS01 (sample SAMN11356861, study PRJNA531348) | freshwater metagenome | isolation source: freshwater sample F1-80 | place: China: Fuxian Lake, Yuxi | collected 2017-12-25
AGGGGCGCTTGGAGATCCGTCGCAGATCCAGATGGTGAATGTCGCGCTGCCGGCACGGCACGGACCGGAGATCCGACTTCGGGCCTCATCCGCCCGGAGAGGCGCCAGGCGATCCTGCTACAGCGGCTCCGAATGAGGCTGCCCGACAGGATCCGGATTACGGAGATGTAGTGTAGACACAGGGGGGGGGGAACCCGCAAACTCGGGCTTAATCCCCCCTTTTTTCAATCCAACTGCGGAACCTGGGCTAGCGCGAAGGCTTGAACCGGTCGCCAGCATCTGGACGGCGCCCTCGTTGAGGTCATCCTCCGGGCTCACTGCCACAGTGAAAGAGGTCGTGTAGCGCGGAAAGGAAGCCGTCGAGATCCAGGCCGCCGGAAGCGAGCGGATGTTCCCGCAACCGCAGGGCGCCGAGCGCTTCGGGGCCGGAAAAATAGATCCGGACGACAGTTCCCGCCGCCTGGACGGCATCCTCGTATTGGTGCTCCCGGTATAAGCGGCACGCGGTATCCCATTCCTGTTCAGTCGTCGTCGCGAGGATCGTGTAGAGATCGAGGGCGTGGTGTCGACCCAGGTCCTTGTCCGGGTCGTCCTTCCGGTCCCGAAAGGCCGTGAGCTTCATCAGGGTGTAGGTGAAGGGCTGCGGCAAGAAGATGGAACCGACGAACTCCTCCCCATTGGTGCGCCGGCCGCGCAGCGAAATCTCCAGCGGTTCATCCTCCAGGCCAACCGCCTCCGGCGCGGGATGGGCGTGGAGCGGGATCTTCTCTCCCCGGGGGCGCCATCGCCGGGAGTCTCTCTTGATCAACCGGAGGTCCACCGCCGGATGCGGAGGACCGGTAAGGAGGTCGAACTTCACCTCCCGGACTCCCCAGGCGGTAGGCACGCTGCGAACAAACTGAAGGTACCTCGCGCCTTCTACCGGAGCGCACCCGAGCCGGGCTAGAGCATCAGCCATGAGGCGTGCGCGTCTGGAGTCGGCGAGCACCTCGGTGCTGAGAAAGAGGTCCAGGTCGTTGGTGGATCGGGCTTCCGGGAAGAGCTGGAGCAGGGTCCTGTCTCCGGTCTCACGCAGATGGCGCTGTTTGAGGTACAGGCCATAGCCACCGCCGACGATCAGGCGGATTTCCTGATCCCGCAGTTCGTACAGTAGGTCCAGCAGACTGGCTTGAAGCAGGTCCAGAACTTCCATTACTCGATCGCCGGTCCCTGGCCCTGCGGTTCCAGCTCACTCAGAATGATCTGCCGCACCTGCTCGGCCGTCTCGCGTTCGCGCTTGTCGCCGTGGAGCAGCTCGAGGTAGGTCTCGACGGGAGAGGCCCACGGACATCCGTCTTCCCATCGCCGATCGAAGTAGACGACGCGATCGCTCGTCTCGAGGACCTCCAGGTTCGGGAAGCGATCCGTCTCTCGAGCCTCGATCCCCGTGAGGAGGCGATGCTGGTCCGTGCAGTAGATGGAGAGGATCTCGGGCGCAGCCCTAACGCTGTAGCGCGGGGCCGAGCCGATGCCGCTGAGCGCCCAGTGCACCTCATATCGGCCCGCCTGCTCATTCAGCCGCTGAAGTAGCTCGGCGCGGTCGCAAGGCGTCCTGGCACGGTGGCAGCGCCGGACTTCGGGCGCCTTGAAGTTCTCCGCCAACCGGTCAAGGAGCTTCTCGGCCTGGAGCAGTCGGATCTCACCTCCGTCGCGGCTCACGATCAGGTCTTCCTGGAGCACCTTCAACACCTTGGAAACGGTAGGGAGTGAGACATCCACGCCGCGTCTCCAGACGGCATCCCGAACCCTGGTAACCGACTCGAAGCCAGGCTCCGTCAGAAAGACCCGCCCAACGGTCGAACTGACGCCCCGGTAGACGTTCTTGATCGGAGCCGAGTGCGGAAAACGATTCACCTGTCCCGTTCGGTAGACGTGCAGCCGGCCGGGGACGCTGACGATTCCGTTGCCACAGAGGTCGACGCCGCTGACGCCCGCTTGCTGGAGGACGTTCAAGTGGTTCTCGGAGAGATACGGGACAATCACCATTGGGTAAGTGCCCGCCGGGCGGTCGCCCGCGAGAACCATCCGGATCCCCTCCTGCAGGGCCTGGGGAGTGGCCCGGCGGCGATACTCCACCGCGAAGTCGTACGCGATCGTGTCCCAGTGGAGGCGGATTAGCGCATCCAGACGCCGCCCGGGTGCGCCAGCGGGCTCGGGATCAAGGAGTTCGACGGAGACCGGAGCCAGAGTAACTCGACCATCGCGAAGCCACTCGGCGAACTCTCTTTCAGTCGGTGGGTTCGCGTTTTTGGACATTTTCTGTAGACAGAAAATAGCTCAAAGCAGGAAACTCCGTCAAGCGGTATTTCATCATGTCGCCAGGTTTCTGGAGCCAGAAATCGGCCGAATCCAGGAAACAACCGTCAGAACTGAGAAGCTCCCGATGCGCCAAGAGCATCGGCGCCGGCTATCCGACGCCTGCTGCCCGCCCGCAGCAAGGCCGGGCAGCCGCGGCCAACGCCACTTTGACGCCGACCGCGCTCGCTGACTTTGCTTTTGGCTCCGGCATTTCGATGCACCCCTGTGCCGATGGGGCCGGGAAGCGCCGGCGAAGCAGGAGGATCCCCGTTCGCCGGCGGCGCCCGTCTAGTGGTCGTGTCCGGGAAGCACCTTGAGCAGTTCCACCTCAAACACCAGCGTGGCGTTCGGAGGAATGACGCCGTCGGGAGTTCCCCTGGGTCCGTATCCCAGCGCGGCAGGGATCACAAGCTGTCGCCGCTCGCCTTCCTTCATTCCTTTCACGCCCTGGTCCCAACCTTTGATCACCTCGCCGTGCCCCAGCTCAAACTTGAAGGGTTGACCGCGATCCAGGGAGCTGTCGAACTTCTTGCCGCCGCTCTGGAGCCAGCCGGTGTAGTGCACCTCCACGTTGCCGTGTTGGGCCACCTTCCCTTTGCCGGGCTTCAGAATTGCGAACTTCAGGCCGTTGCCCAGCGACGAGAGTTTCTTCGCGTTCACCTTCGTGGGCGCGGCCGGCGCCTTCTGGGCCGCAGCGGGCGTTACTGCCAGACACCCCACGGTGATAGCCACCCACGCGGCCATCCGAAACTGTTTCATCTGCTTCTGCTACCTTTCGGCCCCGACGGGCCGGACGAACTTCACTCTACCGCAGTCACGGGTCGCGCCGGCGATGCCGGCCGGTTCACGGTCGGTTCTTCCCGGGGCGACTCTTTACCGAACTCTTTCACCCCCACGCGATAGAAGACCGCGGGAGTCACCACCTGATCTAACAGCGTGCTGCTGATGAGACCGCCCAGGATCACCACTGCAATCGGTTGAAGCAGTTCCTTTCCCGGTTGGCCCACGGAGAGCGCGAGGGGAAGGAGCCCCAGCGCGGCGGCCAGCGCCGTCATCAATACCGGCGCGAGCCGTTCCAGCGTCCCGCGGAGGATCATAGTCTCGCCGAACGGTTCTCCTTCTTCATGCATGAGGTGGACGTAGTGAGAAATCATCATGATTCCATTTCGGGTCGCAATGCCGAAGAGGGTGATGAAGCCGACCAGTGAGGCCACCGAGAGCACCCCTCCCGTCAGGAACACGGCGATCACGCCTCCCACCATCGCCAGCGGTAGATTGATCATGACCTGGAGCGCCAGGCGCCATGATCCCAGCGCCATGAAGAGCGCAAGCAGTATGGCTACCACGGTAAAGAGACCCAGGAAGAGGAGCCGAGACATGGCGCCCTGCTGACTCTCGAACTGGCCCCCGTACTCCAGGAAATAACCGGGAGTCCACCGAGTCTGCTCCTGCTTCATTTTGGCCTGCAGCTCCGTCACGACGCTGTTCAGGTCTCGACCCTGGACGTTGGCCTGAACGACGATCCGGCGAGAAACGTTCTCCCGGTTGATGGTGTTTGGACCGGTGCTCTTTCGCACCGTGGCAAGCTGGGAGAGAGGGATCCGCGGTCCGGCCGGGGTGCTCACGAGAGTGGACCGGATCGCGTCGATGTTGCTTCGTGAGGCCTCATCGAACCACACCGTCAGGTCGTACGTGCGCTGACCCTGGAGAATCTGGGACACCGTGTGCCCATTGAATGCGGTTTCCAGGGTCTCTGCCAGCGCGGCCGGAGTGAGGCCGTACCGCGCCGCGGCGTCGCGGTCGATCTCCACCTCGACCTGTGGAACCTCGATCTGGGGCTCCACCTGAAGATCTACGATGCCATGCACTCCGGACATCACGGTTCGGACCTCCTCTGCCCGACGGCGGAGCTCGTGCAGGTCCGGTCCGTACACCTTCACCGCCAACGCGGCGCGGACTCCGGAGGAGAGGTGGTCCAGCCGATGGGAAATCGGCTGTCCGATGGCGATGACGACTCCTGGAATCAGGTTCATCTTCTTACGGACTTCCGCCAGGACCGCTGCCTGCGGCCTGCCGGAGGGCTTCAGTCCCACGTCGATCTCGGAGTAGCCGACGCCCTCGGCATGCTCGTCCATCTCAGCCCGCCCCGTGCGGCGTCCGGTGTGCTGGACTTCGGGCACCGTATGGAGCAGGTTCTCAATCGCTGTCCCGATGCGGTTCGACTCATTCAGGCCGGTTCCCGGCGGGAGGATCGCGCTGACGGAGAGCGAGCCCTCGTTGAAAGGCGGGAGAAACTCGCGGCCCATCACCGAGAACAACGAGCCCGCCAGAATCACCATCACGACTGCGCCGACAATGACACCGTTCGAATGCCGGATGGCCCATCGAACCACGGGTGCATCCAGTCGCTTCAGGCGGTGAACCAGCCAGGTGTCCTCGGAATCCGGTCGGTTTGCTCCCACTGTTGACCGACGATCGAAGTTCCGCGTGGTGCGAGCCAACAGGACCCCGCACAGCGCCGGGGTGACTGTGAGCGACACCAGCAGCGACGCAGCCAGAGCGATGATGAACGCCAGACCGAGCGGCATGAAGACCCGCCCCTCCATCCCTTCCAGAGACAAGAGGGGCAGAAAAACGAGCACGATGATGATCGTGGCGAACACGATGCTGTTCCGGACCTCGGCGCTTGCGTGGTAGATCACATCCAATGGGGAGGCCGGACTGGGTTTCAGCCGGTTCTCCTTGAGGCGGCGGAAGACGTTCTCCACATCCACGATGCTGTCGTCCACTACCAGGCCGATCGCGACGGCCAGTCCCCCGAGAGTCATGGTGTTGACGGTGATGCCCAGCCGGTTCAGCACCAGCATCGCGATGACAAAGGAGAGCGGAATCGCCGTCAGAGAGATCGCCGTTGCCCGAAAGTTGAGCAGGAAGACCATCAGAATGAGGAACACCAGGAGGGCGCCGTCCCGAAGCGCTTCCTCGACATTGCGGATCGCTGCCTCGATGAAGTGAGACTGCCGAAACAGATCGGCGTTGATTCGGACATCCGGCGGCAGCGACGACTGGATCTCCGAGAGCGCCTTGTCGATCTTTCGGGTGAGTTCCAGGGTGTTTGCGTTGGGCTGTTTCTGAATGGAGAGAATGACCGCCGGCTCACCGTTCACGCTCGCATCACCCCTCGCCAGAGGGCGTCCCAACTCCACTCGCGCGACCTGGCCCACGGTGACAGGAACACCGTTTCGGACCGTGACAACCGTCTTCCCGATGTCGTCAAGGGTCCGCGCACGCCCCATGATGCGGATCACCGCCTCTCGCGAGCCGCTCTGAAGAAACCCTCCCGAGGTGTTGAGATTTGAGCCCTTCACCGCTTCGGTGAGTTGGTCGAGTGTTACGCCGTACTGACGAAGGCGCGATGGATTGGTGAGAACCTGATACTGCTTCGTGCCTCCGCCGATGGGAACGACCTGGGAAACTCCGGGGATCGCAAGCAGTCGCTGTCGCACCACCCAATCCGCCAGAGAACGCACCTCAATCGGGGCTGTGACGGCGGTTGCGGATGGGGCGCCCTCGACCGGATGGCCGCCCGAGAGTGAAATCAGCATGATCTCCCCCATGATCGAGGAGATCGGACCGAGCGACGGCAGGGTATCTCCCGGGATCCGCGCCTGAGCGAGTTGGAGCTTCTCGTTGACAATCTGACGGGCTCGGAAGATGTCGGCGCCCCACTCGAATTCCACCCACACGATGGAGAGACCGGCGCTGGAAGCAGAGCGAACCCGCTCGACCCCGCCGGCTCCGTTCATCATGGTCTCGATGGGAAAGGTGACCAGCGCTTCCGTTTCTTCGGGAGCCAGTCCATGCGCCTCGGTAAGGATCGTGACCACCGGTCGGTTCAGGTCGGGCAGCACATCGACCGGCATCCCCGCTGCAATCCCGGCGCCGTAGATCAACAACATCGCCGCGGCACAGAGTACCAGGAGACGATTGTGGATGCTGAACTGAATGACTCGGTTGAGCATCGGGTTACTTCCGGGCCTTCGCGAGAAGCTGATAGGATCCTCGGGTCACCACGCGCTCCCCAGGTTTCAGACCCGCCTCGATGGTGACTTGATCTCCAAGAGTCGGGCCGAGCCGGACCACCCGCCGGCGATAACTCTCCGCCGACTCCGCGACAAAGACGACTTGCTCCCCCGCCTGTTCCTGAACGGCCTCGAGCGGGACGCTCAACGCAGCGCCGCTGCCCGAAGCGATGATGGCCCGGACAAACATGTTGGGTTTGAGGATTTTGTCCGGGTTGCGCACCACCGTGCGGACACGCACAGCCCGCGTTTCGGCGTTCACCTCGCTGCCGATGTAGCTGATGGTTCCCTCGAACGTACGGCCCGGCACGGCATCCGCTCCGATGGCGATGCGCTGCCCCAGGCGGATACGGGGCAGATCCTTCTCAAACACGTCGCTCTCAACCCACACCGATTGCGTGTTGAGGAGTGTGGCCAGCGCTTCACCCGGCTCCACCACCTGCCCGGCCGTGACGGGGCGCGAGGCTACTTCGCCCGCAATCGGAGCGGCCACGGCGAGCTGGCTGCCGCCCCCCGAGGAGGCTCCCAACACCCGCAGCAGGTTCCGGGAGGAGCGTACCGCCTGACGGGATCCCGCGGCGGCGGCGGCTTCTTTCTCCTCGCTCCGGGCGGACTCGACCTGGGACTGCGCGGACTCCAGAGCGCGGCGCTGCGCCGTCACCAGAGCTTCCGCAGCATCTACCGACCTCTGCTGCCGGACTACCGCAGCCATCGCCGAGCGGACCCCCAGTTCGGCCGCCTCGAATTCGGCCCGAGCTGTCTCCACTTCGCGATTGTCGCGCAGATTCTCCCGCAAGATCCGCTCTTCCCGACTCATCGTGGCTCGGACGATCTGGAGTTGTCGCTCGGCGGTGGCGGCCCGCGACCGGCCCTGCATCGCCGCCGTCTGAGCTGTTTCCAGGTCTCTCCGCGCCACGACACCGTCTTTGAAGCCCTGCTCCATCCGACGCGCCTGAGCCTCATAATTCGCCAGCGCCGTCTGCGCTTCCCGCAGCTCGCCCTCCGCAGCCGCAACGGCTGCACGGGCGATCTCCACCGGTCCTTGCGCGAAGGCGCCGGCGGCGACTAACTGCTGCTGCCGCGCAACCGTCTTGCGGGCGCTCTCCACTTTCCCGCGGGAGATTTCCAGCTCGGAACGGGCACGCTCCACCTCAGCTCCGGCCTCGGCAAGTTGAGCCTGAGACCGCGCCAACCCGGCGGACGACTCCTCCACCAGAGACAGCATCCGGCGCACTTCCGCCCGAGCACTGGCGTGGGCGGCGTCCGACTGCCGCTGCTGGGACTCTGCCCGGCTGAGCGAAGCGCCCGCCTCCGCGATTTCGGTGCTCTCAATCACCGCGACCACCTGCCCGCGTGAAATCTGTTGACCCGGGTTCACGTTCATCCGCAGGACACGGCCGCGGACTGTGGAGTTCACCGTCACTTCACCATTGGGGTTCGGGCGCACCAGCCCGACCGCGGAGATTCCACCTCCGAGCGGCCGGCTTCGGACCGGAACCACCTCCACCCCAACTGCGGCTGCCGCGGCGGCGGAGAGCGATACCACATCCGGGTCGGGCGGCGCCATCTCCTCGTTTTCAATGGACAGCCGAAAGCGATAATTGTCCTTCGTTTGGAATGCTTCGATCTCCCGGTTTGGCCCCAGGAAGGCCTTCAACGGGTCCCCTGGACGGGTTCCGAAGGTCTCGGCGACGGCAATGTGCCGTCCGTCGGGACCATGCATGTGACCGGTCTCCTCATCCTGAGCGACGGCGCCGGAGAAGGGAAGCACCCCGAGCAGCAGCGCGAGCGAGGAGAGTCCGGCCGCCGCCCGGCGCCCGCTGCGTCGGCCCAGCACGTAGGCCGCAGCGATGACGGCCAGCGCTCCCATGGCGCCGAGTCCAACGAGGAGAGGGGATGGGGCAATCTCCGGCTTTCCGCCGGAGGTTGCGGGAACCCAGATCGGAAACTCCAGAACATAGTTCTTTCCGCCGGGCATCGTCACGTTTTCGATGATCACATACTCGCCGGGTTCCCGGTACATCATGTGGGAGCCGTAGACACCGTTTTCCGGCTCGTAGGTGTTGTGCTCTCGGTGGGCGACTGCTTTCGGATCCCCCTTCTTGTGGATGATCGAATGAACATCGCAGCCCTCCACCAGAGCTCCCTCATCCTTCTTCAAGCTGAACTTGCTGGTGTCGGTGATCTTGAGGTCATGGTGTGAGAGCACGCTCTTGCCGGTGGTGGCCCCGAACGTCTCCGCAACCGCAATGTGGCGTCCGTCCGGGCCATGCATGTGGCCCGTCTCGGCTTCCTGGGCGCTAACGTCGCAGGGGAGCGCCAGCGCCATGCCGATCAACGCCAGGAACAGATGCTTCCGGAACAAGATGAGATCGAGCGCCGGGGCAGCCGGACGCGACCCAGTTCTCCTCCTGCTTCCAGCGACCGTTACTGCGACTGACACTAGCATATTGGACCGGCTCTCTTGATCGGCGGGAAACGCGGGAGATTAGTGGTGGACGAACAGCTCCACTGCATGGTGGAGCCAGGAACCGGTGGAGAGGATGAGCCCGATCCCGAGAGCCATGAGGCGCAGTGGGAGGGGGCGTGGAGCCAGGGGAGAGCAAGTGAGCAGCGCCTGAACGCGGCCGTCCAGATCGTCTTCGAAGGCGGCAAAGCAGGCGCCGCCCGGTGTCTCGGTCGACGATCGCGCCATCACCCGCGCCGTGCGAACCAACGCTGCCGCCACGTCTGCGGCGCTTCCGACGTGGTGAGCGGCCGCCGCATCGCACTCTCGCTCCGCGGCCTGGCGCCAATCCTTGAGGAGCAGGCCGCAGCCCGGCAGCGGGAACAGGGCGTAAAACAACGTCAGGAGGAGCTTGACCAGATTGTCCCGCCGTCGGATGTGCGCCGACTCGTGGGCCAGCATCGCGGCGCAGTCGCGCTGCGACAACTGCTGCCGCAGTCCGGCGGTCACATAGATGGCCGGCCGGAAGACCCCCATGGTGAAGCACAGGGGCCGGGACGACGGGAGGGTGTAGAGGTTGGCGCCTTCGAACGGCTCCGGCTGCAGCTCCGATGCAGACCTCACCGCCGTCGCAAACGTCCGCAGTTTCGCTACCGTGTAAACGGTGCGGGCAAAGAAAAAGGCTCCCAGCAAGAGCAGCACTGCGTTTGCGGCGTGCAGCGCGCCGTGTGCGGCAGGCTCCGCGTGCAGCGTGCGCTCCCAGCCATGCCATGCCGTGTGGAGATCGGGCAACTGAAAGAGGTGCGGATGACGCGCCGAGAGCGGCAGCAGCAAGAGCGCTGCCGCAGGTAGAAAAGCACACCACGCAGATTCGGCGGCGGTGGCAACTCCTCCCCGACGCCGGATCCACGCCCGCGTGAGCAATGCGGAGAGCACCCCCACTCCCACGGCGGCGTAGGCGGATGCGAGCCAGAGAAAGACGATGTGCGGATCAGTCATTCGGGCTCTCCCGGCGTCGTTCCACGGCCTCCAGCAGCAAAGCCAGTTTCTCCTCGGAGAGATCGTGCTCCGGCTGCGAGAAGAAGGATGCCACCGCCTGCGGAAACTGATCGACCAATCGATCCAGAGCGCTGGAGACGATCCGTCGCTCCAATTCCTCTCGCGTCACCGCCGCCTGATAGTGGTAGGCCTTCCCCTGCTTGATGCGGGAGAGGATCCCTTTCTCCACCAATCGCTCCATGGTCGTTTTCACGGTGTTGTAGGCGCCCCGCATTTCGGCAGGGAGGCCGGTGTGGACATCCGCCACCTGCACCCTTCCCTCCGACGACCAGACCACGTCCATCACGGCGCTCTCGAGCTGTCCGAGCGGACTGGCGTCCCCCGTTTTGCGAGGGAAGAAACGACGAGAGGAGTTGGGCTGCAGCATAGGAGCCAGTATAGAGGAGCACACCTGCTACCGTCACTCGTAAGTTGTGGGGAATGGACCACCGGCGAGGTGGGTCGCGGCGATCCGGGTAGATCCCCACTCCCGATCATGACCAGTCGGTTTGAAGTTCGATCTTACGAAGGGCGGTGGCGCCGCGGGTGGTAGTGGGACCCCCGAGATCCCGGGTGAGGGCGGGCCAGCGGACGCGGGAGCCGCTGACTCCGGCGCGGGCCCGCCAGTAGATCTCGCGGCCGAGGAGGCGCAGTTCGTCCACTGGAGACTGGTGCTGGGCCAGCCGGGCGGCGCGCTCCACGTCCGGGGGCTGCTTCAGAAAGACGACCAGCACGGTCTCGCCGGGTTCCAACGTCGCCTCATCCCACGGAAGGTTCGCGAGACACTGCCGCACTTCCGCCGGAGTTCGGATGAATGTCTCGACCTCGTACCCCAGTGCCGCGCGGAGGTGGGTTTCCAGGTGCTTCTCGAGCCGGGTCGGGTCCGACTCCTCGCTGCAGAAGCGGACATTGCCGCTCGCGAGCGCTGTGCGGAGCTCCGTCATGCCGGCCTGGGCGAACAACGCCAGCAGCGCCGGCATGGAGACGCGTCGCCTGCCGACATTCAGCGCTCGGAGAAACGCCAGGTATTCGGTGATCAACCGCCGGCTCCGCCCTTGCCAACGGGCCGGGCAAACCACGGCGCGGCGGTTTCGTCAGTCACGAAGAACTTGAGGAGCATGTCGGCGACCTTTCGGCGGCCCGTCTGGCTGGGGTGAGTGCCGTCTTCGGTCAGGTCGGCGCGTTCCCAGATCAGGCCGTCGCTCTTGCGGGGGGTGACGCCGTCGCCCCAGACATAGGGTCCCCAGAGGAGCAGCGCGGAGCGAACGTCCCCCCGCTCAGGGTTGGCGTTCAACTCGGCGTCGCCGCGAGACTGCGACTGGATGAGCCAGCGCACCACGAACGCGGACTCGTAGGCATACGGTTCGGGGTTCAGCGGCGTGCCGGCGTAGCCGCCGTAGATTCGGCTGCCCAGATAGGCGATCCGGAGATTGGGAAAGCGGCGACGCGCGTTTTGCAGCACGGCCCGCGTGTCGCTCTCCAGCTTCTTGCCATGCTCGGTCAGCTCGCCCCGTGGCCCCATGTTGGCCAGCTTCACCCAGGCCACCTGAACCTGCTTCGGGCTGACCCCGGCCGCCTGAAGCCGACGATCCGCCTCCAGCCACGCCCGCCCCTGGGGATCGACCCACTGCGCCATGGCCTGTCCGCCCTGCGCGCAGTCGACGATGGTCAGGCGCTCGGACTTCCGGGGGTCCCGGTCGGCGATCTGTTTGAACATCGAGAACTCTTGAGTGGCATTCGACATGCTGATGGAGACGAGCCCGATGGCGCCGGCGGGCGAGGGGCGACCCTCGGCATCCAGCGGCGCGATGCGGGCGGCTTCCTTGCGGGCGGCTTCTCGGAGCGCCGGTGGGGGCACGTTGGAACCGCCGCCGTAGAGCCCACCGTCCTCGCCCTTGTAGCGATCCGAGGCGGACATCTCGCTCAGCGGTTTCAGTCCGACCGAGGTCCGGGGCATGGTCTCCCCGGGCAGGGGTTGACGTCCGAGTCGAATGACGGCGATCTGCGGCCCAGCGTCGCCGCGCTCCACGGTGACGGTGATCTCAGCGCCCGCCGCGAGTTCGGGGGCCAGCAGCGCGCCGGGGAGCGACTTGCCCTCTTTGTTCAGGATCCGCGCCCCACGCGCGAGGGGAACCATGCGCTCCTGACCATTGGAAAAGACGTGGAGCACTCGTCTCTCCACATCGATCCGTCGCAGGATCCCGAACGCCTGAAAGCTCGTGCTTCCCTGGAGCAAAAGCAGGAGCCCGAGAAGGAGCGGTAAGACGGCTTGCAACATGGCGCCCTCCACTCGCCGTCGGCGAGCCAGAGTGATCTTCGGTCGGCGGTCAATTCTAGGACGGTGGAGTGGGGGATTGGTCCGAGTCTTGCATCACGCGGCGGCGCGAAGTAGAGGGGGAAGGGGGGGGTGTCACGCGAAGCCGCGAAGCCGCGAAGAAGGGGGAAGGGGGAAAAGAAAGAGAGAAGAAGGGGATGATGAGAAAGGGGGAGATGGCTCCTGAAGGCGCCGGAGGCGCGATGAAGAGGGGCTCTGGGAAGTGGATCAACTGTAAGGAGCCGGCAGAGATTCAGTCTCCATCGAGCGTTCCTTCTCCATCGAGATTTCCTGGTCTTACTGTTTCGGGGGAGACGGAACCAGTCCGTGGAGCGGATCCTGGCGTTAGTCGCAGACGGGAGGATGCGAGGTCGTGGTGACCGTTGACGACCCTCTTGATACCTTCTTTGAAGGTCGGTGAGCCGAAGTTGATGAGGAGCCCGAGCCGCAAGTTGAGAAGGCGAAGATAGGTGAGCAGTTGCTTTGAGTGAACGGGCGAAAGCACCTCAACAGATTTGAGTTCGACAACAAGGCATCCGTTCACGAGCAGATCGACGCGGAGACCTTCGTCGAAGTGCATGCCCTGGAAGTCGAAAGCCACCGCTCGCTGGCGCTCCACAGTGAGGCCGCGCTGCTCCAACATCCTGGCGAGCACGGCCTCGTAAACGGACTCGAGTAGTCCGGGCCCCAGGTCTCGGTGAAGCTGAAAAGCCGCATCCACGACTTCCGCCGACGTCACTTCCGCGTTCATCCCCTTGCTCCAAACCCAGGCAAGTGATCGCCGTCGGACCAATCAAGCGATCCGAACAAGCCGGCGGCGCCCCTCCTGCGGAGATACAGCCTCCGGTTCAGTCCACTTCCGTCGGCCCCTCACTTGTCCCCACCAATCTTCACCAAGCGCGCATCCCTCTTCGCCATCACGCTTCTTCAAGCACCCCTATTCCCCATCACGCTTCTTCACGCCTCCACCCCTTCGCGTGCCCACCCTGTTCCTCTCTCCCCTTCTTCTTCACGCCCTCGCGCCCTCGCGTGCCACCTCCCCCCTCCTATCATCCCCTTCTTCTCCCCCTCTTCTCCCCTTCTTCTCCCCTTCGCGGCTTCGCGGCTTCGCGTGACACCTCCCCCTTTACCACGTCATCGCACCCCCGCGCGTTCGCCCTGATCGGTGGTGCGGAGGGCATAGAGCGAAGCCTGTCGGAGGCGGATGCGGAAGCGGATCTGTGGGGGCGTGGGGCGGCCGGCGAGGCGGGTGAGGTCGGCGCCGGATTTCCAGACAACGGGCAGGCGGATGCCGTCGCCGGTGAGGGGCTGAGAGGTGTCCAGGACAGCACCGCCGGCGTCGAGCGCCTCCACCTGGGCTTCGCCGCCTTCCTGAACCTTTAGATTGAGCAGGAGCGTTCGCCCCTTGACGGTGAGCGGCGGCGTGGTGACGATGCCCTGCGGTTCACCGGCGTCCAGCGAGACGAACCCGTCCATCCGCAGCACGGCGAGGCAAACACCGCCGACGTCATCCGAGTAGCCTGCGCGCGGAATAGCCCGGCCGTTGGGATAAGTCCCTTCCCAATGAAAGGTCGAGCGGTACTTGAGGCCGGTGTAGTAGAACCAGAGCTCGTCCGGCCGTGATGGGGGGCGCACCGGCGCGGAGGGCGGCAGGATCTGGGTGAGGTCGTAGGCGCCGGAGTCAATGCGCGAGGGGCCGATGAAGACGCCGCGCTCTCCCAGCCGGTTCCAACTCTTCAGATCCCGACTCATGGTGAGCTGTACGACATGGAAGCCGTCGGTGTTGGGATAGTTGCGGACGGGGCCCGTGGAGTGGAAGATCGCGGGCAGTCCGATGTGGAGCCCTTCATAGTGAAAGACGCCCATGTTGTAGACATCGACCTTGTAGAACTTCGGATCGTGGTAGAAGGTCTGCTGCAGCGTGGCGTCCGCGCGGCGGGCCTCGATGCGCTCCCGTCCCAACGCCTGATCCTGCTCATCGCTCTGGAAGACGAGGCCAAGGTCCTCCCATGTTCGAAAGTCCCGGCTGGTGGCGATCGCAACGGCGCGCCCGAAGGTCCCACCGCGCTTCACCGAGTGGATGAACCGACCCTCCGCGGGATCGAAGCTGAAGTTCGACTCGTCGGAACTGCGAACGGGCGGGACATCGAGCTTCGTCCACTGGAGTCCGTCGGGGCTCACAGCGAAGCCGCCGTTGGTGATGGCCGCCTTGTAGCGGCGGGCGGGCTCCGGATCGGCGCCGTCGCGGAGCACCTGATCCAGTTTCAAACTGGGCTCCGGCTCGGGCGACCAGTTCAAGCCGTCGCTGCTTCGCCAGAGCGAGCGTTCAACGCCGAGCACCCACAGGCGGAAAACACCCAGGTCAGGGTCCCACACGGGTGCCGAGCGAGTCTGCAGCGTCCGGCCCGACTGGGGGCTGCGAATGACGGCGCCCTTCTTCTCGGGCGCGTGCATTCGTCGCCGAACCCCCTCCATGCCCGAGATGGAACGATCGTCGAGAAACAGATGAGCACGACCCGGACTCAGCTCCAGCGCGCCTTCCTGGGCAAGCGCGGGCGCAAAACCCGCCGCGGACGCCCACGCGGCGCCTCCCGCAAGCAAACATTCCCGGCGACTGACTCTCGTGCGACTCAAGGCCCCATCCTCCCGCTGCCGGATCGGCTCGAGGGGTCCGGTCTCCCCCACAGAGATCCGACGTGGCGGCCCTGGAAACCTCGGTCATCGCGGTATTGAGGCGGGCACAGGCAACCTGCACCCGAGGGAGCTCCATCAGGCAAAAGCGCGGAACGTCGCCAATGAGCGGGGGTATCAGCCCGGTGTGGAAGGGTCCAGTTTCAAGGCTGAGGGGTTTGGAGGCTGACGCCAGTGCTGTCTGCTTACCCGAGCCAGGACGCCTGCCGACCTATCCCTCTTCGTCATTTCCACAAGAGACGGCTGCAGACGGCTCCTGCGGCAGAGTGCTTCGCGGGCGACTTCACCCGCAGAAACGCCCTCGGCTTGCACCGAGGGCGTCGGACCAGCGATACTCTCGCTGGCGCTGTAGCTCCGAAGTCTAGCAAGGCTACGGAGCTGTGTCAAGACGGGAAGAATGAATGAATGGGACGAGGGTGAAGTGGAACGAGTAACGCTCTATGTCGATGGATTCAACCTCTACTTTGGCCTGCGATCGAGGAAGTTGCAGCGTTACCTGTGGCTCAACCTGCACACCCTGGGGACATCTCTGCTCAATCCACGCCAGCAACTCTTGCAAATCAAGTACTTTACGGCGAGGGTGAGCGGGCCCCCGGACAAGCGCGCCCGCCAAAGCACCTTCATCGAGGCGCTTGAGACTCTTCCGAACCTGAGCATCTATTACGGCAAGTTCCAGGTGAACCCGGCCACTTGCTTGTGTTGTGGAGCGACAACTGGCGTGCCGAACGAGAAGCAGACTGACGTGAACATTGCCGTAGAGATGCTCTGCGACGGTTTCGGTGACCACTATGACACGGCGATACTTCTCTCAGCGGACAGCGACCTCACGGCTCCCATTCGTGCAATCCGGCAGACCTTTCCGGCAAAGCGAGTGGTAGTCGCCTTCCCTCCGGGTCGGTATTCCGCGGACCTTAAGGCCATTGCACACGGAAGTTTCACCATTGGGAGAGCGAAGCTGGCTCACAGTCAATTCCCCGACAAAGTCGTCAAAGCGGACGGTTACACATTAGTTCGCCCTGAGAAGTGGAGTCCGGCCCAGATCTGAGTGTGCCACTGCCTTCGGATGACCCAGCAGGATGCCAGGATGGTGAAGAGCAGGGGGTGACGTTCGTGGGGAGAAACGGGTGGGGTGATAACCCTCGCTTTCAGCCTCAAGCTCCCGCTTGCCGCAGTGGGCGCGTCGTACATATCGGTGGCGGCGCGTGATGGCTGAGCCGGTCCTGCGGGCTCCCCCGGTTCCTGAAGGTCGGGTTCCCGGGCGGCGGTTCGGAGACAAGCCCCGTCGGAGGTGGAAGAGTGAGAGGACCTTCATCCGGTGAACAGATCGTCGAGTTTGGGTCGGCGGAGTAGCTCCGGCCCGAGTGAGGTGGGTTCCCCCATGAGACGTCTGCTTCAAGGGCTGAGTGTCGCGCTCCTGTTGTTGGTCGCGGGTGTTCGCGGCGGCGCATCGACGGCGGAAGGCGGGCGGCCGAATGTGCTGATGATCGCTGTGGACGACCTGAACGACTGGGTCGGTTGCCTGGGCGGTCACCCTCAGGTGAAGACCCCGAACCTGGATCGGCTCGCGAAGCGCGGGATGCTCTTCACAAACGCCCACTGCGCGGCGCCGGTGTGCAACCCATCCCGCACGGCCCTCTTGACCGGTCGCCGCCCGAGCAGCACGGGACTCTACGACAATGGCGGTCTGTGGCACGAGGCGCTGCCGGGCGTGGCCACGATCCCCTCCCACTTCAAGGCAAACGGGTACTACACGGCCGGCGGCGGCAAGATTTACCACCACGCCAACGGCTACAACCGCCGCGGCGACTGGGACGCCTACTTCGATCAGGTCTTCGACAGTCCCTACCTGGCGAGGTTGGCGACGGGTGAGCCTGCGAAGGGGTTTACCTGGCCGGCCGGTTTCCCACTGAACGGCCTGCCCTCGGTGAAGGCGATGGAGAAGCCGCCGCTCAATCCCGGGGAGTTCGATTGGGGGCCGCTCGACCGACCGGCCGCGGAACTGGGCGACGATCGGCTCGTCGAGTGGGCCGGACGCTTCCTGCAGAACCCGCCGAAGCAGCCGTTCTTTCTCGCGACGGGAATCTTTCGCCCCCATCTGCCCTGGTATGCGCCCCCGGCCTACTTCGATCTCTACCCGCCCGATACGATTACAGCGCCGCCGACCCGAGCCGATGATCTGGCGGATCTGCCGGAGACGGGGAAGCGCCTCGCGGCGCAGCGGCGGGGCGATCTGGAGGTGGTTCGAGCCGCTGGTCGGTACCCCCAGATGCTTCAGGCGTATCTTGCCAACATCAGCTACTGCGATGCCCTCGTGGGCCGGCTGCTGAATGCCCTCGACCGGAGCCCCGCAGCGCGGAGCACGGTGGTGGTGCTCTGGTCGGATCACGGTTGGCACCTCGGTGAGAAGCAGGCGCTCCACAAGTTCACCCTCTGGGAGCGCTCCACCCGGGTGCCGCTGATCATCGCGGCGCCGGGGGTCACCCCGGCCGGAACCCGCACCGTGCGGCCCGTCGGGTTGATCGATCTCTTCCCCACGCTCTCCGAGCTCTGCGGCCTGCCTCAACCGCCGAACCTCGACGGCGCCAGCCTGGCCCCGCTCCTTCGCGATCCCCGGCGAAGCTGGGAGCGCCCCGCCCTCACCACCCATCAGCAGGGGAATCACGCCCTTCGCACCGAGCGCTGGCGCTACATCCGATATCGCGACGGCGGCGAGGAACTCTACGATCATACAAACGATCCGAACGAGTGGACCAACCTGGCATCCCGACCGGAACTCGCATCGGTAAAGGCCGATCTGAGCCGCTGGTTTCCCACCACCGACGCCCCGCCCGTCCCCAGAAAAGCCGCCCTGCAGACCGGCGAGCCGTGATCGGATGCGTCTGTTCCGCCGGATGGGCTTCAACCCGGGCCGGACGCCGGGATGGAAGCCAGGATGGAAACCGCCGGAGGTTGAACTTCGGCATAGTTCGGTGATGAGGAGAGGGGTAATGCCATGCTGCGGGCTGTGATAACCGGCGCTCGGGAAGCGAAGCTGGTCGAGACGACGGTCCCATCGCCGAAGGAGCACTGGGCGCTGGTGCGGGTGACCGTGGCGCCGATGTGCACTGAGTACAAGCAGTGGCTGGCGGGGACGCCGGGAGAGTATCTGGGTCATGAGGCCGTGGGCGAAGTCGTGGAGACGGCTCAGCCGGGCCGCGTGCGGGTGGGAGATCGCGTCGTGGTGCAGCCGCTCTATGCCTGCGGGAGCTGCCCGGTGTGCGTGCAGGGGGAGCACATCCACTGCGAGGAAGGTCCGACGCCGGCCGCCTTCACGGGCAGTCGGGAAGGCTCGGCCACCATGGCGGAGTACCTGTTGAAGCCGGATTGGCTGCTCTCGCGCATCCCACCCGACGTGTCCGATGAGGATGCGGCCCTCGCGCTCTGCACGCTGGGACCCTCCTTCGGCGCCTTCCAGCGGATCGAACTGCGAGCCCACGAGACGGTACTGATCACGGGACTCGGGCCGGTCGGTCTCGGGGCCGTGGCGAACGCTGTGTTTCGCGGCGCTCGCGTTCTCGCCGTCGAGAGCAATCCGTTTCGCGCCGAACGGGCCCGCGAACTGGGCGCCGAGCAGGTGTTCGATCCGTCGGACCCGGAGACGCCGGCGCGGCTCCGAGCTCTTAACTCGCCCATCGACTGCGCGGTCGACTGCTCCGGCTCCCCCGCCGCGCACCGACTGCTCATCGACTCGGTGCGGCGCAAGGGGCGCATCGCCTTCGTCGGCGAGTGCAGCCAGGACACCGTGATCCGGATCAGCCCCGATCTCATCCGCAAGGGTCTCACGCTCATCGGCTCGTGGCACTACAATCTCGCGGAATTCCCGCGGCTGCTGCAGGTCATCCGCCGCCTCTCGAACCGGGAGCTGCTGGTGAGCCATCGCTTCCCCCTCGCCGAAATCCAGACCGCGTTCGAAACCCTCGCGGGTCAGGAGACGGCGAAGGTTCTCCTCACGACGCGGTGATCGCCCGCAGCGCACGTCCCACAGGGATTGATCGGTGCGGCGGCGAAATTGCCGTTACTTCGTTTCGTCGAGCCGTGCCCAGCGAGGTTCTCCATCGGCGCCTTTAGCTCCATCGCCTTGAAGCAGCTCGATCCCGTGCTGGCTGCGGCCATTGAAGCCCGACTCACCGGTGTCGGCGGGAATTCGCCCGCCGGATCTCAGGCTATCGAGGCCTCGTGGCAGAAACCGCTGGCGGCCCGCCGCCGATTGCTGCTGCGGACACCTGGAATGGTGCTGACCTTCGGGTTGGCGCTGTCGGCCGGCTTGTCTCTCTCGCTGACCGCGGCGAATCCCGCTTCGGGTTTGGGCCTGGGGTTGGGAATGGCCATCATCGCGGCGTCCGCTGCCGCCGCCGTGCGCCTGCAGCGGCGCGGAGAGCTCCGCTTCCGCGAGAGCCTCACCGCCGAGGAACTGCGCGGGTTTGCCGCCGATCCGGCCCTGTCCCGCCTCGAACGGACCTACCTCGACTCCGTCGCGCGGCTGATGGAGAACGCCGACGACCTGGGGGAAACGCTGGCCGCAGATCTCCTCACCGAGATGAACGCCCTGGTGGCGGCGTATCGGCGGCTTCAGGAGCAGTCCGATTCGGTGCGGGCCGTGCTCGGCGGCGCGTCGGTGGCGGAGGTGGAAGCAGAGGCGACGGCGCTCGCGCGTCGGGCCGCCGCGACCGGCGATCCCGCCACGCGCGCCGTTCTCGAACAGAGTCTGGAACTCTGCCGCCGCCGGCTGGAACGAGGGCGCGCCGTGGGCTCGGTCGTCGAGCGGATCGAGGCCCAGCAAGAGGTGCTGTGCCAGACCCTTGCCTCGCTCCAGAGCAGCCTCGCCGGTTTGCAGGCGGCGCCGGTCGAGCTGAGGTCGCCTCGCGAGGAGGAGTTCCGGAGCTCCATCCGCGCGATCGAGGGCCAGACCCGCGCCGTGGAGGATGCGGTGCGCGAGGTGCTCTCCCTCTCCGCCGGCGCCTGAAGCCCTCCGGGTGGGCCGTCCCGGCGCGGCGCTTCCGGCCTCCGGACTGGCGCATTGCCGAAGGAAGGCGCAAAATGCCGTTCTCTCGCGCCGGCCGAACGTCGGGCGCGGTGGAAGAAGGATGGATGGCTCGCTCCGATTCGACCCTTCAGCGCTACTTCGCCCCCTGTCCGAGGGGTTTGGAAGAGTGCCTGGCGAACGAACTCGCCGCTCAGGGCGCCGGCGAGATCGAGACGGTTCCCGGCGGCGCCCACTTCGCGGGCGATTGGGCATGCTGCTACCGCGTTAATCTCCACAGCCGCATCGCCACTCGGGTTTTGTGGCGGGTGGGGCATGAGCGCTACCGGACCGAGAGCGATGTGCACCGGGCCGTCTTTCAGCTTCCCTGGTGGGAGTGGTTCGATCCCCGCTGGACGATCCGGGTTTACGTCACCGCGATCCACTCCCCGCTGCGGAGCCTCGAGTACATCACGGTCCACATCAAGGACGCCCTCTGCGCCCGGTTCAGCCAGCGCTGCGGGATGCGGCCGAGCGTGGACACCGAGCAGCCGGAGATCCGCGTGCATGCGTTCCTCGATGCCCGCGCCATCACGCTGTACGTGGACACATCCGGCGAGCCGCTCTACAAGCGCGGCTACCGTCAGTCCGCCAATGAGGCGCCGCTGAAGGAAAACCTCGCTGCGGGACTGATCCTGCTCGCCGGTTGGGAACCTGGAATGCCGTTCCTGGATCCGATGTGCGGGAGCGGCACGCTGCTGATGGAGGCGGCGCAGATGGCGCTGAACATCCCCGCGGGCGGCGCTCGGGAGTTCGGCTTTCAGCGCCTCATCGGGTTTCAGCGAGGCCTGTGGGAGCGGATGCGAAACGAGGCCTTGGCGGCGGCGCTGGAGCCCAGACCGCTTCCCATCTTCGGCAGCGATCTGCACCACCCTGAGATCCGTGCCGCGGTTCACAATCTGGAGGCGGCCGGTCTCCGCGAGGCGGTGCAATTGAAGCAGGCGGACATCCTGCGCCTCTCGAAGCCTGCGGAGACGGGGGTGATGGTGACCAACCCGCCCTATGGCGTTCGACTGGGAGAGCAGGAGCAGTTGGAGGAGTTCTACCCGAAGCTGGGGGATGCGCTGAAGCGCAGCTTCGCGGGTTGGACCTGCGCCTTCCTGAGCGGAGATCCGGAGATGCCGCGCCGCATCGGTCTCAAGCCGACCCGGCGGATCCCACTCTTCAACGGCGCCCTGGAGTGCCGGCTTCTTCTTTATAAGATGGTCAGCGGCGAACTGCGGCCACGCGGAGAAGATCCGGCGTTCCCAACCGAACCGGCCGAACCGGTCGAGTCGTCCGAGGCCGCCGCAGCAGGGCCGGAACCGACCGAGAACTCGGCCCACTGACCTGCGGCAAGGCTCGGAGTCGGCCCGGGGCCGACTCCGAGCGAACTGCGAGGCTCACCGAGCCCGGTCGGCGGGGCTGAGGGCCATCGTTCGGATCTGTCGGCGATCATCCGACGCTCGCTGCTGCCAGGCGGCCAACACCGCGCCCTCGCTCCCCAGCGCCAGTGCGGGAAATCCCGCACTGGCCTCCGGGGCGGTGAGACGGATGATGCGGCGAGGAGCAGCCGCACCGTATTCCGTCTCCGCCAGTCGAAAGCCGTCTTGCTCCCAGGCAAGCCAGCTTCGACCATCGTGAGAAACCACAGAAGGTCAATCAGCCTGCCGGCGCGCGGCCCCTGGAGATCCCCAAACACACTCCTGAATACGCCTACCACACTCCTGACCGTGGCCTCTCATCCCGCTGAGGAGAGAGTTCCACGAGCCGGCGCGAGAAGTGCCTTCGACCCATCCGCCGGAAGCATGCGGGTTGTGCTCTCACATCGCCGAGCCCGACTCTTCATGCGGCGCCGAGCCGCCTGGCCGATCCCGCAATCGTGGCGGAACACTCCGAAGCAGAGCGTCCGACCGACTCCGGCCGGCCCGAAGACGAGACGCGAGCCTCGCCACTGCCGATCAGGAGCGGCGGGGAGGTGGGGTGGGGGTTTCGGAAGCGACGCGACGAAGCGAGCCGCGGTCCCGGTGAGCGCGGCTTGAGAGTCGCTGAGGCGCCGCGGGGATTGCGGGCCGAGTGACGGCGGCAACGGGATTCCAGAAGACACGAAGCGTCACGCCGACGGGGACCGAGTCGCTGCACGAGGTGGAGCGCATGTTGCACTCCGGGTTGCCTCCGTGCTCACAACAGCAGGCTGTGGCGCCGTGAGGATCCGGACGGCACGAGCACGAATGCTCCTGCCCCGCCTGACAGGCAGCCGGACTCGCGCCGGCCGAGGCCGCCATGAGCGACAGCGGCGTCAGACTGTAAAGCATCACAGCCAGAAGCGCCAGCCACCGAGTTCGAAGTGCGTCGCGGTACATCCCAATGCCTTATACCCCGATCTGTCCGACTCTGTCACTGAAGCGTTTCATCGTGTGCAGGGAAGCGAGCAGTGAGTGGCGAGTAG
>SXGS01391447.1_pt1 | contig 22392 bp, 17 predicted proteins | sample 3174681 | NCBI WGS metagenome assembly SXGS01 (sample SAMN11356861, study PRJNA531348) | freshwater metagenome | isolation source: freshwater sample F1-80 | place: China: Fuxian Lake, Yuxi | collected 2017-12-25
CATGAAGTTCTCCATGAATGGCGCCCTGACCATCGGAACCCTCGACGGTGCCAACGTGGAAATCCGTGAAGAGGTCGGCAATGACAACTTCTTCCTCTTCGGCCTGACCACCGAACAGGTTGAATCCTGGAAATCCCGGGGCTATCACCCGCGCGAACTATACGATGCCCAGCCCCGGCTCCGCGAAACGATCGACGCCATCGCCAATGGCACATTCTCCGGCGGCGACACAGGGTTGTTCCGCCCCCTCATCGATCATCTCATCCACCACGACACCTACATGCTGCTTGCCGATTTCCAGGCGTACATCGATTCACAATCCGAGGTCAGCGCCGCCTGGGGCGACTCCGCCAAATGGACCCGCATGTCCATCCTGAACGTCGCGCGTGTCGGAAAATTTTCCTCGGATCGTGCCATCGCTGAGTACTGCAAGGAGATCTGGAATGTCCCACAGGTCCACATCGAACTGCCCTCCTGACACAATGCTTTAGCCTAAGTCCGGCAGTTGGAACAGCCGCTAAAGAACGCAAAGAACAGAGTGAACTGATTCATGCAGAAGCGAACCCGGCGTGAAGCTCCTCGTGGGAGTGAAATGGAAGGCCACTTCACATTGACTCCAATTCCCTCTCTTTGCGATCCCTGCGTTCCTTCGCGGCTACTAAGCTGCTCTTTTAGGATTACTGAGGAGACCGCAGGCTATCCCACGGTCTCCTCCGCAGGTTCTTCGGCGTTCATGGTGGAGGCATTCAATTCATGGAACCTCACCATCTTCGCACGACCTGTCTGGCCGTGTTCGTTTCCGCGCACGCGATGCTCTATTCGACGCGGATGATTCCTTCCATGTAGGGATGCGGTGTGCAGAAGTAATTGTATTCGCCCTTCTCGGTGAGGGTCACACTCCACTTTTCTCCGTGCCCCAGCATGGGAGACCAGAAATCAGAGGGTCCCTTGTTGCCTTTTTTCACATCATGGACACCCGAGAATTCGCCATCGAAGAATGCGAAGACGTCATCGTTGGTCCATTCAATGGTTGTGCCGCTCGGCACGGCGACCACCTTTGGATAATAGGAATTGCCGATGATGCTGATCCGCATCTTCTTTTCGCCATTGGCCAGGCGGACTGGTGCGGCCAGCTCGTCCGAACCTGGTTCGAAGGGTGAGATGGTGCGGACGGCCTTGGCCTTGAGTTTCGCGAAATCCTCCGGTGTGTAGGTCGGGCCGTCAGCCAGCACGGTTGGCGAGCGGACGGCGTCTTTTGTGGCGGCGAGAATGCCGATGGTGCCGCGCGTGGTGGAGCCGAATGCATGGTTCACAATCAGATAATTGCCTTCATCAGGCGGCACGCGGAAGTCAACCACCCAGGAGTCGGTGGGACCGGCAAGGACAGACTGGCCGCCGACCAGGGTGTTCTCAGGATTGGGCAAACCTTGCCAGTAGGCAAAATCCCAGATGATGCCGACCAGGTGAAAGGTTGAGAGGATGTTCGGGCCGACGTTGAGAAAATTGATGCGAACGAAGTCCCCCGGGCGGACCTTGATCGGACTGGCGACATAGCGGAAGAGCGAACCGTTGAACATCACGTAGGCGGGCTTGCCTTCAACGGCTTCCTTGCCGCTCGCGTACAGTTCGTGTTGCACCATGTAAAGCTCCAGGTCAGGGCCGCGGCCCATGACTTCGTCCATCTTGAATTTCTGCTTCTTCGGTTTGACGACCATCATTCCATACTGGCCAAGCAGGGTATGCATCGGGATGGCGTGGCCGCCGGGAGCGCAGTGATACATGTAAACGCCGGGATACGTGACACGGAACGTATGGGTCCGTGTCTCTCCCGCGAAGATCTTGCCAAAATACTTGGAGGTCTGGGTATAAGCGGCGTGCAATGAAACACCGTGGGGCACCTCGCCGTTGTTCACGACCGTCAACTCGACGACATCTCCTTCGTCCATAATGAGCGTCGGTCCGGGAATGGTTCCGTTGACAGTGAAGCCGTGGTAAATGACGCCGTTGCCCAGGGCGATTTCACCTTCCGCCATCACGAGAGTGAACTTCTTGTCCGGCTTGGTGCCGGGCAGGACATAGCTCGTCTCCGGGATGCCGAGCTTGCGGTCACGGTCAATGATGTCGAGGAACTCGTGTTTCGCGGCCGCCGCAGCCGGACGTTGAGCCGCCGGTGCTGATGCCTGTGCGAGCTGGATGGGCCGTGGAGCGCCGCCGATCGCCGCCTGGAAAGGTGACGGACTGTTGAGATCCAGTCCTGGGTAAGAAACGGGCGTGCTGCTCAGGGCGGCAAGTGATGTGCGCAGCCTGGCAGCTCCAGTGCCTTCCGCCTGATTGATGAGGAAACTCATTTCCGAGGCGTGCAGGGAAGGCTTCGAGCCATTGAGGAGTTTATTGACCATCACCAGATTGCACGCCTCGCATGCACGAACGTTCGTGCTGCCAAGGAGTGCTGCCGCGACCGTGCCAGCAAGCCACCATCGTGATTGCCGGAGCCAGGATTTTTGTGAATGTGTTTTCATCGTGCATTTTCCTTTTATGAACAGTGTCTGGCCGGGCGACTCGAGAGTCGCACGCTTCCGAGCCTGATTCTTCAAATCTTCAATCATTTAATTGTTGAAGTGAGCAGCGGTACTCACGGAACTACTCTGATGGAACAGACGCCTATTCACTTTGATCCTGGTCAAGTCTTCCTCTCCCTGAGTTTCATGGGCGGGTGAATGCGGCGAAAGTTCGAATCGAACCGCAAAATTCCTGTTCATAGCTCGTAAACCAACTCGGCCCACCCATTGGCATTTCAGCCCCCTTACTGAGAAGACCGCAGGCTGCCCTGCCGTCTTCTCAGTAACGAGCACGAGAGAAAGCAACCTACAGAAGGGCGATACCCAAACACTTTGACTTTCATCAAGGTGACAATCAGCAGACGCTAGAGACTCTCTTCATGACAACTCATCACCTTGAAACTTTGCTGAGGAGACCGTGGGATAGCCTACGAATTCCGGAGAGTGCCGTGGGCACAGATGCAAGGCGTGAGCGCGGGAGGATGCCCACAGCGGCCTCTGACCAAGCGGGCAAAGTAACAGATGAGCCCGCGCCCCTTCCGAGATTTTCAGGCTGCCGCACGGTCTCCTCAGTGAAGAACGCTAAGCGCGCCATCGCGAAGCTGACTCTCTGGTTCCTCCTGATTGCGGCGTTGCCCGGCATGTCAGATATCAATGCTGCGGAAAATTCCGCTCCGCCCCCGAGATTGAAGCGCTCCGAGAGTTTCCTCGGCATCCACTTCGATTTCCATGCTGGCCCCGATTGCAAGGAAGTCGGCAAGAACACCACGCCTGAAATGGTTGCCACCATCCTTGACCAGGTGAAGCCGGACTACATCCAGATCGATTGCAAGGGGCACCCAGGATATTCGAGCTATCCGACGAAGGTCGGCAACCCGGTGCCCGGCTTCGTCGGTGATCCATTGCGCGTGTGGCGTGAAGTGACGGCAAACCGGGGAGTCGCCCTCTACATGCACTACTCCGGCGTGTGGGATTCGCGGGCCATCGAGTTGCATCCCGACTTGGCGGTCATCAACGCCGACGGCTCGACCAACAAGAACGCCACGTCTGTCTTCGGTCCCTACGTGGACCAACTGCTCATCCCGCAATTGCGCGAACTGGCGGGCGATTATGGGGTGGATGGCGTGTGGGTGGACGGCGAGTGCTGGGCAACGGTGCCGGATTACGGCGCGGCTGCGGTGAAGGCATTCAGCGCTGCGACGGGATTCACCAGCGTGCCGAGCAATCCAGGCGATCCACACTGGTTCGAGTGGATGGAGTTTCAACGCGAAGCCTTCCGCAAGTATCTCCGCCATTACCTCGCCGAGGTGAAGCGCACGAATCCCAGGTTCGAAATCGCGAGCAACTGGGCCTTCAGCGATCACATGCCCGAGCCGGTCAGCGCCCCGGTCGCGTTTCTGTCCGGCGATTTCTCCCCGCAAAACAGCGTCAACTCCGCCCGCTTCTCGGCACGCTGCCTCGCCAACCAGGGCGTGTCCTGGGATCTCATGGCATGGTCGTTTGCTAATGTGCAAAGTGGGCCACGCCAGCAAAAGTCCGCCGTGCAGCTCCAGCGCGAAGCGGCGCTCGTGCTCGCGCAGGGCGGCGGGTTCCAGGCATACTTCACTCAGCGCCGCGATGGTTCTCTCGATCTGGCCAAGATCGAAGCGATGGCCGAAGTGGCGAAGTTCTGTCGCGAACGCCAGGAGCTTTGCCATCGTGCCGTTGTTGTGCCGCAGGTGGCGCTGCTCTACTCCCGCGCGTCGCACTACCGCCAGAGTCCGCAACTGTTCACGCCCAACAGCCCCGCGGTCCGCTCGATGCGGGGCGTGCTCCAGGGGCTCGTCGAGTCGCAGCATGCCCTGCAAATCGTCAGCGAGCATCACCTGCGGGGGCGCATGTCCGACTGGCCACTTATCGTCCTGCCGGAGTGCGAATATCTCGACGCCGATTTCCGCGACGAACTTGTCGCCTATGTGAAGTGTGGCGGGCGCCTGCTCGTCGTGGGGCCGAAGTCTGCGTCGTCGTTCGTGAAGGAACTCGATGTGGTTCCGGATGCTGCCGCGCCGGCCAAGGCGTCGATTCGACTCGGTCAAGGTGCAGGAAGTGCCGAGTTCGCCACTGCATGGCAGGGTGTTAAGCCCGGCAGCACGGCGCGGGGCTTCGGCTCCATTCGCCTCGCCAACGACACGAACGCTCTATCTCATCCGGCGGCCACACTCGTGCCGCTGGGCAATGGCGTCATCGCCGCCGTGTGGCTGAACCTCGGCGAACGCTGTGCCGATGGAAAAACGGCAGCGGCGCGAGATTTCCTAGACGCTCTAGTACGCGAACTCTTTCCCAAGCCGATGGTCGAAGTGAACGGCTCGCACGACGTGGACATCTCGCTCGCGCGCAACCACGGCAAGCTGCAGGTGCATCTAGTCAACACTTCCGGCCCGCATGCGACCGAGCCGTTCGTGGACACCATCGCGCCCATCGGCCCGCTCCAGGTCACGCTGCGCGGCAGTTCGCGCCCGAAACGCCTGGTGCTGGAACCAGGCGGTCGTCCGCTGGAATTCAAACATGCCGACGGCGAGACGCGATTCACCGTGGCGAAGGTTCCAATCCACAGCGTAGTGGTGGTAGAGCAATGAGAAGACCAAGCGATAGACGACGGCTTCTGGGGAGCCCCACGATTTCACGATCGCGCATCGGGGCCATGAACCAGGGGCGGGGACGGCCCGTCCCCGTTTTGTCGGCGACCGCAAGACGATCAGATGCGGAGACAAGCTGTCTCCGCCCCTCCGGTTCATGGGGAGTAACGAGAGCACAGACGCTTGATCTGTGGTCCTCCTGAAGCCGTGCATTCACAAGTCGGCGGTAGAGGAGCGTGGAAATTCCGCGCTCCGGCGCCACGCTCGGCCACGCCCGGTCCCGATGTCTTCTCGTTACCACGGCTTCGGAAGGCACCGTCCAGAAGCCTGCCTCGGTCCCCCTGGACACTCTCCACTTGGTCGCAATTATTCCTTCACTTGTCCGCCACGAAGATCGTGTAAGCGCACCGCTTCGCATTGGGGTAGAGTTTTGCGGGCACCACTCGGACGGCGTATCCCGCATCGGCAAGACGTCGCCCAAATGCATGGTCAGGCCGCGCGGACCAGATGACGACACGTCCGCCGGGTTTGAGTACAGTGGCGATCCGTTGGACACCGTTCCGGTCGTAGAGGCGGAAGTTCTGCTTCTGCACCATCGCCGTCGGGCCGTTGTCGATGTCGAGGATCACGGCGTCATACCGCGCGCGTCCGGCTTGCGCGATGACGTCCCACACATCTGCGACAAACACTTGGACGCGTGGATCATCAAGCAGCGTCCCGTTCAGACCAGAGAGAAATTCTCGGTTCCAAGCCACGACCGCCGGAATCAGCTCGGCGACATGCACAGTGGATTCGGGGCCGAGCTTTTCCAGCACGCCCTTCAGCGTGAACCCAAGCCCCAGCCCGCCGATCAACACCGATGGATGCGCGTGCGCCGAAAAAGGCGCCGCCGCCAGTTCACCAAGAAGCAATTCCGATGTGTGGATCGAGGAGTGCATCAACTCCTCCGCATTGACCCGGATGCAATAAGCCCCGTCGTGTTCGTGGAGCGTGAGGCGCGCTCCGTCGGGCGTTTCTGTTTCCGCGAGCTTGAGGTTGGGCTTCACAATATCAGTCACGAACAAACGCCAGACAGCATGGATGGCATGCGAACGTTCACAGTTTTGCTCCGGAGTGCCGTCAGCGGAAATCGAGCGCCGCAGGCTTCTTCTGATGGGCTGCTATGAGTTGAGCGGTTTCGTGCTCGTTTCGTAGGGAACCATCCGCGCCAGCACGGCTTCGGGCCTGTCATTTTCGCGCTGGAGCACACGCCGACGCGTGCGCAGAACGATTTCGCCTGCGTGCCCTTGCCTGCACCCAGAGCGCTCGGAAGCACCAGGCGTCCGGGTTGCGTGCATGGTTTCAGTGGAATGCCACATCTAGCCTCGCCACCCTTGATTTCAGCCACCCGATCATTCTTTTCGCTCATGACAATTTCATACCGGCCTAAACTGCGCCTGGTGAGCGCGAGTATCGAATCATGCAGAGCTAAAATCAATTGCCGGTCTTTGGCATATCCGTGTTCACCCTTTGCGACTAACCGGCCAATCCGGGCGGGGAGGTGCAACCCGGCCTTTGGCGGGCTCGAATCTCTGTACTGCAATCCATGCGAACCTTCGCGTGCCGCGAGGATTTCGGAGCGCGGAATTTATTGCGCAGGAGCATACTTCCAGCGCCACTCGCCGAGCTGTTTCACGCGCCTTCCCGGTTCGAGTGATCCTGCGGACTAAAGTCCGTACTCCTTGGGTGCGGCTCCACCGTGCTGTGTCCTCCAGATTCTGCGTGTGCGCTGGAGTCTTCGCATCGGCATCCTGCTGGCCAGCGACCTGAGAATTTGATTTCATCCAGCCATGTCCACCAATTCGATCACCAATGACACTCGGAAGCCAACCCGCCGCCAGTTCCTCAAAGCCACGACCGCGAGCCTCGGCGCGGTTCTGGGGGCCCATTTTGACACTTGCGCTGCCGAAGCTGGGAAAGCCGCTGTCGAGATAGCGCCATCCGGCTCAGATGTGGGTTCACTCTTTCCGTTCATCCAGAGCCGGACGATCAAAGGCGAGTTCCCGCTTTCGTTCCTGAATCCCCGGTTCCGCTCGCTTCGCGGTTGGAAGAAGACCGCGAGGGGAAAACTGCTGGAACTGCTTCACTACTCGCCGGCCAAAGTCGATCCTCGATCGGAGACAGTGGAGCGAGTTGATTGTGGGGATTACGTGCGGGAGAAAGTCTGGTTCAACACGACGCCGGACGTGCTCGTGCCGGCATTTGTGCTCGTGCCGAAGAATGCCCCGAAGCCACTGCCGGCCATTGTCGCATTGCATGATCACGGTGGGTTTTATCTCTGGGGCAAAGAGAAGATCGTCGAGATGCCTGGCGAACATGCGGTGTTGAGTGACTTCAAGCGTCAGTATTACGGCGGCCGCAGCATCGCAACCGAACTCGTCCGGCAGGGATACCTGGTTGTGATCATCGACATGTTTTACTGGGGCGAACGCCGGATGTTGCTGGATGAAGATCCTTCCGACTGGCGCGAGCGCCCGGCGAGCCTGACGCCCGAACGCATCCGGGCCTTCAACTCGCGTTCAGGACAGAGCGAGCAGCTCGTCGGGCGCACCATTTATTCGGCCGGCTTCACGTGGCCAGGCGTGATTTTCTGGGATGACGTTCGCACCGTGGATTATCTGCTGACACGGTCCGACGTGGACAAACGCCGTATCGGCTGCGTGGGGTTGTCTGTCGGTGGCCTTCGTTCTTGCCACCTTGCCGCGCTCGATGATCGCATTCGCGCGGCAGTGGTAGTCGGCTGGATGGCCTCGTTTCCGTGGCAGATCAAGAAACACATTCGCAACACCATCGGTCACACGAAAGTCGTGCCCGGCCTTTACCAGCATCTGGATTATCCCGATGTCGCCACGCTGGCGATGCCCACGCCGCTGCTTGTCATTAACGGCAGCAAAGACGGTCTCTTTCATCTCGACGGAGTGAAGGCAAGCTTCGTCAAACTCAACTCATGCTACGCCAAGGCCGGAGTTCCCGATCACTGCCGCACCCGCCTCTACGACACCCCTCACGAGTTCAACGCCGAGATGCAGGAGGAAGCGTGGGAATGGCTCAGGCGATGGGTGTGAGACGGGCTCGCTAATTACGTTTGGCGCTCCAGACCGACAGGGGGTAATCTTCTCCATGAAGATCACCCCCGCTCTCTTCGAAGCTTATCTCAAGTGTCCGACCAAATGCTGGCTCCGGTTCACCGGCGAACCGACCGGACGCAACGCATTCGCGGAATGGGTCCAGACTCAAAGCGAGTCTTATCGTGTTGATGCCACCAAACGGCTGACGGAGGCTGCGCCTGCTGACGAATGCGCTGTCGATCCCGCGACGAAAAACATGAAATCCAACAAATGGCGGTTGGCTGTGGGTGCCGCGATACATGCCGACAGGAGCGCGGACAGTCATGTCCGCAAGCCGGAGGCAGGAAACGTGGAGACGCGCGGACTCGGCGGTCCGCGCTCCGAGCCAGAAGTGGAATCCCGCCTCAACGCCATTGAGCGGATCTGGCAGCGCAGCGATGCACGCCTCCAGTTCCGCGAAAGCTGTCACGCCAGCAAACAGTTTTTGACGGACGAAGAAAGGCGCTTTCGGATGCCGGGCCTTTGGCACAGAGAAATTGTATCGGTTCAAGCGTTGGCTCGAAGCTTTGTTTAGCCCTTACCCATAACGGTTCGGTAGGAGCGTGGATGTGGATAAGGACGTTTCGAAACGACTACTGAGTCGGGGCAGTGTCCAGATGAATCAACCCGGTCTGGAACTTTCATTTCCAACGTTGTCTCCTGTTCCTATCCAACTATTCTGCCTCCATCAAAGTAACGAAACTTCTCCACACACGTTATCGGTTGAATGACCTGGATGCTTCCGTCCGGTTCTACAAGGAAGTGCTCGGCCTGGAAGAGATCCGTCGCAACAAATCGCCTCGAGGCTCCGAACTCGTGTTCCTCAAGGCTCCGGAAAGCGATGAGCAGATCGAACTTTGCCACTTTCCCAACAGCGGTCCCGTCCAGGTCCAGCCGGATCTCACGCATCTGGCCTTTGAAGTGAACAGCCTCGAAGAATTTGGAAAACACCTCACGAAACTCGGTTACAAGTATTCCGATGGCCCGACTTACAAGGAGAATGGCGGCGGGTTCGCCTTCATCGACGCTCCCGAAGGTTACGAGATTGAACTCATTCAACGCCCGCAAGAGCTTGGAAAAGCACTAAGCTACTGACCGTCTCGGTGAACCATCGCGGTGAACAAAAACGGCGGCGCGCAACCTTTCCACCAGGGAGCCGGTTGATCCTAAAAACGGCGATTCAAACCACGAAAGACTCGAAACACACGAAAGCAAAACCTCTTGTGCAAGCCGCTCTGCTCACCCACTGGATGAGTGAACTGTTGGTTCCATGTATTTCTTCTTTCGTGGCTTACGTTTGTTTCGTGGTTCCAACTGCTTTTTCAAGGCTGATCCGCTTGGCGAATTCTTGTGCCTCCATCCCCTTCGACAATTCCGGGCGGACATGCGTTTTCTCCGTGGTCCGCCATCCAGATTGAAGCCCGTTCGTCACTGCCATGCGTACTTATGATCTCGTCATGACGCACAAGCTGGATGCGGATGATTTTTTCATCCATTGCGTCCAGCGCCATTGCGCGGAACGCGGGTTGAATTTTTTTCTGATTGAACCTCTGTGGGCGGAGCAGTTTTTCCTGAAACTACGAAATCGTGAGGTGTGCGCCCGTGCCCTGCTGAATCTCCACAGCGAACATCACCAGCCGGAGGATGTTTTCCACCAGATTGTGAATCTCACATTCGAACAGGGAGCTCAAGTGGTCGATCCGCCCGAGGTGGCGCGTGCCGCGTTCGACAAGGCCCGGCTTCATTCTCGATTGATCGAGGCCGGGCTTCAGCTTCCCCACACCTTGATTGTGGAACGAGAGCGAATTGATGGCTTTGAATTTTCAGCCGCCGAGCTTGAACACCTCGGCTCGCCGTTTGTGGTGAAGCCTGCGATGGGGTATGGTAAACGCGGGGTCATTTTGAATGCCACGGGCATCGAAGATCTTCGCCGGTGTGCCAGCGAGTGGCCGGACTCTCATTACCTTGTTCAACGTTTGATCACTCCACGAATGATGGGAAACGATCCGGCATACTTTCGCGTCTTCCACGCCTTTGGGTCGATCTGGACCTGTTGGTGGAACTGTTTCACGGACTCTTATCGCACCGTCATTGAAGCGGAAATGGAGTCTTTCCGCCTCGCGCCCCTCCATCAAATCTCATCACGTCTCGCCGAAATTTCCGGGATGCGCTTCTTTTCCACCGAAGTGGCGATCACCGAGGCTGGTGATCATGTCTTGATCGATTACGTCAATGATCAGTGTCACATGCTCGCCCAGAGTGCGAACCCGAAGATTGGCGTTCCGGACGCTGTCGTGGCCGCCATTGCTGAAAAACTGGTCTCGGGAGCGCAGGGCTTGATCCAGAATGTGGCGAGCCGGACATATCAATAGTTGCAGAAGTTCGTGCGTGACATCTGTCACATTCGAGTGCTTCTCCCTCACCCCGGCCCTCTCCGGCTGGGAGAGGGAGAACCACTCGCTGCGCAATCTAAGTCCGCAGCCCCTTCGTTCGTAAAGAGGCAGGCGAACGCACCTCCCTCTCCCAGCGGGAGGGGGCCGGGGTGAGGGAGAACGTTCCGAACTCGGTCACTGGTTGCATGGACTTTCACAACGATTGATAGAGCCGTTCTGGGACTCCCTGGCTGGATTCTCCCGGGATCCAGCCACCCGCTGACGGAGAGCTTACCGAAGGACCCTACCAGCGCAGGAGTGCCAAGCTAATCGCATCGCCTCCTTCATGCCCGTCCTGGCTTGAGGTTAACAGTCGCAAGCCCTCCCGCACCGGCGGTCTTGCCTCCAAAACGGAAACTCCGCCAACGTTCCTCGGGCACCATCGCCAGCGCGATCAACGCCGCCTGACTGACATTGAAGATCATCAGCCACGAGAAAGCCTTGTCCATGAAACCATAAGCGTGGAGGCCGACTCCGAGCATGTTCACGCCAAACCACGAGAAAGCCGTTACCACATTCCCAAACAGCGCCAAGGCCATAAGCCCACGCTCCTTGATCAATCCTCCCCATCGCGCATGAAGAATGACCGCGCACCAGATGACGATGAGCAAGGCGCCGTTTTCCTTCGGATCCCACCCCCAAAAGCGTCCCCAGGATTGATCGGCCCAGATTCCTCCCAGAACCGTCCCGACAAAGCTGAAGAGCGTGGCGAAGCAGATGATTCCGTACACGATTCGGTTCAGGGCTTTTCGAATCTCCCCCGTCAGAAGCGGCGTGAAAAATCCGAGCAGTACATACGCGGCCGCAACCAGACCAGCCGCGAACATTGCGGAATATCCGAGCGTGATCACCACGACGTGCGTCGCCAGCCAGATGTTTGTGTCGAGCACGGCGCGTAACATTTCCATGGTGTCGCCGCTGAGGGACAGATGATGGGCAATGATCTGCGTGACGAAGCCGCCGGTGCCGGCCATGACGATTCCCACACCCACTCGAAAGACCCGTTCAAAAATCATACCAAGAATCACAATGCCCCAGCCCACGAAGATTGCCGATGAGTAGAGGTTCGTAACAGGAGGGCGTCCTTCCAGGGCCATGCGGATGACCAGTCCGACGGTGTGCAGGAGCAGCCCAAGTCCGAGCAGATAATAACCTGCCTTGCGGATCGTTTCGGAGAGATTCAGCCAGAACAAACAGCCGAAGATCAGCGCGGCGACATAAATGACGGTGGTCTTGTAGAATGGCTCGTAATGATTGAACGCGAATTCCCGGCGTCCTTTGCTCATCTCTGTGGTCAGGCCCCGGCCCTCAAGCCATTGCTTGTACTCGGCAACCGCCCGGTTGAAATCGGCCGGCCGTTTGTGGTTCAGGGCCGTTCCCATCGCCGCGTAGTAATTGACGGCGGGATGCACCTGCGGCGACCGCGTTAGGCTTGCGCCGACGCTCACCCAGTCATCGCGCGATTTCGCAGGATCAAGCGGCGGAACCATGAGCGGGTAGGCGACGTCCGCGAGCCACTCGAAATGCTTCAACATGCTGGAAAGCTTTTGAAGCTCAGCCTGATTGGCTCCATCACGCTTCAAATCCTCCGCGTTGGCACCGTTCTTCTCGATCGCCGCGGAGGCCGAGGCTGTGATCTTTTGAAATTCGGCCAGCAGCGCCGCGAAATCGTGCGTGCCTTCGGGCATCATGCTGTTCTTAAGCCGATTGTAGAGATACAGGCTCTCAAACAAATGAATGAGATCCTTCTGGAACGGCGTGCGCAACTGAGGGTCTGATTTTTTCTCGCGCTCGGCTTGCAGGACGGGCCGCGCCTGCTCCTCGATCTTGCGAAGGTTCTCCTTGTTCGCTGCAATTTCATTGAAGGAGAAGTATTCGAGGCCATCGGCGGCACCACCCAGCATGCTCTGAAGGTCGGGATGCTGGACGCGGAAGGACTTGTATTTGTCCGCCTCGTCGGGGCGCATCATCACTTCCATGAGCCACTCGGTGGGATTGAGCTTGGGTGCGCGCAGCCCGTTCGCGTCGGCGCGTTCACTCTGGCCGACCGTTCGTTTGCCTCTCATGCTGAGAAGCGTGTTCATGCCGACGGAATCCAGCGGCTGAACACGTCCGTTCAGGAGCACGGGGAGGCGGCCAAACTCGGCGGAGTTGAACTCATTCTTTTCACGCGCGGGTCGCAGGCCGGTGATGAGCCAGGCGGCGAACACGCCGACAACAATCAACGGAAACCATTTCTTCATGTCGTTCTCCTTTGCGCGGCACGGTGCATTGCAGGCGCCGCTTGAGCGGATTCATCCACTGTTTCGCGCCCCTTTCGGGCGTTGGTTTTTTTGGACTGGGGCGCCTGTTTAGAAACCGTCCCGCCGCCTGACGATTTCCGGGTGAAGCCGACCAGGTGAATCACGAATTGAATGATCAGCCCGAGCGAAACCACGATGCACGAAATGTAGGGCGTCAGCCAGACCGGATTGCGCACCACTTGAAGGATTGAAACCGTGTCCCCAGGTTCGAAGCTCCCTTGGTAATAGGTCTCACCGCCGTAGCGCAACGGCTTGTTCATGTAGATCAACACTTCACGCTCCTCCTGGACTGGGCCGGTGCTGGGATTGCGGACCTTGACGAGGCTGGAAAAATTCTTGGGAATCTCCGTGCCCTTGTAGCGGTCGTGACTGAAGTCCGCCAGGCTGATGCTATAGGGTTTGTAATGGCGCGTCGGACGCATCGCGAGTTGGAATGTCTGCCCTGCCACGCTGAACTCTTGTGGTTTGTCCATCACGCCTCCCAACATGGTTCCGAACTGGCGTTGGATCATTCTTGCTGCGCCCGGAATCGAGAGCCAGTTGGACACCATCCAAGTGCTTTCGACGCCTTTATCCGTGACGATTTCAATCTGGGCGGAGGGGAAATTCGCTTCGTCCATTTTTGCGGTCTTTGGCAACGGCGCGAATGTCAGCCGCGTTCCAACCCCATGTGTTCCTCGAGGTGCATTTGGGTCAGCAACGGGTGCTACAAGCTTGGGGTCCGAATTCGGATAGAATTCCTTAACACGGATTGAAAACGGCAGTTTCTCGTGTCGGATTTCGCCCTTGTGGGCAAGGCGTGCCAGCGGAATCGCTATGACTTCGTCAACATCCGCAGTGTTCACATTGATGATGGTGAGCTCGGCATCTCGTGAACTTTCGCTGTAATTCTTCGCTTCCCCTTCCTCCAGTCGCATGGCCGTCTCCACCTGGAAGAGTTCCGTCAGGAACTGGCCGACCAAAAGCAGGATCAATCCAGCGTGGGTGAGGAAGATGCCGGTCTTCTTTGGCGTGAACTTGAATCGTGCAATGTGGGCCGCGATCAAGTTGATCAGCAGAACCCAGCCAAGCAGATAGCCACCGGGCCAGACGGGGATCTTCCAGCTCGATCCCGCCGGACCCCACATTACAAACGAGCTCTGGAAATACTGCTTCTGCGCGTCCCATAAACCGAGATTCACCTGCGCAATGGTTCCGGCGAAGACCAGCACCAGCGCACAACTGAGGCATGCCACCGTCAGCTTGAGCGATGAGATGAAACTGAAAAGTTGCTTAAGCATTCGTCGGGAATTTTACAGATTGAACGAACTTGATAAAGGCCGCCTTCTCTTTTGTCACGACCGCATCCGGTCCTGTCATTTTGAAGAACCAGCTCATTCCGGCATGCGGGAGAATGACTGCGGTGAGTCGTGTGCCCGTTGCGTCATTCACCATGTCCACTAGCGTTGCCGAAGTTCCGTTTACATCCAATGGACTTGCCAACTTGGAAACGTCCGCTTCGGACGCCGACTTGAGACCGATCTGCCCCCGCCACCGGGCGATATTGGCCGACAGTCCACCAACATCACCGGGGAAGGAGCTGATCGCGATCTCAGCCTTTCCTCCTTCACTGCTGATTGCATACGAGGCCACGACCATCGTTTTGCCCGGTTGAAGCTGCCAGTGAGCGGGCGCATCCCACTTGGGTTTAGCTGGTCCACCAGTGTCGGCTGGAGCCGGGATCTTATTTGCAGCCGAAGCCGCGGCCATCATCGCACCCGAGCCTTCGACGAAGGAAACCGAGCGAAGGAATTTTCCAAATGCCGCTTTCTGCTCCACGACCGGTGCATCGGAACCCGACATCTTGAAGAACCAGGTTACTCCCGGTCGTTTCACGATGGCTCCCACGATGCGAGACTTTTGCCCTTGTTTGCTCCCACCGAATTCATAGAGCGAGCCCTCCTCGGCGCCCACGGGAACCTTTTGTCCTCCGGATTCCGCCTCAGCGCCACTTGCTTCGGGCAGGCCGAGTTCGCCACGCCACATGTTCAAACTGCCGGCCTCAATCCCGGTTACACCCACAAATGGAGTCACTGCGACTTCAACCTGCTGGCCATCGCTTGACTCGGCGGTGAAGCTCGCCGCGCGCATCGAGCCGACGGCCAACTCACGGGCCTTCCATCCGGCGGGGAGTTGCGTCCATCGGATTTCAGGCTTTGAGGCTGCGGCACTGTGCGGCCCGCCCATGCCTCCGGCCATGTGCCCGGCTTCAGGGCGTGCCGCAACGACCTGGTTGGTCTCCTTGGGAACGCGGTACACGCTGATGTCCTCGCGGCTGCAACCCAGTGTGAAGAGGACTGCGACTGTCGGGGCTGCCATCCATGCCATAACTCCGACATGGTTATGATTTGTTTGTTTCATTTGTTTCAGATCTCACGTGTCTCCGGATACCGATAAAGAGCACCTTGAATTCAGGGTGCGCCCGGAAGCTGTCGCGTTTGACGCAATTGTAGCACAACATATTTTGTGCATTGCATCTCTTTTTCGGGATAGCCGCGAGCGGCAAGCGTCAGAAGCTACCTGACTGGCTGGACACCGCAAACCTGAAATCTCATTGGAGGCAACGGGCTCACCCAATGCCCAGCCCCCAGCCCTCGGTGATTTTGAATTCTTCAAAATGCGGCGTTCCTGCCGCTGCTTCGTGGAAATAATCCGGGCAAGGACACGGATTGATTCCTTGGGGCCGGCTCCGAATTAGTGCAACGCATCACCTCCGCGCTGGCTCGATCGTGGTGACTCGGCGGGCACGTTCACGAAGCCCGTCAAGTCAGCGGATTTTCAGTGCTATCGAAGCAGCTTGATTTGTGGATTCAGCCAACTTTGTGAAAAAATTCACAAATCACTTGCCACTCTATTTTCACCATGATTACTTAGCTCTGCCCTGCATTCCGCCAGGGCGCGACTCATGCAAAAAAGCACCGAGATTGGCTACAACTCTAAGATCGAGGGAGAGGTGATTGTCACCAAGCTGGACTCGGCGCTGAATTGGTTTCGTAAAAATTCACTCTGGCCGATGCCGATGGGGCTTGCCTGCTGCGCCATCGAACTGATGGCCGCTGGCGCGAGTCGTTTTGACATCGCACGGTTTGGATCTGAAGTGATGCGATTCAGCCCCCGCCAATCAGACCTCATGATTGTCGCTGGTACAGTTACCTACAAGATGGCGATGGCAGTCCGCCGGATTTACGATCAGATGGCCGAGCCGAAATGGGTGATCGCCATGGGTGCGTGCGCCTCAACCGGAGGAATGTACCGGAGCTATTCCGTTCTCCAGGGGGTGGATAACATCGTGCCTGTGGATGTCTATGTGGCGGGCTGCCCTCCCAGGCCGGAAGCACTGCTCGATGCGCTCATCAAGATGCAGAAGAAAGTTGAGACGGAGCCGGTCTTTGCGGAGTTGGCCATTGCCGGTCCTTTCTTGAAGAAAGCATAACCGACAAGCAAGGCTCCCGTTTTGCAATGACATCGCTCGAATCAGCTCAACAGCTCCATGCCAGGTTTCCAAATCTGGTTTCCAAGCCATCGGAATTTCGAGGCGAACTGACTGTGGCAATTTCGGACGCGGAGCAAATCCACGAAGTGTGCGGCTTTGCCAAAGCGACTCTGGATTTTGATTACCTCGTGGACATCAGTAGCGTGGACAACTACGGCGACGATCCGCGATGGACTGTGGTGTATGAACTTGCGAGCCTGACGCACGGATGTCACCTCCGACTCAAGACTTCCGTTAGCGAGGAGAAGTCAGAGCTTCCGACTGTCACCACCGTTTGGAAGACCGCCGACTGGCACGAACGCGAGATTTACGACATGATGGGAATTCGCTTCCGAGGGCATTCAGATCTGCGGCGGATTCTGATGTGGGATGGTTACCCTTATTTTCCGCTCAGAAAGGATTTTCCACTGGCAGGCAAGCCCACTGAACTCCCTGACGTGGCATTCACGAACCCAGCACCTCTCGAAGGCGGGCCTTTCGTGACAGCGGCGGGTGGCAAGGATTCAATTGCACGTGAGCCTCGGGTGCGAACTACGGAAGTCTGACGCATGGCGAACACTCAGGACATTCAATTTAAGGGAGCTGCAGCGACCGCCGCGGAAGCGGTGGAAGCATGGCGGTCCAACGCCAACGCTGCAGGTGCTGTCGGCGAGGATCTGGATGAAGTTCGCGGTGACAAGATGGTCCTGAACATGGGGCCTTCACACCCATCCACGCACGGCGTCCTCCGAATCATCCTCGAACTCGATGGCGAGATCATCACCAAGGCGACTCCTGACATCGGTTACCTGCATCGCGGTGATGAAAAGATTGCGGAGAACATGACATGGACTCAGTTCATCCCATACACGGATCGGCTCGATTACCTTGCGCCCCTTGCGAACAACGTCGCTTACGCGCTCGCTGTTGAGAAACTGCTGGGAATAGACCGGACTCTCCCGCCGCGCTGCCAGTACCTGCGTGTGATCTGTTGCGAACTGGCCCGCATCTCGGCGCACCTTCTTGGCGTGGGCTGTTTCGCGATGGATGTCGGGGCGTTGACGGTGTTCATGCACACTTTCACGGAGCGCGAGAAGATTTACAACCTCGCTGAATCGCTCACTGGAGCCCGGTTTACCACGAGTTACACGCGCATCGGCGGCGTTTCGCGCGATACGCCGCCAGGCTGGTGCGAGGCGGTCAGGAAATTCTGCAACGAGGTGGTCAACGCCATCGATGAGGTGGACAAGCTCCTGACTCGAAACCGCATCTGGGTGGACCGGACCAGGGACGTGGGAGTGATATCGAAGGAGCTGGCGATTGATTACGGCTTGAGCGGTCCGAACCTGCGCGCCAGTGGGGTCAATTACGACCTGCGAAAGTCGAATCCTTACCTCTGCTACAAGGATCTTGAGTTCGAAGTTCCGCTCGGCTCCGTCGGCGATTGCTACGACCGTTACCTCGTACGCATGGAGGAATCCCGCCAGAGCATTCGCCTCATCCATCAATGCCTCGACAGACTGCCAGGTGGCTTTGACAACAAATCCCGGGAGCCGGTCAACGTCGCCGATGGCAAAGTGGTTCTACCCTCGAAGGACAGGGTACTCACCAGCATGGAAGAGCTGATCCACCAGTTCATGCTGGTGACTCAGGGCATCAATGCGCCCGCAGGCGAGATCTACTTTGGGCACGAAAATCCGAAGGGCGAACTCGGCTTCTACATCAACAGCCGGGGCGGTGGCACGCCCTACAGGATGAAAATTCGAAGCCCGTCGTTCGTGAACCTGAGCATTCTACCCGCGCTGCTGCCAGGCCACATGATCAGCGACACCGTGACAATCCTTGGATCTATTGATTTTGTGATGGGAGAATGTGACCGATGACGTTTTCCGTTCCAGCCATACTCGAAGCCGAGATTGACGAGTTGATCACGCATTACCCCGTGAAAAGGAGTGCGTCACTCATGCTGTTGCACGCGATCCAGGAGCATTTCGGCCACGTCTCCCGTGAAGCCATCGAATGGGTGGCGCTCAAGCTCGGTCTTCAACCGATCAACATCTACGAGCTGGTTACGTTCTACCCCATGTTCCGGCAGGAGCCCCTTGGGAAGACTCACATCAAGGTTTGTCGCACATTGAGCTGCGCTCTGGCGGGGAGCGGAGTGTTGCGTGACCACTTTTGTAAGAAGCTGGGGCTCGACTCGCACAAGCACGGTGCACAAACAACGCCGGACGGAAAGTTCACCGTCGAGTTTGTCGAATGCCTCGCGGACTGCGGCAATGCGCCGGTGGTGATGGTGAATGAGGATCTGGCAACCAAGGTTACAGCTTCACAGGCAGATCAAATCATGTCGAAAGGGAGGGCGAATTGAAGATTTGGCTGCCCGACATGGATTTGAACCATGACAAAGTGATTCAGAGTCACTTGTGCTACCGTTACACCATCGGGCAGGCCGAAGCGGACCGGAAGCTAAAAGGTTTCCACTGCCAGTCAAGTCAGCAAGCTGCCGGGCACTCCTTAATTCGTAAATCTTAATCAAAATGGCTTCTGAGTTCCGCCTCATCCTCAAGCACGCCGACCAGCCCGGGTACACGCCGGACATGGAGTGCTACATGCGTCATGGCGGCTACGAGCAGCTCAAGAAGGCATTCGCCACTCCGGCGCGCGACCTCGCCGATGGCAAGAAGCAGTCGCCGCAGGAAGTCGTCCGCGATGAGGTGCTGAAGTCCGGCTTGCGCGGACGTGGCGGCGCGGGGTTCAGCGCGGGACTCAAGTGGAGCTTCGTGGATCGTAAGAGCGGCAAGCCCATTTACCTCATCTGCAACGCCGACGAATCCGAGCCGGGCACGTTCAAGGACCGCCAGATCATCCACAAAGATCCGCACCAGCTCATCGAGGGGATGATCATCTCCTGCTGGGCGAACGACGTGAAGCTCGCCTACATCTACATCCGCGGCGAGATGCCCCACGGCGCAAAGCTCCTAAACAAAGCCCTCGCCGAGGCGCGCGCAAAAAATTTCCTCGGCAAGAACATCCTCGGCACCGGCTACGACCTGGAGATTCACGTGCATCGCGGCGCGGGCGCTTACATTTGCGGCGAGGAGACCGGCCTCATCGAGTCGCTCGAAGGCAAGCGGGCCTATCCGCGCATCAAGCCGCCGTATTTCCCCGCCGTGCTCGGCCTCTACATGTGCCCGACCATCGTGAACAACGTGGAAACGCTCTGCCACGTGAAGCACATCGTCGCCATGGGCGCGTCCGAATACGCCAAGCTCGGCACGCCCAACAACACCGGCACGCGCATCGTCAGCCTCAGCGGTGACGTGAAACGCCCCGGCTACTACGAGATCGAAGTCGGCAAGGCCACGCTTGGTGAAATCATCAATGATCCCGCGTTCGGCGGCGGCCTGCGCGACGGGCGCAAGCTCAAGGCCATCATCCCTGGCGGCTCGTCCTCTAAAGTTCTGAAGGCCGGCGAAGTTTTCAAACTTAAGCGCAAGGGCGCCGACGGCCAGATGACCGCCGTGGACGTGCCGTTGCTCGACCTGCCCTACGATTTCGATTCACTCCAGCAGGCCGGCACGATGTCCGGTTCCAGCGCGATCATCGTGATCGATGACAGCCGGGACATCGTGGACTGCCTTGCGAATCTGTCTGAATTCTACGCCCACGAGAGCTGCGGCCAATGCTCGCCCTGCCGCGAGGGCGCGCTCTGGATGAGCAAGGCGCTCCATCGCATGACACACGGCGAGGGCCGCAAGGCGGACGCCGATTACCTCCTGCACATCGCGCAAAACATCCAGGGCCGCACCATCTGCGCCTTCGGCGAAGCCGCCGCGTGGCCGGTGTTGAGCTTCGTGAAGAAGTTCAAGGAGGACTTCGAGGCCAAGGGCGCTGCTGCTCCGCAGAAAATCACCGCCAGCCCAAATCACTGAACGAGATGAAAAACAACCCGCTACCACGCTTGGATGCAAGCGAAGAGCTTCGGCAAAGGATTTTGCCGCTCTGCCGCTTGCAGCGCGGTCAGACGTGGGTTGACCCGCTTGGTCGGCACAAAGTTGCGTGCATGGACGCGGGCGATGCGGATTCTGTTCTGGAATTGATGGATGGCGAGAAGGCGAGCCTGGCAATTCACGACCCTCCATACAACTTGGTGGCGTTCGAGGAGCGCGAGCTTGGCGAATACATTCGGTGGTGCAAACAGTGGGTGAGCAACACCATCGTGATACTCCGGCCGGACAGCTCGTTTTACGTGTGGCTTGGCGCTGATCAACGGAATGGTTTTCAACCTCTGCCTGATTTCATGGTGATGATGCGGCAGGCGCCGTTGCGTCCCCGCAGTTTCATCACAATGCGCAATCAGCGCGGTTACGGAACACAGAAGAACTGGATGGCCGTCCGGCAGGAACTGCTTTACTACGTCAAAGGAGAACCGGTTTTCAACGTGGAGGCAGAATACACCGACATCCCGAAAATCCTGCGCGGCTACTACAAGGAAGTCGGCGGGAAAGTTACCGAGAACGGTGAGCGCGGAAAATCCGAGAACATCCGGGCTGGAAATGTCTGGGTGGACATCCAACAGGTCTTCTATCGGATGGAGGAGAATGTGTCCGGCTGTTACGCGCAGAAGCCGCTCAAGTCCATTGAACGCATCGTCAGGGCGAGTTCCACCAAATCCGACTTGGTTGTAGATTTCTTCGCCCACTCTGGCACCACTCTCCTTGCCGCCGAATTGAACGAACGGCGCTGCTTCACGGCGGATGTTGATCCGGTGTTCTGCGAGATTACCATCCGGCGGCTGGAACACTTCCGCGCAACCGGGCGGCTGGGATGGCAGAATGGGCATCCGTTTGAAATGGAGCTTCCTGAATTTGAAGCCGAGGCAGCCGTAGATTCCGTTGACGCTCCTTTCGAACCGCAACTCCAGGCCACGATGTTCTGACGAATGGAAAAGCTCCAGGCACAACTCAACGAACTGCTCGCCCGGCTCAGCAACGAGTCGGAGGTTAAGGCACGCTTGGAAAGCTTGGTGTCCGTCTATCCGTTCAACGAGTTCGAATACATCATTTCCACCCTGCTAGGCGCGGGCGTGCTCTCGCTCGATGCCTACTACGAACTCCGAGACGAATACATCGCCCGCAACCTTTACCTCTACATCTTCGAGATCAGTGCGCCGCGAGGTTTTGGCGAGGCTTGGGCGCAGGGACACCTGAAAGAGCTGGTGCCAGACTTGGTGAAGCCCACCAAGAAGCTCGACCACGAATACTCAGGCCAATACGACTTCCGGCTCGACAGCAAGATTCGTATCGAGGTCAAGGCCTCGCGTGCTGTGGATTTTGAGAGTGACGAGCCGCTTTATGTAAAGGCGCTTGCGGCCAGCTCGAAACGGCCCTTCGACATGAACTTTCAGCAGATCAAACCTGGCTGCTGCGACGTTTTCGTTTGGGTTGGAGTCTGGCGTGACTTCATCCGTTACTGGGTTTTGTCTTCCAACGAAGTTGCCGCCAACCGGTATTATTCCGCCGGCCAACATCGTGGAAACGTCGGCGAAGGACAGCTTCATGTGAAGCACGACAACATTACCGACTTTGCAAAATACGAGGCATGTTCCAACGAACTCGCCGCTGCAATTCGGGAAGCGCACAAACGCCAGACCGCAAGATGAGTTCACGAACGACGAACTAGCGAATCAATGTCCGCCGCACCCACAACTGAAACCAAACCCGCGCCCGCCGCGCCGCCGCCGGTCGAGAAGATCAAGATCAAGGTGGACGGCCGCGAGATCGAGGTGCCGAAGCTGATGCCCGACTGGCAGGGCAAGTTGCAG
>SXGS01654740.1_pt1 | contig 22388 bp, 17 predicted proteins | sample 3174681 | NCBI WGS metagenome assembly SXGS01 (sample SAMN11356861, study PRJNA531348) | freshwater metagenome | isolation source: freshwater sample F1-80 | place: China: Fuxian Lake, Yuxi | collected 2017-12-25
CCCCTGGCTGAGAAGGACGCCTGGGTCGGCGATTACACGAATATCACCAATATCGGAATGTACTTTTTCGCCGTCGTGGGAGCCCAGGAGCTCGGTTTTATTACACGGGAAGATGCGGTGGAGCGCCTGCATCTGCGCCGCGGGCTGGTACGGCACCCAGGCCATGTCCTGCGGACGGAAGTTATACCGGATGGGGACGCCGTGTTCCGCGAGGCGCTCGGCAAGTACTTCGGCGGCGCGCCGGACCCGCGGACGATCGAGCGATTGGAGGGCCGCGGAGCGGACTAGCCGCCTTGGGCGGTTTGTAAGAGAGCCGGCGAATGGAAATGGCTTGCGCCGGACCCGCGCCTGTTGTTCATCTCGCCGAGCGTGGAGACGGTGACTTCGTGCGAAGGACCCGTCGGACGCCAGCATCTCCCGGATGGTGGTCTGGCGGGGATCAGCGGGCGGAGCTCGATCAGGTGCTGATCCGCGAATTCTTCGATGGGCGTCATGGGGCGGCTGGTAAACTGGAAGCCTATGGCGGCGAATCCGCGGCGCAAGTCGCTCGTGTGCGATGTCGGTGGAGTGAGGATCGGCGGCGGCCATCCGGTGATGGTGCAGTCGATGACGAACACCGACACGGCGGACGTGACCGCGACGGTGAATCAGACGATGGCTCTGGCCAACGCTGGATCGGAGGTGGTGCGCGTCACGGTGAACACCGACGAGGCGGCGCGGGCCGTTCCAAAGATCGTGGAGACACTGTCGATGTTCGGCTGCCGCGTGCCGCTGGTGGGCGACTTCCACTACAACGGGCACCTGCTGCTTCGCAAGTATCCCGACTGCGCGCGGGCGCTGGCGAAGTACCGGATCAATCCGGGCAACGTCAATATCGGCAAGAAGCACGACGACAACTTCCGCACGATGATCGAGTGCGCGATCGAGTACGGCAAGCCGGTGCGCATCGGCGTGAATTGGGGATCGCTCGACGGGCAATTGCTGACGCGGATGATGGACGAGAACAACCGGTCCGCGGAGCCGCTGGACGCGCAAGCGGTGACGATGAAGGCGATCGTCGCGAGCGCGCTGCTATCGGCGAAGGCGGCGGAGAGCTACGGCCTTGCGCCGGACCGGATCGTGCTGAGCGCCAAGGTCAGCAACGTGCAGGATCTGGTGACGGTCTACAGGGACTTGGCGGCGCAGTGCGAGTATGCGCTGCACGTGGGGCTCACCGAGGCAGGGCTCGGGTCGAAAGGCATTGTGGCGACGACGGCGGGGCTTGCGATCCTGCTCCAGGAAGGCATCGGCGATACGATCCGCGCGTCGCTCACGCCGCTACCCAACGGCGACCGCACCGAGGAGGTCACGGTGTGCCAGCAGATCCTGCAGTCGCTGGGGATTCGCCACTTCACGCCCCAGGTGACCGCCTGTCCCGGTTGCGGGCGCACCACGAGCACGTTCTTCCAGGACATGGCGGACCGCATCCAGACCCACCTGCGCACCCAGATGCCAGTGTGGAAGGGGCAATATCCCGGCGTGGAGGAGTTGAAGGTCGCGGTGATGGGATGCGTGGTGAACGGCCCCGGCGAGTCGAAGCACTCCAACATCGGGATCTCGCTGCCGGGCACGTTCGAAGAGCCGGTGGCGCCGGTTTACGTGGATGGCAAGCTCAAGTGCACGTTGCGAGGCGACCGGATCGTGCCGGAGTTCATCGCGATTCTCGAGGCCTACGTCGGCAACCGGTACGGCGCGCGGGAGCTTGCCGGGGCCGCTCAGTAGCCGCCGGCTTCGGCCGACGCGGCACGGTTGGGCTCCCACAGCACCTCGGGGATTTCGAGCAGGAAGTTCGCCCAGCGGCTCCAGACGAACAGCGCGTCGCTGAGGCGGTTCAAGTAGCGGATGGCGTCTTCCGGCACCGCTTCTTCGCGAGCCAGGGCGACCGCGACTCGTTCGGCCCGCCGGCACACGGTGCGGGCCGCGTGGAGTTCGGTGTTGACGCGGCTTCCGCCCGGCAGGACGAACGACCGTAGGGTTTCGAGGTCCTGATTGGCGCGGTCGATCTCGCGTTCGAGGCGGTCCACTTCGGCTCCGGTGACGCGGGGCTGCTTGGGATGCACGTCCTCGGGGCGGGTCGCCAGGATCGAGCCGAGGTTGAACAGTTCGTGCTGGACGCGCAGGAGGATGGCGGCGAGTTCGTTCAGGACGGGGGAGTCCAGCGTGCTGAACCGCGCCATTCCGACGAATGAGTTCAACTCGTCCACGGTACCGTAGCATTCGATACGGAGGTTGTCCTTCGGGACCCGTTGGCCGCCCACGAGACCGGTATCGCCGCCGTCGCCGGTGCGGGTATAGATCCGGTTGAGCGCGAGGCGCGGGTCGTTGTAGGTTTTCTCGGACACCTCTTCATTGTACGGGCGGCCGGGCGCCGGCCGGCAATAATGGAGAAAGACCATGCGGATCGGCCTCCTCTCCGACAGCCACGGATATCTCGACGACGCGATCTTCAGTTACTTCGCCGAGTGCGACGAGTTGTGGCACGCCGGCGACTTCGGTCCGGTGGACGTGCTCGACCGGCTGAAGGCGTTCAAACCGGTGCGCGGCGTCTGGGGTAATGTCGACGGCGCCGAGGTCCGCGCGGAGCTGGATCGCGACTTACAGTGGACCTGCGAGGGGCTCAGCGTCTATATGACTCATATCGGCGGCTACCCGGGGGCTTACGACCGGCGGGTGAAAGCGGAACTGGCGCGCCGGCGGCCGGGGCTGTTCATTTGCGGGCACTCGCACATACTCAAGGTGATGCGGGATCCGCCGCTGGACCTGATCCACTTGAACCCGGGCGCATGCGGCCATCACGGCTGGCACACGATGCGGACGATGCTCCGCTTCACGGTGGAGGCGGGGAAGTTGAGCGCGATGGAGGCGATCGAACTGGGTCCAAGGGGGCGGACTCGTTCTCCTGCGGGTGCGATGCCCTCTGTTGGGGGTGGAGAGTAGCCCCTTCGCCGCAGCTCTTGTTGCCCGGCGCCCGCAACCCGGACAAACACGGACGATTTTCGGTGTCCGGGTTGCCCGATTTGTCATGTGATTGATAAATAAGGAAATGTCTCCAAAAATCGCTTCCGCGAACCCGGACAAACCCGGACAAACCCGGACAAGTTGGTCGACTGCCTGATTCCACGCCGAGGGGTTGGTACCCCCGGATGAGTCGGAGTGGACCCCCGCTCCGCATCGGTTCGCGTGGGCCTCGGAACGACCGCTCCGCCGGTGTGGATTGGAATGCCAAAGAGGACTTGGGCCGGCGCGAGTATCCCTGGCGCGTCTCCTGGGAGGAGCGGCTGGCTCCGCTCGACCTCGAGCGGGCTCGGTGAGCGAACCTCACCGGGAGCGCCGTTCCTTCCCTGTCCTGGCGGACCGCGATCACCGCGGTCCAGTTATTGGATATTCATGACTCGTTCTCACTTTCTTTGTCAAGCCTCGAATGGACGCCAGTCTCTCGCGGAGGCCTTCCTGCGCAACGGTGACCCGGTGTGGTTCACTCCCGCGGCCGGAGGCCGGTCCGGCGCGATTCATGGCGCCGCCCACGGAGACGATCATAAGGGGCGCCGGAGAGGCCGGGGCCAAACGACCGCGGCGCCGGGCATGGGTCCGTTCGCAAAACATTGATAAAAAGGGAAATCGAGTTGCGACCTTTTTCACGAAATCGCGGAACGGCGTATCGGCCAGTCCGCGCCGCGACTGGATCCGCCGGTTTTCGCCACCCCAGGGGTTGGTCATCTGTCGCGAGAAGAGCCGTTGAGCACGGGCCGGCCTCTCTCCGACAGCCACGGATATCTCGACGACGCGATCTTCAGTTACTTCGCCGAGTGCGACGAGTTGTGGCACGCCGGCGACTTCGGTCCGGTGGATGTGCTCGACTCGTTTTCCCGCGGGTGCGATGCCCTCTGTTGGGGGTGGAGAGTAGCCCCTTCGCCGTGGCTCCTGTCGCCCGGCACCCGCAACCCGGACAAACACGGACGATTTTCGGTGTCCGGGTTGGCTTGATTTGTCATGTGATTGATAAATAAGGAAATGTATCCAAAAATCGCTCCTGCGAACCCGGACAAACCCGGACAGACCCGGACAAATTGGTCGACTGCCTGATTCCATGCCGTGGGGTTGATACCCCCGGACGAGTAGTGGTGGACCCCCGCTCCGTCATAACATCGGTGTCGCGGCGGCGCCGGGCCGCTTCCTTCGTTGCGGCTCCTGGGAGATGCTGGGAGGAGCGGCTGGCCCGCTCGTTCTCGAGCGGGCTCGGTGAGCGAACCCCACCGGGAGCGCCTTTCCTTCCCTGTCCTGGCGGACCGCGATCACCGCGGCCCGAGGCCGATCCGGAGCGATGCACGGCACGGCCCCACGGAGACGATCATAAGGGGGTGCCGCAAGGCCGGGGCCAAACGACCGCGGCTCCGGGCAGGGGTCCATTCGCAAAACATTGATAAAAAGGGAAATCGAGTTGCGACTTTTTTCACGAAATCGCGGAACGGCGTATCGGCCAGTCCGCGCCGCGACTGATCCGTCCGGCGACTGAGGTGGGGAGCTCGGCCGGAGAGGGCCGGTTTCCAGTTCGACTCTCCCGCGATGAGCGAGGGGATGCCATCGGGGGGACGCACCGCGGCGGCCGTTGATGTATACTTTCTTGGTCCGGAAGGGCTCAAAATCGGCACGGACCGTTCCGTCCCCAGGAGTACAGAACTTGCGTAGCTACTGTCAGTCTCTTTTCGCGCTTACCGCGCTGATCGCTTCGGCCGCGAGCGGTTCGGCGCAGACGCTCGGTGAAATCACCGGAACGGTCACGGACTCGACTGGCTCGGCGGTGGCCGCGGCCAACGTCACGCTGGTCAACTCCGCCACCAGCCAAGCTCGCAAGGTGGACAGCAACGAGGCGGGCAACTTCACGATCCCGTTCGTTCCGCCCGGCGTCTATGAGGTGCGCGTACAGAAGGAGGGCTTCAAGTCGGCGACGCGGGGTGACGTGCGGGTGCAGGTCGCCGACACGGTTCGTGTGAACTTCGCCATCGAGGTGGGCAGCGTATCGGAGTCGATCGAAGTGCGGGGCGGCACGCCTCTTCTGTCGGCCGAGAACGCGACGGTGGGGACGGTGATCGACAACCGGCGGATCGTGGAATTGCCGCTGAACGGGCGCAACTATTTGCAGATGGTGGCGCTGAGTCCGAATGTGTCGGCGGAACAAGGAGCGGGCGGGGAGGCGGCGGCGCGCAAGGGAGGAACCCGGACCGAGAAGTCACTGTCGGTGGCAGGCTCGCGCAACCAGTTCAACCACTACACGCTCGACGGCCTCGAGAACACGGATATGAGCTACAACCTGTACGCTCTGCAACCGTCGATCGACGCGCTCCAGGAGTTCAAGATCGAGACCGGTGTCTACTCGGCCGAGTTCGGCCGGGGGACGGTGCAGATCAACGTAGCCACCAAGGCGGGAACGAACGACTACCATGGCTCCGGGTTCGCCTTCGTGCGCAACGACAACTTCGATGCCAAGGAGTTCCGGCAGGTCGGCGCGAAGAATCCGTTTCTGCGCAATCAGTTCGGCTTCGCGCTGACCGGGCGGTTGATTCGCGACAAACTTTTCTTCCTGTCGAATTTCGAATCGCTGCGCGAGACCAAGACGCTACAGGGTTTGAACAACGTGGCGCCGGAGCGGATGCGGGCCGGCGACTTTTCGGCTTCGGGGCGAACCATCTTCGACCCCGCCACGCGCACCTTTGCCACCGATGCCGCCGGCAACATCCGCGCGCTCACGGCCCTGCAATATCCCAACAACACCATCCCGGCCAGCCGGTTCAATCCGGTGTCGGTGAAGCTGCTGGAGTTTTATCCGAAGGCGCAGCGCGCGGGCGACGACATCCTCGGCAATCACGTGCGTCAGCGAAACCGGCCGGTTACCTGGGAGCAGTACAACCAGCGTCTGGACTACTTGCAGAAGGCCAATTCCACTTGGTTTGGGCGGTTTAGCTGGAGCGACGAAGACTTCAAGGAGGTCGCCTCGTTTCAGGATCAGGAAGCCAACATTCTCACCCGGACCAAGCAGGTGCTGGCCAGCAACATCCGCACGTTGAGCCCCACCATCGTGAACGAGTTCCGCTTTGGCTGGACCCAGTTCAACAACGACCAGAAACGTTTCTACGCCTTCAAGCGCGACGTGACCAAGGAACTCGGCATCATCGGGCTGCAGTCGCCGGTGGAACTTTCCTACGGCACGCCGTCGATCGGCCTCGGCCTAGGATTGACCGGCTTCGGCGAGCAGGGCAATGGACCGTTTGTCGGCCGGACGTCGATATTCCAGTGGATCGACAACCTGAGCGTCATCCGGGGCAATCACTCGTTCCGGTTCGGCGGCGAACTGCGGCGCGACCGGTACAACGAAACCGGCAACGCGTTTACCCGCGGCAGCTTCGGCTTCAGCGGCAACGCGACGCAGAACCCGGCCCAGCGCGGCGTCACGGGCCATCCGTTCGCCGACTACCTGCTTGGCGAAACGTCGACGCCGACGCGCGCCCGCGCTTTCTCCAATGGGCTATTTCGGGCCACGGTATTCTCGCTCTACTTCCAGGACACCTGGAAGATCACGCCGAAGCTGACGGCTGAACTGGGCCTACGTTACGAGCGCACTCCTCCCTACCACGACAAGTACCGCGGCCTGATCAACGTCTTCATCCACGACTCCGGCGTCCATGAGGGCAAGCTTGTCCCGGGCGCTCGCGTGCCGGTCCTGTTCCGGCCCGGCCAAGGCGATTTCCACGAAGGGCTTCCCTTCCGCTTTCACGACGGCAATCCAACCGCCTCTGGCGACGACATTGCCGGACGCGAGACCGTGCGAATCGACAATAACGATTTCGCTCCGCGCCTCAGCCTGGCCTACCGGCCTTCGGAGAAGTGGACTGTGCGCACCGGGTTCGGCATGTTCTACGTGCAGGACATCGTCGAGGCGCGCTTCGATCTGACGCGCAACGTGGGCGGGCGGTCGCAGTTCACCGCCGACTCCGAGGTTCCGAACGCAACCCTCACCGATCCGTGGAAGAACGAAGGCGGCCAGTGCCGGAACTGGAGCGGTCCTTGTCAAGGACCTACTTTTACGCTGGCCAACAATACCAATCGCCGGACGCCCTACCTGTTGCAATGGGTGGCGAACGTGCAGCGGCAGCTAGGCTCCGACACCGTGCTGGAGGCGGGCTACATCGGCAACGGCGGCCACAAACTCGAATTGCTGCGGGTGTGGAACCAGCCGGTGTTGCGAACCGGACCCACCGACGCGCGAACACTCCTGCAGCGCTCGCCGTTCCCGGCGTATGGGCTGATTCAGACACTGGACAACCACGGGAATTCGGGTTACCACGGTCTCGGACTGAAGGCGACGCGGCGTTTCGCCAAGGGTCTCACCTATCTCGCCGGGTTCACGTGGTCGAAGGCGATGGACCAGGGCAGCTCCGTGCGTAACAACACGGGCGAGAACCAGTTCGCCACCGACAACTACAATCTGCGGCGCGAACATGCGCTCTCGCAATTCCACAACGGCCACCGTTTCGTGACTTCGCTGTTGTACGAACTGCCGTTCGGCAAGGGTAAGCGTTTCCTGGCCAGCGGCGGCGCGGTAAACCGGCTGGTGGGCGGCTGGCAGCTCGGCTCGATCGTGACGTTGTCCGACGGCACGCCGATCAATGTCGGCCAGATCGGCGACCCGCTCCAGATCGGCACTCCGAACGTTCCCGACGCCACCGGTATCAGTCCGATTCCCACCAACCGGTCGCCCGACAAGTTCTGGGAAATCACCGCCTTCAACGTGTCCAATCCGGAGTTGAACTACCGGTACGGCAATAGCGGCCGCAACCTGTTGACCACGCCCGGGCTCAAGCAGTGGGACTTTTCACTTACCAAGACCACGCGGATCCGGGAGGGTCACAACTTCGAGTTCCGTTTCGAAGCGTTCAATTTCCCCAATCACCCGAACTTCAATTTTCCCGCCAACGACCCGCGGCAGCCAGCCACCTTCGGGCGGATCACGACGGCGCGAACCATGCGGGAGATGCAGTTCGGATTTCGATACACATTCTGACGTCAGAATCGCCGCCAGGCGGGCCGTTCGGCGGTATGCTGGATTCTCATGAAGCTCCCGCCGACCCCAACGCCCGAGGAGGCCAGAGTCCTCGCCCTTGCCGTGGTGGCCCAGGATAAGTTCCCGGTGCTGGCCACGGTGGACGGATTGCAGCCGCGCGTGCGGCCCGTGTCGCCCGTCCGTACGGATGGATTCACCGTGTGGATCGCATCGATGCGATCCTCGAACAAGACCGCCGAGATCGAGGCGAATCCGCTGGTGGAGTTGTGTTACACGACGCAGGACCACGATCAGGTGCGCATCACGGGCGCGGCGGCGACGGTGATCGAGGGCGGGGAACGGCAATCGATTTGGGACGCCAATCCGCTGCTGCGGGCTTACTTGAAGTCGGTGGATAATCCGGAGTTCGTGCTGTACCGGGTGGATCCGGCGCGGGTCCGGTTCATGCGCGAATGGGCGCTGGAGTATGTGGAGGTGCGGCCGTGAACGTTCGGGCAATGGCTCTTCTGGCGGCGGCGCCGCTGTTCGGGCAAGTGGAAAGCGGGGTGGTCAAGGCGTCCGATGGCGGGGCGTTCCACCGGAACACGATCCCGCAGGTGGCGCGGCTGGGCGACGGCCGGCTGCTGTGCACGTTCGGGGTGTACTCCAAGGACGCGGCGGCGAACGGGAAGATTTACGGGGCTTTTTCGGCGGACCATGGACGGACTTGGTCCGCGCCGGTGCTGCTGATCGACGATCCGGCGATGAACGATGGCGACGCGAACATGCTGGTCGACGGCAACGCGGTGTTCGTGTACGGCACGCGGACCGACGCGCCGAACACGATCCGGAGGACCGCCACGATCGTGGTGCGCAGCGGCGACAACGGGGCCACCTGGTCCGCGCCGAAGGAGATTCCGCTGACTCGGCAGTATATGCCGGGTAAGACGCACAACGCGCTGCGGCTCTCCGATGGGAGTTATCTGATGGGCATCTCGTGGGACCAGTGGCCCGAGCGGGGCATGAACGCGCGGACCGAGGGCTAGATGGTGCTTTCCACCGGCGCGCTGCTTTCGCGCGACGGGTTCCAATGGACGCTGCACGGCGACATCACCACGTTCCAGCCGAAGGTGACGCCGAACTCGACCAACGGGTTGTGCGAGCCGTCGGTGGTGGAGCTCGAGAGCGGGGAGATTCTGATGTATCTGCGGTCGGGGACGTCGCGGCATTGGGAGAGCCGGAGCGCGGACAAGGGCGCGACGTGGTCCGCGCCCAAGCCGGGGCCGCTCGTGGGGCACAATACGCCCACGGCGCTGTGGCGCGTGGAGGGATCGGCGACAATCGTGGCGGTGTGGAATCATTCTCCGGTGACGCGATTCCCGCTGTCGGTGGCGGCGTCGCGGGATGGCGGGCGGACGTGGGGTCCGGCGCGGATTCTCGACCGGGGCGAGGAGGGGTTACAGGCGTCGTATCCCGGGATCACGCAGGCGAAGGATGGGAAGCTGGTGGCGGTGTGGCAGCGGCAGAGAGCCGACGGCGGGCGGGATATCCGCTGGGCGCGGTTCGATCCGGTGTGGGTGGTCACGGGGCAGTAAGTGATCGTCAAACGAGTGGTGGTGGGGTTTCCGGGCGACTGTAAGCAGTACGTCGATATCCTGGAGAAGGTGATCCTGGAGTTGAATCCCAGCGTCGCGGAGAAGTTCGGTCAGCTTCTCATGCGCCTCTATCGCTGGGATCAGGATGCGCATCCCGATTTCCACCCGATCGGGACGCAGGGGATCATTGACAAGGTGCTGAATGTCGGCGAAGCCGACTTGTTCGTCAATTTCTTCGCGTCAAGGCTCGGTATGCCCGATTCGCGGCTAGAGGGGCGAACGGGCTCAGAGCACGAGTTCGAGCAGGCGCTGGAAGCGCGGAAGACAGCGGGCAATCCGATCCTGTTCGTCTATTTCCACAAGTCTCCTCAGCGACAGTGGGGCAAGGAGGCCCGGGATAAGGAGAACCGCCTGAGGGAGTTCCACGACGGCCTCGAAGGGCGAGGGGTTTCGCGGCACTATTTCGACGACGCGAGCCTTGAGCGGACACTGCGCGACCACCTGACAGAGGCGATCCGGCAGTGGACGCCGGAAGAGTCTCCGCTTCCGAAGAAGAAGGGCTTCGACTTCGCCGAATACCGGGCCCGCTTCGGCGTCGCGCCCGCGTGGGATCTGGCGAAAGTGGGAGTCTCGCAGGCACCGGGCGACCGCATTATCAACGCCGGGCTCAGCGACATCTTCCAGCCGCCGCGGGTCCACCAGAATGACGATCCCACCGAGACGGATCTCGGCGAGCCGCTGGGTGCGGACGATGTCCTCGCACTGAAGCGAGGCCTGGTCCTCCAGGGCGCGGCCGGCAGCGGTAATACCACCTGGATGCGCCACACGTTCCACCAACTGATCCAGCGCGACGATGTGTTTCCGATCCTGGTGGAACTGCGCTCCCTGAAGGGGAGTTACCCGAAATTCGAGGGGTTCCTCGATGAGGTGATCGGAGGGAGGTGCCCCGCCGCCGGGCTCGCGGAGGCGCTCAGCGAGCCGAATGGTCCGAGGCCGGTGCTGCTGGTGGATGGTTGGGATGAACTCGGCGACCTTGGTGGCACGTTCCGCCAACTGCTGATCGGGTTCCTCGCCAGCTTTCGCCGAGTCCTCACCGTGGTTACCAGCCGTCCGTATGGCCAGACACCGCCGTCCAGTCACGACCGGTTCGCCACGCTCCGGTTCCAACCGTTGAACGACGCGGAGATCGCCCGCTTTTCGGCGGATTTCTGGCGGGTCTGCTACGGGGACGACCCGCATCGGGAGGAGTACGAGAACCGGTTCCGCGAGGCGCTCGCGAGGTCCGACGGCGCGCGGACGCTGGCGCGGAATCCGCTGATGGCGACGATGATGCTGGTGATCAGCCGGAGCAATCCGCTGCCGGACAAGCGCCACAAGCTGTATGACGTGGTGGTTCGCGGGCTGCTCAACACGCTACGGCGCGAGGAGGGCGGTGCGAAGGATCCGCTGAGCACGTGGCGGCCGGACGATCCCGAGGACCGCCTCCGCGCGGCCGCCGGGTTGGCGTTCGCGATGAAGTCGTTGGACAAGGCGGGGCGGAAGGACCACATCGAGATGGCGGCGTCCGACCTGAAGCCGCTCGTGCCGCGCGATCAGGTCCCCGAGGAGAAGAGGGACGACTTCCTGCGATGGCTGACCGGACCGTGCGGATTGATGTCGGATCGTTCCGACGGCCGGATGAGCTTCACGCACCTGAGTTTTCAGGAGTTCCTGGCGGCCCGGCATGTCTACTCCCATCTGACTTCCGAACCGAAGCGGTTCGTGGAATGGGCCGGGAAGGCGAACTGGTGGGAGACGCTGCGGCTCTGGGCCGCGATCCAATGGGATAACGTGCAGGCTGCCGTGGAGCCTGTCTTCACGGAATGCGAGGCATCCGCGGACGGAGTCTGGCTAACCGGCTGCGTGATGGCGGACGGCGTGGGATCGGAGGATCGATTCAGTCGATGGCTCGACGGGGCGATGGAGAGGCTGCGGGGCTCGTGGGACAGCAACACGGAGCGTTGCGCGCAGGCGTGGGCGGCCGCGTCCGATCAGCAGGGTAAGCGCCGCGAGGCGATCGAAGGGGCCATGAGTGGCGCGGCGCGGTGGAACTGGATCGAGTGGCTGCGCGCGGAGCAGTGGGCCGGCGAGGCGAGGCTTGCGGTCCCGGCTCGTGGTCCGATATGTGCCGTGATGCTGGACTCGCTCGAGCGCATTGCCGCACCGCCGGCCGTGGCGTTCGGTAGGCTGTGGCAGGGGGGATGCCCGGCATGGCCGGAGGTCCCCGAGGAACTGGCGCTTCTCTCGCTGTGGCCGTCCCAGAGGCGTCTCGTCTCGTTGCGCCTGCAAGGCGCGGCGAGCCTCATGAGCGCGAACGCCGAACGTACGTTGGTATGTTCGGCGTTCGCGCGAAATGAGGGGAACGAGGACGTTGCGCGGTACTTTGCGCGGGACTTTGCGGGGCACGTTGCGTGGGACTTTGCGCGGGAGGTTCCGAAGGACTTTGCGCAGTACGTTGCGCGGTACGTTGAGCGGGACTTTGGGCGAGACGTTGCGCGGGAGTGGGGCTTGGATCCCTCCGCGCCCGGCGTGATCGACTTCGCGACGCTCGAAATGGCGTCGATCGGGTGCGCCGGCGCTCGAGTCCATTTCGCGAGCCTCAGGCCGATAGATAGTCTGCCGCGTGCGGTTACACTCTTGTCCACCGCCTGCCGAGCCTCGCTTGACGAACAGCCCAACAGCCCCGAACTCCATCGCCGTCTGGACACCTTTCAAGGCGACCCGCTGTGGCCGGCTCTGGCCCGCCACCTCGCCCGCGTCTCCGACGAAACCGAGTCCCTCACCCAAGCCGCGCGGAACTGGGACCAATACCCCGAGCCGCTCAACTTGGGTCTCCGCTATATGGCGAAAGGCGACATCCTCCTCCAGGACCTGACCACCCACCTCGACATGGACGATCTCGCGCGTGAGGCGGGAGTAGCGCCGCTCCCGATCGTCGATCCGATGGAGCCCGAACTCCAGGTCGACTGGGATGCCAAGACGCCGACCAACGCCGCAGGCTAAGGGGGCCGATTTGACTCCGGCCCTCCGTTGCAATATTCTGATCTCACCGGGAACCGATCCATGAACTTTCAACGAAACTGCGATGGCGTCGCGCGGCGCGACTTTTTGAAGCTGGGCGCGCTGGGGTTCGGAGGGGTCTCATTGCCCCAGTTCCTGCATGCGCAAAAGAAGGGATCGAGCAAGAGTCTCATCTTCTTGTGGCTGGGCGGCGGCGCGCCGCAGATGGACATGTACGATATGAAGCCCGAAGCGCCGTCCGACATTCGCGGCGAGTTCAAGCCGATCTCGACCAAGCTGGACGGCTTGCAGGTGTGCGATCTGCTGCCACACACGGCCAAGGTAGCGGACAAGCTTTGCATTCTGCGGTCGCTCACGTCGGTGGACCTGGGCAGCCACGAACGGTCGAGCCGGTATCTGCAGACGGGCGTGCTGCCGATTCCGAACATGGACTTCGCGTCGTTCGGTTCGGTGTACGTGAAGGAGAAAGCGTTCAAAGGCGACATGCCGCCGTACGTGGGCGTGTTGAAACCGCTCGAGCGCGGGTTCGGCGGCGGGTTCCTGGGACCGCAGTTCGATCCGTTCATGGCCGGCGATCCTTCGGAGAAGAACTACAAGGTGCGCGACCTGCTGCCTCCGCAAGGCGTGACGCTCGAACGGCTAGGGCGGCGGCGGGAGATCCTGCAAGAGTTCAACTCGGCGTGGCGTCACGTGGATTCCGAAGCAAAGCTCAACTCCTACTCGCCCGCGCTCGAGCAAGCCTACAACATGGTGTTTTCGGACAAGGTGCTGAAGGCGTTCGATATCGCGTTGGAGCCGGCCAAGACTCGCGACGCATACGGGCACACGCCGGTGGGGCAGGGACTGCTGCTGGCGCGGCGGCTGGTGGAAAACGGCGTGAAGGCGGTCAGCGTGTGGATGGGCGGCTGGGATACGCACGCGAACAACTTCGCGTCGTTGCGAACGAAGCTCCTGCCACCGATGGATCAGGGCTACGCGGCGCTGGTGGCGGATCTGCACGATCGCGGGATGCTGGACGATACGCTGGTGGTGCAGGTGGGCGAGTTCGGGCGGACTCCGAAAGTCAACAAGCAGGCCGGGCGCGATCATTGGCCGAAGGCGTTCAGCGCGGTGCTGGCCGGCGGCGGCGTGAAGAAGGGACTGATCGTGGGCGCGACCGACAAGCACGCGGCCGAAGTCACCGATCGTCCGATCACGGTGGAAGACTTCTCGGCGACCATCTTCTCGACGCTGGGAGTGGATATCCATCGCGTGAATCACACGCCGGAGGGCAGGCCGATCGCGGTGGTCAACGGAGGAAAGCCGGTTGCGGAAGCTCTCGCTTAGCCTGGCGGCGGCCGCGCTGCTGATGGCGCGTGAGCCGGAGACGGCGGCGATCCCGGCGCAGAAGTGCACCGTCGGCGACCGCGTGAGCCACGATGAGACTCACAAGGAGAACGTCGCGGCGTTCCGCATGGCCAAGACGTGCGTGACCAACGAGGAGTACAAGCGGTTCGTCGACGAGGCGGGATACGCGCCGCCGGAACGGAATTCGCTGGGCGGCGATCACCGGCTGTGGAACGGCCGCGAGTTTCCACCGGAGATCGCGCGGCAGCCGGTGGTGAACGTATCGTGGAAAGACGCGGTGGCCTACTGTTCATGGCTGGCGAAGAAGACGGGCAAACCGTACCGGCTTCCGACCGAGGAGGAGTGGGAGATCGCGGCGCGCGGCGGCTTGAAGGGCAAGCAGTATCCGTGGGGAGACGCGGTCGACAAGAAGAAAGCGTGGTACGGCGGCAAGTGGGCGGGCGTCCAGACGCTGCAGCCGGTGGACTACGGCGAAGCGAATTCGTATGGGCTGTTCGGCATGGCGGGCAACGTCTGGCAGTGGGTGGACGACTGGTACGTGCCGACGTTCAACGGCCGACCGGTGGAGGAGGAGTTGAAGCTGTTCAAGGCGATTCGGGGCGGCTCATGGTCGAACGACGACGGCTTCCTGAAGGTCAACTACCGCAATTCCCACCCGCCGGATTTCAAGGACTTTTTCGTGGGATTCCGGGTGGCGCTCAGCCAGTAACCGGACCGTCACCGGCTGAAAGCGCGGTGACAATGGTCTCGCGGTTGCGTTCGGCGGCGGTTACCGAGGATTCGAGCGCGATCCAGTAGATCAGGGCTCCGAGCGCGGCGGCGAACGCGAGCATGGCCCAGAAGACCAGTTCCGATTCGAAGGTCCACCGCGCCACGAAAGCGAGTCCGATCGGAAAGGCGAGCATCGGATAGACGACGATGAACAGCGCCTGGATCCGCCCGGCGGAGGACGACCGCCAGGACTGCGACGGATTGATCGGCCGGGGATAGTGCGTGGACGCCAGGTTCCCGGCCGCCAGCAGATACGCAGTCATCACCAGCGCCACCGCCGACGCCTCGCTCAGACGGCGGACGCCGAGCGGCATTCCGAGCAGAGCGCAGACGGCAACCAGGAGCAGGACCTCCAACACGACGAAGCACACGGCGGCCAGGTTCTTGCCGATCAACGCGTGGTGGAAGGGAACAGGCAACAGGTAGTAGATCTGCGCGGCGCCGCGATCGAAGCCGAACACGTTCCAGAACAGCACCTCGCCGAGCAGCAGGAGGGCGTAGAAAGTAACCAGGGTGAGATAGTGCTGCGAGAAGAATCCGGTGGCGTCGCGGCCGCCGCGGAACGCCATGGGCAGCCAGATCAACAGGCCGAAAGAGAAGCCCATGATGAAGACCAGGCGGAATCGCGGGGCGCGGCTGAGGAAACGGAGTTCCTTCTCCACCATCGCGCCGAGCGGATCGGACAGCAGCCGGGAGGGCAGAGTGTAGAAGCGCTCGATGAGGTTGTCGCCGCGGGAGGGAAGGGCGGCGCTCGAGCGGGCGGCATCGGCGTCGAACCGCAGGTTGCGGCGGAATTGCGACCATCCGAAGGCGAAGGCGGCGGCGGTCCACAGGAGCAGAGGCAGGGCGTTGCGGGCGCGCTCGCCGAGGATGAGTCCGGCGGTGAGGGTCCACGGCAGCCAGTCGAACGAGAGCGAGTCGAGGACGCCGCGCAGGTGTTCGGGCGGGCTCCAGATGGCGACCAGTTGGGGAGCTCCGGCGAGCAGCACCATGAGCAGCGTGAAGACCTCGCGGGTTCGGCGGCGGGCGAGCAGGCGGGAGAGCAGATCGCGGAGTCCGACGGCGAGGAAGAGGTTGAAGGCGGTCCAGGGCAGGAATCCGGCGGCGGCCCACCAGGGCATCTTGGGATTGGCGGCGATTCCGGCGGCGGCTCCGGCCATGAGCACCAGGACCTCGATGCCGGTGGTGAACCGGAGCAGGACTTCCAACACGAACAGTTCGCGGTGCGTGACGGGGTAGACGACGAGCCGCTTGAGATCGATGGAGGCTCCGGCGGCGCCGAGGAACAGCGGTACGATCTGCCAGTAGAGGAAGGTGAAGAAGACTCCTTGGGAAGCGGAGTCCTTGACGAGGGCCAGACGTTCGTTGGAGGAAAGCAGGACGGCGAGCGTCCAGGCTCCGAACAGGACCATGCCGTACCAGGCGGCGGACATGACGACGGTGACGGCGACGGGTCCACCGGCGCCGCGCGAGTAGAAATTGAAGAGCGTGCGGAACTGCGCCCAGAGGATCGCACGAACGTGGGGGAGCATCGGCTAGAGCCAGCCGAGCGATTCGGCAGGCCGCTCGGCTCCCACCAGGCGCACGAAGACATCCTCGAGCGTCTCCGAACTGGCGCGTAGTGCGGCCATGTCGGAATCGGCGACGAGGCGGCCCTCGGCGATGATCGCCACGCGAGTGCAGAGGCGTTCGACGACTTCGAGCACGTGCGAGGTGAGGAAGATGGTGGCTCCGCGCGAAACTTGCTCGAGCAGGATTTCCTTCATGAGGCGGGCTCCCACTGCGTCGACGCCTTCGAAGGGTTCATCCATCAGGAACAGTTTGGGACGATGGATGAGCGCGGCGGCCATGGCGACTCGCTTGCGCATGCCTTTCGAATATTCGTGAATGAGCTTGCGGGGATGTTGATCGAGTTCGAACAGGGCGAGGAGTTCGCGTCCGCGGTCGCGCGCGGCGGAGCGTTGGAGCCCGTACATGCGGCCGACGAATTCGATGAACTCGCCGCCGGTGAGGTGGTCGAACAGGAGGGACTCGTCGGGGACGAGGCCGATCTGGGATTTGATCTCGACGGCGGCTTGGGGCATGGGGAGGCCGAGGAGTTCGATGGCGCCGGAGGTGGGCGGAGCGAGGCCCATCAACATGCGGATGGTGGTTGTCTTGCCGGCTCCGTTCGGCCCGAGGAATCCGAAGAAGCAGCCGCGAGGCACGTCGAATGACACGCCGTCCACGGCGGCTTTGCTCCCGTAAATCTTGCGCAGTTCCCGCACGCGGATGGCCGGAGATCCCCCGGACACATCGCCCATAGAATTCCATTATCGTATGGAATGCGCCCTCGGCTCGCCGGCGGTATGATGAGGCGAATGGCCAACGTGAGCGACGCGATGGAGGCGGGTTCGGTCTTGATTGAGGATGCAGTCGTTCTCCGCGCCGTGGAAGTCATCGGCGACACGAACGAGGCGATGCGCTGGATGGGAACTCCGGTGCGCGCGTTAGAATACGCCACACCCGTGTCCTTGCTGGCCACCCCTGAAGGGCGTGCCGTAGTCTTCAGGGTGCTGGGGCGGCTCGAGCACGGCATCTTTTGACGGTCCGCGCTACGCTCCGCCGCCTTAGTAGCCGTTCCGTCCGCCATCATTCCAGCGGAGCGAGTCGCATCGCCCATGGAATTTCTTTATCGTATGGGCGCGGGGGGCCGAAGAGGACTGTGGTGACACCCACGGCTTTTCCCCCACACCAAACCGCGATGCAAGCGATGAGCAAGCTGCCGCCGTTCTCGCCCATCCTGACCAGACTGATGGGATCCCTGTCGAACGACGACGTTTCGTTCGCGCAACTGGGAGACCTGATCGAGAAAGACACGGTGCTCGCGGGGAATGTCCTGCGGCTTGTGAACTCGGCTGCCTATGCCCGGCGTGGCACGATCAGTTCGGTTCGCCACGCGGTGTCCATCCTCGGACTCGGTAAGCTGCGCAACGTGACCATGAGCATGTCCGTGGCGCGAATGTGGAACCAGGAGCGCTGGGCGGCGGGCTGGTCGCCGTCGCGGTTCAATCTGCACGCGGTCGCGGCGGCGGTACTGGCCGACATGATCGCCGCCGAGTTGGATACCCCGGCGGCGGAAGGCGCGTTCGCCGCGTCGCTATTGCAGAACTGCGGCATGCTGTTGATCGCGATGGGGCTTTCGGAAGACATGCCGCGGCTGAGGGCCCGGTACGAGGAATCGTCAGGATCGCTGGTCGAGGCCGAGCGCGGGATGTTCGACACCGATCACGCGGCTCTGTCGGCGGAGATGTGCGAGGTCTGGCGGCTTCCTGCCCCGGTGCTGGAAGCGGTACGCGGACATCACCAGTGCGGTCTCGGCGGGGGTACTCTAACCGAAGTACTGCACTCGGCGGATGTCGCGGTGGAGCAACGGGGCGTTCTGGCGCAGGAATGGCATCGCGCCACGCCCGGCGATTCGATCGACACGCTGGCGGCCGCGGGGTTGGGCGCGCGCGCGGAAGCGGTGTCGCGCGCCTTCGACGCGGAATTCGATCTGCTGCGGGAGTTCTTCGCCTAGCAGCCCGTGGTGCAAGTAGCATGGCCGCGCGCAACCATGATATGGCTGCGGCGGCGGCCATGGGCGGCAAACGCCAATGCGCGGAGCCTGCGTTGCAAGTCCAATGCGTCCAGTGGGTTGCGGCGGCGCCGGGCCGCTTCCTTCGTTGCGGCTCCTCGGAGATGTCCCGCATCGACTACGACGCCGCGCCTCGGATTCGGCGCGGCGGCGCTCGCAACGCGACTCATGCTACTTGCACCACGGGCTGCTAGTCTAAGCGCGAACGCTGGCCGCTCAGGGCCGCCGCGCGCAAGTGGTGATGCGAGCGATGAAGCCGTCGGTGAAGGACGCCAACGATTGCTGCAGCGACCCTTCCGGCACGCCGAAGTCCCGCGAAGTGGTGGTTCCGACGACGAACGGATTGCCCGTAGCGTCGAGCGCCACTCCGAAGCCCGCATCGGTGGCCTCACCGCCGACGAAGGTCGAGCAGGCGAGCCCCTGGGCGGCGGGAAGCGCCGGGTCGAACCACGAGATAAAGGCGTCGAACCCGCCTTGTAGATCGCGCTGGATGTCGTCTCCGTTGGTGGGATAGTCGCCGGAGAACGTGTACCCGGTAATGACGATCCGGCCCTGGGCGTCCACCACCAATCCGTAGGCGACGTCGGTGCGATTCCCGCCGGCGAAGGTCGAATAGGTCAACTGCTGGCCTCGGGGAAGCGTGGTGTCGAAGCGCAAAACGAAGGCGTCGCCCTCGTTCGAGTACTTGGTCTGGTAGGCGTTGGGCGACAAGGGGAAATCGGAGGAGAAGGTAACGCCCGCCAAGTAGAGACGGCCCGTTGCGTCGATCGCGAGCGCGTAGGCCTGGTCGAGATCGGCGCCTCCGATGTAGGTGGAGTAGTCGAGCGCGTCCAGCCCGGGACGGTCGCGATTCACGCGCGTCAGGAACACGTCGCCTTGGCCCTTGTACACGTCCTGGTAGGAAGACCCGGCGATGGGGAAATCCCCGGACATGGTGTAACCGCTCATGTAGATCCGGTTGTTGGTCCCGATCGCGACGCCGGTGCCGATGTCGGTGGATCCGCCGCCGAGGTATGTGGAGTAGATGCCGGAGGCCCTGCCTTGCAGGCCCGGCTGCAGTTCGATGAGGAACGCGTCGAATCCGCCGCGCACCGACGTCTGCATGGGGCCGCCGAGCAGGGGGAACTCGACCGAGTCCGAGTAACCGACGACGAAGACGCGCCCGTCGGAGCTGACGGCGATCGCGTTCCCGACGTCCTGCTTGGGTCCGCCGAAGTAGGTGGAGTACCACAGCGAGGCGTCGCCGCGCGTGTCCAGATTCACCTGGGTCACGAACACGTCGCGATCGCCGCCGTTGACATCCTGGTAGCCGACGCGCGCTGGATAGTCGGTGGACGAGGTGAAGCCGGTGATGTGCGCCGTACCCGCCGGATCGATCGCGATGGCACGGCCCTCTTCCTCGCCGGATCCGCCGAAATAGCTCGAGTACAACAGCGCGTTGGGGCCGTTCAGCAGCGGGTTGAACACCGCGACGAACACGTCCTTGTTGCCCGCTCGAACGTCGCGGAAGGGTTCACCGCCAACGGGCATGTCCTGCGACGTGGTGTAGCCGGTCACCCAGAGGCGGCCGCGGCCATCGAACGCCGCCGCGCGAGCCACGTCCACGTTGCCGCCGCCGAAGTAGCTGGCGCGAACAATGATCGGGTCGATCACCAGTGGCTGCGTCCGGTCGTACGACGCGACTTCGAACGCGACCGAATTAGCTCCGAGCAGCCGGTAGCCGCCGTCCACGCGCCGCTTGCCTTCCGGGGTGTCCTGGTAGATGAATGGCTTCGGCTGCCGGAGTTCGGCGCCGCCCGCGACGACCGACAGGTTGCCGTCCGCGTCCAGACGAACCGACGCCGCTCCCGCGAACTCGACCCGGATCGTCTCCGGCGACGAGCCGGGCGCGACGACGAAGTCGTACTCCAGGCGCTTGCCCGCCGGCCGGTAGACGAGATCGATGCCCGGGTAGATCTCGCGGTATCGCACCGAGGAGAATTGCGGCGTGTTGGCGCGCCAGGCGGACTCCCGTTTCCCGAAGAAGTAGCCCGACTTGGCGGCGTGCCGCCCCAAGCCTTCGACAACCGGCGACGTCGCGGCTCCCAACGCGCGCAGCCGCACAGTGGCGCTGCCCAGCGTCAGGGAGGCGTCATTGCGGCGGAACGCGACCGGGTGGTCGCCGAAGCGGCCCCGGTAGAGCGCGCCGTCCGGCGAGGGCTGGTCCACCGGCTCGAAGCGTAGTTCGACCGCGTCGAGCAGCCGTTTGGCGCGGTCGATCCGCGCGGCATCATCGGATGCGGCGAGCGCGAGCGCCGGAATTGCGAGCAAAGAGAGAGGTAGTGCGATCATGACCCGATACTCCAGCATAGTTCGGCGCGCCACCCGTTGACAAACGTGGGGATCGGGTATCGATAGCGGACGGGGCGAACGAGGAGGCACAGAACCGGGACGCGAACCGGGCGGGGACGGTTTCGGAGATCTCACCGGGAAGGGATCTGGCAGTTAGCGTGAACTGGCCATCTTCCGCGTGACTGTCGCGGACGCTCGCCGCTCAGTGCGTCCGGTTGTACCAGCGCCACGCGGTCTCCGCGATCTCGTCCAACGACGAGTGCCGCGGCGACCAGCCCAGCAAATCCCGCGCCCGCGCTGCGTCCGCCACCAACGAAATCGCATCCCCGTCGCGGCGCGGCTTCTCGATCACCGGCACGGGCCGCCCCGTCGCACGCTCCACCGCGCGAAGAACTTCGCGCACGGTGTGGCCGGTCCCGGTTCCGAGATTGGCGGTGAAGCTCTCCCGCGTCTCGACGAGCCGCCGCATCGCGCGGACATGCGCGTCCGCCAAGTCCGTCACGTGGATGTAGTCTCGAATCGGCGTGCCGTCCGGCGTGGGCCAGTCCGTCCCGAACATCTCGAGATGCGGGATGCGGCCGGCCGCGGCGGCCAACGCCAGCGGGATCAGGTGCGTCTCCGGCTCGTGATCCTCGCCCGCTTCCCCTTCCGGATCGGCGCCGGCGGCATTGAAATAGCGCAGGCGGGCCGACGCGATCCCGTGGCAGACGCCGAACCACTCGAGCAGACGCTCCACCATCAGCTTCGATTCGCCGTAGACGCTGACCGGGCGGTAGGGGTGATCCTCGGGGATGGGCACGCGTTCGGGATCGCCGTAAACGGCGTCGGTGGACGAGAACACGATGCGGTCCACGCCCGCTTCCACCATCGCCTCGAGCAGGTTGAGCGTGTTGGCGACACTGTTCCGGAAATAGCGCACCGGCTGCTTCATGGACTCGCCGACCGCGATGTAGGCCGCGAAGTGGATCACACCGCCGATCTCGCCTCCGGCAAACGCCCGCCGCAACGCGTCGCGATCGCCGAGATCGGCTTCGATGAGCGCGCCCCACTTCACCGACTCGCGGTGGCCCTTCTCCAAGCTGTCGAACACCACCGGCGTGTGTCCGGCCGCCGCCAGCGCCTTGCACGTATGGCTGCCGATGTAGCCGGCGCCGCCGGCAACGAGAACGTTCATGAATCAGCCCCCCAAGGGCGAACTATGAGATGAGATGTTCGAGGCGAGTGCCTCTCAACACCATTGTCTGATTCCGCTCCGGCCCGGTAGAGACGCAACCCACTTCGACGCCGGTCCGTTCCTGGAGGAAGCTGACGTAGTTCTTGGCGGCCAAAGGCAGATCCTGATATCGCGTGGCGCCGTGCGTCGAGGACATCCACCCCGGCACCGATTCGTACACCGCCACGACGCGTTCCAGATCCTCCACCCGCGGGGGCATCTCGTCGATCATTTGGCCATCCAGCTCATACGCGACGCAGACGCGGATCTCCTCGATCTCGTCCAGCACGTCGAGCTTGGTGACGATCAGGCTGTCGAAGCCATTCACCGCCGCCGTGTACTTGAGCAAAGGAACGTCGAACCAGCCGCAGCGGCGCGGCC
>SXGS01169220.1_pt1 | contig 22381 bp, 20 predicted proteins | sample 3174681 | NCBI WGS metagenome assembly SXGS01 (sample SAMN11356861, study PRJNA531348) | freshwater metagenome | isolation source: freshwater sample F1-80 | place: China: Fuxian Lake, Yuxi | collected 2017-12-25
CTCGGGCCGCCGGTGCCGAGCCACGTGCGGCCGCCCTGGTGGCGCTCCTTCTGCTCGCGCATCCGCTCCTCGAAGAGCCGCCGCAGCTCCTCGAGATCGAGCGACTTCAAGAGCGCGCGCTGCTCCTCCGACAAGAAGGCAAGCTTCGCGGGATCGGCGAGCCACTCGTCGAGCTCGCCGAGGAGCGTCACGCGCGTCGCCTCGATCCCCCGAAAATAGGCCGCAAACGTCTCGTCGAAGAGATCGAGCTCGCTCTCGCGGTGCACGAACAGCGAGCGCGCCACGAAATAAAATCCGTCGAGCGAGCTCTCGTGCAGCCCCATGGCGACCGCCCGCGCCAGCGCCCCGAGCTCAGTCGGGCCGACCCGCAGCTTGCGCTCGCGCAGGGCGAAGACGAACGGCACGAGCACGTCGCTCACGGCGCGTGAGGCTACACCGCCGCGCTGCCTCGCGCGAGGCCACGACGTGGGGGCCGCGAAGGGCCACGACAGGCCCGCTCGAGGGCACGGTCGATCTCGACGCCAGCGTGGCGGCGCTTGGGCACGAGCTGGGCAAGAACTATCCGCTCGACTTCTTCTTTGCCGAGCGACACCTCACCGGCTCGAGCTTCCGCTTCACGACGAGCCTCACCTTCACCGACTGCGGCGGCGGCCCGACTTGGTGCGTAGTGTGGCTGCGCGCGGGCGCGGGACAGAGAGCGCGGGACAGAGAGCGCGGGACAGAGAGCGCGGGACTCAGAGCGCGGGACAGAGAGCGCGGGACAGAGAGCGCGGGACTCAGAGCGGGCGCGTTGCGATCTTGCCCGCGATGCGATCGGCGAGCGCCATGCACAGCAGCATGGGATTGACCCCGGGGCTCGCGGCGAAGATCCCGGTGTCGGCGACGTAGACGTTGTCGAGATCGTGGCAGCGCCCGTCCTCGTCCACGACGCCGCGGCGCGCGTCGGGAGACATGCGCGTCGTGCAGAAGGCGTGGTTCGACGCGGCGATGGTGTCGCTCGCGCGCAGCGGCTGCTTGCGGATGATCTCGGCCTCTTCTCGCGAGCGGAGGATCTCGGGCATTCCATTCAAGCCCGGCAGGACGGCCTCGGCGCCCGCGGCCCAGCAGATGTCCGAGAGGATCCCGAGCCCCTTCTGCATCAGTTCGACGTCGCGCTGATCGAAGGTGTAGCGAATGTCCGGGCTCATCGTGCCTGGCAGCGCGCGCACGGAGCCGCTCGAGTGGTCGGCCGCGCAGATGACGTCGAACGGCGCGATATGCCCATAGCGCAGCAGGTGATCTTGGTAGTCGGTCCCGAGCCCCGGCATGCGGGTCGCGAGGATCGCCGGCGGCGACCACAACACCTCGAACTTGAGTCCCTCTTTGAGGTGCTGAAGGCTGTGATAGCCCTGCGTCGCGCCCTTCCACGGATCGATGGGCTCGGCGAACTCTGCCATGATGGCGAGGCCGGGGTGAAATCGCAGGTCCTGCCCCACGAGCCCGCTCGAGTCGGCGATCCCGCTGTGCTTCAGGATGACCGGAGTCGCCATGCAGCCGGCCGCCAGCACGACGAGCTTCGCGTCGAACTGGGCAATCCCGAGCTCGCGGCCCGTCAGTGGCTCGACGATCGGTCCGCGGACGCCGTGCGCACGCCGGCCGTGCGCGAGCACCGTCTCGACGCGAATTCCCGTATAGACGCGAGCCCCGGCGCGAATGGCCGCGGGCACGTAGGAGATGTCGACCGACTTCTTCGCGCCGTTGCGGCACCCGGTGAAGCACTCCCCCGAGCCGCGGCAGCCGCGCACGTTGCGCCACGTCGGCTCGCACGACATCCCGAGCGCCTCGCAGCCCTGGCGGAAGCGCTGATTCCGCTCCCCTTGCACCTCGTCCGGAGTGGGCGCGACGCCGAGCTGCGCCTCGACCCGATCGAAATGCGGCGCGAGCTCATCGAGGGTGAGCGTCGTGCCGGTGCGCTCGCCCCACTTGTCGAAGATCCACGCCGGCGGGCGCGCGCAGATCGCCGAGTTGATGACCGAGCCACCGCCGAGCACGATCGCCTGCATCGTGGGGGTCACGAGGTTGCCGCGCGACGCCCGAGAGCCGCCATCGCGAAGGAGGCGCTGCATGGCCTCGCCCGCCTCTTGCGTGAAATCGCGGCGTCCCATCGGCGGCCCCTCCTCGAGCAGGATGACGTCGCGCCCGGCCTCGGCGAGCTCCTTGGCGACGACGGCGCCGCCCGGGCCCGAGCCCACGACGAGGACGTCGCACGAGGCGCGCACCTGTCCGCGGTAATCCGCCGGCGCGAACACCCCTTCGTGTGGATCCTGGGCCGTGGGCAGCATCCCGAGCGCGCTCATGCCAACACCTCGCGCGGGTCGCGCTCGAAGATGCGGTCGCCGATGCCGAACGGATCGGGGTTGTCCTCGAGCCGCATGCAGCGCGCCACCTCCGCGTTGGCGAGGTAGGCCATGGTCAAGAGCGCGCGCATCGAGATGAAGCACACGCGCCGGAAGTAGAGCCCACTCGTGGAGGCGTCCGCGAGCGACAGGATGCGGTCGGCTTGCGAGAGGCGCGTGAAGCGCGCGCGCCGTGGCCCGAAGAGGAACGGCTGAAACTCGAGGAAGGCGAGCAAGAGGCGAATCATGAAGCGCTGCGCGCCGGCGCTGCGATGGAGATAGGCGCTGAGATACTCGGGCACCCCCGCGGCGTTGCCGCTGACGGGGATGGCGCCGCCGGGAGGAAAGAAGGCGTCCGCGACCGCGCGCACGAGCGCCTCTTCACGCGCACCGAGGCTCGAGCCGGCGATCGCCACCGGCGGATAGTCTTCGAGCTCGTGGAGGCACCACGCGGCGAGCACGGCGGCGACGAGCGCCAAGGCGACCATCATGATTTGCGAGCCTCCCTGTTCGGTTTGCGCGGACTTCGAGCCAATGGCGTCGGCGCAAGGACAGCGCCGGAGAGCTGTTCGATCAGCCGCACGAGCTCGCAATCCACGCCGACGAACCAGGTGCGAACGTGGGCGAGCGCGGCCTCTTCGTCGCGGGCCGCGATGAGCCGCAGCAGCCGCTCCATCGTGGATTGAAAGCGCGGCTTCACCGCACCCAGCGCCGGCGCGAGCGTGCCATTGAGCTCGCGGAGCGGCGCCCAGAACGCGTTGACCATCCACGCCGCGGGCCACATGCCGCTCGCCAGGACGAGCGCGCGAAACATCTCGAGCTCGTTCTTGGCGTGGGCCGCCGGATCGCCCTCGAGCGCGGGGGCGCGGGCGAGGTGAGCGCGTGCCTCTTGGAGCGCCTCGTCGTCGGCGTAGCGGGCCGCGAGCCGCACCGCCTCGCAGGCCATCGTCGTGCGCAGGCTCAAGAGCTCGCGCGCCAAGACGGCGGGGGCGACGTCGAAGCGGCCGAGGCGAACGTAGGCGGGCAGGAGCGCGGGCGTCCCTTCGCGACGAAAGTCGAGCACGAGCGCGCCCGAGCCGCGGCGGCTCTTCAAGAGGCCCTGATCTTTGAGGTGCCGCAGCGCCTCTCGCACCGTGCTGCGCCCGCACTCGAGCGTCGCGGCGAGCTCCGTCTCGGCCGGCAGGCGGAGCCCCGCCGGATAGGAGCCGTCGAGGATGCGCCCCAAGAGGACGTCGGCGACGCGGCGCACTTCTCCGGTGGTGTCTGCCACGGCGGTTGTCCGTCTAACTAGTCTGACAACTTTTGATTGGCAAGCCGAATCAGGCGGCTAGCGCCGATGTCACCGCTCCCTCCCCCGCAGCGGCCATCCTCGCCCCCCCGCCCCGGCCCTCCCCCCGCTGCGCGCGCTGCGCGGGTCGAGGGAGCCAATCCCGCTCGCCGTTTCACACCATCGCCTACGGGACCGCGAGTTGCTCTTGGTCAGTCGCGATGACGAAGTCGAACGCGGGCCAGCCGCGCGGCTCGGCGAGGGCCAGCGGGATCGGCCGATAGAGCACCTCGAGCGCGACCGTCGCGTTCGTTCCCGAGCAGCCGGCGAGCGCGAAGCGGTGAGAGGTGGTCTGCGGCTTGCCGGGCTGGATGCGGTTGTCGCTGGCGATGTCGACGGCGCGGTAGTGCGGGACCTGGCGCACGCCGTCCGCATCGACGAGCACGCGCGCGAAGGTGTAGCCAGAGAGGCCGGCGAGCGCGCGCGCGGGGCCGCCATCGACGAGGTTCGAGCTCTCGTCGCCGAGGTAGAGGATGTCGCCGGCCGCGGCTGCGAGCGGCGCGGCCAAGCTCAGCGTGTCGCCGCTCGTGCCCGTGACGAGCGCGCTGCCCTTCGGCTCGAGGATCGGCACGCCCTTCTCCGCGGCAGTGAGCGACGCGAACGCGCCGACGCCCACATAGTCGTGAAACGCGCCGGTCGCGCGCACGACGCGGACGACGTTGCCAGCCTTGCCGACCTTCGCGGCCGCCGGCCAAGTGAGCGTCTTCGCGGCGAGCGACGCGTCGACCCCCACGACGCCACGCGCCCGCACGCCGCCGACGTCGTCGATGGTGCTCCCGCCGCTCGGCGTGAGCGCCGCGCCGTTGCAGCTCGCCTCGACCACGAGGACGAGGGCGCGCATGGGCTCGCCCGTGGGGACGGCGTGGCCGCAGCCGCCATTGCCGATGGTGATGGTCGCGACGAGCTCGCCCTCCTCGATCGTCGGCTTGATGACGGTGACGAGCGCGCCGTCGATGAGCCGCGGCGAGCCCTCGAGCGGCCCGCGAAAGATGTGGCGTCGCAGCTGCGTGGACGGCCGCGGGAACCCGAAGGTGATCGAGGCCGTCTCCGCGGTGCCGAGCTCCGTCGCCGAGTCGAGCGCGAGGCTCTTCGGCATATGGCAATGCTGGCAAGGCACGCCCGCGTCGTCGTAGGGCCCGGCGATCCACTCCGAATAGGTCGAGTGCGTCGGCAAGCCGCTCGCGAAGCGCGGCGCGAGCGACTGCCCCGGCAAGAGCGCCGGCTGCGTCTGCTCGTGGCACCCGGCGCAGAACGTCGCGGTCGAGAAGAGCGGCTGGTAGCTGCCGCCCATGAAGGGGTTCGGCACGTCGAGGAGCGGGCCGAACATCACCGCGCGGAGCTTCCCGCCCGGCGTGCCGTCGTGCGTCTCGCTCGGGCGCTGCACCTTGAGGCGCTTGCCGGCGCCCGGCTGGAGGGCGAGGTCGACGTCGGCGACCTTGTGGCAGAAATCGCAGTGCACGCCGTCGACGTAGCCCACGCCTTCGGCCTCGAGCAGATCGCGATCGCCCGCTTTTCCGCTCATTCCCGGTGCGTGGCAGTCCGCGCAGGCGCCGAACGACGTGGGCGCGAGCGACGGTGACAGCGCCGGGTCGTCGCACGCGAGCGGGCCCTTGGCGCACGCCGGGTTCAAGTCCGGCAGCACGCCGCGCGCGATGTAGCAGCGCGCCGCGCTCGTGCCGGGGCTGCCGGGCACGGTGCCGCTCCTCCAGTCTCCGCCCTTTGCGCCGCACGCTGCTTCGGTGAGGAGGGCGTGGCTCACGCCGGCGTAGAGATCTTGAACGAACGGATCCTCGGCGGCCGCCGCGTGCTTCGACTCTTGAAAGTCGTGCGCGAAGTTCATGTGGCAGTGGCCGCAATACTTCGTGCTCGGATCGTCGCCGTGGCCTGGCTCGCCGTACGCGTAGCTCACGTTGTCGGGCGGCGCCGCGCGGCGCAACGTGAGCGTGAGCGGGCCGAGCGGAGGCGTGAGAAACTCGACGCCGTGCGTGCGATAGCCGACCTTGCTCGCGACGACCGTCGGCGTGCCGACCCCGGCGTAGAGCATCGTAATCGCAAAAACGCCGTCTTTTCCGGTCGAAAACGTCGGCTCGGCGGAGCGGCCTGCCTGCAACACGAGCGCGCCGTCGACCAGCGCGCCGTCCTGATCGACCACGACTCCGGTGACCTCGAACGTCGGCGGCAGCGGTGCCGTCGCCACACCGCCCTGCCCTCCCTCGGGCGCAGCGGCCGTCGAGCTCGTTGCGCCACCTGCGCTCGAAAACGAGGACGCGCCGCCCGCGCCTCCGCTGCCGTCGCTAGGCCCGCGGATCCCGCACGCGCTCACCCACCCGAGCGTCGCGCTCACCGCGAAGACGAGCGTTCTCGAGGCGCATCGAGGTCTCATGGCGGGCTCCCCCTCCACGATACCTGAAATGACTCACGCCGCTTCGGCGGGCGCGGGCTCGGCGGCCTTTTTGGCCTGGGGTTTCGCGTTCCAGACGCGCAGCGCGAGCAAGAGGCCGACGAGCGCCACCGGGATCATCGCGAGAGGCCACGCGAGCCAGTTGTCGGGGTTCGCCGCGGCGGCCTTGTCGGTGTCATCGGGGAGGAGCGCGCCGTAGACGAGCGACATGAGCGCCGTGCCGGCATAGACGAAGCCGTCGATGATGCCGACGACGACGCCGACGTTCTGCTTGCCGCCAAAGTCCATGCTCGCCGTGCCCGACAGCATGCCGTGCACGCCGATGACGCACATGCTCATGGCGACGACGATCCAGCCTACGGCGGGCGTCTTGTACGCGAGGGTGAGGACCAGGGAGCCCGCGAGCATCGCCGCGTAGAGGATCCCCGCGACCGGGCCGCGCCGCGACTGGAACACGCGATCCGAGATGAGCCCCGCGACGACACCGCCGAGGATCCCCGCGCAGCAGAGCAGCATCCCCCAGTGCGCATTCACGAAGCCGCTCTTCAGGTGCAGCACGGTGTCGGTCTGCTTCGCGAACGAGCCGTACCACTGCATGATCGCCTGGCGCAGGTAGCCGCTGCAGAACTCCACGCACGCGATGGTCATGATGACTGGGCTCTTCACCATCAGCCGAAAGACCTGGAGCGAGCCCATGCGCTCGCCGGTCCCGAGCGCGCTCGTAGCGTCCGCCGTGTCGAAGTCGGCGAAGCCCGCGTCCTTGGGCGTGTCCTTCACCTGGCTCGCGACCGCGAGCCACAAGAGCACGAGGAAGAGCGCGGGCACGAAGAACACGAGGTCGACCCGGGCGATCTCGGCGCCGCGGAAATCGGCGCGGAACAGCGTCAAGAGGAGCTTACTCCAGTCGAACGCGAAATAGAGCCCGAGCGAGATGAGGATGCCGAAGATGGCGCCGATGACGCCGCGCTCGCGCAGGTGAAACCACGGCGTATTCACCTTCACGATGGCGACCGCGCCGAAGCTCTGGAAGTACATGTTCACGGCGTAGAGGACGGAGAAGATCGCCGTGAGGTTGTGGCGCGCGAACTCGGCGCCGGGACCGTCGTGGAGCGCCGACCAGGTGACCGCGCCCATCAGCGCGTTCATCGCCGCGGCGCCGGCACCGCTGATGAGGATGGCGCGCTTGCCGCCGATGCGATCGGTGAGCGGCCCATTGAAAAGGAACGAGCCGCCGTAGACGAGCGTGCCATAGAGAAAGATCGTGGCGAACCCTTGGTTCGTCATGAGCGGCACGTCGTCGACGCGGATGTCGCCGAACGCGCTCTGGCTGACCTTCAGGTTGTACCGCCCGAAGTAGAGCATCGCGTAGAGCAGCCCGAGCGGGAGCCAGTTGAAGACGCGGCGCCGTAGAAATGCGGGCGAATGCGAGATCCCCTCGGCGCGTGGCACGCGAGCGAGGACGATCGCCACGACCCCGAGGAGCATGGCGATCGGGAGGAGCTCCTGCAGCCAGAGGGGAAGCGTGCTCATGGTCAGCCCCCGCCAGTGCCAGCGCCAGTGCCAGTGCCAGAACCGCCAGCGCCAGTGCCGCTGCCGCCAGTGCCAGTGCCAGTGCCGCCAGCGCCAGTGCCGCCGCCTCCGGTGCCGCCAGCGCCAGTGCCGCCAGCGCCAGTGCCGGTCACGGTCGTTGTCGCGGTCGTGCTGGTGGTCGTCGTGCTGGTCGTCGCTCCGCCCGCGCCCTTCGGCGTGCAGCCCGGCGTCGTGAAGGTGCCGTCGGCCGGACAGCACAGCGAGGTCTTCGGGAACTCGAGCGCGGTCGCGTCCGTGCACACGAGCCCGTCGGCGCAGTCCGATTCCTGGCCACTCGTGCCAGCGGCGAGGTCGCAGCGCGCGCCTTCGCCTTGTTGGCTGCAGGCGACGGCAGCGAGCGCGACGGTGACGGAGGCAACGAAGGATCGCAGCGAGGAGCGAACGAGGCCGTTCATCGCGCACCGTCTAGCAGATGCGGCATGGCGCAGCCACGGGCGCGGACGATCAGCGCTGGCCCGAGGCACGGCTTTTCGGGTGGCTCAGCTGGCACCGTGCGCGTCTTCGCGGTTCTTCTTGTCGATGGCCTGCGCGAAGAGCTGCATGTAGCTCGCGGCGCTGGTGAGCGAGAAGACGATCGACAGGTACACGAGCAGGCGCCCGACGTGCGTGAAGTCAATGCTGCCAAAGTCATAGACGACGAGGGAAAAGTCGTAGGGGTAGCCGACGATGAGGCAAATGATGCCGACCATTTGCAGCGCCGTCTTGAGCTTGCCGCCGTCGCCGGCCGCGATGATGAGGCCCTCGCTCGACGCGACGCCGCGCAGCGCCGTGATCGTGATCTCGCGCGAGAGCAGCACGACGACCGCCCACTCCGGGATCCGCCCCATGCCGACGAGCCACACGAGCACGGCAGCGACGATGAGCTTGTCGGCGAGCGGATCGAGGAACTTTCCGAGCACGCTCACGAGGCCTTGGCGGCGGGCGAGCCAGCCGTCGAGCATGTCGGTGATCGCCGCCGCCGCGTAGACGACCGCGGCCCAATAACAGGCGCGCGGCGTCGCCTGCTCGAGCAACACGAGCACGGCGGGGATCATGAGCACGCGCAAGAACGTGAGCAGGTTCGGGAGGTTCTTGGCGTCCTGCCAGAGGTCGCGGCGCTCACGTGCACGCTGCGCGCGAACGATCTTTTTCTTGGCTCGCCGCGCCTCGCGCCATGCCATCGCCGCCGCCGCGCGCGCACGCCAGCGTCGACGCGCCCGGCTCGGTGGCCGCGAGTGGCGAACGAGCTCGCTCATCGCGCGGAGCCTACACCACGCGCGCTCCGGCCCGCCAACCCACGCCATTTGCCCGGGACCCGAGCCACGTGGCGAATCTCTGATTTGCCGCGCTATTCCCGCGCCGTCTCGATGCGCAGCGTTGCGCCGTCCCCCTCGACCGAGAGCAGCGACACCGCGCTCAAGTCGAAGCGATCCGCGCGCGCGTTCTCGCCGCGACGCACCAGATCCTGGAGGAGCGCCGCGTCCGCGCCGGCGGGGAGGAGCAGTCCGCCCTCGGGTGGCACGCGCACGCGCAGCTCGGCGACGCTGCCCTGCGGGGTGCGGCCGAACGCAAGGCGCGCGAGCAGGACCTGCGTTACCGCGGTGGGCGCGTCGAGGCCGCCTTTGGCGCCGAGCGCCAGCTGCACCGCGCCGTCGCGCACGACGAAGGTCGGCATCATCCCCGTCACGGGCCGCGCGCCGCCTCGCGGGAGGTTCGGGTGGCGAAGCGCGCGAAAGCGGCGATCGACGCGGCGGCTCGAGAAGTCGGCGAGCGCGTCGTTGAGCACGATGCCGCTCTCCGTGACGACCCGCGCGCCGAAGGTGTCGCGCAGGCTGGTCGTGACGCAGGCGACGTTGCCCTCGGAGTCGCGCGCGATGACGTGGCTCGTGCCCTGCTCTTCGAGCCGGAAGCGATCGGCGCGACGCGTCCGCTCGAGCTCGATGCGTGCCCGCCGAGCCTGCATGCGCGCGGGCGCTACGAGCGCCGTGAGATCGACCTTCACGAACGCGGGATCGCCGAGAAAACGCACGCGATCGGCGATGGCGCCGCGAAACGTCTCGGCCAGGACGTGCAGGTACGCGCCGCTACCGTAGCCGTGGCTCGCGAGCTCGGCGGGGGCGTGCATGGCCAGCGTCTCGACGAGGAGCAACCCTCCGGCCGACGGCGGCGGCGCGGTGACGACGTCGGCCCCGCCCCACGCGATACGCAGTGGAGTGCGCTCGAGTGCCCGATATTCCGCGAGATCGGAGCGCACGAGGCGGCTGCCGTGAGCCCCCGCGGTACGCACGAGCTCGTCCGCGAGCTCGCCGGCGTAGAGCGCGCTCGGCTGGGGCGCGAGGCGTCTCAACGTCGCGGCAAAGGTCGGCATGCGCGCGCGCTCACCCGCAAGAAGGACCTCCCCGCTCGGCGCAAAGGCGGCTCGCACGTCGGCCTCCGCGAGGATCCAGTCGCGATGCCACGCGAGCGCGCGAGCGAGGTGCGCCGACACGACGAAGCCGCGCTCCGCGAGCTCGGCGGCCGCGACGAAGCGCTCCTCGAGCGGGCGTTTTCCGAAGCGGCGGTGCAGCTCGGCGACGCCCGCGACGAACCCCGGCACCCCGACGCGCGCACCACGAAGCTTCTCCGCGACGGGCGGCGCTACCTCCGCTTCGCGCACGCCGATGGGAGCGGTCTCGCGAAAATCGAGGAACGTCGTCGCCTGCGTCGATGCCTCGAAAACCAGCGCGACGCCGCCTCCGCCGAGGCCGGTCGACGCGGGCTCGACCACGGCGAGCGCGAGCATGGCCGCGATCGCTGCGTCCGCCGCGCTGCCACCTTCCGCGAGCACCGCGAGCGCCGCATGCGAAGCCTCTTCGTGGTCCGCGACCACGGCGAAGCGCGGCGCGTCGTTCGGTTGCGCCTGCTCGGAGCCCGGCCGCTCGGAGGCCGCCCGCTCGGCCCCCGCCGCGGCCCCCGGACTCGCGCTCGAGGTCGTGGCGGGGCGCGCCTCGCTGTGGGCGCGGACGCTCGGCGCATCGGTCGTGTTCTGCACGCTGCGGGGCGCACACGCGAACGCGCACGCGCTCGCGCTCCCAAAGGCGAGCCATGCGATCGCGGCGGGGACGCGGCGCGGCATCGAGCGAAGCATGCCGGAGCGCCCGCGCATCGTCGTACGTCAGCGACCGCGCAGCTCTTGGAACGCGGCGAGGTCGGCGCACGCGTCCAGGAGCTCCGACGCGGTGCGAAGACGCCTCTCCACACCAGCCGGAGAAAGATCGATCTTGGCGTCGAGCCTTCGCCCCGGGCTCAGGTCGCTCAGCCCACTCGCCGCACGCAAGCGGCGCTCGACCTCGTCCGCGGTTGGGTTCATCGATCGATATCCTGCAAGCGCTCGATGTCGGCGACATCCTGAGGACGCGCGGCGAGCGCCTTCATCGCGATCAGCGCGTCGCGCGATATCACCCACAGCTTACGATCGCCGCTAGCCAATTGCAGTCGTGACTGCCACGCGGGCTCCAGGTTGGCGTCGACCACGATGAAGTCGATCGTCAAGAGTTGACCGCCTTGGGCCCGGCTGGTCCGTTGGAGCTTCATCCCGTCGCGGAAAGTCATCGGCATCGCGCGAAGGTCGAAGCCATGTTGCGCGGCAGCGGCCAAGGCGCCATCGAGCGCCTCCGGTCGAACCAGCAAGTCGATGTCTTTGGTTGCGCGCGGTGCGCCCCAAACGGCAACGGCCAGACCTCCGACGAGGGCGTATTCCACTCCGGCGGCGTCGAGAGCGCCGACCACCTCCACGAGTTCGTCGAACAGCGTCACTCGGAAAGCCTAGGCGACGCGTGCGAGGGGGGCACCGAATTTCCCTGACGCATGCCACACGCTGCGCGGCCAGATTCATCGCTGCACGCGGCACCATTTGCTCGGCGTCGCCGCTCATTGCGCGCCTCGCGGAAGATGCGTATGCACGCCGCCATGCGCTTCGCCTTCGTGATGGATCCGCTCGAGCGGCTCGTCCCCGACAAGGACACGACCTTTGGGTTCATCCATGCGGCGCTCGAGCGCGGGCACGAGTGCCTGCACATGCTCATCTCGGACATCGAGCGCGAGGCCGGCGCCGAGCGCGCGGCGGTGACCGCGATGGCGCGCCCGATCGTGCGGGACGGCTCGACGTTCGCCGCGCTGGCGACGTCGCGAGTCGAGCTCGGCGAGGCCGACGTCGTGTTCGTGCGCAAGGATCCGCCGTTCGACGCGGCCTACGGCTACGCGACGCAGCTGCTCGAGGGACTGCGCGGCACTACCCTCGTCGTCAACGATCCGCGCGGGCTACGCGACGCGAACGAGAAGCTCTACGCGCTCGAGTTTCCGCGCTGGACGCCGCGCACGCTCGTGACCTCGAGTCGCGAGCGCATCCACGCGTTCGTCGCGGAGGTCGGGGGGCGCGCGGTCATCAAGCCGCTCTCGGGTGCCGGTGGGTTCGGCGTGATGGCGGTGCGCGACGGCGACACGAACGCCAGGGCCATCGTCGATTTTCTCACCCTCGAGGGCCAGCAGCTCGTCGAGATTCAGGAGTTCTTGCCGGCCGTGGCCGAGGGCGACAAACGCGTCATCGTCCTCGACGGCGAGCCGCTCGGCGCGATCTTGCGCGTCCCGGCCAAGGGCGAGCTGCGCGCCAACATCCACGTCGGCGGCTCCGTCGAGCCGACCGAGCTGACGCCGCGCGAGCTCGAGCTCGTGCGCGACGTGGGCGCCCGCCTCAAGCAGGACGGACTCTACTTCGTGGGGCTCGATCTCATCGGTGGCCACCTCACCGAGGTCAACGTCACGAGCCCGACGGGGATCCGCGAACTCTCGCGTTTTCTGGGGCGGGACGCGAGCGCCGACGTCATCGCGTGGGCCGAGCGCAAGGTCGTTCGCGGCTGACGGGCTCGCGCCAACCAATGCGGCGATTGCGCCGCCGGGGCGAGTCACGCGCGTAGCCGAAAAGTTGGCCCAGGTTGCGGCCGCCCCGATCATCGCAAGATGGCCCGAGAAGCCCCGTCTTGCGCCGTGTGCGCCGCGACCGACGCGCTCGCCGGTGTCCTCGTCGGTGAGCAGCAGATGTTTCTTTGCGGGCGTCACGCCGCAATCCTCGCCTCGAAAGAGCCCCTCGCCGGGAACGCGACCTTCGACGAGCTCGCGGCGCTGTTCGCGACGCCGGGCCTCGAGCGCCGCAAGAAGCGCAATCGGCGACGCAACGATCGGCGCATGTTTCCTCCGCGCCCCGAGCTGCGGCGTGCGAGCGACGGCCGGCGCGAGACCGATCCGAAGTCGTGATCCCTAGAACGCGACGCCGAGCGACAGCGAGCCGAGCAAGCGCACGCGCGCGGTGTCGTCGTAGTAGCGAAAGCCGAGCGCGGTGCCGCCGATCTCCGCTGCGGGGCAGTGCGGATCGGCCGCGCTGACGTCGGTCGGCGAGCATGGCCGCACCTCGAGCGAGGTCGCATCCGCGATCGCCGCGCCAACGCCGATGCCGCCCGAGAGCGCGAACCCGCCCTTCCGCCCGAACACCTGCGTCGAGCCGAGGAGCAGGCCGAAAATCGGGCTCTGCACGCGCCGCTTGCAGGTGCCCGTCGCCGAATCGGCGTCGCAAAATTCCGGGTTGGGCCGGCCGATCGGCGCGTCGCCGTCGAGCCGGCTCAGCGTGGCGTCGAAGCTCTCGTATTCGGCGTGGGCCTTCACCCAGAATCCGCGCAGCGGCTCGCCGCCCGGGTACCACGCGAGGTTCAGCCCGAGGTCGAAGCCCTTTTCGTCGAGCGACTCGTTCGGTGAGTCGAAGATCCACGAGCCGGTCACCTCAGCGGTGAAGGGCAACTGCCCCCACGCGACCTCCCCCTCGACCGTCACGCGCCGAAAAATGAGATCGAATGGATCCACGCGCAGCGACCAGAGGCAGCACGGCGGCTTGCGCTCGATGAGGGCGGGCGGCGGCGGCGGCGCACCGATCGGCGTCCCCTCGCCACCCATTCCAGGCGGCCCGGACGGATAGTTCGGAGGCGGCGGCGGCGCGGTCCACGGCGCGGTGTAAGGCTGAGGCGCGGTGTAAGGCTGAGGCGCGGTGTAAGGCTGAGGCGCGGCGTAAGGCTGAGGCGCGGCGTAAGGCGGAGGCGTGGCGGGTGGAGGTTGTGGCTGCGCGGGCGCAGGCCCAGGTGCCGGCCCAGGTGCAGGTTGCGCGACCACGGGGGAAGACGCGACCGGCTGCGGAGGTTGGGCGACCACGGGCGAAGGCGCGACCGGCTGCGGAGGTTGCGCGACCACGGGTGAAGGCGCGGCCGCTCCCTGCGCGAACACGACCGCGTTTGCGCTCGAGAGCGCCGCCATCACAATGAGCCCCGCCGAGGTCGAACCGTGGTTACGCACGGCGCGAGAGCCTACTCAAGCAGGCTCATTTCCGGTTGCGGTTTCTTGGCGTCGGACGCGCCGGGACCCGTGCATTGTTGCGCCTCGCGCGCCCCACTGCGCGGCGCACGAGCTCGTAGCGAGCACCGCGACGTTCGCCCGTGCGCTCGACCTTGCCCTGCTCGACGAGCAGACTGAGCGGGTGCGCGAGGATGCGCGTCTCGACGCCGAGCGCCGCGGCCAAGACTCCGATGGACACGGGCGTCTCGCGTCGGCCGAGCTCGGCGAGCACGCGCGACAACACGACCTCGAGCGCGCCTCTCGTGCGGCGGTAGCGTCTCGGCGCCGCCACCTCGTCCTCGCGCTCGGGCGCGCGAGCGGGCTCGCGAAAGAGCCCCTGCTCTTCGAGGAGGCCGAGCAGCTGCTCTCCGAAGGCGCGCGCAAGCTCGCGAATGGCTCGACGCAGCGCGGTGCGCGACGGCCCGCTTCGTGGTGCCGGCGTCGCGTCCCGCTCCACCGCCGTCGTCGTCGCGAGCTTCGTCATTCGCTGCGTTCACTCACTCGTGGCGCGCGCATCGAACGCCCGCATCATCGCCTGAAACTGCCAGTCCGCCAGCATGCTCGCGCCGCGCCCCGTCGGGTGAAACATGTCGCTCGAGCCGAGCCCCGCCTTGATCCAGGCGTGCATCGAGCCGCCGCCGCCCATCGCGCGGTACTGATCCCAGAAGGCCCAGCCTCGCTCTCCGGCGAGCCGCCGCTGGTTCTCGACGACGAAGTGCACCATGGGGCGCGAGTAGCCCTGCGACGCCTTGCTCGACGCCATGTCGGGAGGACCGACGAGCATGCGCGACGCCTCGGGCGCTGCCTTCTCGAGCTGCGCCATGACGAGGGCGAGCTTCTCGCGATACTCGTCCATCGAGACCATGTTGCCGTCGGTGATTTCATTCGAGCCGAAGCTCAACACGATGAGATCGGGACGCGCTGCGCGAACGACCTGCGCAAGATGCGCGTCCTCGGACTGATCGAGGAAGCGAGCGCGCGCCCCGGTGATGCCGAGCGCGCTGAGCACGACTCCCGGGACGTCGCGCTCGAGCGTCACGCCGAAGAGTCGCACCGGGCGCGCGTCGCGCGTGCGAAGCGTGAGCGCATGGGGCCCGTCCGCCGTGCGCACGACGTGCCACGCGACGGAGGTCTCTCCGTCGGTCTCGAGCACCTCCTGCGTCGCGCCGTCCTTGCCCTCGTCGAGCACGAGATCGAGCGCACCGCCCCCGGGCGCCTTCAGGTACGCGAGCTCGAAGCGCCCGACGCTGCGGCCCCACTCGGCGGCGTCCGCGGTGCCGAGCGTCGCCCAGATCCCCTTGTCCTTCGAGCTGAACGAAGCGCAGCCGAGGCCATAGAGCCCATCGGCGGCGTACGGTCCGACGCAGGTGCTGGTGCGCCACTCGCCCGAGGCCGAGCGCGCGACGTCGATATGAAAGTAGCCGGGCCACGCGTTCGCCACGAGGGCGTAGCCGTGTCCCGCATCGCCGAAGCGGCTCTGGTAGAGGCGCCGCAATTTTCCGGTGACGAAGTCGGACGCGATGATCGAGTCCCCGAAATACAAGACGCGCGCGATCGGCGCGTCGCTGCCCGCGCTTCCCGTCGCGTGCGCCGCGTGCACCTTCGCGAGCCTGCCGAAGAACGGCGCGAGGGCCTTGCCGTTCGGGTCTTCGATCTCGCGCGCCGCGCCCGCGGTGGCGACGCTTGCCTGCTTCTCCCGCGCGATCGGCCCGCCCGCCCCCGTCGCCTCGCGGTCGAGCTCTTTCGCGCGCGCCTGCTGGTCGTACGTCGCTCCGGGCAGCTTCGCTTCCCCGACGGCGCTCGGGGCGAGCGGTGCCAAGGCGACGTTCGACTCTTCGCCGGCCTCGCTCGCAGCCCCCAAAAGAGCACCGCGATCGCTCGCGTCGCTCGAGAGCACGCGAAACCGCGCCAGCCGCGGATGCGCGTACGGAGCGAGCACGAAGAGCCAGGCGCACGCCGCGACGCCGAGGATCTTCCGCGACACGGGCAAGCGCAGGCTGAGGGGATCGTCGGCGCGGGCCGTCCTGCGGCGACGCTCCTCCCCGGCGCGCTCCGCGGCCAGCGTCGATGCCAGCTCGCCGAAGGCCTCCTCGACGCGCTTCTTCTCGGCGTCGAGCATCACGCTCGGCTCGGGATACACGAGCCCGGCAGCGTCGCGTCCGCCGCGCACGTAGCGCACGATGCGCACGGCGACGAGCGCGAGCGCCGAGGCCACGAGGAGCGCGTTGCCGATCGTCACGAGGCCCGAACCCTAACGCCTCGACCGTTCGGGATCGAGGCCAAGCGCGCCAGCGTTCGCCTTCGATGACGCGAACGGCGAGGAAGGAGACCACCGGAAATTCGTGTACCGCCGCCGCGCCGACGTGCGTCCTCTCAGTCCGAAGTACGCTTACAAATTCGCTCGCCCCCGTTCGGGGCGAGGTCGAGCGAATTCGTCGCCTTGCGCCTCGTTTTGACTCGCGTCCGGTGTGTTATTTAGGTGGCGAATCTCTGATTCGCCAGCCTAGGTTCCGGCCCGCGTGCTCTTCAACACCGTCACGTACGCCTACTTCTTCACCGCCGTCTTCGCCGTGACCTGGCTCCTTCGGCCGTGGCAGAAGGTCCGGCTCTTCGTGATGCTGGTCGCGAGCTACGTGTTCTACGCCGGCTGGACCTTCGTCGGGTGGGACGCGCTCCTCGCCGCCCAGGGCAAGGATCGACTCGGGCTCATCTTCGAGTCGGTGAAATTCGTCCCGCTGCTCTTCGTCGGCACGAGCGTCGATTACTACCTCGGCGTCTGGCTCGATCGCATCACCGAGGCGCGGCGCCGCAAGGCGATGCTCGTCACGACGGTCCTCATCAACGTCGGGATCCTCGTCTTCTTCAAGTACTGGAACTGGGGCGCCGACAGCTTTCTTTGGTTGTTTCGCGACACGCTCGGATACGCGCTGCCCGATATCCATCTGCGGGTCGAGCTCCCGATCGGGATCTCGTTCTTCTGCTTCATGTCACTGAGCTACGTCATCGACGTCTATCGGCGGACGATCCCGGCGTGCCAGAGCTACCTGCAGTACCTGACGTACATCTCGTTCTTTCCGCACCTCGTCGCGGGCCCCATCGTGCGCGGGCGCGATCTCTTGCCGCACCTCGAGCGCCCGACGCACCTCACCGCGGCGACCGGCAGCGAGGGCCTGGTCCTCATCGCCACCGGCCTCTTCAAGAAGGTCGTGATCGGCGACTACCTCGCGACCAACTTCGTCGATCGCGTCTTCGCCGAGCCGACGAGCTTCTCGTCCGTCGAGACGCTGTTCGCGATGTACGGCTACGCGGTGCAAGTCTACGTCGACTTCTCCGGCTACAGCGACGTGGCGATCGGCTCGGCGCTCCTGCTCGGTTACCGCTTCCGCATCAACTTCGATCAGCCGTACAAGGCCGCCGATCTCGCGTCGTTCTGGCGCCGGTGGCACATCTCGCTCTCGAGCTGGCTGCGTGACTACGTCTACGTCCCGCTGGGCGGCGGCCGACACGGCAAGGTGCGGAAGTACTTCAACGCGTTCGCGACGATGGTGCTGTGCGGGATCTGGCACGGCGCCTCCGGCAACTTCGTCTTCTTCGGATGCGTCCACGGTCTCGCCGTCTCGCTGACCCACGCGTTTCAAGAGCTCCGCACCGCAGCGGGTGGCCACAAGAAGAAGGTGCTGCTCGCCGCGGCCGTGTCGCTCGTGCTCGACCAGGCCATATCGCATCTGTTCCTCGCGCTCGGACTGCCCGGCATCGCGCGCCTTCCGCACCTGCTCCTCGCAGGCGCTTGGGTGGTGGGGCTCGCCACCATCGGGCTCGAGCGCGCGCTCGGCACGAAGAGCGAGTGGCCCGTGCGCATCCTCGGCGTCGCCGGGACCTTCACGTTCACCGGCATCGCGTTCGCGATCTTCCGCGCGACGACGCTCGAGAAGACGAGCGCCATCTACGAGCGCCTCTTCACCTTCACGACCTACACGCCGAACCTTCACCCGAAGGTCGTGCTCGTCATGCTCGGCGCGCTCCTCATGCAGTGGCTGCCGCGCTCGTGGAGCGAGCTCGCGCGCGATCGCTTCGTCGCCGCGCCGGCCGTCGCGCAGGCCTTCGTGCTGTTCTGCCTCGCGCTCGCGCTGCGGCAAGCGGCGGCGATGGAGGCCGTCCCCTTCGTCTACTTCCAGTTCTGAGCCGTCCTGAGCCGCGCCCTCGTGGCGCGAACCAGACTGGCGCGAGGCCGCGTCGGGCGAATCCGAGTCGGACGGGCCCTAACCCAGGAGCGCGCGGATCGCGCCTTCGTCCTTACCGACCACCACGCGGCCATCGACGACGAGCACCGGCCGCCGCAAGAGGTTCGGCTGCTCGAGCGCCGCCGCGACGAACTCCGCCTTCTTCGGTGGCTCGGCCTTCCAGCCGCGCGCCTTGGCGAGGTCGTGCCGCACGTTCAAGACGGCCGCGACGCCGCCCGCCGCATCGACGATGCTCTCGAGCTCGCGCTTCGTAAGCGGCTCCTTGGCGTAGTTGCGCTCACTGACGGATTGACCCGACTCACGCACGAAAACTCGTGCGTCACGGCAGGTCGTTCACGTGCTCTTCCAGAAGAACGTCGCGCTCATCGCCCGTGATTCTATCGCCAGCGCGGCGTGCCGTTGACATAATGCGCGCGATGAAACTTCGATTCTTCGGTGCTCTTGGGCTCACGGTCACGCTCGCTGCCTACGCCTGCACCTCGGAAGAGTCGGCGAGCAGTGCGGTCACGAGCGCGGGCACGGGCGGTATCGGCGGCGCTGCGTCGGGCGGCGCGGGCGGCGGCGCGGGCGGCGAGCTCCCGACTCCGGCGAGCTTCTGCGAAGAAAAGGGGCTCACGGTGCGGCCGTTCGACGCCGCTGGCCCGACGGGATCCCTGCGCCACGACAAGGCCGCGGACTTCACCCTGCCGCTCCTCGACCTCACGACGTGGACGCTGAGCGAGGAGTACTCGGGCTGCGAGTCGTACGTCTTTCTCACCAACGCCCGCAGCAACTCCGCCCTCGACAAGGCCTCGCTGTGGGAGCGCGACGTCGACCAGCTGATCGCAAAATCGCCGACAAACGCGCACTATTTCTTCGTCGCCGCGCGCGTGGCCGCCGACGCCTCGACCGAGCTCACCGCGCTGCAGGGTCGCATCGACGCGGCGCTCGCGGCGCTCGAGCCCGCCGTCGCCGAGCACTGGAGGGCGCGGCTCCACGTCGTCGGCAAGCACTACACCGAGCTCGACGGCTGGCTCCGCGACATCGTCGCGAGCCCCGATCTCGGGCGCGGAGGCTTCGCTATCGATCGCCGCCAAGAGGTGCGCCTCCTCGGCCATTTCGCGGACGTCACGCGCTACAAGAAGGCGCTCAACGACGCGGGCGAGTGGCCGTGGGAGTCGAACCTCGCTTACGCCACGCACGAGGTGCGCCGCTACAACTACGAGGCGACCCGCGACGAGAAGCTCGCCCAGGAAGACGCCACCGTCGTGACGGCATTCGGCAAGGGAGAGGTCCTGAAATTCGTCGTCGAGTCCGAGGTCGCGTTTCCGACGGCGGCCCAGCTCGAGAAGTTCGACACGCTCGAGCTCGATCTCACGATGGACTGCCCCGACGCCGCCAAGGGCGAGTTCGGCAACTGCGGCGCGTGGGACTACATCTCCAACATCGACCTCTGGGAAGAAGGCACGCAGAGCTGGCGCGAGCTCGCGCGCTTCATCACGACTTACCACCGCGAGGGCCGCTACATCGTCGATCTGACGCCGATGCTCGCGTTCTTGAAGGACGGCGGCGTGCGCAAGCTCCGCTACGTGGTGAGCCCCGAGTGGAACCAGCAGGCCTACGCCACGGTCATGGATTTCCGCTTCTCGAACCGCAACAAGGGCTATCGCCCGACCTCAGCAGTGTTCCTCTACGCGGGCGGCGGCTTCAACAAGGGCTACAACCTGGCGCACGCGCCGATGGACGTCGATGTCCCCGCGACGGCCAAGCGCGTCGAAGTCTGGGGCGTGCTCACCGGGCACGGCATGGACTCGTTCAACTGCGCCGAGTTCTGCCGCCACCAGCACCACTTCACGGTCAACGCGAAGACCTACCTGAAGGACCACGCGACCGTCGGCCAAGACGAGGGCTGCATCGAGCAGATCGAGAACGGCATGGTGCCGAACCAAGGCGGCACCTGGTGGTTCGGGCGCGGCGGCTGGTGCCCGGGGCAGCAGGTCGATCCGTTCGTCTTCGACGTGACCGCGGACGTGAAAGCGGGCCAGAAGGCGAGCGTCAGCTACAAGGCCACGCTCAACAACAAAGAGCCGCCGGACAACGCCGGGAACATCGTGCTCAACAGCTACCTCGTGTTCTACGAGTAACAGCGGCGCGACTCGCGGCTCAGCGCGTGACTAACGATGCGCGACTGGCGACTCGGGGCTCAGCGCGTGACTCACGACTCGCGGCTCAGCGCGTGACGTCGACGTCGTAGGTCCCGTAGTCGCTTGTAGCGGTGCCGACGATGTGCGTCCCGCCGGGCACCCGTCGGATCCGCGCGGCGTCGGCGGGATCGGCCTCGGTCGTGCCGCTGAGCGTGAGCGTGAGCGTCACCGGGCCCTCGAGCCCGCCCGCGAGCGTGACGTCGCCATTGAACGTGCCGGTCAGCTCCGCGCTCGGCAGCCCCTTCATGGTGAGATCGAGCGCGAGCGGCGCCTGCGTGTCGTAGGTGATCTCCACCTCTTCGACCGGCCCGTCTTCGTACTGGGCGAGCGACACGTCGAGCCGCATGCCCTTGTTGTCGGAGCTTCCCTGATCGACCTGGCCAATGACGGTCATGGTGCCCGATTTATCGCCCTTGCCCTCTTGCGTCGGGATGTTCGCGCTCTTGGCGGCGTTGAAGCCGTCGAACCCAAGCCCGAGCGCGCGCTCCACCCCGGCGTCGAGCCCGAGATAGGCCAGCCGCGCCGCCTCTTCGTCCGCGACGCCGTCGTCGCTGCAGCCGGCGAGCACGCCGAGCCCAAGCACCAAGCCCCCAACGGTCGCCCTCGCAGCTTGAAAGTGCATGTTGCGACACTAGTGTGCACCGAATCGAGCGACCACAAGAAGGCGGGCGCCCTTCGCGGGGACTGCACGCTCTCGCCGCAGCGACGATGCGCTGACGCCGATGCGCGGGCGTTCAGCCTCGCGGCTCTCGCGCCGCGTCGACGAGCGGCTTCTTGAAGTAGAACTCAATCGTGTGGCTCGCGTCATGGAGCGGGCGCGTCTCGCCAGATTTCACGTAGCCGCGCCGCTCATAGAAGGCGTGCGCGGTGAGAAATTTCGTGTCGCTCCAGAGGTCGATGTAGCGAGCGCCCGCCCGTGCGGCCGCCTCTTCCACGAGCGCGACGAGCCGCCCGCCGAGCCCGGTGTTGCGCTCGGTGGCGCGCACGTAGAGCTTCTTCAGCTCGATGCCCGCGCCGCTCTTGCTCGTGGTGTAGCCGGCGCAGCCGATGAGGAGACTGCCCCGCTCGGCGACGAAGCCGGCGCCGCCGCCTCGCTCGTAGTAGCTGGCGATGCCTGCGAGCTCAGGCAGCTCGTCGCGCAGGAAGAGCACGCCGTCGTACTCCGCGAAGATCCCGGCGATGAGCGAGCCAATCGCCTCGCCGTCGGCGTCGGTCGCGCGGCGGATGGTCTCAGTCAATGCCGTAGTCCTTGATCTTGTAGAGGAGCGCGCGATGGCTGATCTCGAGCAGGAGCGACGCGCGCGTCCGGTTGCCCTTCGTGGCCTCGAGCGCACGCCGAATCAGCACGTCCTCGATGAGGCGCGTCGACTTCTTGATGGAAAGCTCGCCGCTCGCGAGCTGCATGCGAACGGGATCGCGCGCCTCGTGGATGCGCTCGGAGAGATCGCCCGGGGTGATCAGATCCCCCTCGGCGAGCACGGCCGCGCGCTCGATGCTGTTCTCGAGCTCGCGGACGTTGCCGGGCCAGCTGTACTCGATGAGCAAGCGGCGCGCCTCGGGCGCGACCCCGCGGAGCTTCGTGCCGAGCCGCGCGTTGTTGCGCTCGACGAAGTGATCGATGAGCAGCGGAATGTCCTCTTTGCGCTCGCGCAACGGCGGCACGTGCACGTGCAGCACGTTGACGCGGTAGTACAGATCCTCCCGGAAGCGCCCAGCCTTCACCTCCGCGCCGAGATCGCGGTGGGTCGCGGCGATGATCCTCACGTCGACCTTCACGTCACGGTTGTCGCCGACGCGCCGCACGGTCTCGTCCTGCAAGACGCGCGGGAGCTTCACCTGGAGCGCGAGCGGCAGCTCGCCGATTTCGTCGAGGA
>SXGS01165412.1_pt1 | contig 22374 bp, 16 predicted proteins | sample 3174681 | NCBI WGS metagenome assembly SXGS01 (sample SAMN11356861, study PRJNA531348) | freshwater metagenome | isolation source: freshwater sample F1-80 | place: China: Fuxian Lake, Yuxi | collected 2017-12-25
CGTGGGATAAGCTTCCAGCTTGTCAATATCTTGTGCAAGCAATGGCGAAACTCCGCTACAGGTTGACAAGCTGGAAGCCTTTTTATACCCCACATCTTTTTTGTTATTGTTTTGGAGACCCGATATGGGATTGATAGCGTAATAAATTTAGTCCCTGCTGACATGGAAGGAAGCGGTCATGGTAGCCGATTGGGTGGAAGAGGAGTTTGCTGGCATTTCTTTCGGTGACAAACGATTGGAGTCGCGATTGAAAGTTTGCATCTCACAAGCTACTAGTATGGGTGAATCGACGCCTGATCGAGCTAGATCCAAGGCCGAGCTGAAGGCGACTTATCGTTTCGTGGACAACGAGAAAGTGACTGTGGAGAAAATTCTCGGCGAACATAATCAACAGACTCGCACGCGGTGCGGCGACCAGAGGAAAGTCTATTTGATTCAAGATACCACCGAAGTCGATTTGACCAAACCCAAGCAAACCGTTCAAGGAGCTGGGCCGCTGGGGACCGACAGACGGCAGGGCTTTTTCTATCATCCGCTGTACGCTGTCGCCGAGAACGGAGTGCCGCTGGGAGCTGTGGATCAAGTGATGTGGACGCGCGATCCAGAGTCGCTTGACGTTCCACCCAAAGAACGAGCCGCGGAAAGAAAGCGGGCTAGCTTCGAAGAGAAGGAAAGCTGCCGCTGGTTGGAGATGATGCAGAGTGGCGAACAGATCGCTCGCAGCCTGCCCGGGACCCACTTCACCATGGTCGCCGACAGCGAGGCAGACATTGGCGAACTGTTCAGTGAAGCACGCGAATTGCCAAATAACTACGACTTCATCATACGGCAGAGTAAGCCGCACTCGATCGTCTGGGCAAGCGATTCGGCAACCGGGCGGCCGCTCGAGGGCAAGAGCCTAGAGGAGGCGCTTGCCAAGGCCGCGTGGCGAAGCACTCGCACCGTCAGCGTTGGCGGACGCGAGCCTCCGGTGCTGCCCGACGATAAGAAACGCGTTCGCAAACAAGCTCGCACGTCGCGTGAAGCCGAACTGCGGATTCGAGCCATCACGGTCACCATCGCTGGCCCCCGTCGTCCCGGCGGCGGGAGTCTGCCAAACGTAACGCTCAACGTCGTCGAGGTCCTGGAAGAACATCCACCCGAAGGCGAGCCGCCAATTCGCTGGATTTTGTTTACCACGCACCCCATCGAAACGATCGCGGATATCGAAGCGGTGCTCGACGGATACTGCCAACGCTGGGCGGTGGAGTTGTACTTCAAAACGCTCAAGAGCGGTTTGAAAATCGAGGACATGAAATATGAGACACTGGAACGCTATCAAACGGCGTTTTCCATGCTCACGATAGTCGCCTGGCGAGTGGAGTATCTCAAAGGCGCCACGCGTAGCGCCCCAGATAGTTCATGCGAGAAGTACTTTACCAAAAATGAATGGATCCCCATCATGATGTTCGTGACCTGTCGCCCGGTCGATCCCACCGAACCACCAACCATGGCGAAATTCATGACAGCAATTGCGGAATTGGGTGGATACATCAACAAAAAAGCCCAAGGCCCACCAGGATCAAAAACGATCTGGCGTGGAATGGGCCGCTTCGAAATCATCGTCAAAGCCTATGCGGCATTTGCTAAATCGACTTGTGGGGTATAAAAAGGCTTCCAGCTTGTCAATATCTTGTGCAAGCAATGGCGAAACTCCGCTACAGGTTGACAAGGCTGGAAGCTTATCCCACGTTCGTTGAACGGTATTGCGTTTAAGATCATAAATTGGTGGGAGTTGAATTCAAACGTACCCAAACACTGGCCCCGCCAATTTTTAATTTTGAACGCGCACCCTCATAGGTTAGCTGTGATCACAAACAAGCTTATGCCGAGGTTCGAATTTCGATTTTCTTTGGTTGAGACTTCGCGGACTTTGGCAGTTTGATATGCAGAACTCCCTTGTCGTAAGCCGCTTCAACCTTCTCATTATCGATCTCATTTGGCAACGCAATCGAACGATAGAACGCACCACTGCTGCGTTCGACACGATGAAAGTTCTTGTCCTTTTTATCGAGAACACTCTCGCGCTTGCCGGAGACCAACAGTTGACCGTCGTGAACTTCCAACTTTACGTCCTCCGGTTTGACGCCAGGTAGATCGACCGATACTTCGTATCCATCGGGAGTTTCGGCAACGTCCAGCGACGGAACAAACTTGTCACCATTACCGGTCGCGCCGCTGCGCAGCATAGTGCCCACTGTGCGACCTAGGACCGAATCAAAGAATTTCTCCATATCATGGCTGATATCCTCGAATGGATTGACGTAACGGCGCGCGGGAACATCAGTGCGAGTCATAATCTAGCTCCTTTTGTGGCGTAAGACTCGTTTCGCTTGAGCTGATTGCAAACTCAAGCAGTTGACCGAAAAAGGCTCCGGCGATTGGTTCTGTCAATCTGACACCGGGCCCAAAACATGAGACTTTGGATTTGCAACCAGCGTGCCAAACCACCGTCGCGGGTCTATTTGCTCGAGTCTAAATCCACTGCGGCGCCGTTGTCGAAAATCAACATCCCGTGCCACAAATGTTGCAGAATATCAACGGCTCGAATTAGCTGGTTGAAAGTGCAATTTCCGCAAAGCCTTGAGAATTGCTGAGTTAAGCCGGAAGTTTGCGTCTGGGGCGCAAGTTGGTTTAGCGAATGCTAGTGAACGCTCCAGGGTTGAACGACTTTCAACATCTTGGCGAACGAGGCACCTGCATGCGACATCAGCCCACTGGCGCTGAACAATTAACTGAACCGAAGAGTACCAAACACAAAGAGTATGGTTCGTGCATGATCCTGACGCTAGGGATCTTGTTCTTGCTGGGAGGCGCAGTAATGCCTTTGTCCTCAGACGCAATCGACCAATGGCGTCGCACTTGCCACGGTTGGGAAAAGGTCGAAGGGTGGGAGCATTGGGCAAGGCACTTTTCACCAATTCCTCCACTGAATCTCGGCAATTTACCTCGCCGCTGCTGGCCTGCATCGGTTGCTTTGAGCGAGGCGTTGTTTGCCGCATGGATCTTGACCGACCGAAAATCCAAGACATGACTACCAATTTTGTAAGTCGAAAGGAGCAATGACGTCAACGAGTTTTTGGCACATGCCATGTCGAACTACTTCGGGAATGGGCATAGCCTTGGTTCACTTCCCGAACTACTCCTGCCCAACCATTGATGCGAACGATTGCTCCATGTTCCGTGCTGCGCGCTGCACATGGAATGTATGTGTCATGGTGGCAAGTACATGCGCGGCTCACCTAAACGCAATACCGTTCAACGAACGTGGGATAAGCTCCCAGCGCTCCCAGCTTGTCAACCTGTAGCGGAGTTTCGCCATTGCTTGCACAAGATATTGACAAGCTGGAAGCTTATCCCACGTTCGTTGAACGGTATTGCACCTAAACGAATAACGACCGAAAATCGTTTTACCAGCATATGTAAACCTAGTATCGGTCAAGATGAGTACGAACCGACGAGACTTGAGGGACTATTGCGCTTCGAGAATTTGTGCTAACTGCGTCAGCCTTAGGAAAGAAACGAGCCAAAGGACGTCTGTCTGCACAAATCACAGTTGGAATCACTTCGTAGATAATGCCGGAACTCGATTGCTGCCGAACAGTATGACCGGCAGCATTGTGTCGTCGGTGCGCCATTTGTAGGAATACTATAACACTGTTCCAATTGGATATGGGGCAATGGGTAGTAAGGTCAGCGTAACTGGAAGAGTCGATGAAGCCACAGGGACGTGCGCGATTATCGAAGATCTGGGTTGCCATGGTGCTTGCTAGCACCATGGGCGAGTCAGTATTCGCGCAGACCCTTTCCAACCTCAAGCGGCCACCCGCATCATTAGGTGGACCGGCCTTTCCTCAAAGCCGGCCAACTGCCGACGTGCGGGTAAATTCTTCGCAGCGCCACGATCTGGCGCCTCCTTATGCTCCAGCTATTGAAACCAGTCGGTCCGGCATGCAGCCAGCTACAGTTGCGGAGCGCGCGAACGCACTTACCGATTTGCAGCCACCCAACGGCAGCCGAGGGTCGGCTCCCGCTCGGCGTACTCGGACATCAAGCTGGATTGAGATTGCGCCCGAAAGGCACTCAACTAAACCGTCTAACTTGGTGATCTCCACTCCGTTAATTCGAACTTTCAACGAAGTGTTTGGAACGCCGCGTACCGTCCCAGCCGCGCCCCATGCGCTGTCCGGTCCAGTTCGCCGAACTTCGCCGTTCTCGACTGTTTCGCTGAGCATTCCGGTGCCGTTGCAGGGCACAGTTCAGCCAATGGGTGAGACGGTGAATACTGCGTTGGTGTTGCCAGCATCTCCTTTTGCAAGCAATTTGGACAACAACAAACAAGAAACGGCTGACGCAGCCGGCACGAGCTGCCTAAGTCTAGCTTCCCTAATCAATCTGGCCAACATGCCGATAGGTTCGACCGCCGAAGGCGAAAACCAACCTGCTCTTCAGTCATTACTTGATTCAGAACACTCAGTTGCACCGAATCATGCCGTACCGTTGACTCCACCAACAACGGTTGATGCCTACCCGACGGCTAGTGCTGATTCAAGCAGTGTAGTTGCACAACCCGCGGAAGAAAATGCTTATGGTTCGGCAACTGGTAGCTTCGCCTTAATCGAGTCCGCAACGCCACCGGGCGTAGAATCGTCACCGCCGAGTTTGCAAACTGCCCCTGGATCGATAGTACCTTCATTGATTCAGCCACAACCCGCAATCGAAGTTAATCCAACGGACGCGATTTCTGCGCTGGCCGAGGGAATTTCCGATCAACCCAATCCCAATGCGGATCAGTCGCCAGCGATTGCCCATGGCCCAGAGGAATTGAAACGGCCCTATTGGTCGGATTGGGAATTGCAACCATTCAATGATCCATATCAAGCTCGATTATACGGCCTGGATGAACTCGTGTTGCAGGCACTTCAGCATTCCCCTCAAGCTCGATCGATTCTGATTGACCCGCAAATCGCTCAAAGTCGGATTGATGAATCGATAGGCGTGTTCGACCCGAAGACGTTTATCGATTCGTTCTTCCACGACACCTCGGATCCAGTAGGCAACACGCTCACTACCGGTGGTCCTCCGAGGTTGAATGAGCATCGATTCGAAGGCAAAGGCGGCCTGCGCAAACGCACGACGAGGGGTGGGCAGCTCGAGGCCGCGCAGCAATACAAGACGCTCGACAATAACTCACTATTCTTAGTTCCTCGCCAGCAATCCGATTCAAAATTGGTAGTGAGTTACACACAACCCTTGTTGCGCGGTGCTGGACGAGCCTATAACCAATCGAGCATTCTGATCGCTCGCCTCGAACACGGCGCAACAGCCCAAGACGCGACTCGCAAACTGCAATCCCATGTGTTCTCAGTTACCAAGGCATACTGGGAATTGTATTACGGGCGCACGTTGCTGTTACAGAGCAAACGAGGCATCCAGCGCTTAGAAAATTTGCATGAAATTCTGGTTGGCCGAGCAGACCTAGACAGCCTGCGCAGCCAAGTGTACGACGTGGAAAGCGCTCTGGCTCGACAAGGCGCCCAGGTCGTCACGGCACAGTCAGCGATCCAAACAGCGCAAGCGCAACTGAGATCCCTGGTGAATGCCCCCGAAATGTCGTCGGCAATCGTGACCGAAATGATTCCGTCCACGCCGACTCTAGACATGAGGCTCCCTATCGAACACCAAACCGAAATCGAGAGTGCGCTTACCTTTCACCCAGCAATCCAGGCGATTCGCGAACGCATTTGTGCTACGCAAACAAAGTTGCGCGTAGCGGAGAATGATCTGCGGCCAACATTGAATCTGGTGATGGACAGTTACGTGCGCGGACTGGCGGGCAACTACAATTTTGGTAGTTCCTGGGGAGACCAGTTCAGTGAAGGTGCGCCCAGTTGGTCTGGTGGACTGGCCTACGAACGACCGTATCGCAATACTGTTCAAAAGGCGATCTTGCGAATCCAGCGGCAGGAAATGCAACAAATTTTAATGCATCTTGAACAAACGTTGCTCGACGTAAGCACCGATGTCGATTCGGCGATCGCCCAAATCTCGAGAACCTACGCTGAACTCGAAGCCGCAGTACGATCTACATTAGCCAGCGAACAGTCAGTCGAGCACCTGGCAGACCGCCTGAGATACTCTAACGTGGATAACACGCAACCCATTCTGCGCGTCGACGAGTTGCTAAACGCGCAGGTAAGGCTCATTCAATCGGAGAATGCATGGGCGCGAGCTCAAGCCGATCATATGATCGCGCATGCCAATTTGCGTTTGGCAACCGGTACATTATTCACCATCGCCTCGCCAGAAATTCTGCCTGGGCCACCTGAAGTGGCACCAAATCAGCTCCCCGCCGCTCCTTAATTGGACATCGCCACATTGAGTGAATGTTGAGGAATATCGCAACCCGAAGTGTAAGCGAGGTTAGTCACATAAGGCGAGCGGCAGATGGGAATTTACAGATACAAGCCCGAAGCGCAAGCGAGTGAGAGCCTGGATTGACGTGTGCTCTTTTAACGCGTGCTGGTATGACGCACTCGCTTGCGCATTGGGCTTGTATTGGTAAGAATCATTCTGCCGCTCGTCTTGGCATCCCGACCGCGCGATATTTTGGATTCCGCAGATGTCTTTTTCGTCTGCGGGCAATTGGACGAAAATTACATGCGACATTGGGCGGGGAAACTCGGTGTTGAAGCTGATCTAGAACGGGCACTGGCGGCACTGGCTGAGCAACAATAGTTATTTTGCACAGTCGAAATCCAAGTATTGCCTTGCATCGACGAATAGCACAGTGATATCATCTGGATATCATTTGCTAGGTCGAATTCTCACTACGAAAGTTATCGTAATGCACGAAGAAAAGTCATATCGTCCGATTTCAGGTTGGTTGCCATTATTCACGTGCCTAGGAATGCTGGTGTTGGCGATCCCAATGATCGTCTTAGCGGCAATCATTGCGCCAGCCATCGGCGTCGTTGGAGTTGTTTTCTTAATCGTGCTGGCGGCGGTGATGTTTCTGGGCGGCTTGACTGGGTTGTTCGGTTTGATGGCGATCGCACCGAACGAAGCTCGAGTGCTGTTGCTGTTCGGCGAATACAAAGGAACTGCGCTGGAGACCGGTTTCTTTTGGGTGAATCCGTTCTTCTCCAAGAAGAAAATCTCGTTGAGGATTCGCAACTTTGAAACGGGTTCCACTTCGACGCCGGAAAAGAAGGATGCAGCCGGACAAGTTGTCGTGCAGAAGGTCCGAACGCGTGGTGTTCCATCCAAGGTCAACGATCGCGACGGCAATCCCATCGAGATCTCGGCAGTAGTAGTGTGGAAAGTAGTCAATACGGCCGAAGCGCTGTTTCAAGTCGACGACTATGAAGACTTTGTGGCGGTGCAAAGTGAATCCGCCCTGCGCAGCCTCGCTAGCCGACACCCGTACGATAGTCACGACCAGCACGTTTCGCTGCGCGGCTCAACAGTGGAAGTTTCCGAGCAGTTAAAAAAAGATATTCAAGATCGACTCGAAAAAGCGGGTGTCTTGGTCATCGAAGCTCGCATCAGCCACCTTGCGTACGCGCCAGAAATTGCCGCCGCGATGCTACAACGCCAGCAAGCGCAAGCGATCGTTGCGGCTCGTACTACCATTGTCGAAGGAGCCGTAGGAATGGTGCAAATGGCGCTGGAACATCTATCAAGGGACAAGATTGTCGAAATGGACGACGAACGCCGGGCTGCCATGGTTTCGAATCTGCTGGTTGTGCTGTGCAGTGACCGGCATGCTCAGCCCGTCGTCAACACTGGAACGTTTTACAACTAAGATCTTCGTTCAGTAAGGAATAGCCGAGAAATAAGTGTCAGGTACGTGTCAGGTACCTTTTGTGCGCAGCACCCCAAGGGCGAGTTTCTCGCAAAAGGTCCTGACACTTATTTCTCGAGCGATACTAACCGGATTTGCACTTAGCGTTTCATTGGCGCCACTGAACTTATTGAAGACGCAGTGGACTCGGCCAGGCGAATCGCTCACTGGCATTGAGTGGCTCCTATCGATTTTTATCTGATTTACTGGCGATAGCTAATCATGGCGCGCGAATCGTTCTTGTTGCGCATCGACCCCAAGATATTGGCATCGCTACGACAGTGGTCCGAGGATGAAATGCGCAGTGTCAACGCACAAATCGAATTCCTGTTGCGAAACGCCCTCCGCAATGCTGGTCGGATGCCAATCACTGCTGACCCGAGTTTGAACGAGTCCGACGTCGATCCCGCTGCTGCTTCGTCACCACCCAAGGTCCAGTACTCGCCGCGTAAGGCAAACGAAATATCTCGCCCACCGCGTAGGGCTGACCAATGATGCCGTCTCGTCAGTCGCTGTGCAACCGATTATCTTGCTGGTTACGCTACAGTCTTCCCACGTAGAAATCCAACATTGACGAGGTGCATTCATGAACCATCCCACAGATCGCCTGGCTCCCGTTCAACAAACGAATTGTTCGTTGCCTTCGCGTCGACAATTCGTAAGTATCTCAACCGCCGTCGCGCTCGCGGCATCATCGAGCCCGTTAATAGCCAAGCCCATTCAGCACTCCACGAAAGCTCGCCGGATGCTTAAAACTCTCAAGGAAGGCATGGTTCGTGGTGGCGGCTGGGCCGAGAAATTCCGTTTGGCCAAACAAGCGGGATTTGACGGCATCGAGCTAAATAGTCCAGGATTTGTGGCCAGCGAAGTACGCAAAGCAATTGATGAAACCGGGTTGCCCGTGGATGGAACTGTGTGCTCGTCGCATTGGAAAATTACTCATACCAGTCCAGATGCTGCGCAGCGAGCGCAAGCTTTGGCAGATCTCCGACAAGCGATCCGTGATACGCACGCAGTTGGCGGCCATACGGTATTGTTAGTCGTAGGCGTTGGCAAAGATGGCCCTGAAAAAGAAATTTGGCCTCGCGCGGTCGAGAATATTCGTCAAGCGATCCCGACTGCAGCGGAGTTGGGTGTCACGATCGCAATCGAGAATGTTTGGAATCAGTTTCTCTACGATCACGCTGGTTCCAACAATCAAACTGCTGAGAAATTCGTACAGTTTGTCGACGAATTTAACTCGCCGGTTGTAGGCATGCAGTTTGACATCGGCAACCACTGGAAGTTCGGTGATCCAGCCGCTTGGATTCGAGCGCTCGGCACGCGGATCGTCAAGCTCGATATCAAAGGATTCTCACGAGCTCAAGACAAGCCCGCTGACATAACCGAGGACGACATTCATTGGGCTGAAGTGCGCCAGGCACTCGACGACATATCCTTTGAAGGTTGGGTTGCAGCAGAAGTGGGTGGCGGTGACCTGCAGCGACTGAGATTGGTGGCCAAACAGATCGATGAAGCTCTCAATTTGAGTGCTGTTGCCTGACTTTCGAAATCTGCCCTTCATGACAAAGATATCCTCGCGGAACATAGTCACCCTGGTTGCGGTGGTAACGCTTGCTGCTGTCCTGCTCGCCTGGCTAGTGCAACACAAACCCGCTGACAAAGCGGCACCCGCCGTCGGACGCAGCAGCGTTGAGGCCAGCCTTGAAATAGCAACTGAGTCGATTGCTGCCGCAGAGGATGGTCGTTATCGAGTTGCCTCAGATGGTTGGAGAACACTGCTGCGAGACCACTCGGGCGACACGGAACTGCGTGTCAACCAGGCGGTAACGCTGCTGAAGTGGATCGATGAACTAACATCGATGTTGTCCAGTGGGGCTATCACCGATCCTGCAGAAATTCGACAACGAGAAGATGAGCTGGCCAACGCATTTATCGAGGCTGAGCAATGCGTTGACTTGTTAAGCAACGAGTTGCAACAAGACGCGCGTGCGGTTTACCTCGCAGCGACGTTGCTCGAAACGAAATCGAAGAGACTGGCTCCTCCTCAAGATGCCACACTGCGCCAACAAGCTGCACAGCGGATTGTTCAGGCGTTACAGGCCGGCAGCAATAGTACACTGCTCGTTTCAAAACTGGACGATTTGGCGCAGGAGTTCGTCTTCGACAACGCAGAGCTTGCCAAGGCGACCGCAGACGGGCTGCTTGCGTCCTGGCGCGCTTCACCTCGCAATCTCTATCTACTGGTTCGCACTGGAGAGAGCCTGCTGGAGTTGCAGGACATGCGCTTGCTCGACTTGCTCGATCCGTCCATCGAGCTTGCCAAACCGATGATGTCGATGCTGCAGCCGCGATTGGGAGCGCGAAGCGCAACCGACATCGTTGCGGCAGCGAAGGAGGCCATTGGTGGCTCGCGCTGGCCCGAGGCTCAAGCGTTGCGATTGTGGTTCAATGTTCTTAAATCCAGCACCGCATTTCGACCCGACATGCGACTGGTCAAACCTGATATCTTAGCGCTACTTCGCACAGGCTTTACTCAGCGCATGCGCGCCACGATACATCGCGAAGCCACTCCGTCCGATTCATCAGTGCGTCCAATGCAGTTCGAATCGCTGGCGGTTTTGTCGCCCGATCCGACGCCGTCTGCGGTCAGTGGAATTTGGTATGACCATGACGTAGATGGCGACTTTGAACTGCTCTTGTGCGGCGAAAAAAAGGTGAGCCTCGTCGATTTTCAGTCGGCGCCAGGAACCCCGTTGAGTATCCTACAGGAACTGGACGTCCCGCTGCCGATCGATGGCATGATCGTCGCCGACCTCTATGAAGTGGACGCCACGGATCGACCCAAGGTCGCTCGCACAGTCGCCGAGTTGATGCAGCAGCCACCGGCATCGACCAGCCCCGCAAACGCCGAGGTCGCATCCAACGAGCAAATCAAACTCGCTAATCAACACGATACCGTACAAGAAATTGTCGCCTGGGGCAGCGCAGGAGTTCAACTGCTCACTTCGACTGCAAGTCCACAAAACCCGCAACTGCGAACTCTATCGCTGGTTGCCGATGTGCCTGGCCTCTCGTCGCTCGGCAGTGTCAAGCAAATCGTGCCTATGGATATCGATTCCGACGGCGATTTGGATCTGTACTGCATCACATCTTCTGGAATGCGAATTCTGCAGAATAACGGGAATCGCACGTTTGAAGACGTCAGTCAGTTCAGTTCTCATCCAAGTGCACAGTGGATGCCCACCGATGTGATTCCCGCAGATTTCGATCGCGACTTGGATATGGATTTGATCTGCGTGTCGGACAGCTCCCCGCATGTTGCTTGGATGGAGAATATTCTGCATAGCCAGTTCCGATTCGCGGCACTTTCACACGAACCGTGGCGCGACGTTGGTCCATGCTATCGACTAGAAATTGAAGAAATCGACGGCAATGGTTCGTGGGATATTTACGCGTTAGCAGCGGATCGCGTTTACTCGTTATTTTCCCGCATGACCGACGATGGCCAGTTGATTGCTTCGCACATGGCCAGCTTGTCCACCGCGCCTCGAAAAACGACGGACATGGTCACCGGCGATTTTGATAACGATGGTTGCTTGGACATTGCGGTTGCATCAGACGATGGGCTGCACATCCATCGTGGAGCCACCGACGGTAGCTTTGTGGAGTCTCCTGTGGTCGCGCTACCTGAGGGACGTGCAAGCCGACTAGCGGTTGCGGATAGCAACCATGACGGAACGCTTGAGATCTTTTCGATAGTCGATGCAGCCCCCAGAATCGTACGGCAAGTCGGCGAACCCGTAGGAGATTTCGTGCAAGTGCGCGTGCGCGGCATCAACGATGTCAACGGTGGTGGTCGTATTAATCATTACTCCGTGGGCACGATTTTAGAGTTGTCGAGCGCTGGACGCTTTCAAGCCAAGATTGTCCGCGATCCGGTCGTGCATTTCGGACTGGGCAACGAAGCTCCCCGCAACCTGCGTGTGATATTTAATAACGGCTTGACGCAGAACATCGAATCAGTTCCAAGGAATACAGTCGTGCACGAGCGACAAGAACTGAAAGGTTCTTGTCCGTTCGTGTACGGTTGGGACGGCACGAAATTTGAATTGATTACCGACTTGCTATGGAATGCGCCCCTCGGACTGCAAATCGCGCGTGGCAAAGTACTTCCGGATCGACGTTGGGAACATCTAGTATTACCGGGCCAAATCGTGCAGCCGCGCGACGGAACGTACGAGCTGAGGATCACCGAGGAATTGTGGGAGATCGCATATTTTGATCACGTGAGCTTAACCGCTGTGGACCATCCAAAGAGCGTTTCGATCTACAGCAACGAAAAGGTCGGGCCGCCATCGATCGCCGAGCCAAAATTGTTTCACGATGCGCACAAGATCTACCCTGCAAGTGCTCGCGACGGCCACGGCAGGGACATTCGCGATCAACTGTCCGCGCGGGACTCAGTGTTCGCGCAGCCGTTTAGAGTGCAGTATTGCCAGGGACTTTGCGAACCCCACTACATCGAACTGGACTTTGGAAAGATCGAGTTTGGCAAAGAAGCCAAATTATTTCTTACCGGTTGGCTGCATCCGACCGATACTTCGCTCAATATTGCGTTAGACCAGAATCCCATCCTGTCGGCACCAGAGCCGCCATCGTTGTGGGTGCCGAACGAAACTGGACAGTTTGTTTGCGTCAATCCTTTCACAGGTTTTCCCGGTGGCAAGACAAAGTCGATCGTCATCGAGATTGGCAATCCGTTTCTAACTTCGGATCGTCGCTTGCGCATCGCCGGTAGTCAGCAGATCTATTGGGACGAAGCGTTCGTAACAGTTAGCCAACCGACACCGCTTGAAATAATTTCAACTCCGCTGAAGATCGACGCTGCTCAGCTTCGCTATCGAGGTTTTGGTCGCCTGATGCACAAAGCCGACGACCAGCCGCATTGGTACGACTATCAACAGACCGATACGGCGCCAAAATGGCCACCGCTAGACGGGCCGTTGACTCGTTATGGAGCAGTCGATCGTTTGCTAGAACACGACGACGACCAAATGGTAATCATGAGTTCCGGCGACGAAATCATCATTCGATTTCAGATCCCAAGTAACCCAGTTCCTGAAGGCTTTCAACGCGACTTCGTATTGCATTGCACCGGTTGGGACAAAGACTCGGACGTCAACACACTAGCAGGATATGGTGCACTACCCATTCCATTCAAAGCCATGCAGTCCTATCCCGCCCCACCATCCCAAGCCAAAGAGCAAGCCCAAGTTTTCGAGTTAAACCGCCCCACACTAACCAATCGACGCTCCGCACCCGACTACTGGCGCCTTTCGCGACAGCGTCAGCGCACCGCATCGGAAAACAACTGAGCTTGCGCGATAGCAACAAGTCTGACGAAAACATCTACGGCTTCAGGCGGCAGTTAAGATTTCCGTTCGCATCAAAGCCCTCAATCCAAACTCCACCTCCGTCACCGTTGCCAATTGCAATACGCCCGCGCCCATTTTTGATATTCAAGAAAGTTGCGCGCGAGTCACCCAAATTCAGTTGCTCACCTTTCAAAACAGACTCCAAGCTAGGCGATTCGTCTTGTCTCGCAAGAAAAACTGTGCAACTCCACTGCCGGATCTCATTTCCGCTGTACTTCGATTCAGCTTGTCGCGCACGATAATGTTGGCTCCCTCATTGTCCCCGCTATCAAACGAAAATTGCTGTTGCTGTTCAGCGTCAGGAGGAATACCCGTCCAATCATCTACTGCAATCGACACACATCCTGCCAATCTCTGCGATTTCAACGAACTTTGATCAACCAATAGACCGCAAAATTCTGTGGACGCGTTTCCACATCGCCTCCCACATTGACTACGTGAGAATGCAAGCCAGGACCCAGCGAAGCAGAGTTTTTCAAATTGGGCTCTTCTGCCGCGACACCTGGGTCGTTATCTCGCGGTGTAGTGTGCGTGATAGTACGATTTCCATCGAATCGCAAGAGCCGATTGCAGGCATTCCCGCTCCTTGCGTCTTTTCCATCGTGCTGATGGCGGCCGTCCATCGCTGTACTAAATGGAGTCGTACCGGTTGGTAGAGATGTTGCGAAATGCTGTTTATGGCCCACTTCTTTATTCCACCCTTCCTTGTTTACCGCATCAGTCGGCTTTTCAGCGTTCTTTCCTCCCACACTGCGCAGAAAGTATCCTTGGTAGTTTGGAAGTCTAAATTCGCCACTCTCGCTCCCGTATCGATTTCCGATCGTGCGAAAAAGTTCGGGAAACGACTGTGGCGACATCAATTGCCTATCGCAGACTCGCCAATCGCAGTCCTCGACGCGCATTTGTGTCTTGATCGCGCCGTCTGGCTTTCGGTCAATCACTGGCGGCCAGTCGCCGGAAAAAGCAACCACGGATCCGATTCTCGCCACCGATCTCTCGAGGTCAAGCGTTTGCTGAATCAACCCCTTCCCTACCTGTTCGGCAGTCTGCCCCGTGGCAAGCTCTACATCAGGTTGAGCGGACACCATTGCCGACCTCATCATCAGCGAACCAATCATTCCCCCAACGACCATCAAACACAGATGGCCGATCGTTCCAACTAGTCTTGTTAACGTCATTTTTTTCTCGCCTCAAGCCTTGATTTCCGTCCGCGTAAAATTACTTCACAAAGTAAAGAACATCGATTCGGTTCTGATGTCCATAGTCGGCGCCGGTAAAATCCTCGCGAACTTTTCCGCGACCGAAATTGTGTTCTATCAAGCTTTGCGCCCACGAATTGCTATTGATCAAACCGGCTTTGTTTTTGATCGAGTCCGCATTCGAAGGATACACGAGGCTGTGCGTGCGTTCGTAAGATACATAATGCTCGATCGAACTGCGCAACTTGGCAATAGCCGCATCAATTTCCACGCCTCCGATGTTGACCGCCGCAACCTCGGTATCAAAATCCGGCTTGAAGTTCGAAACATATTTTCCCGGGTTCGTATGTTCCCGGGTGGCTTGGTAATCGCCCGCATCAAACCAAGCCACCTGCAGTCGGTCGTCCTTTTTGATCGTGCTGACAACCATTCCTTTCGTCCCATCTCCCAGATCGCGGCATTCCGGAAACTTCGCCGCATCCTTCGGTACCAGAATTACAAATTGATGCGTCCCCACAAACGCAGCCCTTTCCAAGTCCCTTCCCGCCACAAAAACTCCAGTTTTCAAAGCCTGGCCAAAAGCTGCCACGTTGCTCAAACAAATTGCAATCGCCACGAGGGCCAGTCCCCGGTTACCAAGATCACACAACAACACCGAATTCCAATGTTTCATTTCCCGATCCGCCTCTAGTTTCGCTTAGCTTGGAGTTCCCGCATAACGACTGCATAGTCGAGAGTAACTGGATGATCTGGGAATACATTTTTCTTGCAATCGAGGAATACAACTTCGATGCCTTCTTTCTTCAGCGACGCCCAGCAATGTTGACGTGGACCCCCTTTTCGAGCGTTCACAAAAACGGAATATGCACCCGCCTCAAAATCCAGCTCTTTCTCAAATTCAATCTGCCATACAAAAAACAGACCTTCTTGCGGATGCTTATCGTCGGCATCAAGTCGTTTCGTGATCGTACCACTCCTCACAATTGCGTGCCGCGAAACCTCTTTGAGCTTTGATTCTGTTTCTTCCTGGTCCTTGATTAGTTGATCCAACCTTTCACGCAGCTCGGCAACCTGCTGTAACAAACCCTTCGATGGGTCAAGTTGTCCCGCCTGTTGCGCGGCTACGCTTGAATGGTTTATCCCGCTCATCACCATCCACGCACCGATACACACGACAGCCATTACAACTACATTTCGCGCTACTAATAGCGCTAAGATTTTTTCGGACACGATCACATCCTCAAATTAAGTTAGAAACCCTTGTCATTTTCGCCCTGAATCAAAAACGAATCGCGGCCATGCGCTTTGTGGCCGACTGGCGTGAGCCGCATGGCGACTGGCCCAAGCTTATCGTGCTTGAATGCCTTACCAATCGACCACTCCCCACGTGGAAGCGGTCCCACCGCCGCGCCGCTGGTCCAATTCTTGGGGTCCACTTCACGCACTACGATTTCGATCTACGCATTAATTCGCAAGTCTAATCGCCGGCAATTGTACATTGACCAAATCGCTCGATCGCTATTTTGATAATTGGAGCTGGCAGAGTTACCGAATCAACGACGTACCATCCCCATAGCTTGGCAGAGTCTTCTCGGCAGCCTGCAGCCTTGTAAGCATCGTCATGGATTTTCTTGTGCTCCTCGGGTGTAAAGTGCTCCCCATTCGCTGGCTTGTTTGTCTTGTATGCATCCTGGAGTTTCTTCCGAATAGTATTCTGAGGAGCATTTGTGCCAGTGACGATGCAAGCACTCGTCGCGTTGGCGACGAAGGTTTTCGTAAGGAATCTTGCCACATCTGGGTTGGAATAGAATTCTTTGCAGCCATCGATATTGCTGGATGGAAAGGGAAGCATAAACTGACCGCGTTCGCCGAGTAGCAGTTTCAGCAACTTCCTATTCTGCTCGGCGGTGCCCTTGAATTCTTCGGCGGGCCATTTCTTCGAGAACATCGATTTCCGATTGCCAAAGCCGGAATCCAACCCAACCGATTTCATGAAGTCTACGACCGAAACAGGGATCGGAGCCTCAGCATTCGCTTTGGATTCGACACAAAAATAAGCGAGGATTGCAATTAAAAAAAGAATTGCACCGTTTGCCAATGGTGTGAGCAATGATCCAATTGTTTTCTTCCTCTGAAGTCGCTTAGCAACCTCCATTGCTAAGGAAAGAACCGAGGCCGTTAACGTTAAGAGTGAATATTTCTCCAGGTCAGGCATGTTCCAAATTCTCCCATGGTATTGAAAGTCTGCCGGACGGACACTATCCCGTCCCAGTTTTCTCAATAGCTTTCTACTTCACAACCATCAATCTCTTGATGCCACCCTTGGAAATTTGCTCGCGAAGATCGCGAGACAAAATGATGCACCCGTTGGACGCCGAGCGATCGCCTTTGTTATTATCGCCGTGAATCAAGAACGAATCGCGGCCATGCGCCTTGTGACCGACTGGCGTGAGCCGCATCGCGACTGGCCCAAGTTTATCGTGCTTGAAAGCGTCACCAATCGACCACTCGCCGCGCGGAATCGGCCCCACATCTCGCTTGTCTTCCAAATCCGGATTGTTGACTCCTTTCCCATGACCCGAGTATCCCTTTCCGACGAGCTTTACTTCTCGAAACAATTCCCCCGTCGACTGCTTGTACGTCCACGCGCCATTGGTCCCTTCCGCCAAAGCGAACAAAGCTCCAAGCGTCAACGAAACAACCAGCCCAATCGACGCCATAACCGACAGGTTGAATATTCTCGACATGCTCAAGGTCCTCCTACTAGTTTGGCTCATTTAGACTTCGTTGGTAGAGACGTTGCAAAATTCTGTCTATGGCCTATTTCTTTATCCAATCATTCCTTGTTCACCGAGTCAGTCGGTCAGCGCGAATTAGCAACGTTCCGAGCGCTCGGCCGATGATCGTCAACACCACATTGCCAGCCACTATCAACACCCTTCGAATACTCATCTCGAAAACCATTCACTTTCACTTTTTTCACCTAGAACTCTAATTCAATCTGGTTTTCCATTACCCCCAACCCATTTCCCCGAATACAAGGCGAGGGGAGCATGAAATTCGCGGGACTACACATGTGCAAACTCTGCGTCGCCGTTGACTATTTTGCTTTCGGATTCGTCGTTGCTTCTGGAATGGTCAACGCAATCCGTTTGTAGTAGGCGATGTTCCTTACGTTGCAACTTGTCCCGTCTCGAAAGCCGTACATGAAATAGAGATCATTCGCATCTGTTCGATCTTCCTTACCACAATCCCACGATGGCCCATCTTTCGTGCCATCAGCTTTCAGCGCAAGCCCGGATATTCGGCTATGAGCATCGTTCACCCTGTTCTTCACTACATCAACCGACGCTGAGAGATTCCTAGTGTTAACCTGCATTTCCTGCAAAAGTTTTGCTTGCGACTCAACTAATCGCTCAAGTGCGGTGATACGAGCAATCAAGCCACTTTCAGCTTTGCCTTTCTCTGTCCCTTCAGTTTTGGCATTTGCAAACTGAATGAGGAAATATCCAAAAAGCACGGCGCCTAGAGCAAAGACACTTGCTAAATACTTGTTTGTCATACATACATCCGTCGGGTTTGTGGTTCTGATACTGCCGTAAATACAATTGTTCCAAGTTCAACTACCAAAGAAGAAACGCACATCACATGGGAATTGGGTGGCATCGTATGCTTTTTTCAATCTCCAAAACCAAATCGTCTCGGTGGTCCAGTGCTCGCCGGTAATGACTTAGTGCCATCCCATAAATCGATGTGTCCTAGACCGTCAAATCCGGGGGTCTTCATGAAGGCCATCACCCCTTTTTGGTTCTTGAGCGACGCGGGCACGGAACCGGGCTTGGTGAAGCCCAAATTTTCGGTTCCCCAATTTTTTCTGCCTCGTCTGTGAAATCTGTGGGTGAATTTTGGCTCAAGCACAAACATGTTTGTCACCGGCAGTCGGATATCCTGCAACTAGCTCGTCAAAGACCGGCCTATCTGCCCCTTGCACACCGGAAATCAATAGGGCGTAGGTCACGTAGACACACTGTTGTTCGCGAATTATTTTGAGTTTACAAGTTGTTGTAGATTAACCTCCTCAAAGTTTCCGCACCGGCAATCTCGGCGATGTCATGCACGCTTGCGTCGTCGTAAAGCGCCTGGCATACTAACAACAGTTTGTCATTATCTACAAGCCTGTCGCGGTGTTTGTACTGCGGCAGATAGTTACTCCCGAAAACATCCCTAAACATCGTATCAATGTCCTTGGGAGCCGAGTTATTTCCGTAAAGATCGAGCCGGATTCGATCGACGATCTCTGACCGCTTGGCCGAATTACTTGCAACTTGTTCCGCGTAGTTGCCAAGAGATCGAAGGTTAAAAAACCAAGTCGTTGCAGATTGTTGGAAAAGAAATTTGTAGAGGTCTATGTTCCTCGTATAGAGTCGCTCACCAATCTGAATACCAAGAGGCTGATCACCAATCGAATAGAGTTTTTCGAGTGCCGTCTTCTCTTGTATGTTACTTGCATTCGTTGAGAGCACACTCGCAGGCAGGTTACTTACGTTGAGTACGACGATAGTTGTGTTTGGTTGAACACCATTCACGGACAGCTTTGTAAGTTGTGCGTCGGCTGGCAACGCAATAAGGCAAATTAAGAACGCGGTCACGGACCAAATGCCTACTGTCCTCTTCATGTCAATGTCTCACTTTTGTTGTTGGCGATCAAAAAGGAACTGTCTTGATTGTGATTTGTTTAGTTCAGTAAATACCCACTCGAAAAACTTGTTGTCTATTAAATTCTGCCTACCGTCAAAGACTGTCAGCGACTTGTTCTTGATCACGACTGGAGCGACCACAAAGGCATCAAGCTCTGGCGGCTTAACAACTAGGCGATGGTCTTTGTCGGCAATATCTATGCGCTGCCAAGTCGGTTGTTGTTGTTGGAATCCTTTGAAGTTGAAATACACGCACACATCATCTTTGGTAAGATTCTCCGTGCCAGGTAGATAAGCGTTGCGTGTCGAAGCGTAATCTCTCCCGAAGTACCCTTCTTTTTCTCCGTTATCAGCATTGATACGAGTGCCAAAGATGTTTGAATGCAAATGTTCCTCGTCACCGGCCGAAATGACACCCCATGCGGGATGAATCTGTTTGATGCGATTATTTCGTACGTTTAGCTCAATGAGGGATTTCGAGTTTGGCAGCGTCGTGACGTCGGTCAAATCACGATTTGCAAACCGCAGGTACTGAAGCTCTGGACTGGCTTCAAGCGAAGGAAGGGAAACCGCGCCCTTCTGCGAAACCGAGGAGGGCCGCGCTATCAATCGATTAGCATTCAGAGTTCGCAGTTCGACTAGCCTGAACAGCGGTTGCAATGCGCTCACCGACGTCGAATTCAGCGACTGATTGATGCTGAGCAACTTTAACCTCTTCAGGTCCGCAAGAGTGTCAATTGCTCCGACTTCTGTGGCATTCTTCTCGTCTCCCATGGCAACGAGCCCGCCGTTGTCGTCCAGAACAACGGTGTGGAGTTGAGCGCATCCCAACGTGCCCAGCGAAGGTAGGGAACGGGGGTCGAGTTGCCCAATCGTCGTACGCACGTCGGGCCTCAGAGCGGAAATATCGGTGACTCCGCAGTTGGCTGCAACCAGAGTCCGCAAGTTGATGGCGAAATCGAGCCCCTGCAAACTTCCGACAGCCGCCGTCTCAAATTGATGCTCGCGATCGACGCGTAGCGAGAGCAACTCCGCCATGTCGCTGGCGCGAATCGGACGCTTTAAGATCCACTTAACAAGGTTCCCCTTCTCGTTCTTAAGATCATTTGCCAAATCGAGTTCCTGAGCGATCGCATGTCCCAACCCATGACTTGAAATGACGCTTGTATCTCCCGCGAATCGCATAAGGACCGGATCGCGATCGAACGGGATCGTGTCCTTGATGGTTTCGCCACTCGTGGGAGGGACTTTGGACTCGGAGTTTTCCGCAGTTGCGCCTGGCGTGGGTTTTTGCAGCGTCGGAGGAAACTGAAATTGGTTGCCTGATTCGTTGTCCTTCGCTTCCACTTCTTCGCCCACAAACAGGTCATTTCCGTAGCCGCCGATCAGCCGGTCGCGACCGTCGTTGCCGACGAGGATGTCGTCTCCCTCTTCGCCAAAGATCTCGTCGGCGTCCGTCGCCGGATGAAAATCGCCCAGCTTGGGCGCCTGGATGGCAAGTCGATAGTTGACATGCTTCTCGCGAATGTAGTTTGAGTCAAATCGCGGATGGAACAAATCCATCAGCGGATCTGAAATACGCAAGAGATAGTCTCCGGCTTTGGCATTCCTCAGGTCCAACAGTGAACGCCCTTTTCGAACCAGCTTTCCATCTTGCGTGTATAGATCGGCCACCACTCCTGGTTCGTTTTGCAAGCCGACTTTTAACTCGCATTTGATCGCGTTCCAGGTTCCATCGTATTTCGGCTTCACAATGACCTTTGCAACTGTAAATCCCCGACGGATCAGATTCCTGAGTTCGGTCTTAACCCTGGTACTAAGTTCGTCACTGCTGATACGAAAATCGTTTCCCGAGGTCGATTCCCCAAGCTGGAATTCGAGCAGTCTGGGGTAAGCCTCGTCTTCACTCTCGCCTACCAACCAAATGTTCACGACCTTTCCACTTCCGAGTTTGCTATTCTCGGCAGTCAATGTGATCAACAAGTTTGCATTCTTAATCTCGGGTGCCCGTCCATCGTGCAATCTCGATAAATCGAACAAGAATTCGGCTCGATCGCCCTGTTGCCCTTGAATCGTTTTCACGCTTGCTTCATATAGTCGTTTGATACTCGGAAAAGCGTTGTCGCGACCCGTAACGCTAACGAAGTCGCCGATCTGACCATCGCCACTCGTGGAGAAACGATACCAATTGGAAAGTGGGGCGATGAAGAAATTACCGATAAAAACGAGTGCATCCTTGTTTTCCATCTTGATTGTTGCCGTTTCATTTGCGTGTTTCGGATAGGCGTTGATTCTCCAATCCGGAAGCACTACCTTCTCGATCAAAACCCAATCGGCATTGGATGGCATGCGTGCGAAAACGGAAACCGTTTCCCCGTGAACGATGGCCCGGTATTCGATTACCGCTTGGCCTGGCAATAGTTTTTGATTGGCTTCAATCGTCATATCGTAGCGGTTGATTTGCAAGTTGAAGTTTGCCCCCGCTTGCGCAACGAAACCCACGCAGAATTCATCGTGCCTCCCTTGCAGACAAACGCTTGCACTCGCAGCCGCCGAATCATGAATTTTCCTCAACCAGAATTGGCGTTGGCTAGGACTATCGAGTTGCGTAGGCATTCGGCTTGCGGGGCGTTCGTCGGGTCGAGTGCCGGGCGTATTTTCTTGGTATTCGTAAGGTTTGTAAAACTTGGAACCTTGTAGCGTTGCGTCGCTGGAATAAACGTCGCCAGTCGGAAGTTCGACCAAGCGCGGTACAGCTCCAGGCAAGTCCAAGTTCGTCAACATTGGTTGATGGAGCGGGCGGAAACCCGCCCGCTCACTTCCAAACAGCGTGACGAGAGTATTCTCAACCTTGTCCTGCGGCGAACGAATCAGAACTATGTCGTGGAAACCATCATCGTTAAGATCCACGCTGCGATCAGCGGCTGGGATTTTGACTTCATTTAGATTAGCGATGGCGAGCCGCACATGTTGCGGAGCCACTTCCCCGCTTAACCATTCCTTTGCCAATCGCTTCCATTCCTTTGACTGGACCTCATCCTCAAACGGGCGGTTTACATTTGGCTTGATAATCCCGTTGGGGACCTTGTGGAGTTTAATCAAGTCTTCCGCAATGCGCGAGAACTCAAGATTGACGTAAAGTTCAGATCTAGCAC
>SXGS01404284.1_pt1 | contig 22370 bp, 17 predicted proteins | sample 3174681 | NCBI WGS metagenome assembly SXGS01 (sample SAMN11356861, study PRJNA531348) | freshwater metagenome | isolation source: freshwater sample F1-80 | place: China: Fuxian Lake, Yuxi | collected 2017-12-25
AATTTCGCGTCCATGACACTGGATTCTTCCCAAGGCATAAATTACATTATGCCAATCAGTGTCACCTATGTACCGGTACGATCTGTTACCTATGTCGCCGGTCCGTACACGTGAACCGCCCGATAAAACGTTGATTCAAAGCCCGCTAGGGCGCTTCGCGAAGCGCCCCTGCATAAGAAAAATAGCCGGAAGTGGTATTACTGACAAATTCCCATGGAATGATGGCTTTGGAACGTGGTGGGTTTGCAGGATGTGCCCGGTCTATCGGTACAGTCACCATTGACAGCGCAAGTGTGTGTGCACACGTTACCTATACACCAATCGCTGTTGCATTCTTCATGTTGTGTGCAGGTTGCACCGAGGGCCGCTGAACCCAATGTGGCTTCAACAATGCATGCGCCTAAGAAATGTGTCATGGCTTCGCCTTGAATGGTGGTGGGCCAGGGCAAGCAACGCGTGTTACCTGTGCATTGCGCATTGGTACGGCATGGTTCGAGGCATTTGCCAATACACGTTTCAGAAGCGCCACATTCAGATTTTTGATTGCACGCATTTTGGGTGGTGCTGCACTGGCCTGCACAAATCCCTGTATTGCATTCAAGGCCACTGCCGCATGCTGCGCCGACGTCGGCATAGAGGCTGACATCACTTGCTACGCAGATCTGCATACCTGTGGCATTTCCGGCATCGGTCCATGTGGTCCAGCATACGTCTGCGATGCCGCAATCGCTGGTTGCGGTGCATCCTTTTGCGCAGAGCCGTGTGCTATCGAAACATATGCCTGTCTGACAGGTATTGCTCGTGGGACACGCATCCCCAGGCGCTGTGGTAAAAGGTTGGCCAGGTGTTGTGCTTGGAAGTTTGGCTGCTGGAATACACAGCCGTGTTCCATCGAGATCGCCTGTGCCACCGATGCAGGCGAAACCACTTGGGCATCCGTGGGTGAGCGCAGCGGAATTGCCGATACATGTTTGTGTGCAATAGGACGGTGTGGCGGTGGTATTGCAAAATAAACCCGTGCCACATGTGGCATCGTTGATGCAGGTTTGTCCGAGTGTTGATGTGCCTGTGGGGCTATCAATACACTGGGCCGTTGCGACATCGCAGCGTTGGCCTGTACGGCAATGGCTGTTTTGTGAACATGCACCGCAACGTCCCGCCAAGCACCCTGCGCCTGCACTGCAATGGGTGGCACTTGTGCATTGGGCATCAATGCATAGGCCTGTGTTTGAATCGCACAATGGACGGTTTCCACTTTGGCATTGGAGATCGCGTGTGCATGAAGTGCATGTTCCCTGATAACACGCTTGTCCGCCGCAATCATTTTGTGAACTGCATCCCGCGCTGTTGGTGCATACACCAAAACTGCATGTTTTTCCGGGACCGCAGTCACCACTGACGGAGCACGTGGTGCATACGCCGCGATTGAAATCGCAGATCTTGCCAGCCGCGGTGCAAGGATTGTTACTTGCACTGCATGCAATGGTCTCTATGCTTGTTGCGATGCATTGGTATTGAATGCATGTTTTTCCGCCCGTGCATTGATCATTGCTTAAGCATTCAACACACTGTCCTGAGAGGGTTTCGCATACTTTGCCAGTCGTGGCGCATTGGGCTGTGGTGCATCCTGTAGGTGGTGGGGGAGGAGGGGTGTCGCGGGACCCGCAGGTATAATCCGATTTGCACACGCCTTCAGAGCAATCTTGATCGACTAAGCAATCAACGCAACGCCCGGTATTTTGGAGGCAATGCATGCCGAGGGTGCAATCGGACCGGTTGCGGCATGTTGTGGGCGTTGGATCAGGAGGGGGTGTGGTGTTGGTGACGCATACACCTCCTTGGCAGGTGGTGCCGAGGGTGCAGTCGTCGGTTCTGCTGCAAAGTGTGGGCAAGGGATCGTTGGGGACAGCGAGTGGATCATCGGGGTTTTGCTCTCCTGAACTGACCTGCCGCGCGCACGCTGGAAAAGCGAGGAACGCGAGTAGCACCAAAATACAATATCTGGAAAGACGAACATCGGACATTAGGCCGTGTACCTCCCCTATGACACGCGATAGCGGGCCAAGTAGGGACGATAATGATGAAATGTGCGACGTGTCAAACACTGTGTGCTGTTTTCTTACGTGGGACGACACGTGCGGTTGCTGTTTGGGATCAAAATGGTATATTCTTCAAAGACCCGCCACATGATGAAGGATGGACGATGCAACGCGAATGTTTGGTGCGTGCTGCTGATGGAACCCAGATTTACTCCTCAAGTCAGGGCGAAGGGCCACCTTTGATCTTGTGTGACGGTATCGGATGCGATGGCTTTATTTGGCGCTACATCCGTGAAACCTTCGCAGATCGCCACACCATCATTCACTGGAACTACCGAGGTCATGGTCTGAGCCACCGCCCTAAAAATATCGATGATCTCGATATGGCTGTTTTGTGTGATGATTTGCGCGCGGTGATGGATGCGCATGATGTAGATACAGCAGTTCTTCTTGGCCACTCCATGGGTGTTCAAGTGATATTGCAGTTTGCTCTTACGCATCCCGGTCGGGTTCAAGGGCTCGTGCCCATCTGCGGAAGTTATGGCCGCCCCCTCGATACGTTTCGTGACAACAGCTACGCGTCCAAAGTGTTCCCCATCCTTAAAAAGATGGTGCTCAAGGCGCCCAAAATCGCCAAACGCGTGGTGCAAATGGCATGCAAATCAGGTCTTGCGTATGCCATTGCGACCCGTACCGACGTCAATGGACGCTTGATCAGACCCGATGATTTCAAGCCGTACTTTGAGCACCTTGCTGCCATGGATCCAGAAATTTTTGTGCGAATGCTCGCATATTTGGCAGCACATAGTGTGGAAGAGCGCCTGGGTGAAATTAATACGCCGACCCTGGTGATGGCCGGTGAACAAGACACCTTTACACCCTCATGGCTGTCCCATCGTATGCATCATCTGATTGCAGATGCTGAGTTGCTTTTGGTTCCTACCGGTACCCATGTGGCGCCTATTGAAATCCCAGAGTTGGTGGAATTGCGCTTGAATAAGTTTTTAAGCGAACGTGTGTATTCTGTAGGGGCGCAGCAAGCTGCGCCCCATAGCCATAGGGCACCACGGGCAAAAAGAAAACATGGCGCGGCAAGCCGCGCCGCTACGGTAGCGATGTAATCGCTTCGGCGATCTCTTCTGCCAATTCCCCAGATCTCTTTTGCAATTCATCGCGAAGTACCGCTTCGGTTTCTGCGGATCTGATCTGATGCATGGCCAATGTGCGTGCTGCCGTACCCGCAAGCTTGGTGTTGTTCCCACGCAGTGCCTGGGTCAATATCTCCACGGCATTGGGATGTTTGTTTTCACCGATAAAATGCAATGCGGCAGCGGCTTCGGGAAAACGACGAGATTGGGTGCGTTTGACCAAATACGCTGCACCCAGCGTATCACCCAAAGCACATAGGGCAGCCGATGCCTGTAGTTTGTCGGCCCAGGGAAGCAGCCATTTGCCCAAAAACTGATGCAATGGCGCAATGCCCCGTGGATCGCCCAAACGCCCCAAAGCGCGTATGGCATCGAGGCGCAGGCCACGAAATGCGATCATGTGGACCAATGTTTCCAGGGCCGCTTGGTCTTGAAGTTCAGCGAGTGCAATGGCTGCTTCAAGGCATACACCCCGAATATCATCATGAAGACATGCATGCAGACGCATACGCAGGGTTTCAGGAATGTCAGTGATTTCTTGTGTGCGGAGTCTGTCACCCACAACACAACAGGCATCGCCTCGAATGCGCGGAACATCGCTGCGTGTGAGTTTTTCGAGAACCTCAAGTGATGCGATTTCGATGTCGGCGCTTTGCACTACCGCACCTCGGTACCAGGCAATGCATCTTGCCCTGGATCGACGACAATCAATTTACCCGCGGTATTCACAGCCAACACCATGCCTTGGCTTTCAAGACCCATCAATTTTGCTGGATGCAAATTGGCCACCACCACGACTTTGCGACCGCGAATGAGATCGGGTGTGTAGTGCTGGGCGATCCCTGCAAGAATTTGTCTGGGTTGTTTTTCACCGAGATCGATCATGAGCTTAAGCAGCTTGTTGCTTTTGGGCACGGGTTCCGCTTGTAGCACATGGCCTACGCGTAACTTCACTTGGCCAAACGTATCGATGCTGATGCGATCGAGATCGGGTTCAGGGAGTTCGGTTTCTTGGACGGGTGCACTTGCGGTGCTTGCGATCAACGTATCGAACACCTCTTTTTCAATGCGATCAAAGAGCCGGGTAATTTCGCCGATAGGCCTGTTTTTAAGTGCAAACAAGAGTCCTGCATCCATGCGCGAAATATCCGCATTGATGCAACTTGCCATGGCTGTGGCCAAACGAGGAACCACTGGCGATAGATACATGGCCAGGGCATGGCAAATATTAACAGCAAAGGTGCACGTGAGACGCGCTGCTTCGGGATCTGTTTTCATCTGATCCCACGGAGCGTGGGATTGCATGTACTCATTGCCGATATCTGCGATGTCGCCAAGAAGGCGCATGACGTGGCTTAACTCGCGATTGCGGTAATGGGTTTCTATTTGACGTCCCAAGGCCACCGTTTTGTACATCAACGCTTGCACATCATCGGTAGACGGCAATTCACCCAATTGATTACCCAATCGACTTTGTAAAAATCGTGTGGCACGACTGAACAAATTAACATGTTTGTTGACCAATTCGCTGTTGATGCGTTGTACGAAATCGTCAAATGAGAGATCTAAATCGGATGCATCGTTGGAGGCTTTGCATGCGTAGTAAAAGCGCAAGGCTTGGGCATCAACCACATCGGCAAAAGGCGCGGCATTGATGAATGTTCCTCGCGATTTGGACATTTTTTCGCCGTTGATGGTCAGCATGCCGTGGACATGAACACGTGATGGAATGGTCATCTTGGCATGTTTGAGCACTGCTGGCCAAAAGAGCGTGTGAAAATAAATAATATCTTTTCCAATCACATGTTCAATTCGCGTATTGGGACTTTGCCACAGACTCTCGAGGGAGAGGCCGTGTTTTTCTGCCCATTCGGCCGATGAAGCGACATAGCCTAATGGTGCGTCCAGCCATACATAAAAGAATTTGTCGGGTTTTCCGGGCACTGGAAATCCGAAGTAGGGCCCATCACGGGTGATGCACCAATCGCGCAAACCTTCGCCGCCGTCGATCCAGTTTTTGACGAAGGCTGCGATGTCGGGTTGCAGGGCACCGCTTGTGATGAACGAACGCAAAAATGCGATGTTCTCTGCACTGCTTAATTTGAAAAATAAATGAGAAGATTTTCGAATCACCGGTGTGTTGCCACACAAAGAACATTTGGGATCGATAATTTCCGTGGTGGTGTATGTGGCTCCGCATTTTTCGCATACGTCGCCATATTGATCGGCGGATTTACAACGTGGGCATGTGCCGCGTAAGAAACGATCAGGAAGAAATCGGGCATCATGTTCACAGAAGTTGCCGTCGATCTCGCGTTCTTCGATTTGTCCTGCTTTGATCAGGCGTTGATACACTTCATTGACGATGGCTCTATTTGAATCGTTGTGGGTCAAACTAAAATGATCAAACGCGACATCAAAACGCGCAAAATCACGGATATGCTCTTCATGATAATGGGTTACCAATGATTCGGGCGTGATCCCTTGTTTTTTTGCATTGAGTTCGATGGGCGTGCCGTGTGCATCGTCGGCGCAAATAAAGAGTGCATCTTCGCCCAATTGTTTGAGGGCGCGCACGTACATATCCGTTTGGCAATATTCGACCAAATGGCCCAAATGGATACTTCCGTTGGCATAGGGGAGAGCGGCGGTGACGAGAATTTTTTGTTTCATGGGGGATTTAAACCTGATTGGGAAAAAGAAGTAGGGGCGGGGCTTGCCCCGCCCGCAAGCGTTAACAACGTTGTTTCAAGGGTTAGCGTTGGATTGGGATTTGTTTTGGCACGGGCACGTGTTTGCACCAGGGCACGGCATGTTGCTGCAAGGCGAAGGTCGGGACCTGCGGCGAGAGCATCACAAACATGGGACTCAATGATCGCAAGAACCAGCGGCACTTGCGTGCTGTGTTCTGAGGCAAATTTGAGCATCTCATGGGGTTTTGGGGGATCTTTCACCCAATCGGCAAGCTGTGTGTAAAGCTGTGCGTAATCGGATCCTAATATCTCGTCCATGCGTTCGGGATCGTTGCCTGAGAGTTTACGGAGTAAAGTCGAGGACGGTTCGTGAACCGCATCCTTCATAGGTGCAACAGGCAACTTGGCGCAGCGTGATCGCAAGGTTTGCAACAAGGTACTTGGCGATGAACACGTAAGGATGATCAACGTATTGGACGGCGGTTCTTCAAGAAGCTTCAGCAGTGCATTTTGTGCAGCAAGGCCCATGGTATGGGCTTTATCGAACCAGAGCACTTGCCCTGTCCGATGGGTGAGTTGGGCGCTGTTATTTGCGGTACGGATCGCATCTATTCCGATATTTCCTTTTTCGTCGGGGACAATACGCTGCAAGCTGCCGCCATTTTTTTCGGTGATTGCAAGGGCGGCCATTTCAAGGGCTTGTGTGTCGTGCCCCCACAAAAGAAGCCCATGGGGAAGACGGCCTGTGTCTATGGCGTGCGCAATTTGCATTGCGAGACGCGGATGTGAAGCCGTGAGTTCCTGAAAGCGCATGGCGTGGATTGTATGCCAGGATCACGATGCTTTCCAGAGCATGATGGGGTATAGCACTATGGATGTTTGAAGAACCGATCCCATTTCTTATCGTGGGCAGCGGCCTTGCGGGCCTCAACGCGGCTTTGATGCTTGCAGAATATGGCCGTGTATGTGTGGTCACCAAGCGGGCCGACGATGCGGCAAGTGCTTGGGCCCAAGGTGGGATAGCCAGTGTTTTGCCCGATTCAAACGATACGTTAGAAGCCCACATTCGGGATACGCTCGAAGCGGGCGCGGGCCTGTGCAATGTGGAAGCGGTACGCAGTATTGTTGAGGCCGGGCCTGAAGCGGTAGCACGTTTGGTGTCTTTAGGGGTTCATTTTGATCAAAATGCTGCGGGTTATCACCGGACGCGCGAAGGGGGTCACAGCGCCCATCGTATTTTACATGCAGGCGATGTCACCGGTCGTGAGATCATGCGTGCTTTGTGGGAACGTGCCCGTGCCCACGCAAATATCACATTGCTTGATTCCCATATTGCGGTCGATCTGCTCACTCTCAAAAAACAAGGTATTGCGGACGATGATCGATGCGTAGGTGCCTATGTGCTTGATTGCATAGAAGGCCGTGTTGAGGCTGTGCGTGCTCACACAACATTGCTTGCCACAGGCGGTGCGGGCAAAGCATACTTGTATACATCGAATCCCGATTCTGCGACAGGTGATGGTATCGCGATGGCATTTCGTGCGGGCGCGCACATTGCGAATATGGAATTTTTTCAATTTCATCCCACGTGTTTGTATCATCCTCAGGCGAAGTCATTTTTGATCAGCGAAGCCTTGCGCGGCGAAGGTGGCATTTTACGCAGAGCCGATGGCACTGCGTTGATGGATGGATTGCATCCCTTAAAAGATCTGGCCCCGCGTGATGTGGTCGCTCGGGCCATCGATGCAGATATGAAGCGCAGCGGTGCCGATTGTGTGTTTCTCGATATGACCGGCGAAGATCCGGATCATGTTCGTACACGTTTTCCGAGTATCTACGCACGTTGTTTGGATTTTGGAATCGATATCACAAAACATCAAATTCCCGTGGTGCCTGCGGCTCATTATCTTTGTGGTGGTGTTGTCACCAACTTAGAGGCTGAAACCACACTGCCAGGATTGTGGGCTGCGGGCGAAACGGCGCATACGGGATTGCATGGGGCCAATCGCTTGGCGTCCAATTCATTGCTTGAAGCGGTGGTGATGTCCTCGCGTGCGGCCGATGGAATGAAGCATGCGATCCAGCATGATGATGCATTGCCTGCTGTGCATCCATGGGATGAAGGCCAAGCGGTAGATGCCGACGAACTTGTGGTGGTCGCGCACAATTGGGATGAATTGCGGCGTACGATGTGGAACTACGTGGGCATTGTGCGAAGCGATCGTCGTTTGACGCGTGCAGCATCGCGGCTTGGTTTGCTCTATCGCGAAATTCAAGAATATTATTGGAATTTCAGATTGACCCTTGATTTGGTGGAGCTGCGTAATTTGTGTGACGTGGCGCGTCTTGTGGTGGCCAGTGCGCGTCATCGTCGTGAAAGCCGTGGGTTGCATACCAATCGCGATACACCCGATCTGTTGCCAGGTACGCCGCAGGATACGGTGGTGTCATGGACGGCTGAGGGGTTGCGGTTTCATCCCCGCATGGGCGCCCCTACTGGTGTATGAATGCCGATAATGCTACAAATCATACCCATATGTGGACCTTGCCCAATATTCTTACCATTGCACGTATGAGCTCCATTCCTATGGTGGTGTTCTTGCTGTGGCCAAGCGTTGAAACACGAACCACAAGTTTTATTGCGGCGCTCGTGTATGTGATCGCTGGTATTGTGGATGTCATCGATGGCTATGTGGCGCGACGCACCAATCAGGTGACGGTGCTTGGGAAATTTCTCGATCCGCTTGCCGACAAGCTTTTGTATCTGGTGACACTGATCATGCTTTTGCAATTGCCAGGCGATCGTGTGCCTGGTTGGGTGGTGCTTGTGATGCTCACCCGTGAGTTGTCGATTACAGGACTTCGCAGCATGGCTGCAGCTGAGGGCGTTGTGATTGCGGCGGGCCATGGTGGAAAAATGAAAACCAGCGTGGCTACGGGGGGCACTGTTGCTCTTATGATTCACTATCCATTTATTGCAGATTTTGGTTTCTTGGGACATGCCTTGGTGCGCCCCCGCGAAGTGGGTCTCATTGTGACATATTTATCGGTGTATTATTCTCTGACCAGCGCATGGGCCTATATCCGAGATTTTATGAATCACATGCGTACGCGTCCTGTGGCATCCTGAACCATCTTGTTTCACTTTGATACATCGATCATCGATTAAACCCTGCGTCGATTATTGCATCCCTCGCGCGTATGGATCCATTGCCACCCGCCTGTGCTTTTCTTTCGTTTTCGGATCAAGCGATGTTGCCTGTCCGCGTTGCAACATTCCAGGTGCTCGAACGTTTGGGGATTGGCTACCGTGCGGAGATCGTGTGGTGGCATGAAACATGCGATGACGTGCGTGAAAAATCTTGTGTGCTTGCATTGATGCGCGGAAATGTCACGCTTCGAAAAATTGCTGGGGTTGTGGTTGCTTTGCGTGTGGAACAACGGATGGGATGGTGGCGGTATTTCGCCGTGATGGTGCCGTGGATCATGCTGTTGAAACAGCAATTCACGCCCCAGGTGGTTCAGAAAAAGCGTCATCTTGAGATCCTGCATGATCTGCTTGAGCCCTTGATGCTGAAGCATGGGCGAAGCATACGGGTTGATGTCGACAAATTGGGTGACAAAGCCGAACATCGGGTGCATGCCACAGGCAATGATTGGATTTGGTGGAGGCGTCTGCTTGCGCAGGACGATTTAACTTTCTTTTTCGAATCGGATCCATTGGGTTTAGAACGTTTGGTGATTGTGGATCGTGATGCAGCTTTGCCGCCGATCACACTTTGGCAGGACAGCGGTTATTTGCATCATGCGTCGATCAAGCAAAAGATTGTAAACCATGAGACCGAATGCTTGTTGTCGGTGCAACGATGTTTCAAAAAACAGGGTGCAGAGCCTATTTTTAATGGACGAACCCAGGCGATGTGTGTGGCAGCAGGGTACACTGCCATGCTCCATATCGATGATGCGAGCGAAGGGTTTGCGAGTTCGGGCTCCACAGACGATGTGGTGTTTCATCGTGTGGAGCATCGCGGATTTTTTCCTGACGCCATGCCTTTTTCCAAAGTGCGTGAACGCTTGAATATGCGCTATATGTGCCGTTTTACGGCATGCGGTCGCAGTCAATCGATTGCAGCACCCATGCCTGATTTTAAGCCTATGCATGGGGTCCAGATTGCGCGCGTGATCAAACCGCGTATGATCAGTGGCTGGCGGCCTTTGCCGCGTGGCACAAGTGTGGGGGCATCCAATCCGAAGCTCAAACGTGCGTTAAAATTTTTAGAAGGCGCAAGCGATGATGTTCATATCGATGGGCGTGGTCGGATTGCGATTCAATTTGATTGGCAGGATGGATCGGACAATTCGTTTGTGTGGGCGATGGTTTCACAACCCTTGGCATCACGCTCGGCGGGAAGTTCATTTATTCCACGGGTGGGGATGCAGGTCGCAATTCAATGCGCTGATGGTGATCCTGATCTCCCTGTGGTGGTGGGATGTTTGTACAACGAGCATCATGGATTGATGCCCCTGCCGATAACGCTTCCTTTTGCACGCTATCAGGTGGGTATTCGAAGTGGTGGCGTGCCATTTGCAGGCAAAATAGGTCCTGGACATGCATTGATTCTTGATGACACGCCATTGAGCGAGCATGTGACGCTACATAGCGGCAAAGACATGAAGATGCGTGCGGAACAGGCATTGGGCATGGAAGCCCAAAATGTGCTGATCCAAGGCGATCGGTCGATTCAATTGAGGGTGGGGAAAGCATCGCTTGAATTGCATGCCAATGGTGCGTTGACACTTAATGGTCAAACGATTTCGATTTTAAGCAATGCGAAGGTGAAAATTCGCGGTCGCTTGATTGATATGGCGTCGTGAGCTGTCGCTTTGATCTATTTGTTCTCGCCAACGCTGAACCAAAAAAGGCGACCATTCCCACGGACGTATTCGCGTGGGATCTTCACGGCGCCACCGTCCTGCTTCATATTTTCCTGTACAATTTTTTGATCCACAATAGCACGGAAACGTGAATGGAAAGTCAGCGTCGGCGGCATCGTAACGAAATGATATTTCTTCGCCAGGCAGGATCACGCGATTGGCCACAAGCGTGTTGCCTGAACGAAACCAAAGATTGCCATCGCAACTGTTGTTGATAAATCGGTAAATGTGTTGCGGAAGGGGGGTGGTCCATAAATTATCGCAGATCTGCAAGGAGTATTGGCCTTTGTAGGTTTCAATCGGTTCTTCGCAGATCTCCCGTGTGGTGATGGTCGGTCCCGAAAACATGCCGACCGCTTCGCCAGGATAAATGATGCTTGTGGCGAAGACACCGTGACCTTTGGGGCCTGCATGCCGAAGCTCAGTGCAGCGATGGGTGAGTGTGTGTTGACAGAATCGTTCACTGGAGGGGGGTGGTGCGAGATCAACAAGTGATCTCGGATCGTCGTGAATGTTCCAGGGTGTCATGCCAAAGGCCTGCAGGACAGCGTCTTCGATACTCATCGTACCCCCAGAAATAAGCGTAGCGCTTTTTTGGGGATCTCTCAATTGTGTTTTAGCTGCGGGATGTGCGGCGCGATCGTCGATTCACACCGTGGCGCTTGGAGGTGGCGGCGGTGGTGGGTTACCACCCCCTCTGCGTGATAGATATTGTTCCGCGCATGAACGTATGGCGTAGGGTGACGATTGTTTCTTGGTCTTTTTTGTGGTCGCTTCTTTTTTGCCACCAAGATGCTGTTCGTATTGATCGAGATGAAGTGTCGAAAAACGACTTGTGAGATCTAAAAGCTCTTGATGCTCTGCTTGCGAAAGTACGGGCTGGAGTCTCAGGACTGACATGCGTTCTATGAGGATTGTGAGTTCTGATGTTATTTTGGACGTATTGCCTATCATTTTAATTCTCTCCGCAGGTTATCGGGGGCTGGATCAGCAAACAGGCAAAGTACTGCTTGGGGGTGGTGGGGGCTGTTTGGGATGATAAGCTGACGCTTTTGATTCGTTTCTGCATGAGTATGGGTGTCGAGTGATGGGTGTTTGTTTGTGCTTCGGTTTGTAATGATGTGATGCCATATTGGCAGTGCGCCTTGCGTGTCTTACTGGGGGCGTTGAGGGTGGCGATGAGGGTGCGCACGGTGTGGGTGTGTATCGAGATGAAACCGGGCAAACGGATGACATGTTCATGTGCTCCTTGGGATTAGGCGATCCTAAAATACAATATGTTTATCCTTCGTGATAGACGTAGTGTTCGCCCGCATAATTTTTAAAGGTCATTTTTTTGCCCTCATGCTCAACGAGGTACTCGGGTACCAGCGGTACTTTACCACCGCCGCCTGTGAGATCGACCACGTAATGGGGAACGGCAAGACCACTGGTAAAGCCACGAAGCGACTGAATAATATCGATGCCTGATTGCACGGGGGTTCTAAAGTGCGCGATCCCTTGGGCCGAATCACATTGAAATATGTAGTACGGACGAACGCGTTGTTTTAGCAACCAAAGATTGAGTGTTTTAACAACCTCGGGATCGTCATTGATTCCCTTAAGAAGAACCATGTGATTGCCTAATACAAAACCCGCGTTGGCAAGCAACATGAGTGCATGGGCTGCTTCTGGTGTGCATTCGGCGGGGTGATTAAAATGCGTGTTTAAATACAGTGGATGAAATTGTTTAAGACGTTCGACCAATTCAGGTGTAAAACGTTGAGGCAATGTGACGGGATTGCGTGTGTGAATGCGCACTATCTCAACGTGTGGAATTGAACGAATATCGGTGATCATTTCCACAAGAGGATTGTCGGCATATGTGAGTGGGTCACCGCCTGAAATAAGTACATCGCGTATGGCAGGTGTGTCACGAATATATTGTACTGCGCGTGCAAGTTGCGCACGGGGTGCTGCAGATTCAGGATCGCCCACTTTGCGCTTTCGATTGCAGTGACGACAATACACCGGACAATTATGCGTTGTGTATAAAAGCACGCGATCAGGGTAGCGGTGCGTGAGACCTGGCACAGGCATATACTTTTCTTCGGCCAATGGATCTTCAACTTCGTTGGGATCGATATTGAGTTCTTCTTTCGTTGGGATCGCTTGCCGACGGATGGGGCAATTGGGATCCGTGGGGTGCATGAGGCTCGCGTAATACGGGGTGATCGCCATGGGGAAAAGCGCACCCGCTTGCGTGATACCTTCATGTTCTTCGGGCGTGAGCGTGATTATTTTTGCGAGCTGATCCGCGGTTCGGATACGCTGCTGCTGCTGCCATTGCCAGTCATTCCACTGGGCGTCTGTGACATGGGGCCAGGCGTTGCGTGACACGGTTTGCGAACTCATGGGGCCTTCATAACAGCAGGAATGATTGATATCTACGGCGCGCGGAGTGAGTTTGATGCATAAATTATCGCGCGGTGGCCGTGTGGACGTGGATCTTGAGCGCTATGGGGTGAATGTCGGTGTGATGGCCGAATTGGCGACTGCCATGGGGGGACGCCTGTGCTGTGTGATCAAGGCCAATGGATACGGGTTGGGCCTTGAACGCCTGGCTCCTGTGGCGGCAAAACATGGATGTGAGGCCTTTGGTGTGGTGGACAACGCCGATATCACCATGCTTCGCGACTTAGGCTTGAAACAACGTATTTTTAGATTGCGCCATGCCTATGGCGATGAAGTGGCCGAAGTGGCCCACTTGGGCGTGGAAGAATTGGTGAGCGATGTTGACCATGCAGAAATTGTTGCATCTATCGGCAGAAAGCGTGGACACCCCATTCCTGTGCATCTTGATGTTGATATCGGCATTGGTCGCACGGGATGTTATTTGCCGCAGGACTTGATAGATGTTGGTGAGATCTTGGCCATGGAGGGTTTAAAACCTGTGGCGGTGATGTCGCATTTTTCGTCGGCCGATATCGATACTGAAATAACAAAGCATCAATATCATATGTATCAATCGAACAAGGCTTTGCTGCATCACACATATCCGATCACCCAATCGTTGGAATTTCATTGCGCCAATACGGCAGCGACTTTTACGATCCCCGAGATCCAATCGTCATGGCTGCGAAGTGGCATCGGAACCTACGGTGAAACGCCGGGTCCTGCGGTACATTTACCATTGTCATTGCGTTTTATCGCACGCGTGGTGTGCTTTGTGGGAACCGTTCGTACGCTGCCTGCGGGCGCTACGGTGGGCTACGGGATGACCTACCAAAATGATAAGCCACTGCGTCTTGCAACGCTTACGGTCGGTTATGCCGATGGTGCATGGAATACAATTTACGATCGCACGGGCAAGCATGTGTTGATCCGTGGTCGTCATTTTCCGGTGGTGGGTCGTGTCTCCATGGACATGATTACGGTGGATGTGACCGAGGGTCCTGATATTGTTTCGGGCGATGAAGTGGTGCTTATCGGCGAACAAGGGGATGCTTCGATTGGGATCCATGAATTGGCAGCAGGCACAGGTCTTATGGGTTATGAAGTGTTGAGTAGTTTTGGGCATATGTTGGGCCCATAAAACAATACAGCGGCCAAAAATTTTATTCCAAATGCGCGCTATGATTTACACGTGGCGTGAGCAAACATCATACCGATCCAGCAGCCGCCAAGGCTTTGTCGCAACGATTTCAAAACAAAGAAGCACGTATTGCCATTGTGGGTATGGGCTATGTCGGTTTGCCATTGGCTCTGACATTTGCTGAAAAAGGCCACACGGTGGTGGGTCTCGATTTGGATGCGAGCAAAGTGGACGTATTGCTTTCGGGCAAGAGCTATTTTGGTCATATTCCGAACGCGCGGGTTGCGCCGCTTGTGCAATCAGGAAAACTTACGGCGAGCAGTGTATTTGCTGAAATTGCATCTTGTGATGCGATTATCATTTGCGTGCCAACACCACTGACGCGCTATCGTGAACCCGATATGTCCTATGTGGAAGGTGCGGCTCGTTTCATTGCGCCGCATTTGAAGCGCAATCAGCTTGTGGTGCTGGAATCCACAACCTATCCAGGTACCACAGACGAACTTCTTGTCCCCTTGTTGGGCGAACCCAATGGTTTGATTGCCGGTGTGGATTATTTTTTGGCGTACAGCCCTGAACGTGAAGATCCAGGCAATAAAAGCTTTCATACACAAACCATTCCGAAAGTGGTGGGTGGTTATACTGCAACATGTTCTGAGATTGCATGCAGTTTGTATGAATCGGTGGTTGATCGTGTGATCCGTGTTTCGTCAACGCGTGTGGCTGAAATCAGCAAGCTTCTCGAAAATATTTTTAGATCGGTGAATATTGCGTTGGTCAATGAACTTAAAACGTTGTGCGTGGAAATGAAAATCGATGTATGGGAAGCCATTGATGCGGCTGCAAGCAAGCCATTTGGCTATATGCCATTTTATCCAGGCCCGGGTCTGGGTGGGCACTGTATTCCTATCGATCCGTTTTACCTTACATGGAAAGCGCGTGAGTTCGGTTTGCATACGCGATTTATCGAGCTTGCCGGTGAAGTGAACACTGCGATGCCGCGTTATGTGGTTGAACGCGTGATGCATGCCTTGAACGATGCCGGTAAAGCTGTGAATGGCGCGGATATCTTGGTGCTCGGTGTTGCCTATAAAAGGGATGTCGAAGATACACGTGAATCGCCATCAATGCGATTGATTGAGCTTTTGCAAGAGCAAGGTGCCCATGTCTCAATGCATGATCCTTACGTCGCATCGCTCAAGGTGGGTAATACTGATTTTGCATCCAATCCGTTGACGCAAGAGCGTTTGGAAAAAACAGATCTTGTTTTGATCGCAACCGATCATACCAGTGTGGATTACGAATTGATTGTTCGTCATGCACCGCTTGTCGTTGATACGCGCAATGTGACACGCAGGGTGTCTGCACCTCGAAAAAATGTGGTGATGGCGTGAGTGCCCAGTCTCTGCTGGGTGATCAAGAATGTGAAAAGAAAAAAATTATTCCATTGCCATTTCGATCGATGACGCTTCTTACGCAATACTACCATCCTGAGCCAGGTGCTGCATCGATTCGGCTTCGCGCGTTGGTTTCTGAATTGACAAAACGTGGTGTGAAAATTCGTGTGATCACAGGCATGCCCAATTATCCGGAGGGTCGATTTCATCCCGGTTTTGGGAAAAGATTGTGGCAACACGATGCGATCGATGGTGTGCCTGTGCTTCGTTTATGGCTTTATCCTGCGGCAGGGCGTCGTCCACTGCGTCGGATTTTAAATTATATCAGTTTCACGTGCATGGCTTTTTTTGCGATGATGACGCAAAAACTGGGCGACGTGGTTTTTGTTGAAGCACAACCCATTACGCTTGCACTTCCTGCGTGGTTCGCAAGTTTGTTTCGTAGAACACCCTATATTTACAATACCCCCGATTTGCAGGTCGAATACGCGAAAGAAGGACGTTGGGGTATTGGTGCTCTTTTGTCTCGCTGGGCAGCAAGCTTGGAAGCATTTCTTATGCGAAAGTCCGTTTCCGTATCGACGGTGACGCATGGCTTTATGCGATATTTTGCAGAGAATCGATCGGGTATAGCGCAACGGTTGACGTTTTTGCCCAATGGCGTCGATCCTGAAATATTTCGACCTCTTCCATACGATATTGCGATGGCCAAAGAGGTTCAGGCAGAACATAAAAAAGTTTTTGTATATTCAGGTGTTCTTGCATCATATCATGGCGTGAATGTTTTGATTGATGCAGCAATTCGATTACGAAACGATTCGGAAATTTTGATTGTTATCAATGGTATGGGTCCTGAACGACAGGCTCTTGAATCAAGGGTTTTGCAAGAATCTCTCACGAATGTTCATTTTTCTGACTATCCTGCACATGAGCTTTCGCGTTTGATGTCGATTGCTGAAGCAGGTCTTGCGACGATGGCATCTCATGAAGTGACAAAACTCATGCGACTTGCAAAAATTCTTCCATACTCTGCAACAGGAAAGCCCGTTGTTTTCGCAGGATGGGGGGAATCGGCTGATCTCATTGTGGCCAATGGTTCTGGCATTGTTTCTCCACCAGGCGATGATGTTGCATTTGCAGCTTCGATCAAAGAACTTGCCTACGACGGGGAGCATACAAAGCGTATGGGACGATCCGCACGCGAAGCCGTGATAAAAAAATATCAGTGGTCTCAGATCATCGATGCATGGTTGCTTCAGCTGAGGCCTCTTTTTACGAAACATTAAGGGATGTGACCATGCTCGGCTTTCTTTTAAAACATGCGATTTTGCCCCTCGGTGATGCCGTTACTGGACAGCATGTCATGCGTTCATTGGATGAATTGCGTGCGCAGGTGATGCTCGACAAATCGGGCTTAGAACAACTTCAGGGGAAAAAACTTACGATATTGCTTGAGCACGCGATTTCTCGTGTGCCATTTTATCGCGATAAAGTGTCGAGTTTTCGGCGAGATCCTTGGTCGTCTTTAAGTGAATTTCCCATTTTAACGAAGCAAGATCTTCATGCATATACCCCCACTCTTGTGATAGGTAATAGAAAGCATCTCATCGCATCATCAACCAGTGGTTCATCGGGCGTTCAGTCAACGATTTATATCGATAAATTAGAACTTTCCCGTGAACGTGCGGCGAATCTACTTTGGATGCAATGGGCAGGATATCGTTTCGGTATGCCGATTGTGCAGTCGGGCATGACGCCCAAGCGTGGTTTCATCAAAGCCACGAAAGATATTCTTTTTAGAACGCTCTATGCTGGCGATATGACATTGGCCAAGTCCCATGCAGTGGATTTGCTTCTTCGTATACGAAAAGGGCCACGAAGATTTCTCATGGGTTATGCCTCGTGGTTGTACAATCTTGCACGTGTGGCGGAAGAAGAAGGGATTTTAGATATACGTTTTCATGGCGTGATGAGTTTGGGCGATAAAATGTTTTCACACTATCGCGATACCATCAGGCGTGCTTTTTCATCTGAAGTTAGTGATACGTATGGTACCGCAGAAGGGCTTTTGATCGCATCCCAGTGTGGCGGTGCATATTATCATATTATGTCGCCGATGGTTGTTCTTGAATTGGTCAACGATGCAGGTGAGCCGGTTGAAGATGGGCAAATTGGTCGCGTGGTGGTGACCAAACTGGACGGTTTTCGTATGCCACTTATTCGTTATGCCACCGGTGATTTGGCGGTGAAGCTCCCCAAAGAGCGCTATCCCACGGAGTTGCCATGTCACTTACCACTTTTAGAGCGCGTCATTGGTCGTGATACGGATATTATTCGTACACCCCAAGGCTATGCGATGATCGTGCATACCTTTACCGGTGTGTTTGAGTTTTTTCCTCAGATCCAACAATTCAAAGTGATCCAGCATAAACCCGATGGTATGGAGATCCAATATATACCGCGCGCTGATTTTCATCATCAGGTCTTGCATGATGTCGAACAGCGTTTGCGTAAACCGTTGTGTGGTGAACCATTTGATATGTCATTTACAAAAGTCGACTATATCGCGCCGAGCCCTTCAGGGAAGCCGCAAATTGTTGAAGTGCGTTTAGGGAAAGATAGAAGCGTGGTGCCTGCGGCTTAGAATAGGCTTTACAGCGATGTGTAGCCGAGGTGATCACCCATATCGATTGCTTCATCACCAATATAACTCTTAGAGCCCAAGCCAAGTTCCCCGTCATCATTGTCACCCCAACATGTGATTTGATGGTTATTGTCCGTGATACAGGTCTGATGCGCACGGGCATCGATATTGAGGGAATGCCGTTCGCTCACAAAATCGATTTTCTTCAACGCATCGCCCATCTCCTCACTGTGGGTGCCGAGATTGTTCATGTTTTTTACTGTGAGTTGCCCACTCGTATTATTTCCCCAGCATTTGACACTGTCATTATTGATAATAGCGCATGTATGGGTTCCCCCTGCTGCGACTGCTTTGGCGATGATATTTGTGCCGAGATTGACTGCTGCTGTTGGAGTGGTCTTTGGGCTATTGCTATTGCCCAATCCGAGTTGCCCATGGTCGTTATTTCCCCAGCATTTGACGCTGTCGTCATTAAGAATAGCGCAGGTATGATTGCGACCCGCCGTGATGGCTTTTGCGGTGAGGCTTGTACCAAGAGCCACAGGAAGAAGGGCATCGCCCATATTCGCACTGTTCTCACCGCGAAAATCGAGATCACCTGTTCCTAGTTGCCCTTGATCATTGAGTCCCCAGCATTTGACGTTGTTATCATTAAGGAGGGCACAGGTATGATAGCGGCCTAATGCGATGGCTTTTGCGGTGATATTTGTACCGAGATTGACAGCAATGGTTGGACTTGTCTTTGGGCCATCGCTATTGCCCAATCCGAGTTGTCCATACGAATTATTCCCCCAGCATTTGATGGCACCGCTCGTTTGCGATGGTTCGGTCACAACGATGGCGCATGTCATATTTTTTTCGGCAGCAATGGCGATCGCTTTTAGGTTTGTGCCGAGATCTACTGTGGGGAGATCTGCCATCGTTGGACCGGTACCATCCCCACGATTTTGCTGATCATCCAATCCTAGCTGACCCTCTTCATTGTTTCCCCAGCATTTGACATTGTTGTTATCAAGAATGACGCATGTGTGACCATCGCCTGTTGCAATCGCTTTTGCTGTACGACCTGTGCCGAGATTTACAGCGAGAAGTGCATCGCCCATGGTGCTGTTTAATGAACCGCGATTTTTTGTATCGTTTAATCCGAGTTGTCCTTGATCATTAAGTCCCCAGCATTTGACGCTGTCGTCATTGAGAATGGCGCATGCATGATCATAGCCTGTCGCCACGGTTTTTACGCTGTATTCCGTGCCAAGGGAAACAAGATCTCCCAAATGAGAAATGCCAACATTCAACCCCAGTTGCCCATGGTCGTTATCTCCCCAGCATTTGATTCTGCCGTTGTTGAGTAAAACGCAGGTATGAAATTCTCCTGTTGTGATCGATTGCGGGATCTTGCCTGTTCCAATTTGAATCGCTGTGGTGGGAACATTTTCGATCTCGTGCAGCATACTTCCTAAACCAAGTTGTCCTCTCTCGTTGTTTCCCCAACATTTGACTTCATTGTTATCAAGCATGGCACACGCGGATGATTGTCCTACGACAATGGATTTTGCGGTGCGATTTGCCCCGAGGTTTACGGCCAGCAGGGCATCTCCCATGGACTCAATCGTGAGACCACGATTGTCTTCGTTGCCCAATCCCAGTTGTCCACTGTCATTCAATCCCCAGCACTTGACGTTATCGTTATCAAGAATGGCACATGTGGATGCATCGCCAGCGGCAAGTGCTTTCGCAGTACGATTCGTGCCGAGGTTTACGGCAGGAAGGGTCTCTCCCATGAGATCATTGGGTCCACCCCGATCGTCTTCGTTACCCAATCCCAGTTGCCCAGCTGAATTATATCCCCAGCATTTGACGCTGTTGTCATCGAGAATGGCACATGTATGGTACTGGCCCGTGCTGAGATATTTCGCTGTTCGTCCCATGCCGAGGTTTACGGCAAGCAAGTTTTCTCCCATGCTGTCATCCGTTCCGCCACGACTGTCTTGATCACCCAGTCCCAATTGTCCAAATCCATTTGCGCCCCAGCATTTGACGCGATCGTTATCAAGAATGACGCATGTGTGAGCACCACCGGCATCGATGGTTTTCGCCGTACGATTTGTTCCGAGATTGACAGCAGAAAGCATTTCTCCCATTTTGCTTTCATCGTCCCCACGATTGTCGAAATCGCCTAATCCCAGTTGTCCACTGTCATTCAACCCCCAGCACTTGACGCTGCCTCCTTGGAGGATGGCGCACGTATGGGCATCTCCTGCAGCGATAGCTATGGCGGGTAGGGGCCCAATATTTGTTGCTGGGAGATTGTCACCCATTTCGTTTGCATCATCGCCACGATTGAAATCATCACCCAATCCGAGTTGCCCATCCGCATTGTATCCCCAACATTTAACAGCGCCCTCTGGCGTTAAGGCGCATGTATGGTTTCTACCCGCTTCGATTTGAATTGCTTCTGCGGCGGTGTCATCGCCTCGGTCGTCAGGTGCAGGGGATGTGCTGCTGGGGCCACATCCTACAAAGAGAACCATCACAACGGCACTGAGACGTACGATCGAAATGCGAGAGAGACTCACGTGTGATGTCCTTCGAAAGAGAAATGCAGCAATGGTCTGAATATAAGAGGTGATATGATTGGATTCTACTTTTTCGCGTTGTGATGATTCTGTCTGGTAAATGCCCTCGGTATGAGTGTTCTTCGTGTATTGTTTTTGTTCATGACGTTTGCATGCGCCCGTGCGCCGACGTCAGAACCCCATGACGCTGATGTGTTACCGACTATGCCGGTGCAAGAGCACCACGAAGAACCCACGCCTCTCGAACCTACGGCGCTTGAACCCACAGTGCCCATCGTACCCACAGAAACACCTTCGGAACCTGAACCGACACCACCCGTACTACCAGAAATACCTCCTGATGTACCGAACCCAGATTGTGATTGGTCGGCAGTAGAAAATTTTGATGTCCCCAATGCCGATTGGAAACTTTACGGCAATGCCACATGGGATGCGGGTGGATGGCTTGAATTGACCGGCAATATGCAAACACGCAAGGGTGCTGTTTTTAATGTCGCGCGTAATTTGGATCCAGGCGATATTGTTTTACGTTTTCGCGTGTCGATGGGCCAATGCGATGTGCCTGATACGAGTTGTACGCCACAGAGTGACGGTGCCGATGGCTTGGCATTGAGTGTGTTTCATGTGGCGGATGAATCGGAACTTTCCGCTTTGCTTACGGTTGCACAACCAGGCGGTGGTCTTGGCTATGGCGTGGGTGGTGAGTATGGCAATTATGCGGGTGATGCGCTGCATATCGAATTTGATACATGGTACAATATCATCAACGGTGTGGAATTGCATACCGATCCCACGCGTTCCAATCATATTGCGATTACGATGAATGGCGATCCTGGTCATCATGTGCTGTGGCGTGCCATGCCGGCTTTGGATGACAACCGATGGCATGATGTGGAATTGCAGATCAACGGTGCGCACGTTACGGTATTGTTTGATGGGCAAACGATCATTGATGATGTTGTGACGGGTTTGCGCTTTAAAGGCGGTTTTTTAGGTTTTACGGCGAGTACAGGTTTTTACACCAATCATCATCGGTTTGATGATTTACAATTCAAACGGCCATGTGAGTAATGCCACTTCCGCTTAATCCTAATCGTATAAAATCGTCATTCCCGCGCACTCCAGACAGCCCTTTGGGCCTACCAGGTAGTCGAGAAACTGGCGACGCAACGATGCCACTTTTTTTTCTTTTGTAGGGGCGCTTCGCGAAGCGCCCTTGTAGCCTTTGAATCAACGTTTTATCGGGCGGTTCACGTGTACGGACCGGCGACATAGGTAACAGATCGTACCGGTACATAGGTGACACTGATTGGCATAATGTAATTTATGCCTTGGGAAGAATCCAGTGTCATGGACGCGAAATT
>SXGS01462771.1_pt1 | contig 22367 bp, 19 predicted proteins | sample 3174681 | NCBI WGS metagenome assembly SXGS01 (sample SAMN11356861, study PRJNA531348) | freshwater metagenome | isolation source: freshwater sample F1-80 | place: China: Fuxian Lake, Yuxi | collected 2017-12-25
ATCGCAACACCGACGCGCTGTGATGCCGTAAAATCCAAGCTGGCGAAGTATTCCGCAATCTCCTCGCAGGAAAGATCGACAACCCACGCTTCGGATGCTGCGACCGCGTTCGTCGAAAACGCATCAAGACGCCACGTGCGATCGAGAACCGGGTACGAGTGATGGGAAGGTTTCTTCTGTGGTCTTAATCCCCGAGAATCCGGATCGGCCCGAAGATGGACACTCACGCGACGACATGCCCAGATCCGGGAGATCGCATGATTGACCGGCGGATCCCAGCAGGTGACGAGTCTTAGACGCGGTTTGCTGCTGGCCTTCAGCCAATCCAGCGGAACAGGCACCTGCACCCGCACGAGGTCTTTCGGGCCGGCAATTTCCCCCTGCCAGATCATCACCACAGAGCTGGCCAGAGGATTCTTCAGACGGCTGGAGTCTGCCCGTCCGTAGCCAGGAGTTCGATCTGCAAGCGGTTTGATTCTCTCCCCCGATTCCGGACGCTCGGCAGTCAGTGTGAGAAACGCACGCACGGTGGCTCCGAAGGGGTGCGATCCCGGCTGGCAGGCTGTCTGGGATAGTTGCTGCATGACGATTGCAGCTTCTCGAGCGAGGATCGGGGCGGCAAGTGATGTGCCTGACTGATCTTCCCACTGGCCCTGCGGATTCATTGCCAGAACCCCAAGGCCTGGACGGAACCGGTACCTGTCATCCCATGAACCGAGAAGAATTCTCTGGCCACACGCCGAATCGCTGCGGCACTCACGCGACCACGCAACCAGCTGCGACCTGAGTAGTCCTGGCCGGTTCCGGTCAATCGAGAGCGCTGATCACGTCCCAGCAGCTCGGTCAGTCCTCGCAGCACGTCCTCGACTTCGGCACGATTCAGAAACGGCTGCAGTTCAAAGACCGTGTCCACCATTTCCCGAGAACCGCTGATTTCTGCCAGCCATACACCGTCGACGCGGAGCTCGACGGGAATTTCTGAGAAACTTTCGACCGTGGCCCAGCGACTCTGATCACGCGTGTTGAGTGCTTCCAGGGCGCTGGTTCTCGTGAGCAGGACTTCCAGCCGTTCGGGAGTCGCATGGACGAGTGCTCTTCCGTCTTCGGCCACATCGATCAGGTCGAGTCCAAGTCGTCCGAAAACCCGGGGATGGCTGGAACGAAAGTCTGTGACCTCTTCGAAAGTTCCTGACGGAGCCTTTTTCGGGTCTTTCGACGTCTTTCGCAACTGCGGTTCTGGCGCTGCCACAAGAAAATACTGTCGACCGCGTAATGGATCGGCCGATCTGAGCGCGGCCTCCATTGCCTTTTCCAGTGACTGCTTCAGCCTTTTCCCTTTCGCCGCCCAGTTGATCCCGAAGTACTGCGGCGCCCGGCCTCCCCCGGATTTCTCATCCGGCGGAAGCTCATGATGCTCGTTCAGATAGAACGTCCTTGGTGGCTTTTCGGGAGTCGATCTGGCCATCGGGAGTCCTACACTTCCCTCAATATCATGCGGCGTGCCTGATCCTCAACCAGTTGTTCTGCATCAGCGTAGCTCATTCGCTTTGCCAGCATCTGGCGGAGCTCAGTGGTGACGGGCACGCTGAATTTCTGAGCCTTGTCTCGGGCATATGCCAGAATCTCCGCTTTCGCGGGCAGTGGAAACTCCAGATGGACATCGAATCGACGCCAGACGGCGGGATCGAGGCTTTCGGCAGGTTGCAGGTCGCAATCACCAGTCCGTCGGAACGTCCGTGCTCCAGTTCCTGGATCAGCGAAATCACAACACGATCCAGTTCACCGACATCGTGACGTTGTCCTCGATGCCTTCCCAGTGCATCGATTTCATCAATCAGAAGAACCGACGGATGCTTCGCGCAATAATCGAAAAGAGTGCGCAGATTGACAGCCGTCTGGCCAAGGAGCGAAGCGATCAGTCCGGCTTCCTCTTCAACAGAGGCCCAGTCTCTCAACGAGATCGCTCGAAAGAGCGGCTTTAATTCATCAATTGACGGCATGGCAGCGCAGTTGGGTCGGCAATGACTAAAAGTGCGGCACACGGCTGCGCTCGCACGGATTCAAGGGGGCCAAAGTCACCGCAAATCAGGGATAGCAGAATCAACGGAATTTCTCGATCCCCAGGTGATCGTGAAAACGCGAGCCCCCGTGCCCGTTCCGGGATTCGTGGCTCAGTCGGGAACTCTGTCTGGTCAGACCCTTGTGTCTCGGTCAGGCAGAGCGATAGACTTCGCAGGAGAATGTCAGCGGGACCTCCCGGAGAGTGGCGTGGGTTCTGCCAGGAACCCCGTGGTCCCGGATTGCCGCATGCCCAGCGATCTGCTCGCCGGCTCGTGCGGGGATTCCGTCGGAGCTGTGAGAATGATGTTGCCGCAATCTTCTGTATTGCCGTCCGAACTGTCATGGCAGGAAATGGCCGAGGTCGTGCTCCGGGGCGGGCACATTGGTGAGGACGATGCGGTACGAATCCTGGCCGCCGATGACCGGGATGTGCTGGGTATTCTGGACGCGGCTTACCGGGTGCGCCGCCATTACTTTGGAAACACGGTACAGCTGTACTATCTGAAGAATGCGAAGAGCGGACTGTGTCCGGAGGACTGTTCGTACTGTTCGCAGTCACGCATCTCGCAGGCGCCGGTCGAGAAGTACGTGATGCTGAACGCGGAGCGTCTGCTGGAGGGCGCGCGGCAGGCGGCCGAGAGCCGGGCCAGAAGTTACTGCATCGTGGCCAGCGGACGAGGTCCGACCGATCGCGAGGTGGACCATGTGGCAGCCGTGGTGCGGCAGATCAAGGAGCGTTACGGGCTGCATATCTGCTGTTGTCTCGGCCTGCTGCAGCCCGATCAGGCGCGGCGCCTGCGGGAAGCCGGGGTTGACCGTGTCAACCACAATCTGAATACGAGTGAGCAGTTTTACGACCAGATCTGCACGACGCATTCCTGGCAGGATCGGCTCGACACGCTGGCCGTCTGTCGTGATGCCGGGCTGGAACTGTGCGCCGGCATGATTGTCGGAATGGGTGAAGCGGATCGTGACGTGGCTCGCGTGGCACTGCAGCTGGCAGAGCTGCAGGTCGAGTCGATACCGGTCAACTTTCTGAACTCGATCGACGGAACGCCGCTGCAGACGCTGGACCATCTGAACCCGCGTTACTGCCTGAAGGTTCTGGCGATGTTTCGGCTGACGAATCCCGCAACGGAACTTCGCATTGCCGGGGGGCGAGAGGTGAATCTGCGATCCATGCAGGCCATGGGTCTGTATGCGGCGAATTCCCTGTTTGTGAGTGACTACCTGACAACGCCCGGTCAGAAGGCGGAGGAGGATTTTGCCATGATTCGGGATCTGGGGTTTGAGATCACTGCCGGGGACTATGATTCCGCCAGACTGCTGGAAATGTGGAATCGCCCTGCGGCAGAAGGCCCGTGATGCCGCACGCTGCGGCCCGGGCTGTCCCGGGCTGAGCGCGTCCGAGTCGCGTCGCACAGATCAGAGAAGAGCAGGCGAACCTGAAAACGGAGGAAGCATGGCGAAGAAATCGATAGCCGCCGTCGACGTGGCCGGCCGCAGGGTTCTGATGCGGGTCGACTTCAACGTGCCGCTTGACGAGGACCTGCGCGTGACCGACGATCTCCGCGTGCGGATGGCACTGCCGTCGATTCGGTCCGTGATTGATCGTGGCGGAAGGCTGATTCTGATCAGTCATCTCGGTCGCCCGGAACCGGGTCAGGACAATTCGCGTGAGAGTCTCCGGCCGGCGGCGGATGTGCTGGCGAAGTTGCTGGGGCGGTCGGTGAGTTTTGCCACGGATACGGTTGGCGCGGACGCGGTTGCCCGGGTGGCTGCGCTGCAGGACGGCGAAGTGCTGATGCTGGAAAACCTGCGGTTCAGCAAAGGTGAAAAGAAGGGGGACCCGGAATTCGCTGCCAGGCTGGCGGCATTCGCGGACATCTACTGCAACGACGCGTTTGGCACATGTCATCGGATGGATGCCTCCATGGTGGCTGTACCTCAGGCGATGGCCGGCAGGCCGCGCGTCGTGGGATTTCTGGTGGAGAAGGAGATCCGCTATCTGTCCGACGCGCTGGCTCGCCCGCAGCGGCCCTTCATCGCCATCCTGGGCGGAAAGAAGGTTTCCGACAAGATCCGTGTGATCCGGAATCTGCTCGCGATCTGTGACCGGGTTCTGATTGGCGGGGCGATGGCTTACACGTTTTCCCTGGCTGCCGGAGGCCGGGTCGGGAACAGCTTTGTCGAGCCGGAGCGGGTCGATCTGGCCCGTGAACTGATTGCCGCCGGCGGGGACAAACTGGTGGTGCCGCTGGACACGCACTGTGGCGACGCGTTCAGCAGCGAATGCCGACGGCAGGTGATTCCGGCCGGTCAGATACCGGACGGATTCCAGGGACTGGACATCGGTCCGGAGACGGCGGCGGCGTACGCTTCCCTCGTCTCTCAGGCGAAGACAGTTGTCTGGAATGGGCCCATGGGAGTCTTTGAAATGCCGCCATTTGATCAGGGAACCAGGACGGTGGCGCAGGCCATCGCAGACAGTGCCGCGGTCAGCATCATTGGCGGTGGTGACAGCGCCGCGGCGATTCAGCAGCTGGGATTCTCGGACCGGGTTTCCCACGTGAGCACTGGCGGTGGCGCCAGCCTGGCGATGCTGGAAGGTGAAAAATTTGCCGCGGTGGAACTGCTGGACGAAGCCTGACCGATCCGGTTTGCCGGCCGGATCCGGAGTAACACCCGGCGGAAGATTCTGAACATTTGATGGGCAGCAGCCGAGAACCCCGACCTTGTCAATTTTCACAAAGATCATCAATCGGGAAATTGCCGCGGATATCGTCTATGAGGACGACATCTGCCTGGCCTTCCGGGATATTCACCCCCAGGCACCGGTGCATGTGCTGCTGATTCCCAAAGTGGCCGTCGAATCGCTCGATCAGCTGTCGGCCGAACACCGGGATCTGTGCAGTCATCTGATGCTGGTGATTCCGAAAGTTGCCGCCCACCTGGGCCTGACCGGCGGCTATCGCACTGTGATCAATACCGGACCGCACGGTGGCCAGACGGTGTTTCATCTGCATATCCATATTCTGGGAGGTCGCAGCCTTGCCTGGCCGCCGGGCTGAGAACCGTGTCCGCGACTGGTATCCGGAGGGTGCCTGAGTCGGTGTCGTGTCGCCACCACAAATTTCGCTTCATCATCCCGGTCCAGTGGTGTGATCTGCTGGCCGTCAGAAAAAGGAAACGTCACATGCCGCGTCCATTCCACGGTCTCTTGCTGCTGATCGGCTGGTCCACAGCAGTCAGCAGTGCCGCAAGCCTGATCTGTGCCGCGAACCTGTACGCCGAAGACAAGACCGCCAGCACAGCGGAATCGGCGGACGGGATGACGATGGCCACGGCGGCAGAACGGTTCATGATGACTCTCGCCCCGGATCAGCGGCCTGCCGCTCAGTACGCTTACGATGACCCTGAGCGACAGAACTGGCATTTCATTCCCCGGGACCGCAAGGGTGTTGGGCTGTGGGATCTGTCCGGAGACGCCCGAAAAGCTGCCGAGGACCTGGTCAGGGCGGGACTGTCTGCCGCGGGTTATGCCCGATCACTGCAGATTCGCAGTCTGGAAGAAGTCCTGTACCTGTTCGAGGGAGGCGAGGAAGCGGAGCGAAGGCTGCGGCGACATCCGCACCGATATTTCATCACGGTGTTCGGAACTCCGTCCGCGACAGGTCTCTGGGGCTGGCGTTTCGAAGGTCATCACCTGTCGTTGAACTTCAGCGTGAAGGACGGTCGCATCGTCAGCAGTACACCCGAGTTCTTCGGAGCCAATCCGGGAGTGATTGACGGCGGACCGGGACGAAGTCTCCGGGTTCTGGGGCGACGTGAGGACCTGGCGCGTGACATCCTGAAGTCCTGCACCAGTGAGCAGTCAGCGGTGATGTGGATTTCCCGCGATGCACCGAAAGACGTGCGCGGCGGTGGCGTGGCACAGCCAGAGATTTCTGACGCCGTCGGACTTCGTTTCACTGAAATGTCCGTCGAGCAGCATGGGTTGCTGCGCGACCTGATCGGTGAATATCTGTCAGCGATGCCGGCCAGCGTCGTGAAAGACCGCATGCAGGCCATCGGTCGTGACGGACTGGATGACATCCGGATTGCATGGTGGGGCGGGCCTGATCGGAATCAGCCACACCACTATGTCGTGCAGGGAAAGAGTTTTGTCATTGAGTACAACAATACGCAGAACGAAGCCAACCATGTTCATGCCATGTGGCGGAACCTGGGCGGTGACTTCAATCTGACGGTTCCCTGAAGACCGAATCCCGGGACACACAGACTCCGGCTGTGATCACGGAGTTCGCAGTGATCCGCGAGGCGCTGCTCTGATCCGAACAGGTCTTCCGATTATTTTCGGCCAGTTCTCAGGATCGCACTGCTCATGGCCATCCCGCACCCGGAACCCCTGATCGACACTCACTGCCATCTGGACGCAGAAGCTTTTCACCAGGATCTGCAGGAAGTGATCGAACGGGCGGTGGTGAGCGGCATTGAGCATCTGCTGACAATCGGAATCAGCCGTGAGACGAGTGAAGCCGCAGTCGTCCTCGCAAACCGTTACCCCGTCGTTTCGGCGGTGGTGGGGATTCAGCCGAATTACGCCCAGGTTGCTCTGGCCGGGGACTGGGATCAGATCGTGGAACTGGCGCGTCATCCCCGCGTGGTCGCCATCGGTGAAACCGGGCTGGACAAGTATTGGGACTATGCTTCGCCGGAACTGCAGAGTGACTATTTTGCCCGGCATCTGGAATTGTCCCGGCGATGTCACAAGCCGTTCATTGTACATTGCCGCGAGGCCGAGGCAGAAGTCATCGACATGCTGCGGCAGGAGGCACGTCGGGGAGCGCTGTCGGGTGTGATGCATTCGTTCTGCGGGAACGCCGACGACGCGGCCGCGTGTCTCGAACTTGGCATGTACATCTCGTTCGCCGGGATGGTCACGTTCCGAAAGAACCAGCAGCTGCGTGACGTCGCCCGCACTGTGCCGCTTGATCGCATTCTGGTCGAAACCGACGCACCCTACCTCGCACCGCATCCCCATCGCGGTAAACGGAACGAACCAGCATGGGTGCGGCTGACGTCGGAGTGTCTCGCGGATGTCCACGGTGTGACAGCTGCTGAGATGGCAAGGGCTGTCTCGGCCAATGCGAAGCGACTGTTTCGACTGGACCGGGTCGTCCACAGCTGACGCACCTGAATCCGCGCAACGCTGCACCAGAGGCTGGGCTCGTCCGGGCGATCAGCATGCAGTGGCGATCAGAGCGGGGCTGGCAGTGGCGAGATCAGCCTGCCTGGGGCAATCAGCCAGTATGTCTGTGAGACCGTCGACAAAGTCGTACGTGAGTGGAGCGAATTCACTGCCACTCACGTACGCTGGCTGCTGCGTCGGATCAGTCTGCCGGAAATCCGGCAGAGCAGTTTCATTTCTTCTTCGCCGCTTTACTGGCGGCCTTTTTTGCGGCCTTGCCGGAGCTGGCCTTCCTGGCTGCTGCCGGGGCTGCGCCCGCAGCTCCATCTGCCTTCTTCTTTTGCGCCGCGGTCTCCGGTTTTGCGCCGAAAGCCTTGTCCCAGTTCTTCCAGAACTTCGGATTCGTTCCGGTTCGAACAATCGGTCCACCCATCTAAATGACCCTCATCCTGCAAACGGTACCAGAGAATTGGAATGTTTCACGAGCATCAATGGCCGGCTCTGGAATCTGCCGCACACGACCTGACGCCAGTTGCCGCCGACGGACAATCCGGATGCTGCGGACGTCAGGCACGACGGCGTACAGCTGCTGCGCTGCACCAGCCGCACGGCGGATTGTGTGTTCGAGGTGGTTCACCGTCAAGCGGCCTCGACTCAAGTCGGTCGAACTTCAGATCCTGGTCTGTGTTTTGCAATGCGAGTCAGGTTATGATCTGTCTTCGAGGATGGCAGGTTCCGCTGCAGGTTCTGCTGCAGTCGACGACGGTTGTTGTCGTGGAACGACCCGTCAGCGAGGAGGGAGACGATGGGAATGGTGCCCCGATGTGAAGTTGCTGAATCAGCTTGGCGCGATGTAGCGGGCGGATCTTCATGGCTGACGCAGTCGGAGCTGGTCCTGGTCTGTGGGGTGCTCCTGGTCTGTCTGCTGGCAGCCGGCCCACTGACGGCGATGGAAGCCGCGTCGGCGGGTGCGACCGGACAGTCCGAAAAGCAGGTGCTGAGCGAAGAGACTCAGCAGGTGCCGACCGATCACCGGGTGATGCAGCAGTTGCAGCAGCTGGAACAGCAGGTGCGCCGTGGTCGCGTCCCGGAGATTCGCGATCAGCTGCGACTGCTGAGTCTGTCCAGTGGGGTATTGCTGATGCCGCGGGCGAGCACTGCTCCGGAGTTTCATCACATCTGGGAACCGCTGTTTCGTGTCAAGTTTCGGACGATTCACGGGCTGACGCCGGGCCAGCTCCGGGAGCTGCGTCGGGAGCACGATCCGCTGGCCAGTGTCGCACTGATGCAGGCCATGACCGGGGGCCGTCTGGACAGGCTGGTCGACGTGATCCACCACTTTCCCGGTTGTGAAGCATCGTACCGTGCGCATCTGCTGCTGGCCCGGGCGCACGTGGACCGCGGGAATTCTCTGGCGGCGATGTCATGGCTGCAGCCTCTGCTGGAGCAGGGTGTGCCGGCGGACTGGAAGTCGGCCGGCCAGACTGCGCTGCAGCGTCTGGAGCAGCGTGTCCCGGAAGTCACGGCTGTCGCAGGCGGAAATCCCGGTCCCGTGGATTCGCCGGCCAGGTCATCCGAGGATCCCGGCGACACTGCCGCGGTGAGTACTTCGCTGCCGGCGGAACTGCACTGGCAGTATGAGCCGCCGCTCTCGCCGCTGGTGCGGGATTCTGTGGATCGGCTGTTGACGAGTGCTCGCCAGACCGGAGCGATTCCGTGGACCTGCTGGGAGCCGGCGACTGACGACCAGTGGATCTTCAGCCGCACGCTGCGTGGCATCGCGGCACTGGATCGTCGGACGGGAATTCCCGTCTGGAACTGGACATCCCTGGCAGGTCCGGACACCGACCTGCAGCAGCTGGCGGAGCGAGGATCCGACGTTGCGCCCGGAGTTCCGGGCGGGGACCCGGAAGCGGTATTTATCAGTCTTGACAGTTCAGCCGTCAGTAACCTGCTGAATCGGAACTCTGTGACGGGTCGACTGACATGCGACGCGGAGCGTCTGTTTCTGGTGGAAGACGCGGGTCGCGGTGAAGGAGTCTCAGCCGGCTCGCGTCTGTTGCGGGAGCATGCTGTGGCCGGCGCGGGGCATTCCGAGCTGATCGCACTGGACAAGGCAACCGGGCGACGTGTGTGGAGTGTGGGCGGGGATCCGATCGAGGCGGTGTTTGAGAACGACCTGACAGCCGCCTGGATCGCCGGCCCTCCGACCGTCAGCGGCGCGAATCTGCTGACAGTGATGGAACAGCGGGACGTGATTCTGCTGGCATGTCTGTCGGCCGAAACCGGTCGGCTGTTCTGGAAACTGCCTCTGGTATACCCTGCGACGCCGGCTGGCCAGGATCCGGCTCGTCGCATCACTGCTGCGGTACCGACTGTCAGCGGCGGACTCATCTGGACGACCACCACAACCGGCTGGATGGTCGCCGTCGATTCCCTGACTCGGTCGGTGTTGTGGGCACATCGTACCCGGCGGCAGGCCGAACTGCTGGAAGATGCCGGGACTGGCCGAGGGCGCGTGCCGGGGGCCCGACCGCATGCGTCGCTGCGGGAGAGCTGGCCGGTCCATGCTCCGGTGGTTGCCGGAACACAGCTGATCGTGTTTCCGAGTGATGCCCACGACCTGCTGATTCTGGATGCGATCAGGGGAGTTCTGAAGCACCGGGTGCCTGTCCGGAAGCATCGTCTGACGTTGTTCGCCGATGGTCAGCGCCTGGTTTTGGCGGGGTCGGAATCGATTCAGGCCTATGCCGCCTCGGATGGGCATCTGCTGTGGACAACGGCCTTTCAGTCGTCGGACTGTCTGCCGGTGGGTTCAGCCATCATTCGCTGCGGTCGCCTGGTCGTTCCCATGTCGGACGGGACGCTGCACAGCATTGATCCGGCCACCGGCCGGGTCGAAGACATCCGATCACTGCCCCGCTCGGCGCCTGCCTGGGGAGGCTTGTCTGTGGTGGGAGAGGACGTGCTCAGCTTTTCACCGCGTGAAATCCTGGTGTATGCGAACGCGTCGTCCGGTGTCAGCCTGGGGAGTCTGTCGGAGCAGGCCGAGGCGCTGCTCCGGAAAAATGACCCCGTCGCGGCGAGGAAGCTGCTGGAAGCTGCCGAAGCGAAGGTCGGAGACGAAACGACGGTCCGGCGTCTTCGCTTTCGCGTCCTCTCCATCCTGGCCGACGTCAACGGACAGTCCCCGGTGACCGCGGACGAGCTGGGGTCCCTGGCTGTGTCGGGGCCTGAGCACGCCCGCGTGCTGCAGCATCGCATCAATACTCTCCGGCGCAGTGGCCGTCTGGACGAGGCGACGGAACTGGCGCTGAAGACTCTGAACGATGAGTTCAGCGTGCAGAGACAGAGTATCTCTTCGGATTCCGGATTCCAGCTCCTGCGAACATGGCTGCTGGCGAGCCTGGACGCATGGCTCGACGACAGCGACGAGAGGTTCCGGCGGAGTACACGGGAACTCGTGCTGCAGCAGCCGACTGAGATTCTGCTGGGATTGCACCATCCCGTGGCTGGTGCGGAATTGCTGTGTCGAATCGAGAACGAAGGGAATCAGACAGATCCCGATGAACAGTCGATCCACATGGTGCTGCAGGCCGTCGAGACGATGCGGGCAACGATCGCTGACACATCCTCCTCAGCTGCGGCTGAAGCGCTGCGGAATCAAGCCGCTGCGGGCGTTGAACCGTTGCTGCGGGCTCAGCGAATTCTGAAAGCCCGGGCTGACCGGCTCGCGGAGCTGACTCGCGGCGTGCCACCGTCAAACGCCGAAGGAGCCGATTCAGTGCACGCAGCCGATTTCGTACCGCAGCGCCAGAACCGATCGAAGGCTGCCTGGACAGCGCTCCGGTGGCAGCTGCTCCGCGCGGTGGCCCGCGATCTGGAAACCGGCCGGGAGTCGGATGAAGCGGAGACTCGCGAGGTCGCTCGGGAATCAGTCCCGCCCGCCGACAGTGCAGTCGAAGGCGGCTCATTCCTGAACCACGACACCCGGAGAGGATCGGAGCTGCTGGCGGAGAGCTGGTCCCGCTGGCCTGATGGACCTTACACACCCGTTCCGGTCTCACAGTTTGTATCGTTCCGCCAGAGCGAGAAGCTGCTGATCCCCCTGACGGGAGCGGATCCGTTTCTCAACGAATCCGACTGGCAGTGGCTGCGGACTCCCACGCTGCTGAAGGCCGTTTCCGGCGCCGGCAGCGGAACCGAAGCCTGGTCCGTCCCCTGCATTGTGAACGATCTGACGCCCTACAGCGTCTCCGCGAATACGATTGATCGTCAGGGTTCCGTCGTGCTGATTCGGACATCACACACGATCTCGGGGATATCGGTACTGGATCAGCGGACACTGTGGAACCGCCGATTCCCGTATGCGTGGTCTGAGCCCCGGAGTTCGGCGAATTCGCGGCAGCACACCATCACCCGTGATTCCATCCTGAGCACTCGGGCGGCGGATCCTGTCGATGCGGCTGCCTACAGGGTCTGCGGCGCATCCGCCCGGTGGCTGTGTCTGCAGTCGCGTTCCGGGCTGGAAGTGCTGGATCTGCTGACGGGCGAACCGCGCTGGTCCCTGCCGGTCACCGGAGAGCATCCTCAGGCATTCGCCACCGGGCGAGTTGTGGTGATGATGGATGCTCAGACTCGAAGTGTCCGTGCCGTGCGAACGTCGGATGGTATTGCGGCTGTCTCGGCGGTGACGTCCGAGATGTTTGACCAGACGCTGCTGGCTACGGCGCACGAACTGGTGCTGCTGCGTGCTCCGGCATCAGACGGCGGGCGGCATACGCTCGAATGGGTCGACCCGGTCAGTGGAGAAGTTGTCCGAAGGATGAGTCTGCCCGAAGCGCGGTCGCTGCAGTTCCTTGATCAGGGTACGCTGGTTGCCGTTTCGGCGGAAGACTTCCATGTCGTGAGACTCGTCACGGGCGAATCGCTGCAGTATTCACTCTGGAATTCCGCCGTCAGCAGCACGCCTCCGCCGTCGGCCGGCGGAACGGCTGCGGACCGAGCCGAGGAGCCGGCGCAATCGATGCTGCAGGTGTTTGCGGACCCGGTGAACTTTTATGTGTTCCCGCGGTTCCTGACTTCGCGATCTCCGGACCTGCGATTTCTCGGACGAGAACTCGTTCCGGTTGACGGACCCATTCGGGCGATTGATCGACAGACCGGTCGGCTTCGCTGGGTCACGTACTCGAATTCACCCGTCAGCGCTACATTCGATCAGCCGGTCGCTCCGGTCCTGCTGCTGATGCAGCCTGATCCGAAGGTTCTTCCAGGCAACCAGCCGGGCGTTCCAGGAGCGGTCGCCCTGCCCCGCGTCAGTTTTCGCGGCATTCTGAAGACAACCGGATCGACTCTGTTCGAACATCGTCTCAGCTCGCGGTATCCCCTGCCCTTCGTTCGTCTGCTGACCGATCCGGATTCCGGGATCGATATCGAAGCATTCGGCAGCCGCGTGCGATTTGTCGCCGATCGCCCCCGCTGAAATCCATCCAGCCGTCGGGGGCGCGCGGGATCTTCAATCCGCAGGGGTCAGGACCGGCCAAAAAATGAGTTGCCCAAACTCAGGAAAACTTCGGCCGCAGGAATCCTGCACCTCGAAAGCGGATTCGCTGGATCAGTTCCTCAGCTGGCCGATGATTTCATGCCGCAATTTTACGGTCAGAACGAAACATTCAGGTCCAGCAGTGTCACACAGCAGCGTGATTCCGGTCAGGGGGGCGCTGCGCTTCCCTGACCAGAAAATTTGTGCAACTGATTTTTTGGCCGGTCCTTACGGGTTGGTCGTTGGCGTGGTGCGGATTCCGGTGAAGAACCCGATCATCATTTCCTCCCAGCTCTGCTGCCCCCACGTGACCACCTGAGTGGGGTCCGGGTTGTTGGGGTTGGACGAGGAATTATCGAACGTGGCAGTGCAGGTCACGACGGTCCCGGGCGGAATCACTTTGGGCTCGGCGAATTCGTATCGCAGCTGCCAGTTGAAATCATACCTGGGCACATCAAGCAGTGTTTCGGAGGTGCCATCCGGCCAGAGCGCGTCATAGCGAAACGCCTTCCCCCGCAGATGCATATGCGGCGTAAGGCTCAGCAGTGTGATTTCCTCGCGGAACTTCTCTTTCGCGATCACGACATGACTGCTGGCATGGGCGGGAATCTGAAACTTCTGATTGATGGCTTCCAGCCCGACGACTTCATGACGAACATGGGAGGCATCTGTCAGCTTCAGACCGATGTAGCTGCGGTCGGACTGTGCCGTGCCGTTGGGTGTGTAGTGCATTTCAAACAGGATTCTTGAACCAGCCGGCACCCGCATGGCGGCACCTGGCGGAAAGGTCAGCGGCGACGTGCCTGGAGCATATCCGATGAGCATTTTTCCCAGGCTGACGTCCTTCTGGCCGGGAATCTGCAGGAACGCAATGATGTGGTGTACGACTGCGGCGTTACCCGGTCGGGCTTCTGCGGCGGTCACGAAAGTGTCTTCCTGAAATCCGGGATCCACCTGAAAATACTGGTAATCCACGACGCCGACAGCCGGAACCTGGTACGGCTGATCCCGCACATGGATGACCAGATCGGGTTCAGGCATCCGCCAGCCACTGGCAAACAGAGGCGCCTCGGGCAGGTCTTCGGCGGCGCCTTCGGGACAGCCGTTCTCAATCCACTGCAGAATCAGGCGCTTTTCTTCGGCCGAGAGTCGCACATCGTTCCGAAAATGTCCGAACGCCGGATTGGCATTCCAGGGCGGCATCCGATCATCTCGGATGACCTCGGCGATGGTGGCTTCCCAGCCTGCGGTATCCGCATACGATGTCAGGGGAAACGGAGCGATCTGGTCAGCGCGATGGCATTCCAGGCAGCGTGCGTGGAAGATTGGTGCGATATGCCGGCTGAAGGTGATTTCGCCGTGTGGTGGCACGGATTTCCTGCGTCCGATCTGACAGCCCACGGACGGCGTGCTGGTCACCGCGGGGACTGCGCCGTCGATCAGGCTCTGCAGCGCCACCGCCAGGTCCTCATGCATCGGCTGCAGCCTGGCGATGCCGATGCCATACTGATCGTCAATCCGGCCCTGATAGCGGGTATTTCCCGCGCCGTCCAGAACGACAACTTCGGGAGTTCTCACAGCGCTCAGGAGATCGGCCAGAGTCTGCTCTGAATCCATCAGAACGGGCAACTGAATCCCTGCGCGATCTGCCCAGGCCACAACCTCGGACAACGTGTCCTGCACGTTGGCTGCGACGCCGACGAAGCGAACTCCCGAGTCCGCGAATCGCTGCGACAGTGCCTGCAGACGCGGACCATAGAGCTTTGCCAGCGGACACTCCGTGCCCACGAAGGCGAACACGACGATTCCGCCGCCCCGCAGCTGTTTCAGCGACTGCGTCTTACCATAGCAGTCCGGAAGGTTGATCGTATCCAGTCGCGAGTTGAGATCAATCGCGTCCGCCGCGCAACAGCACGAGGAAATACTCGCCAGCCAGATCACCAGGAGGCTCAAGACAGAATGCAGAAGGTTCATTCGGTTGGTCCGGCAGGAATGGATTCGTCCATGGCAGGACAGCGCCATCAGGGCTCAGAAATTTTGTGCAGATGGGGGTTTTCGGTTCGGCTGACTGCGACGGGCGCGGATTTCACGGCCTTGAACGGGGAGCCCGGGAGGTCATTCCCCCAGGAATTTTTCAGGAATGTCCGGCGATGGATGTGCCCGCTGGCCCGAGCCCGCGTCTCGTCGGTATGGAACAGGCGGACGGAGTTCCAGTCATGCGCCGTCAGATCGCGCCGTCAGGCCACCCGCACGCAGAGAAAGTCTACCGAATGCATTCGCCGGGAGACAGACGTAACACGCAGAAATCAGCAGACAGGTTGAGGAGTAGGACTTCCGATCCCGCTGCGGATCACGCTTGTGACCGACTGGACGGGAGCGTTATTCTCTGCTGAGAGGCTGCCATGTGTCAGCGCAGCACAACGTCGCTGGTGTACGATTTTGTTCGGTTGATGTTTCTGTGGATGGAAGTTGGCCATGGCGCAACCTCAGTTTATCCTTGATCGGCGTGGAATGCTGCGAGCGGGTGCAGCGGGCGTGGCAGGCTTCACGCTGCCAGCCGGCTCCGTCAGCCGGGGGGCAGACTTGCTGTCGTCGATGGAACGGGCGGAAGACGTCCGAGCATCGGGCGTGACACCGCGTGCACGATCGGTGCTGATGGTCCTTCTGAGCGGCGGGCCGGCGCAGCTGGATACGTTCGATCCCAAGCCGGAAGCGCCGGCTGAGATTCGGGGTGAGTTTTCAGCGATTCAGAGCGCCATCTCCGGTATTTCAGTCTGTGAGCATCTGCCGCAGCTGGCTGCGCGCATGAACCAGTGGGCCATCGTGCGGTCGATGGCACATCGGGAACACAATCATCTGCTCGCCACGCATGTGGCGCTGACGGGCCGCGCGACGCCGGTCCCCCGAGGTGGCAGCGACCTGGACCGGGTGGAGTCGCGGAATGACTTCCCCAATCTCGCCGCGGCCCTCAGTTATGTCCAGCCGCGCCGCGACGGAATACCCACCGGAGTGTCGCTGCCGAATTACCTGATTGAAGGCCCGCTGACCTGGCCGGGTCAGCATGCCGGCTTCCTGGGGCCGCGTCATGATCCATGGCAGATCAACCATGATCCGAATGACTCCGGATTTCGGGTGGAGTCGCTCAGCGTTCCGGAGGACACCAGTGATCGGCGAATCCTGTCACGTCGCGACCTGCTGAATCGCCTGAACGGGGATCGCGCGGTTTTTGCCGGGGACGGCAGGTCGGGCGCGTTTGCGGAACAACAGGACGTGGCGTTCTCGCTCCTGACATCGGCACGCGTGGCAGAGGCATTCCGGATTGACCGCGAACAGTCCGCAACCCGTGACCGCTACGGTCGCAATAAATTCGGTCAGTCGCTGCTGTTGTCTCGTCGGCTGATCGAAGCTGGAGTCCCTGTGGTGCAGGCTGCGATGGGAATTGTGCAGACGTGGGACACCCATGTGGACAACTGGGGCCGTCTGAAGCGGCAGCTGCTGCCGTGGCTGGACCAGGGGCTGGCTGCACTGATCGACGACTTGTCAGCGGCGGGCCGGCTGGATGAAACGCTGGTGGTGGTGATGGGTGAGTTTGGTCGCACGCCGCGAATTTCCACACTGCCCGGGCAGACGGTTCCGGGGCGAGATCACTGGGCTCATGTGTATTCCATGCTGTTTTCAGGAGCGGGAGTCCGGGGCGGGCAGGTGATCGGGGAATCCGACAGCATTGCGGCCTACCCCAGAACGCGAGCCTGGAGCCCGGCGGACGTGGGTACCACGATTCTGCATGCGCTGGGAGTCTCGCAGAAATCCTCAGTGACGGACCCGCTGGGACGTCCGGCACAGCTGCTGAACGGCGAAATCATCCTTCCGCTTTACCGTGGCGGCAGCGTGTGAACAACTGTGTGCGGGCTGAGACAGCGACGTGCCGTTTCCGGCGGCTTGTTCGGATGGTGCAGGGAAGGTAGCATAGCAGAGTCAGTTTCAGACACAGGTTGTGATGCATTTTCGCAACCGTACCCTGGGAGAGGCTCGATATGAGACAGGCTGCATGTTTCCTGGTTTACCTGCAGATCGGACTGCTCGGATGTCTGTTGCCCGCAGGCGTGCAGGCTCAGACGTCCGCCGACGGGAAGGCGGGGGCCGATCAGGCGAATCCGGAGATGGAGATTCGGGATGTCGTGGAACGGTTCGTCACGGCTTACAATGCTCACGATGCCGCCGCTGTCGCCGAATTGTTTCTGCCTCAGGCACAGGTTGTTGATGAGGATGACAACACGGTCCATGGTCGAGTGGAGATCCAGGAACTGTTTGCCGGTGTGTTTGAGCAGCATCCGGATACGGGGATAGAAGTCCATATCGAATCCATCCGCTTCATCGGAACGAGTCTGGCGATTGAGATGGGCTCGACGGTGACGATTCCTCCTGCCGGAGAAACTGCGGTGGCTGGTCGCTACAGCGTGCTGCACGTGCGAAACGACGGCAAATGGTCGATGGGTCTGGTCCGTGACATGCCCCTGGAGCCGACGCATCGGGACCACCTTCAGGCCCTGGCCTGGCTGACTGGTGACTGGGTGGATGAGAGTCGGGAGGGGGTCGTCCAGACTTCCTGTCGCTGGGCGGATGATGACAGCTTTCTGCTGCAGGAGATCACGGTTCGTCAGGCTGGCCAGGATGTACTGAAGGCGAGTCAGCGAATCGGCTGGGACCCCCTTGGAAAGCGGTTTAAGTCGTGGGTGTTTGACTCCGAAGGGGGCTATGGTGAAAGCAACTGGACTCCCACAGAGACCGGCTGGCTGATCAGGGCCACGGGTGTGAATACCGATGGCACGACCGCGTCAGCCACGCACCACATCGAGCCGACGGGGATCGACCGCTATGTGTTTCGGTCCGTCGATCGTGTTTCCGGAAACGAGATGTTGCCTCCTGTGCAGGTCACTGTGGTGCGTCGGCCGCCGCCGGTACAGGATTCCGACACGAGTGCAGCTGAAGAATAACGGATCACCGCAGGGGATTCCTGCCAGTTCCGGACTGAAACATCAGCACGGAATGGTGAGATTTCGCAGCGATCGGCGCTGACTTTCAGTGAAATCATCAATTCAGGCGGGCTGTTCCGGGAGTTTACAAATGAAATCGCGATTCTCAGCTGCGTTCACCTTGATCCTGTGTTTCGTGCTGCTTGGTTACTCGGTGAGCACGGCATTTGGCCGCGGGGGGCGTGGCGGCGGGGGCGGCGGCAGGATGGGCGGCGGGATGGGTGGCGGCGGGATGTCACGACCCTCGGGCGGATTTTCCGGAGGTGGCAGGCCGTCCGGGGGTGCCAGGCCGTCCGGGGGTGCCAGGCCGTCCGGGGGTGCCAGGCCGTCGTTCGGAAGTTCTCCGTCAGTCAATCGTCCCGGGGGCGGCAGTGCACGTCCTGCCACGCGGCCCAGTCCGGGCGTCGGGAGCGCCTCGCGGCCGTCGACACTTCCGTCGACACTTCCGTCGGCGCGTCCGGGCAGCGGGTCGGGGACCGGCTCAAGACCGTCAACACGTCCGGGCAGCGGGTCGGGGATTGCGTCGCGACCTTCGACACTGCCGGCCACACGTCCGGGCAGCGGGACGGGGATCGGCTCTGGCATCGGCTCACGACCGTCGACGCTTCCGGGCACTCGTCCGGGAGCAGGGTCGGGCATTGGCTCGCGTCCGTCAACGCGTCCGGGAGTCGAGGCCGGAATCGGAGCAGGCGTCGCCAGTCGGCCGGGAGCCAGCCTGCCCGGACTGGGGAGCGGCAATATCGGATCGCGTCTGCCGGGTCAAGCAGCCGGAATTCAGGATCGCATGGCGAATCGTCCGCAGACCCTGGAAGATCGGCGCAGCAGTCTGAGTGACAGAATGACGAGTGGGCGCGAAGACTGGCAGCAGCATCGCGGAGACATGCAGGACGATCGCCAGAATTGGCGCGACGGCAATCGAGAAGACTGGCAGGACTTCGCTGACAACAACCTGCTGCATCACGGTGGCTGGTACAACGGATGCTGGCATGGTGGCTGGGGTCCCGGTACGGGTTGGAATTATATGTGGGACAATTATCCGGTCGCAGCAGCGTTTGGAGTGACGCGGTGGGGGATTAACCGCCTGGCTTACGGATTTGGTTACTGGGGGTATACAAATCCCTGGGCGCCGGTCAGCAGTGGCGCGGTCTACGATTACTCGCAGCCACTGGTCGTCTACAACGACAACAGCACCGTGACCACGTCAGCGCCGGCGGATGCTGCCGCTGCACAGCCGGAATCCACGACCACCGATGGTCCACAGCCGACCGACGAAGGCATGGCGGCCTTCGATGAGTCGCGAGCGGCATTCATGGCAGGTGACTACGAAAAAGCGTTGTCCCTGCTGGACAGGACGCTCAGCACCATGCCCCGAGACACAGTCGTGCATGAATACCGGGGACTGGTCCTGTTCGCGCTCCGACGGTATCCGGAGTCGGCTGCAGCGGTCTACGCGGTGCTGTCGGCCGGACCAGGCTGGGACTGGACGACGATGAGCGGGCTGTATCCATCTGTTGATGTGTACACTCAGCAGTTGCGGGAGCTTGAGAACTTCATAAAGGCAAATCCGGCATCGGCCGATGGCAGGTTTCTTCTGGGCTATCACTACCTGACGACCGGATATCAGGAGTCGGCGCACAGTTCGTTTCAGCAGGCCCTGGAGCAGCTTCCGGGGGACAAACTGCTGACACAGCTGGTCGGCATGACAGCTCCGGCAAGCCCCGCAGGAAAATCGCCTCCGCCTGCGCCGCCGGTTCCGCTGGATCTGCCAGCCGAGAAAACGCTGACGGCAGAGAAACTTGTGGGCACATGGAAGGCGTCGAGCGCGGATGCGGAATTCGAGCTTCAGCTTTCCGCCGACGGCAGGTTTGTCTGGACATTTTCCCGGGGTTCGAAGCGAGAGTCCGTCGAGGGGGTGTTTGCGGTTGATCAGAATCATCTCGCTATGGAGCCTGATGCCGGCGGCACCATGCTGGCAACGATCGACCTCGCTGGCCCGTCAAAGTTCCTGTTCCGCATGATTGGCGCGGAGGCCAATGATCCTGGCCTGAATTTCCGGAAGGGCTGAGCGACAGCGGATCCGGAGATTCTCTGGCTGCTGGTCGCCGGGGAGGAGGTGAGGCAGCCGCAGTCCAGCAGTTCCTGCGGCTGCCGGGGGGAGGAGCTGCAGCAACATGACATCCCTCGCTCCCCGGATCTGAAAATTCCCGTGGGCGATCATGGAACGGGGGAAATAATCATTGTGGTCCGGTGGGAATCTCGGATATTAAACGCGCAGGTTCAGCACGGCCGGCTTTGCGGGTCGCTGCTTTCTGTGAACCCCACCAATGCCCCTCGTGTCGGTTGAACGAATCGCCGCAGTGACGGCCGAAGTGCGTTCCCTTCACACCAGACGGATCAGCTCAATTCCATGATCATGCAGGCGGTTCCCGCACAGCGCAGAAAGACACTGCGGCGCAACCTGGCAGCGATGAATGCCGACGGATTTTCGTTCAGCGTGATGGTGGGCATCGGTGAAACCTACCTGCCGGCGTTCGTGCTGGCACGCGGGATGGGTGAGCTGACGGCAGCGCTGATTGCGACGGTACCGATTCTGCTGGGCAGCCTGCTGCAGCTGGCGGCGCCGCTGATCCTGCAGAGAGTCGGATCCTATCGCCGCTTCGTGGCCGGAACGGCGTCGATTCAGGCGTTCAGTCTGCTGCTGCTGGTGGTGATGGCATTCTGGAAGGATCTGCCGGCGTGGGCCGTCTTCATCCCGGCGACACTGTACTGGGCGGCTGGTCTTTCGGTGGGTCCGGCGTGGAATACGTGGGCAGAACAGATAGTGCCGCGGCGGATTCGGTCGGGTTTTTTCGCAATTCGCAGCCGTCTCTGTAACGTGGGCGTGCTGCTGGGGCTGATCAGCGGGGGCCTGCTGCTGCGATATTCAGCGGCTGAGGGCTGGCCGGTGTCGATTTTCGGCCTGCTGTTTGCGATTGGCTCGGCTGGTCGATTCATCTCGGCAGCGATGCTGGCGCGTCAGACGGAAAGCAGTGGCGGTGGTTCACTGGCCTTCGCGGAGCCGCAATCCATTCTGGCGCGTGACCGATTCGGGGCGATGCTGAGAACGCTGCTGAATCCCGGTCCGATCGGGAAATTCGTGTTCTTTCTGATGGCTGTTCAGACAGCGGTGCATGTCTCCGGCCCGTATTTCACCCCGTTCATGCTGCGAACGCTGAAGCTGTCGTGGGGAGAGTACATGAGTCTGCTGTCGCTGGGTTTCATCGGAAAAATGGTGTCACTGCCCTGGGCCGGACGGCTGGCAAACCGGGCAGGGGCGGATCGACTCCTGTGGATCGGCAGTCTGGGGATCGTACCAGTCAGTGCGCTGTGGATCGTCAGTCAGCAGATGTGGTTCCTGTGTCTGATTCAGCTGTTGAGCGGGCTGATGTGGGGCTGTTACGAACTGGCCATGCTGCTCCAGTTCTTTCGACAGATTCCGAGCGAGCGCCGCGTGGGCATTCTCACGCTGTATAATCTGGGAAATTCCGTGGCGATGGTGGCTGGCTCGCTGATTGGTGCCTCGCTCCTGCAGTTTCTCGGCAGTGACCGCGAAGCCTATCTGGGCGTCTTTCTGGCATCCGCATTCTTCCGTTGTGCGGCCCTGTTCATGCTGCCCGGCGGGCGTTTTGTGGTGGTGTCCACCCGGACCGCGGTCCGCGGCTGGATCACGCGGACAATCGCTGTGCGGCCGGGTGCCGGCACACTGGAGCGTCCGATTTTCTCCGCGATGCAGGATTCTGCGGAATCCGTCGATCTCGTGTCGAGTGGGGCGTCGGCGGCAATCAAGCGGCATCAGCCGCGGGGCAGGACATCGGCGCCGATGGCAGCGGCTCGCCGCTGACACCGCAGATCGGCCGCTCTCGCAGCAACCCTGCGGGACGTTTGTCCTGCGGGACGTTTGTGCTGACGTCTCCGGCCGCGTTGCTCGTCGGCGACGGGATGTCCCGCCTTCTCCTCGCTCCCTGCGTGAAACATCACCGCAAACGTCGCGGCTCACGCAGGTTTCGTCAGGGGTTCTGACTTCTCGCTGACCATTTCCCGCAGGACCTCGCTCACCACATCCAGACCCCGCGAAAGTTCCTGAGCCGGGATGTTCAGAGCCGGCAGGAGCCGGACCACTGTGTTCTGCGTGGCATTGATCAGGACTCCGCGGTCCATGCACTTCTGGACTGCGGGAGTCGCGGGGATTGACAGTTCGATGCCGATCATCATCCCGCAGACGCGGATTTCCTGAATGATGGGCAGCTCCTGCTGCAGCCCGGTCAGGCGGGTGCGGGTCGCGTCGGCCAGTGCTCGCACGTGCGCGAGCAGCCCTTCCCGCTCAATCGTTTCGCCAGTTGCCAGTCCGGCCGCCATGGCCATGGAATTACCTCCAAAGGTACTGGCATGCATCCCTGGGCGAAGATCAGCGGCCAATTCATCGCGACAGATCATTGCGCCGCAGGCGACACCGCCGGCGATACCCTTCGCCATCGTCATCACATCCGGCTGGACGCCGGTC